>Ga0070661_100002603_pt1 | contig 12377 bp, 3 predicted proteins | sample KBSC43metaG_FD_64663 | JGI IMG/M metagenome (GOLD analysis project Ga0070661, IMG submission 64663) | Corn rhizosphere microbial communities from Kellogg Biological Station, Michigan, USA - KBS C4-3 metaG | ecosystem: Host-associated > Plants > Roots > Rhizosphere > Soil ...
AGCACGCGAACCGGCGCTGCTGCTGGAGCTGATCGAGCGTGAAAAGGTCAATGTGATGCAGATGACGCCCACGCGCCTGAAAATGCTCCTCGACATACTCCCCTCTCCCGCAGGCGGGAGAGGGGCCGGGGGTGAGGGTGCCAATAAGGGAGCCAGTCTTGGCGCACACCCTCCCTTGCAGGGCGCGCAGGGGCTTGCAAGCCCCTGCCGTTCCGCAGGCGGGCAGCATGCTGCTCGAAACCCCTGCTCCACCCCCAACCCTCTCCCGCCTACGGGAGAGGGAGCCAGCCAGCTCTCCCGCATCCACACCCTGCTCATCGGCGGCGAAGCACTGCCCCAATCCCTCGCCGATCAGCTACGCACCTGGCAGCACACCCGCGTCTTCAACGTCTATGGCCCAACTGAAACCACAATCTGGTCCGCCTGCTGGCCGCTTGCCGAAGGGCCAGTCAGCCTCGGCCGCCCCTTCCCCGGCGAGCGTCTGCTGCTCCTGTCTGCGCAACATCGCCTGCAGCCGCCCGGCGCTGTTGGTGAAATCGCGATTGCAGGCATTGGCGTCGCACGCGGTTACTTGAACGACCCCGCACGGTCGGCGGAGCGCTTCATTCATCTACCCGGCATCGACAGTCTTGTCTACCTGACTGGCGACCTCGGCCGCTGGCGTGCCGACGGCAGTCTGGAATATCTCGGCCGGCGCGACGACCAGATCAAGATTCGCGGCATGCGCATCGAGATCGGCGACATCGAACACCAGCTTCGCCTGCTGCCGGATGTCACCGATGCCGCTGCAGCCGTTCGCAAGAACGCGCTGGGGGAAGACGAAATCGTCGCCTACCTCGTCGGGCCGCAGTCCGAGATCGATGCCGCCGCATTGCGCACAAAACTTGCGACCTGCCTGCCGACACCGATGATTCCCTCGCGTTTCATGATCCTGCCCGCCTTGCCGCAAACGCCGAACGGCAAGACCGACCGCCGCGCCCTGCCTGCTCCGCAGGCGCAACTTACGCAACGTTTCCAACGCACGCCAAACGGCCCGCTCGAAGAAACCCTCACCCGCATCTTCAGCGAAGTGCTCGGCAGCGACGTCGGCCCCGACGACGATTTCTTCCTGGCGGGCGGCGAATCGATACGCGCCTTGCGTCTCGGGGCGCGCATGCGTGCGGCGGGCCTTGCCTTCGAATTGCAGGACCTGTTCCGTTGGCCGACCCCGGCCGCGCTTGCCGCCAATCTAAAGCCGCTTGCCTCCATAGAGTCCGCCATGGAAGGGAACACTCCCGGCGCACTCAGCGGATTGAGCGATACGGAACTGGCGGATCTGATCGCCTGAATCACTTGACACCAGCCATGTTCAGCAAGAACGACATCAAAGACATTTGCGCGTTGACGCCGATGCAGCGCGGCATGCTGCATCACGCGCTGCTGGAACCCGATTCCCGCGCCTACCACGAACAACTGATCCTGCGATTGGACGGCAAACTGGACGCGGCCCGCATGGAAGGCGCATGGCAGCAAGTCATCGACAGGCACGATGCCTTGCGCGGCCGCTTTTTGAGCGAGCGCGTGTCCAACCCGGTTCAGGTCATCCCGCACCGCGAGACCGTGACACTGGCCTTGCACCACATTGCCGACCCGGCACGCATAACAGGCGATGACGGCCTGCCCGTCGAAGTGGAAGCCTTCCTCGCCTGCGACCGGACGCAAGGCTTCGACCTCGCGAACGCCCACCCGATGCGCCTTGCCTTGTTCAGCGCAAACAATGATCATCATTGGCTGGTCTGGAGTTTTCACCATATCCTGCTCGACGGTTGGAGCATCGGCATCGTGCTCGACGAAGTGCTCGCGCTCTATGATCAACGCACGCTGGCTGCATCGACTTCCTATCCGCAATACCTGCGCTGGCTTGCCGCACGCGATAACAAGGCAGCGCTCGCCTACTGGCAAAACACGCTCGCAGACTTTTCCGGCGATGCGCTCGTCGCGCCAGGCCACAATACGCAATATGCGCATGCAAGCATTACTGTCGATGCGGCCGTCACGCAGCAACTGCGCACGCTGGCACAGACCCATCGCACATCGATGCATCATCTGCTCCTATGCGCATGGGCACTGACGGCAGGCCGTCAACTCGACTGCCACGACATCATCGTTCCCACCGTGCTGGCGGGCAGACCTTCCGATATCGGAGAGGCCGACCGCTTCGTCGGTCTCTTGATCAACACCGTGCCGATGCGGGTGACGTGGGATGATGGCGAGCGCTTCACCGACTTGCTGCTCAAGGTGCGCGACCATAGCCTCGATGCGACAAGACACCAGTATCTATCGATGGCCGACATCCAGTCGGCCGCCGGCAAGCTGCCGATTGACCATGTGCTGCTGGTGCAAGGCATGCCGGGGCAGGACGTGCTTGGCAAACCTTGCGGCGATGCTGTTATTGGCTGGGTCGGTTTCCACGAAAGCGTTCCTTATGCGTTGGAAGTCTCGCTAACGCCAAGCGAAAGCGGCATTGGCATCATCATGCGCGGCAATCGGGAGCAGGCATGGCTGCAAGGACTGGCCGACAGCATGCACAAGCTGCTACAGGCCGTTGCCGCGAATCCGCAGTGCAGCGTCGGCGAGCTTGAGCTGATCGATGATGAGCAACGCAGAGTCCTGCTCGAATGGGGGAATGGCGGTGTGTCGTCGCCGCATAGCACCATACTGCAACTGTTCGACGCGCAACTTACGCGCACGCCAGACGCGCTCGCCCTGATTTGCGGCGGCGGCACGCTAACTTATCGCGAACTCGACCGCCTCGCCAATCGGCTCGCGCACACGTTGCTTGCGGATGGTCCGCTGGCGCCGGATACGCCGGTCGCCCTGGTCTCGCACCGCGACGCGGGATTGCTTGTCGGATTGCTTGCCATTTTGCGCGCCGGTGCCGCTTACGTCCCGGTCGATCCGGAGTTCCCTGCCGACCGCGTGCGCCTGATGCTGGAAGCAAGCGGCTGTCGTCATGTGCTGGCGTCGTCCGGTCTTGCATCCATGCTGCCGTCGCTGCCCGGCGTGCGTATTCTGCCTCTGAACCAATGCGAAGCGAATGCGCCCGATACGGCACCCTCATGCGCGCCTGCGCCGGACCATCTTGCCTATGTGATCTTCACCTCCGGTTCCACCGGCACCCCCAAGGGTGCGATGCTGCGTCATCGCAATGCGGCGTCTTTCTTTGCCTGCCTGCCGCAGGCGTTCGGATTCCAGGCGGGCGACCGCATTCTGGGCGTGACGACAGTGTCATTCGACATCGCCGCGCTGGAACTGTTGGGTGCGCTGACTTGCGGGATGATGGTGGTGCTGGCATCGGCGGAGCAGGCACGCGATCCCGCCTTGCTGCTGGAGCTGATCGAACGTGAAAAGGTCAACGTGCTGCAAATGACGCCCACGCGCTTGAAGATGCTGCTCGACATACTCCCCTCTCCCGCAAGCGGGAGAGGGGCCGGGGGTGAGGGTGCTGATAAGGCAGCTAGACTTGACACACACCCTCACCCCAACCCTCTCCCGCCTGCGGGAGAGGGAGCCAGGCAGCTCTCCGCCATCCACACCCTGCTCGTCGGCGGCGAAGCCCTCCCGCAAGCCCTCGCCGACCAGTTGCTCGCCTGGCCCCGCACCCGCGTCTTCAACGTCTACGGCCCCACGGAAACCACCATCTGGTCCGCAAGCTGGCTGCTTGAGAAAGGCCCGGTCAACCTTGGCCGTGCACTTCCAGGCGAGCAATTGCTGGTCCTCTCCAGCGGACGCCGCCTGCAGCCCCCTGGCGCTATCGGCGAAATTGCGATTGCCGGTGTCGGCGTCGCACGCGGCTACCTGAACGACCCCGCACGCACCACGCAACGTTTCATCACCCTGCCGGGCATCGCCGGCCCGATCTACCTCACAGGCGACCTCGGACGCTGGACAACAGACGGCAGACTCGAATACATCGGCCGACGAGACGAGCAGATCAAGATGCGCGGCATGCGTATCGAAATCGGCGAGATCGAACACCATCTGCGCCGGTTACCGGGCGTGCAGGACGCAGCGGCGGCAGTCCGCCATAACGCCGCAGGCGAACCGGACCTCGTCGCCTACCTGGTCGGCCCCGAGACCGACGTCGCTCCCTTGCGCGCCATGCTCGCCACGCAGCTTCCGGACGCCATGCTGCCGTCGCGCTTCGTCTTCCTGTCCGCTCTGCCGCAAACCCCCAACGGCAAGACCGACCGCCGTGCACTGCCGAATCCGCAACCGCAAACGAATGAACAGGCAAGCCGTGCGCCCGCCAATCCGCTGGAAGAAACGATCACCGGCATTTTTTCGGATATCCTCGGCCGCGCCATCGGCCCCGACGACGATTTCTTCCTCTGCGGTGGTCACAGCCTGAAAGCGATCCAGGCAATCGGCCGCATCAATCGCGAACTCGGAACAGGCTACACGCTGCGCAACCTGTACCGCGCTCCCAGCGCCGCCGCACTGTCGCGCATCCCAGCTAGCCGCACCGCCCCCATCACGCGCATGCCGGACGCTGCCGACTACCCCTTGTCCTGCGCACAGCAAGCGCTGTGGGTATTGCAGCAAATGCAGCCGGATTACGCCGGTTATAACGTGCCCGGCGCTTATCTGCTGCAAGGCGCGGTGGATGCCGGAGCACTGACACGCGCATGGAAAGCGTTGGTTGCACGGCATGAATCCTTGCGCACGGTGTTTCGCCAAGTGAACGGCCAGCCGCGACAGTTTGTGTTGGACGGGATGGATTTTTCAATCGAGCGCATTGATGCCAGCGCATGGACAGAACCTTCGCAACTTGAGACCGAAATCGCCAGGCTGACCTGCCGCCCTTTCAACCTCGAAACCGGCCCCCTGTTCCGCATCGTCCTGCTGCACTTGGCCGCCGGTCGCCACATTCTGCTGCTGATCACGCATCACATCATCAGCGATGGCTGGTCGGACGCGATCATGGTCAAAGACCTCGCCCAGGCTTACAGCGCCGCGCTTGCCGGACAAGACCCGCGAGCCGCGCTCCCGCCTCCGCCCGCCATCCGCTACCGCGACTTCGCCGCATGGCAGCAACGCTATCTCGCTTCGCCGCTGGCGCAAACGCATCGCGCTTACTGGGCCGAACGCCTGCACGACTTGCCGCAACTGGAATTGCCGACGGACGGCCCGCGCAGCCGCACATTGTCGCGCCCCGGCGCCCGCGTCGAGATGCGTCTGGACGATGCACAAGCAGCCGCCTGGCTTGCGGCAATCCCGCCCGACCGGCGTTACGCCACGCTGGTCGCAGTCACACTTGTCCTGCTGCATATGGAAAGCGGACAAAGCGATCTCGTGCTCAGCCTGCCGGTTGCCAATCGCGACCGTACGGAATTGCAGGATCAGGTCGGTCTGCATCTGAACATGCTGCCTTTACGTCGCCAGTTACGCAGCGAAACTTCGCTGGACCAACTCCGCGACGACTGCGCCGACGCGATTGTCGAAGCGATGACGCATGCGGACTATCCGTTTGCGCGGTTGGTGGATGTACTTGGCGTGATTGCCGAACCGGGCCGTCATCCCGTGTTCGATGCGATGCTGATTTATCACCAGCATGAAGTGCCGGTGCTGGAACTGGAAGGCGTCGATGTCGGCATACACGATCCGCAGTCATACACCAGCCGCTTCGATCTGGATGTCGAAGTGTGGACGACCGGGAAAAGCGTGCACGGGTTCATTGAGTACGACACCGGACTGTTCACGGCAGAACACGCAGAACGGATGGCGTCGCAATGGATTGCGCTGCTGGTGGCGTATCGGGATCAACCGTCCATGACGCTGTCCGGGTTAAGGCAAGCGCTTGCGCCGATGCACGGCGACTCGACGAGCTTCCTGGCGGCGAGCCTTACCCTGGATGAGGATTTTTAAGGTGATTTCCAGGAATGAATATCCCATTAGCGAGGTGCGGGCGGGATGCGATGCAAGGCGCGACGAGTGCCGTGTGGCGAGCCACACAAACGAGGAGCAACACAGCAGCGCGCCTGGCCGTACCGCGAAAATGGGATATTCATTCCTGGAGATCACCTAAGGAAGTAGGGTGCGCTTTGCGCACCAACACCATCGCAAGAGCACCGGTGCGCAAAGTGCACCCTACCTTCTTAAGTGAGGACTTTTAAGATGTGCGGCATAGCAGGATCAGTTCATTTCGACCCTCTTCGCCCCGCTTGCGGCGAACAAGTTACACGCATGACCCGCGCACTCGTTCATCGCGGTCCCGATGACGAGGGCTTGCATGCGCGTGGCCCGGCCGCATTCGGCTTTCGCCGCTTGTCCATCGTCGATCTGCGCCCGGAAGGCAACCAGCCGCATTTCAACGAAGACGCCGGCATCTTCTCCGTCGTCAATGGCGAAATCTATAACCATGCCGAGCTGCGCGATGAACTCGCCAAAAAGGGCCACGCCCTGCGTTCCCGTTGCGACGTGGAAGTCGTGCCGCATCTGTACGAGGAATACGGCATCGAACTGATGGACAAGCTGAACGGCCAGTTCGCGCTCGCAGTCTATGACACACAACGCCACCGCTTGCTGTTGGCACGCGATCCGGTCGGGGTCTGCCCGCTGTTCTATACCGTGGCCGATGGTCAATTGCTGTTTGCTTCAGAAATCAAAGGGCTGCTCGCCCACCCGGCGGTAAGCCGCGAACTTGACCTGCAAGGGCTGGATCAGATCCTTGCCTTTCCCGGACTGGCAAGCCCCACCACGATGTTCCGCGAAATACGTTCGCTGCCGGCCGGGCATTACCTCGTGCTGGAAAACGGCAAGCTGCGCACCGGCTGTTATTGGGACCTCGACTATCCAATCGATATGCAGCGCGAGCCACCACCGGACTGGAAGGAGCAGCTCGACCACTTGCTGCAGCAGGCGGTGAACCGCCGTCTGCAGGCCGATGTGCCGGTAGCTTGCTATCTGAGCGGAGGACTGGATTCCTCGCTGATCGCAGGCGTTATGCACAAGCTGCGTCCCACCAGCCATTGGCATGCCTTTTCGGTGGTGTTCGACGATGCCGATCTCGACGAGCGCCAATACCAGCGCATCATGGCTGAACGCATCGGCGCGCGGCATCACGAGGTCGCGTTCCATGCCAACGAAGCAGAGAAGCGATTGCGCGCCGTGATTCGGCATGCCGAATCGCCGCTGAAGGAAAGTTACGACACGTGTTCGCATGCGCTGTCGGAAGCCGTGCGCGAGTCGGGCTGCAAGGTGGTGCTGTCGGGCGAAGGTGCGGACGAGTTGTTTGCTGGGTATGTCGGCTACCGCTTCGACATGATGCGCGCCTCGCAAGACGATGGCACGGCGTTGATGGATGAAGATAGCTGGCGCGAGTCGCAATTGCGCGAAACACTGTGGGGCGACAGCGGCTTTTTCTACGAACGCGATTATGGCGCTTTCCGCGACTTGAGCCGCGCCCTCTATGCGCCGGACATCGCACGCGATCCGAAGCGCTACGACTGCATGGCGCAGCCGCTGGTCGATCATGCACGCTTGCGCGGCAGGCACCCGCTGCACAAGCGCTCTTATATCGACTTCAAGCTGCGCATCGCAGACCATCTGCTGTCGGACCACGGCGACCGCATGTGTTTCGCCCATAGCGTAGAGGGACGTTATCCCTTCCTCGACAAGGATCTGATCGCGTTCGTTACCCGTCTGCCGCCCGACCTGCTGATGCTGGACCAACGCGAGAAGTACCCGCTGCGGATGATCGCGCAGCCGTATGTCGCGCCGCAGATTCTGGCACGCGAGAAGTTTTCCTTCGTCGGGCCGGGCAGTCCCGACATTCTGCGCGGGCGCAACGAATGGCTGATGGACTTGCTGTCCCCCGAGACCATCCGACGACAGGGCTACCTGAACCCGGACACCGTTGCCCGCCTGCGCCGCATGGTCGAAAGCGACGGCTGCAAGGTCAATCAGACTTTCGATGTCGATCTCATGATGGTGGTGTTGTCGTTCCAGGTTTTCCTGGAAGAGTTCGCCATCCCGCACCGCACCTGATAACAGCAAGAGGGACACGCATGGCACAACGCGCCGGCACTTCCATCGTTCACGCCGCAATCCTGGGATTGTTCGCCCAGGCGGCATGGGCACAAAACACTTCCTCTCCGGATTACCAAGCCGGATACGAGGCCGGTTACAAGGCGGCGATGGAAGCCTTGCAGGCAGGCGCGTCGACGACGCCAGTATCCCCCCAGGGGGCGGCAGTCGCTCCTGCCGCCTCGGCAAGGAGCACAAGTGCCACCGGGGAGCCGACTGACTGGTGGAATCACAGCGCCCTGATGTATCGCAGTCTCGTTCCCGAGTGGCGTCACCATGCCGAGGCGCAGTTTTCCGCCAGCGATCTGAACGGCAACGACAGCGGCTATGCGTTGCGCGGGTCGGGCAAATGGTTCAGCCGCAGAAATCGCTGGTCCAACGAACTGATCGTGAGTCTGGACAAGCGCAATATCACGCAGCCGGGCAACGCGGTCAACGAGCGCGATTACAAGATGCTGCAGGATTCCCTGCGTTATGACCTGACCCCCAAGCTCTACACCGCCGCCGGTTTCATTATGGAGCGCGATGACGTCAATGACATCGATCGTCGCACCACGGTGCTGGGCGGTTTCGGTTACTACCTGGTGGACAACCGGACTGTGCGGCTGAATGTTTTCCTCGGACTGGGCTGGCTGGAGGAAAGCTATCTCGACCCGGTGCCTTCGCTGGTAGGCATCGACGGCAGGAACAGCGGGTTGCTCTACCTGTACCAGACCTTCGACTGGCAGTTGTCGAAAAACTGGTCGCTGCAACAGGGGTATCGCCAGATCCGCGACCTGGACGATTCCGGCCACTACGTGCCCGCCACCTCGGGGCCGACGCCCTATACCGCCGATAGGATGGTCAAGCGCTACCGCAACGTGTCGAACCTGTCGCTGAATTACCAGTTGTCGCCGCGCAGCGCGCTATCGCTGGGCATCGAGACGCGCTATGACAGCAACCCCTGGCCGGACACGCTGCCACGGGATACGACCAAACGATTGTCGCTCAACATCATGTACTGACAGACCATGACGCAGACGCTCAACAAAAAGAATCTCCACCAGGTTGTGGACCATCTGCTGGAGCAACACCGTGGCCGCATTGCCATCGAGCAGAACGGCCGTTCCTGCAGCTACGACGAACTCGACGCCCGCTCCAACAGCTTGTGCGCCGCATTGCGTGCACAGGGCGTTAGTCGCGGCGATGTGGTGGCGTTGCCGATGCCCGCCTCGATCGATTACGTGGTGGCCTTGCTCGCCGTGGTGAAATGCGGCGGCATCTTCATGCCGCTCGATCCGGCGTTTCCACAAGCGCGATTGCGCGGCATGCTCGACATCGCAAGACCCCGGGTCGTGGTCGGCAACGAGATGGACGTTGTCATGCGCGTGGCGGAACTGGGCGAGATTGCTTCTGTCATTCTGCTATCCGCCGACATGCCGCCCCCGACGGCACGCTCTCAACCCGTTGCCGGGGACGACGACACCGGATATCTGATCGCCACGTCCGGCTCCACCGGCGAACCCAAGCTGATTGCCGGACGCAGCAAGGGCATCAGCCATTTCGCGCATTGGGAAGTGTCGGAATTCGGCATTGGCTCATCGGTGCGCGCCAGCTTCTTTGCGCCGCCCACCTTCGACGTCAGCCTGCGCGAGATTTTCGTGCCGCTGCTCGCAGGCGGCACCCTCGTGATTCCTTCGCCGGAAGTGCGCAACGATACGCGGCGTCTCGTCGGTTGGCTGCGTGAACAGCGCGTGACGCTCACGCATTGCGTGCCCTCCCTGTTCCGACTGCTGACACGGGCACTGGCAGAGGAGCAGGCACCGCTGCCGGATCTGCGCATGATCGCGCTTGCAGGTGAACCGCTGTACGGCGCGGACGTCGCCGCCTGGCGTGCCGCAGCCGGTGCCACCACGCAACTGGTCAACCTGTATGGCCCTTCTGAAACCACGCTTGCCAAGGCATTCCACCGCATCGGCGACGATGCGCCGCCGAACGCCATCGTGCCGCTGGGGCAGCCGATCAGCAACACCGCGCTGCTGATCCTGCGTGACGGCCGCCTCTGCGAAATTGGCGAAATCGGCGAGCTGCACATCCATACGCCTTTCGCCAGCAATGGCTACTACGGCAATCCCGAACTGACGGCGCAAGCCTTCATTCCCAATCCGCTTGCGCCCGACAGCGGAGAGCGCATTTACCGTACCGGCGATCTTGGCCGTTATCGCGCCGACCGCAGTGTCGAATTCATAGGCCGCGCCGACCGGCAGGTCAAGGTGAACGGCGTGCGCATCGAACTGCCGGAAATCGAAGGCGTAATGCGCGGCCACCCCGAGGTGACGGAAGCCGTCGCGCATACTTTCCGCCTGCCCGACGGCGAAAACATCCTGGTCGGCTATTACACCGCGAACGGCGAACTCGATGCACAAACGCTGCGCGCCGGCATGCAGGCAAGTTTGCCTGACAACATGCTCCCCGCCTGGCTGCTGCAGTTGCCGGAATTCCCGCGCAATCTGAACGGCAAGATCGACCGCAAGGGGCTGCCCCGGCCGGAATCGCTGCTGAACCAGGCGCACGGCTACACGCCGCCAGAAGGCGAGCTGGAAACCGAAATCGCTCGCATGTGGGCGGAAGCGCTGGGCCTGGAACGCGTGGGCGCGACCAGCCCCTGGCTGCAAATCGGCGGCAATTCGCTGCGCGCCATCGGCCTGATCGGCCGTATCGGGCAGCGTTTCGGAATCGACATCAGCATTCGCGAATTCTTTGAGAGCGGCACGGTGCGCGCGCTCGCCGCCCGCATTGCCGCCGCTTGCAAACCGGCCAGAGAAGTCATTCCGCTCGCACCGGAGCAAGACAGCTATCCGCTGACCGATGCGCAGGCCGGTTTGTGGATACTCGACTGCATGGCCCATGCGCGTGCCTTGTACAACAATGTCGAATGGCTGGAATTGCATGGCACGCTCGATGCGGCCGCCTTGCAAGCTGCATTCGGCATGCTGGTGGAACGTCACGAATCGCTGCGCACCGCGTATTTCGATGCCGAAGGCGAACCGCGTCAACGCATTCTGCCGACATCGGATTTCACGCTGCAATTAGAGAGTTGCACCGGCGATGCGCAAGCCCGTGTGGCGGAGATGCTGCGAGAAGAACGTCAGCGCCATTTCGACTTGCGCAATGGGCGGCTATTGCATGTACGCCTGCTGCGTCAAGCGCCGCAACTGCATCATCTGGTGATCAACATGCACCACATCGCCTGCGATGGATGGTCGATGGGAATACTGGTGCGGGAACTGTCGGCATGCTATCGACAGGCACAAGCCGCGAACAAACTCCCCTCTCCCGCAGGCGGGAGAAGGGCCGGGGGTGAGGGTGCTAACAAGGGAGCCGCCCTTAACACACACCCTCCCTTGCAGGGCGCGCAGGGGCTTGCAAGCCCCTGCCGTTCCGCAGGCGGGCAGCATGCTGCCCGAAACCCCTGCTCCACCCCCAAACCTCTCCCGCTTGCGGGAGAGGGAGCAAAACACACCGCGCGCATACGCGACCTCGCTTGGTGGCTGCCCACCCGTTCCGACACCGCCTCACGCGCAGAAGAATGGCGCACCCGCCTGGCCGCCGCCGACGACCGTGCCGTCATTCCGGCCGATGCCACCGACACCGACATCGCCCCCTTCACGGCAGGCCAGGTGCAACTGGAACTCCCCGCAGACCAGACTGCCGCACTGCGCCGCTGCTTCGCCGGACAAGAAGCAACGCCATTCATGGCCATCGCCGCCGCGCTGGCGATCCTGCTGTACCGCTACGGCGGCAGCGACACCGTCATCATCGGCATCCCACTGGCCGGACGTTCCCGCAACGAGCTGGCCGATACAGTCGGCTTCATGGTGAATACCCTGCCGCTGGTGTTGCGCCTGTCGCCAGATCTCAGCTTTGCCGCGCTGCTCGACCGCACCCGCCGCGCTGTCGAAACCCTGGCCGACAACGAGTTCGACACGCCGGTGAAATGGGCTGCCTCCGGCCGCACGGCAGCCGACCCGGCGCGCAACCCCTTCTACGATGTCGTGCTGGCCATGGAGCCGCCATCAGCGGACATGCCGCTCGATGGCCTGCACGTGATCGAACGCGAAGTGCCGGATGCGCCGGCGCGCAACGATCTGTCGCTGCGGTTGCAGGACAACGGCACGACGCTGAAGCTGATCCTGGAGTACCGGAAATCCCTGTACCGCCACACAACCGCCGCCGACCTGCTGGCACGGCTCGAACAGTTGCTGTCAGCAGGCACAGCAGAACCGGCACAGCCGCTCAAGCGCCTGCCGATGCTGGACAAAACACAGATC
>Ga0070661_100002605_pt1 | contig 12373 bp, 11 predicted proteins | sample KBSC43metaG_FD_64663 | JGI IMG/M metagenome (GOLD analysis project Ga0070661, IMG submission 64663) | Corn rhizosphere microbial communities from Kellogg Biological Station, Michigan, USA - KBS C4-3 metaG | ecosystem: Host-associated > Plants > Roots > Rhizosphere > Soil ...
TGCAGGCATCTCCGGGAATGAGGAAGTGTCACGCGATTCGTCGGCTCTCCCTCGCCCGCGTGGGGAGGGCGGCGCGCTTGTGAGCGCAGCGAACTAGCAAGCCGGGGTGGGGGGAGTCACCGCGAACTCAATGCCGACTGCGACTCCCCCCACCCAGCTTCGCTAAGGCTTCGCCTAAGCTTCGCTACCCTCCCCACTCGGGGGAGGGAGAAGGCGGCCGGCTCTGTGCGTCTCCCAATTCCCCGGTGTTATTCCCGCGAAAGCGGGAATCAAATGATCCGCTCGCGCCAGAGGTGAGATGGTCCCTGCTTTCGCGGGGAGGACACTTGGTGAGCTAAAAAACGCGCCATGGACGGGAGCGGGCAGTTGGTCGTGGCCCCCGTCGGCTCGATGAGCACACTTTTCCTCAGCCTGCGCTGACGGCAGATGCGCCTTGCGCGGCTGGCCATTGAACCGGGCCTTTGTCCGGGCTACATGTTCATCGTCGTTTCACGATGGAGCGACACAACGTTCTCAGGGCGGGGCGAAATTCCCCACCGGCGGTAATGCGGAAATTCCGCTAGCCCGCGAGCGCCTGCGGTCCCAATTGGATTGCAGGGTCAGCAGATTTGGGTGCGATCCCCAAGCCGACGGTCACAGTCCGGATGAAAGAGAGCGGATTGACCTCGCGGGCCCAAAAGGCGCGCGGGCATTCGATCCACTTCGACAACCCTGAGGAAACCTGGTTGCGAAAGGATCGATATGAGCCAGCTTTCCTCGACTACCCGTAACGGCGCCCTCTGGGGCCCCGCCTTCATGCTCCTGGCGAGTCTAACGCTCGCGGCAAGTAACATTCCGCAATCGCTTCTGCCGACGCCGGCCCAATATGGGGGCTATGGCATGGCCTCGACCGGAATGGCGTTCTGGCAATATCTGATTGCCACCATATTCATCCTGCCGCTGATCGCCCGCATCGGCATCGGCAAGCTGCGCACGCGCCATCCGGTGCTGCACGAGATCCGCGCCTTCGTGTCGGCGCTGGGCGTCCATGTGTTCGTCTATGGCTTTGCGAGCGGCATGCCGGTCTGGCAGCTGGTGGCCTTGCTTGCGACCGGGCCGCTGTTCATCGCGCTCGGCTCGATCCTGTTCCTGCGCGAAAAGCTGACCCCGACGCGTATCGCCGCGTCGCTGATTGCGTTCGCGGGAGCGATCCTCGCCTCGCAGCTGGGCAATGAGGGGTTCAGCCTCACGATCCTCATTCCGATCGTGGCCGCGGCGCTCTGGGCAACGACGGACGTGCTGACGAAGTATCTGTCGCGCGAGGAGACGCCGGATACGCTGACCGTCTCGCTGCTGGTGCTGATCACGCCCAATCATCTGCTGATCCTGCTGATCGCAACGGTCTGGGCGGCGGTGCTGCCGGGTCTCACGCCCGCTGGGCTCGCGACGGGCTTTCCGTTCGCGCTGCCGAGCGGCAATGGCCTCTGGCTCTTGTTGCTGCTCGGGGTGCTGACCGCGCTGGCGCAATATCTGCTCGCCGCGGCCTATAGGCGCGCCGACGCGACGTACCTGCAGCCTTTCGGCGATCTGAAGGTGCCACTGAGCGCGCTGCTCGGGTGGGCGCTGCTCGGGCAGGTCCCCTCGTCGCTCTTCTGGCCGGGAGCGGCGCTGATCCTCGGCGCGTCGGTGCTGATCTTTTATGTCGAGACACAGCGCCGGCAGCGAACGCTGGCTGCTGCGTAACTTAATCGGGCGTGCGGGCGCCGATCGTTTCGTTCGGCCCCTGCACGACCTGGTCGAAATCGATGACCGAGCCGGTCATCAGGCCCGATTCCTCGCTGGCGAGGAAGGCGATGGCGCGGGCGACTTCGTCGGGCTTCATCAGCCGGCCCCAGGGCCGGCCGCTTTCCGCTTCTGCGAGCCAACCCTCTTTGGCGTTGTGGAAGCGCTTCAGCACCGCATCTTCGCCGGGCGTATCGACCCAGCCGATATTGAGGCCGTTGACCTTGATGCGGCGGTTGGCGACCGAATGCGCGAAATTCTTGGTGAGGGTCGCGAGCGCGCCTTTGCTGGCGCTGTAGGGCGTTAAATAGCTCGTGCCGCCATGCGCGTTCACCGAGATGATGTTGACCATCGCGCCCTCGATCCTTTCGCGGTCCATGATCTTGAGCGCGGCCTGCATGAGAAAGAACGGCGCTCGCACGTTAATCGCGAACATCCGGTCCCAGAGTTCGGGCGTGGTGTCCCAGACCGAACCACGATCGGTGAGGCCGGCGACATTGACGAGGACGTCGACGCGCCCGAAATGCGCATCGGCGGCGGGGACGATCTGCTGCACCTGCGTGATGTCGTGGAGCTCCGCGGCGATGAACTCGGCGGCTGTGCCCGACTTGCTGATCTCGGCGGCGACCGCCCTGCCCTTTTGCGCATTGCGGTCGGTCAGCAGCAGGCCCGCGGCACCGCGCGCGGCCAGGAGGCGCGCCGTGGCCTCGCCGATGCCCTGCGCAGCGCCGGTAATGACGGCAATCTTGCCCTCGAGGCGGAACACATCGGAATTGGGCATGGGCGATCCTCCAGCGGCGAGTGTGTCGGGGCGCAATTGTCGCGGCAAGCCCTCTTCCGCCGGGACACGGGTGAGGTATTGTCGCGCAATGGCTCTCAGTGAACGCGACCTCAAATTCTTCCGCCCGCTCTGGCTGCGCGTCGGGCTGACCGCGCTGCTGGCCGCGTGGTGCGCGATCGAAATCATCTACAGCCACGACCAGCTCTGGATCGGCGTCACCGCGTTCGGCGTGGTCTACTGCCTCTACAATTTCTTCTGGAAATGGCCCAGGGACCTGCCGACGGCGGCTGCTCCGGCATCTGCGACTGCGACCGAAGCGATCGCGCCGCCGGTCGAGGCGCCGGCCAACGAGCCGCCTAAGCAGCCGTAAAGCCGTTATCGACGAAGAGCTGCGCGCCGTTGACGAAGCTCGCTTCGTCCGACGCGAGGAACAGCGCCGCCTGCGCCACCTCTTCGGGCTCGCCGATCCGGCCCTGCTGTGCGGCGAGCGCGGCCTCCGACGCATCGACGCCGAGCTTTTGCAGTTCGGCGACTTCGCGCAGGCCATGCGGCGTGCGGATGAAGCCAGGGCATACGGCGTTGCAGCGGATATTGCGGTCGCGGAACTCGACCGCAATGGCGCGGGCAAACATGTGCACGGCGCCCTTGGTGGTGTCGTAGAGCACCTCCATGGGCGTGCCCGCGACAGCGGAGATCGATGACGTGCAGACGATCGAGCCGCCGCCCGCCGCGATCATGGCGGGGAGCGCCGCCCGGGTCACCAGGAACATCGAGCGGACATTGACCGCATGCAGCCAGTCCCATTCGGTGAGCGTCGTTTCGAGGAAGGGTTTGATGACGATGGTGCCCGCGTGATTGAACAGCACGCGCGCGGGACCGAAGGCATCGGCCGCGGCCTTCACCGCCGCCTCGACCTGACCCTCGTCCGACACATCGGCGACGAAATGCTGCGCCTTGCCGCCGGCATCGCGGATGGCCTTGGCCGTCTCGGCCGCCGCAGCATCGTTTCGATCGATGATGGCGACCTTGGCGCCCTCCTTCGCGAAGAGCCGCGATGCCGCGCCGCCCATCCCCGTCGCGCCGCCCGAAATGATCGCGACCTTGCCGTCCAGCCTGCCCATGACGCTTCCCCTGACCTGTTTTACGCGAGCCTAGCAGGCTCTTAAGGGTGAGGCCACGCGGGGCTTGACCCCTTCCAGCAGCGCCGCGATAGAGACCCGGCCTTGAGGAATGCACCCATGCCTGCCGATTTCGTCCTGACGCTGAGCTGCGCCGACCGCCCCGGCATCGTTGCCGCGGTGACCACCGAGCTCGCGGCGCTCAACGCCAATATCGCCGAGTCCAACCAGTTCTGGGACCGCGAGACCGGCAATTTCTTCATGCGCCTCGCCTTCAGCGCGCCCGAGGGCGTGGGGCGCGAGGCGATCGAACGCGCGCTCAGGCCGGCCATCGAGCGCTTTGCGATGCGCACGGCGCTGGTCGACGAGGGCCGGAAGAAAAAGATCGTGGTGATGGTTTCGAAGTTCGACCACGCACTGCTGCATCTGCTTTACCAGATCCGTGTGGGTTGGCTCGATGCCGAAGTGGCCGCCATCGTCTCCAATCACGAGGACTCGCGCGCGACCGCCGATTACGAGGGCATCCCCTATCATTATCTGCCGCTCAAGAAGGACGAGAAAGCTGGCCAGGAAGCCGAGGTGCTGAAGCTGGTCAAGGATTCGGGGGCAGAGCTCGTCGTGCTGGCACGCTACATGCAGATTCTATCGAACGGCTTCGCGACACGGCTTTATGGGCAGATCATCAACATCCACCACTCGTTCCTGCCGAGCTTCAAGGGCGCCAAGCCCTACCACCAGGCGCATGAGCGCGGCGTCAAGATCATCGGCGCCACGGCGCATTACGTGACGCCCGACCTCGACGAGGGGCCGATCATCGAGCAGGAGACGGCGCGGGTGAACCACGCCATGAGCCCCGATGATCTGATCGCGCAGGGCCGCGATATCGAAAGCCGTGTACTGGCGCGCGCGGTGAAGTTGCACCTCGAGTCACGCGTGATGCTGAATGGTCGGAAGACCGTGGTATTCGGCTAACCCGGAAACAGCGTCCAGCGTTTCGGCTTGAACGCGATTCTGCTTTTTTCGCCGGCGGGGTGATCGAAGGGCAGGTCGATTTCGACGCGCTCGGGATGGCCGCCGATTTCGAGCTCGACGCGACGCGTACCGCCAACGCGGCGGGAGGCGGCGACAACTCCGGCGAGCGCGGCACCTTCGGGGACCAGCTCGATATCGTGTGGGCGGAAATAGAGGTTGCCGTGGCCGTTCGCGCTCTGGCCGGCGCTGAGGCCGATGGCGCGGCCGCCGACCCAGAGCTCGCTGTTGTCGATCTCGACCGGGATCGACGAGGATTCTCCGATGAAGCTGAAGACGAAGGGATTGGCCGGTGTGTCATAGACCGCATCGGCGGATCCGACCTGCTCGATCTTGCCCTGGCTCATGACGACGACGCGATCGGCGAGCTCGAGCGCTTCCTCCTGATCGTGCGTCACGAACACGGTGGTGTGGCCCGTACGGTCGTGGATTTCGCGCAGCCATTTGCGCAGCTCCTTGCGGACCTGCGCATCGAGCGCGCCGAACGGCTCATCGAGCAGCAGCACGCGCGGCTCGATGGCGAGGGCGCGGGCGAGTGCCACGCGCTGGCGCTGGCCGCCGGACAGCTGTTGCGGATAGCGCTTTTCGAGACCCGAGAGCTGGACGAGATCGAGCAGCTCCAGGGCCCGGCGGCGGATTTCGCTGCGCGGCGGGCGCGTCGCGCGCGGCCGGACCTTGAGGCCGAACGCGATGTTGTCGAGCACCGTCATGTTGCGAAAGAGCGCATAGGCCTGGAACACGAAGCCGACATTGCGCTGCTGCACGCTCTTGGAGGATGCATCCTCGTCGCCGAAAAAGATGCGGCCGGCGGTGGGCCGCTCGAGCCCTGCAATGAGGCGCAGCAATGTGGTCTTGCCCGAACCCGAAGGCCCGAGCAGCGCGATCAGCTCGCCCGACTTGATGTTGAGTGAAACATCGTTCAGCGCCGGGTAGCGCGAGAATTCCTTGCGGACGTTTTCGACGCGGATGTCCAAGAATTACCCCTAATGCTTTCGGGTACCCGCCAGCTCATCGCCGAAGCGGAACTCGAGGATGGTCTTGACGATGAGCGTCACCAGAGCGAGCAGCGCCAGAAGCGATGCCACGGCAAAGGCGCCGGCGAAATCATATTCGTTGTAGAGCGTCTCGATGTGGAGCGGCATGGTGTTGGTGAGGCCGCGGATGTGTCCCGAGACCACCGACACGGCACCGAACTCGCCCATGGCGCGCGCATTGCAGAGCAGCACGCCATAGAGCAGGCCCCATTTGATGTTCGGCAGCGTGACGCGCCAGAAGGTTTGCCAGCCGGTCGCGCCGAGCGACAGCGCCGCCTCCTCGTCCTGCGCGCCCTGATCCTGCATCAGGGGGATCAGCTCGCGCGCGATGAAGGGAAAAGTCACAAAGATCGTCGCCAGCACGATCGCCGGAATGGCGAAGATGATCTTGATGTGGTGCGCCTCGAGCCACGGGCCGAACCAACCCTGCGCGCCGAAGATCAGCACGTAGACCATGCCCGAGACGACGGGGGACACCGAGAACGGCAGATCGATGAGCGTCGTCAGGAACGTCTTGCCCTTGAATTCGAACTTCGCCAGCGCCCACGCGGCGGCAACACCGAAGACAAGATTGAGCGGCACGGAAATCGCCGCGACCAGCAGCGTGAGCCCGATGGCTGCTCTTGCGTCGCGATCGACGAACGCGGCGAAATAGGCACCGACGCCTTTGCGGAACGCCTCAATGAAGACCACCAGCAGCGGCAGCACGACCACCAGCAGCATGAAAGCGACGCCGATGCCGATCAGCGTCCACTTGACCCAACGCGCCTCGGATGTCGGGCGCGAATGCGCGTAGTGCAACTCATCGGGCCGCCGGCTGTCATAGACGGCGACGTCCTGCTCAAAGATCGCCATAGCGCCTCCGAGCCCAGGTCTGGATGAGGTTGATCACGAGCAGCATGACGAAGGCGACGACGAGCATGATGGTCGCGATCACCGCCGCGCTCGGGATATCGAACTCGTTGAGGCGGATGATGATGAGCAGCGGCGCGATCTCGGATTGGTTCGGCAGATTGTTGGCGATGAAGATGACCGAGCCGTACTCGCCAACCGCGCGTGCGAAGGCGAGCGAGAAGCCGGTAAGGATCGCCGGCGTGAGCCGCGGCAGGATCACGCGCGTGATGGTCTGCCAGCGATTGGCGCCAAGGGTCGCCGCGGCTTCCTCGAGCTCCTGCTCGAATTCCTCGAGTACCGGCTGGACGGTGCGGACCATGAAGGGCAGACCGACGAAGATCAGCGCGATGACGATGCCCGCGGGGGTATAGGCGATCTTCCAGCCCAGATGCAGCGGCCCGTTGGTCGAGACCAGCCAGCCGATCCAGCTGTTTTCGGCATAGATGGTCGAAAGCGCGATGCCCGCGACGGCGGTGGGCAGGGCGAAGGGCAAATCGACGATAGCGTCGAGCAGGCGACGGCCGATGAATTTATAGCGGACCAGGACCCAGGCGACGATGAGTCCGAAAACGATGTTAACGACCGCCGCGAGAAGCGACGAGCCGAAACTGACCCACAGCGCCATCAGCGTGCGCTTGGCTGTCGCGATCTTGACGATCTGGTCCCAGGGAAGCGTCGCCGATTTGAGGAACAGCGCCGCCAGCGGAATGAGGACGATAAGGCTCAGATAGGTGAGCGTATAGCCAAGCGTCAGCGGGAAGCCCGGGATAACGCTCGGCTTAACAAAGCTCCACCCCGCTTTCGCGGGGTGGATCGCCGTTCTTACCGGCCCTTCCGCGACCAGCGCGGGGGCAACAGCCAGGCTATTTGGCCGTGATCTGGTCAAAGATGCCGCCATCGCCGAAGTGAGTGGGCTGTGCCTTGGCCCAACCGCCGAATTCCGGATCATCAATAGAGACCAGGTCGATCTTTGGGAAGGCAGCAAGCAGTGACGTGTCGGTCACCGAGTCCGGGTTGATCGGACGATAGTGGTATTTGGCAGCGAGCGTCTGGCCCGCAGGCGAGTAGAGATAGTTGAGATATTCCTTGGCGAGGTCGGTGGTGCCGCGCGCGTCGGTATTCTTGCTGACCACCGCGACCGGTGGCTCGGCGAGGATAGATTTGCTCGGATAGACGATCTCGAAATTGTCCTTACCGAAGGCATCGAGGATCAGATAGGCCTCGTTTTCCCAGGCGAGATAGACGTCGCCAATCCCCTTCTGCGCGAAGGTCACGGTCGAGTCGCGTGCGCCGGTACCCAGCACTGGAACGTTGTTGTAGACAGCCTTGACGAAATCCTGCGCCTTGGCCTGGTCCTTGTTGTTGGTCTGGTAGCCCCAGTTCCACGCAGCGAGATAAGCCCAGCGAGCGCCGCCCGAGGTCTTGGGATTGGGCACCACGATCTGGACGCCGTCCTTGACGATATCGGGCCAGTCCTTGATCGCCTTGGGGTTGCCCTTGCGCACGACGAACACGATGGTCGAGGTGTAGGGCGTCGAATTGTCGGGGAGCAGCGAGCGCCAATTGGCGTCGAGCTTGCCGCTCTTGGCCGCGATGGCATCGATGTCGCCTTGAAGGGCGAGGGTCACAACGTCGGCGTCGAGCCCGTCGATGACCGCCTGGGCCTGCTTGCCCGAGCCGCCATTGGAAAGATCGATGGTCAGGTCGTCACCGGTCTTCTGCTTCCAGTAGTCGGCGAACGCCTGGTCGTACTCTTTGTAGAATTCCCGGGTGGGATCGTAGCTGACGTTCAAGAGGTGAACGTCGGCAGCGCGGGCGGTTACTACTCCCGCAAGGCTGAGCGCTGCGGCGAGCGCTCCGTAGGCCAGAATTCTGGCAGTCGTCTTCATCAGAACCTCCGTTGGTGAAGATCTAAACTGTCGTAACTCTACCTGTTAAGTCGGCTTTCTCAAGATTTTGGCAATTCGCCTGACCGACGAGAAGCGGAAAAGCCTTCTCGTGCGACTCGATTGCTGAAGAAGATTTCACCTTTGTGGGCCCGCAATGGGGCGTGCCTGCAAAATCCTGCTAATCGGACAGCTCGACCACGCGGTTCTTTGCGACCGCTTCGGCGAAATTCGTGTGGTCGAGCACATCGCGCTGGGCTTTGACGACGCCGGCAAAGACGTGGCGGATCTCGCAACTCGCCTCGTCCTGGCAGTCGGCGCAGCGGCGATACGCGATCTTGCTGAGGCATGGCAGCGGCGCGATGGGCCCGTCGATGAGCCGCAAGACCTCGCCGAAGGTGAGCTTTTCCGCCGGACGGAGCAGCTGATAGCCCCCGAGGCGGCCACGGTGGCTCATGACGATGCCGGCGCGCTTGAGCTCGAGCAGGATCTGCTCGAGGAACTTCTTCGGAATCGCCTGGGTCTTGGAGATTTCGCTGATCATCAGCGAGCTCTCTGGGCCCGCCTTGACCAGGGCCACCAGCGCTCGCAGCGCGTATTTGGCTTTTTGTGAAATCATCGGAATGCCGACCTTTGCGCTAGAGATATAGCGGATTGACCGGCGATTGCGAGGGCGCGGCTAGGACTTGTCGTCGGGCGCGTCAGCATTGAACGGCGAGGCCGGGCTGGTCGCAGGAGCCAGTGGGCGGCGACGGGGCGGTACCTTGAGCATTGCCGGTTCAAGCGCGGCCGGCACCACGGCAGCCTCAAGAATGGCCTCTGGCGACGCGGTCGCGACCGCCATTGGCTCGAGAATGGGCTCAATCCGAGTCGATGCCGCCGCAGGCGGCGGCGCCGCGGAGACCGATGCCGGCGCAACGGGAGCAGCGGGTGGGAAAGGCGACAATGCCTCAGCCCCGGGCGCCTCGACCCATTCGAGCATGCCAAGGCCGATTTCGCGCTCGCCCATGATGACCTGTGTCGCGCCGAGATCGCGCAGATAGGTGATCTCTTCATCCGCATGCGCGCGGGCAACGATCTGCAAATGCGGGTTCAGCTTGTGCGCCTGCTCGACCGCCTGCCCTGCCTCGAAGGCATTGGGGATGGCGATGAGCAGCGCCTTCGCCTGCGCGATGTTGGCCAAGCTCAGCGCCTTGCCGCTCGCGGCATTGCCGACGACGACCTCGATGCCCGCGGCGTGCGCGGCGGCGATGCGGGCTTCGGCGTCCTCGATGACGAGGAAGGACGTCTTCTTACGCATGAGCCCCTCGGCCACCACCGATCCCACACGGCCATAGCCGATGAGCACGACATGCTGGGTGAGGCTCGTGGGATGCCGGTCATCGACCGGCGGCTCGGCGGGCACCGCCGGCTGCGTGATGCCGATGTCGGCAGGAGCTTCGAGCCGCGGCCGCAAATGCTCGGCGGCATACATGAAGAGCGGGTTAACGATGATCGAAAGGATCGCGCCGGCGAGGATGTAGCTCTGGCCCTCGGCCGGCATCAGCCCGAGACCGACGCCGAGCGCAGCGAGGATGAACGAGAATTCGCCGATCTGCGCCAGCGATGCCGCGATGGTGAGCGCCGAGCCGGCGGGGCGGCGCAACGCGATCACCAGCAGGAAACCCAGCACACTCTTGCCGATAAGGATGATGAAGAGCGTGCCCAGCACCTCGAACGGATGGGTCCACAGGATCGAAGGATTGAACAGCATTCCAACCGAAACGAAGAACAGCACCGCGAAGGCGTCACGGAACGGCAGGCTCTCTTGCGCCGCGCGGTTGGAGAGTTCGCTTTCGCTAAGGATCATGCCGGCAAAGAATGCGCCGAGCGCCAGCGATACGCCGAAGAGATAGGCCGAGCCCGCCGCGACGCCGAGCGCGATGGCGAGCACCGCGAGGCGGAACAGCTCGCGGCTGCCGGTGTGGGCGGTGAGATGCAAAATCCAGGGGATCACGCGGCGGCCGACGACGAGCATGAAGCCCACGAATGCCGCGAGCTTGACCACCGTGACCGCGACGACGCCCCAGATGTTGAGGCTTACCGCGCTCAGCCGCTCGACCAGATCGACGAAAGGATCGTGCACCACCTGAGCGGTCCCGCCGAGGAGTCCCGAGAAGGCCGGGATGAGGACGAGCGCGAGGACCATCGCGATGTCCTCGACAATGACCCAGCCCACTGCGATGCGCCCGCGGTCGGATTCGATCAGGTGGCGATCCTGCAAGGCCTTGAGCAGCACGACGGTGGACGCGACCGAAAGCGCCAGGCCGAAGACGAGTCCGCCCCCGAGCGGCCAGCCCATGCTCCAGGCGAGGCCCATGCCCATGAGGGTGCCGCCCGCGATCCTGAGCAGCGCGCCGGGGACGGCGACGGCCTGAACGGACAGCAGGTCCTTGAGCGAGAAATTGAGGCCCACGCCGAACATCAGCAGGATCACGCCGATCTCGCTGAGCTCGGAAGCGAGCTCGGTGTTGGCGACGAAGCCGGGCGTGAAGGGCCCGGCGACGATGCCGGCGGCGAGATAGCCCACCAGGGGCGGCATCTTAATGCGGTTGGCAAGCGCGCCGAGGATGAAGGCGAGCACGAGGCCCGCGACGATCGTCGAGATCAGGGGGGTGTCGTGCGGCATCCTCGTGGTCTCCTGTGCGCCCCGCCGCACATGGGGTCGTGCGGCGCAATGCACAAGGTCGCCGCGCAATGAGGGCAAAATCAAGAGGCTCGATGCCGATCGAGCTAAGCCCTTTGGCTATTCGCTCGTCGTAACGCCTACGATTGTTGCCGTGACGCGGCCGGCCTCACCCGACAACACCGCCTCGCGCAGGGCCGACAGATAGGCGCGTGCGTCGATCTTATCTGGCAGCGCTTTGTCGAACAGCGGCTTCTCCGATGCGATGACGATCATCGATTCATCGCCGACCGGAGCCTTGACCGCGAGCTCGGGGCCGCCGCTCTGCGCATCGCCGAAGACGATCTGATCATGTGGCGGCTTGGCCCGAAGCGCCTCGGCGCCCGGTTGCAGGAGATTGGCCACCGCGCCATCGGCCGACAGATACGAGGCATAGATGTAGCTCGCAAAGCCCGGCGCCTCGATGCCGACGCGGACATCGTCGCCGACATGCGGTGCGGCCGGATCGACGACCACCTGCGGCCGATCGGTATCGGCCAGCGGCGCGGCGAGTGTCAGCTGCAGCTCGCACGCCGGCCAGGGCGCGAGCGCGATGTCGTTCTCGTCGACCTTGCCGTCGAGCAGCCCGTTGACGCGGTCGAAATCCGCCTGAGTGCCGACAAAGCCGGTGGCGGTCACTTTGCCCTTGGGGTCAGTGGTGATGTCGACGCGGCCGCAACTCAGCGGGCCGACATCGGGCAAGGCTTCGGCAGTGGCGTCGAGATCGCGTGTCGCGGGTGCGTTGAGCATTAGCGGCGGTGGCGCATTTGGCGATGGCGAGGGCAGGATGGCGGGCGCCGGATTGAGATCGGCGGCGGTGAGCGTGATATCGGGATCGCCGGGCAGCGTCATGACATAGGCTTCGGCCGTCCGCGCCTGGAAGGCATCGTAGGTCATCGAAGCATAACCGTCCTTGCCCCAGGACGTGCCCCACGAATTGATGAAGCGGAAGAGCTGCGTCCGGTCGTCGTAGCCGACCAGGGTAATGGCGTGACCGCCATAGCTCGGCGAATTGGGCGTCGACTGCCAGATCGCCGTGTCGGGCCCCATCATCTCGAAGGCGCGGTCGAGAATGACGAGCGCGACGACGGGCTCACCCTTGGCAAGCGCACCCTTGAGCGTATCGAGAGACCGGTCGCCCTTCGCGTCATAGACCTGCTCGAAGC
>Ga0070661_100002606_pt1 | contig 12372 bp, 9 predicted proteins | sample KBSC43metaG_FD_64663 | JGI IMG/M metagenome (GOLD analysis project Ga0070661, IMG submission 64663) | Corn rhizosphere microbial communities from Kellogg Biological Station, Michigan, USA - KBS C4-3 metaG | ecosystem: Host-associated > Plants > Roots > Rhizosphere > Soil ...
CCTATGCATGACGCGGCCCCCCTTTCCCCACTTGGCGGACTTTCTCCGGCCGACTTGCTGAGGCAAGGCGCGGCGGAAGATACTCTCGGCTCTACCACCCCGTTCCAGCCGCCGTCGCTGGAAGAAGTGGCCGCGCTTTTTCCGCAATTCGAAGTGCTGGAGCTCATCGGCCAAGGCGGCATGGGCGCCGTTTACAAAGTCCGGCAAAAGGAACTCGACCGCGTCGTCGCGCTCAAAATCCTGCCGCGCGGGATCAGCGAAACGCCGGGCTTCTCCGATCGTTTCGCCCGCGAGGCGAGAGCGCTGGCGAAACTCAATCACCCCGGCATCGTCACGCTGCATGAGTTCGGCCAAACCGACGGCTTGTATTTCATCGTGATGGAATACGTCGATGGCGTGAATCTCCGCCGGTTGATGCAAAACGATCGCATCTCCCCGCGCGAAGCGCTGGCGATCGTGCCGCAGATTTGCGACGCGCTCCAGTTCGCCCACGATCACGGCATCGTCCATCGCGACATCAAACCGGAGAACGTGCTGCTCGACCGCCTCGGTCGCGTGAAAGTCGCGGACTTCGGCATCGCGAAAGTGGTCGCCGCCTGCGAGCTGCCGACGGGAAAAGACGCCCAAACGTTTTCGCCCGACCTCACCTTGGCCGGAAAGATTCTCGGCACGCCGCCCTACATGGCGCCCGAGCAATTCGAGCGACCGGGCGAAGTCGACCATCGCGCGGATATTTATGCGCTTGGCGTCGTGCTCTACCAGATGCTCACGGGCGAACTGCCGGACAAGGAGCTGCAAGCGCCCTCGAAGAAGGTCCGCCTCGACGTGCGGCTCGATGAAGTGGTGCTGCAAGCGTTGGAGAAAAACCCGGCGATGCGGTTCCAGCAGGCGAGCGTGATGAAGACGCGGCTGGAAAATTTCGACGCGGGCGACCCGCGACCGGTCATCGTCTCGTCTTACCGCAATCTGGATTACCGTTCGAAACGGACTCTCTTCGGCTTGCCGTTGCTTCACGTGACCGCCGGGCAAGATCCGGCGACCGGACGCGAGCGGGTGGCGAAAGGAATCATCGCCATCGGCGGCCGGGCGAAAGGAGTCGTCGCCGTGGGCGGCGTCGCCACAGGTGGCTTCGCCATCGGCGGGATTTCCACGGGCGTGATCACGTTCGGAGGCGTGAGTTGCGGGTTCATCGCCTTGGGCGGGGTGGCGACGGGTTTCGGGCTCGCCCTCGGCGGCTTGGCGCTCGCGCCCATCGCCATGGGCGGGGAAGCGATCGGCTGGTGGAGTTACGGCGGTCAAAGCCTCGGCCTCCATGCTCTGGGGCCGGATTCCCGGGACCCCGAAGCCATCGCGTTTTTCATGCCTTGGGCGGCAAGTTTGCTACAGAACTTCGGTTGGATCTCAGCGTCACTTGTGGTGCTCTCGCTGGCCCTTGGATCCATCCCGGCACGGCTTCTGCGCCGGCAAAATCAACCTCCGAGCCCTAAGTCGAAACTGCGACTGGGATGGTTCGTTGCCCAATCCTTCGCCATCGCGTTGGTCGCGGTGCTGACCATCGAAGGAGCCAAATGGCTCGCTTCCCGGCCTCATTCTCCCGCTCCCAAAGAAAAGGCCGTAACGGCCCAACCAACCGGAGCGCCGCCGGTTCAATCGATCGAAGCGCCACCGAACCCGGCGCCGCCGAAAGAAGAAAGCCTGGAAGAAAAGACCGCGATCGCACTCCCCTGGCTGGAGGGAATCGACCACGGCGATTACGGCCAAAGCTACCGGGAAAGTTCCGCCTATTTTCGAAAGGCCCTTACCGAAAAACAGTGGATCGGGGCGCTGGAACTCTATCGCAGGCCGCTGGGCGCGCTTGTTTCGCGGCATGCCACCAAGAGCGAAGACCTGACAAACTCCGCCACCATGCCCGAGGGCGAACATCGGGTCATGATCTTCATGAGCGATTTCGCCGAGAAACATACAGCGGTCGAAACCGTGACCTTCACGAAAGATCAAGATGGCGTGTTTCGCGCATCCGGCTATTTCATCCGCTAACTCGTCCTACCTCTGATGAAACGCATCGAAAACGAAGACCTTCACCGCAGCGAAATCCTCAACGTCAACTTGAGCGAAACCACCTTCCGTGATGTCAGCCTGGAGCGCGCGACGTTCTCCGACGTCAATCTGTCGGGCGCTTCTCTTGAAGATGTCTCCCTGGCTGGGGCGACGATCCGGAACGCGAATTGCTCCGGGGTTTCCATCGCCGACGCCCGCTACGACGGCATGCGGATCGACGGCATCCTCGTCACGGATCTGCTGCGCCATTACCGGAGCATGGCCCAAGCCCCCGACAACGCATGACCCTTCGGCCTTTCCGCCCGGGAGATCACGTGGCGATCGCGGAAATCTTCCCCGCCGCCGTGCATCAGATCGCGTCCGAAGTTTATACCGAAGAACAATGCTTGGCGTGGTCCGGTCGTGAACCGAACCCCGAGCATTGGCGGAAGCGTTGCGAGCTGAAACGTCCGTGGGTGGCGGTGGTGGAATCGCGCGTCGCCGGTTTTCTCGAACTCGATCCGGACGGTCATATCGATTGCGCCTACGTCCATCCGGAGTTCCAACGACAAGGCATCATGAGCCGTCTGGTCGAACACGCCGTGGCGACCTGCTTCGCGGCTGGCATCGACCGGATTTACGTGGACGCCTCGATTTGCGCGAAACCGATGTTCGAGCGGTGCGGCTTTCGTGTGACCGAGGAGCGGGAAATCCGAATTCAAGGAGTTGGGTTGTTGAACTTCCATATGGAGAAACGCCGGTGAAACGCACCATCGTGGTTTCCCCCAACGATCCATCGGATTCCGTCGCCGAACTTTCACTCGCATGACCACCCTTCCCGACGGATTTTTTGCGACCACGCGTTGGACGCTGGTCATGAACGCGGGCGAATCTGGCGGTGCCGCGTTGGGTGAACTTTGTTCCGCCTATTGGTTCCCGATCTATGCCTATATCCGGCGGCGCGGTTATACGAAAGAAGACGCGGAAGACCTCACGCAGGGGTTCTTCGCCAGCCTGCTCGCCCGGGGCGACATCGCCGGATTGCGACGCGAGAACGGCAAATTCCGCGCCTTCCTGCTCGCGGCGGTGAAGCATTCCCTCGCCAACGAATACGACAAATCCCAACGCGCGAAACGCGGAGGCGGCGCGCTTCATTTCTCGCTCGATTGGCAACAAGCCGACCTGCGTTTCCGGCTCGCCGACGAAACGGCCCTCTCGCCCGACGCCGCCTATGATCGCGAGTGGGCGACCGCCTTGCTGGAACGGGTGCTCGTGATTCTCTCCGCCGAATCGGGCGACGACGAACGTTTCGCCTGCTTGAAGCAGTATCTTTCCTTCGACCGAGAAGCGATTCCTTACGCCGTCGCCGCGAAAACCATGAATCTAGACGAAGGGACGGTTCGAGTCGCCGTGCATCGTTTGCGCAAGCGTTACCGCGCGCTGTTGCGCGAAGAAATCGTCCGGACGTTGGCCGCGCCGGATCTGGTGGAAGAAGAGCTCGGAGCTTTGATGTCGGCGTTCGGGTGAAAGAACGCCTTCCGCTCCAACAGGGATCGAAAGCAACGGCGGGTTCACCGCATGGAATGCCAAGGCATCGGGCGTAAATCGTCGTATGAGGTTGGCGTAAGGCCGTTTTTGCGGCCACGTCGAACACGATCTAACAAAATAGTCATTGAATTCTTCGGCATCGCATTTCAGAAGATAATTTCATCTTCTGTATTATGAATACCGAATCTCGATTCCAACGTCATCTCCTCCGTCACGCGATGCCTTCATTGATCGCTGGCGGCTTGTTGTCCGCCGCCTCCTTCGCCCACGCCGACTTCGTGCCGGTGCCGCTGCCCGACCCGCAGATCCCCGGCTACGCGTTTCCCGAAAGCGAGGCGACGATCCTGAAGTGGGTTGCCGATTCGGCGGTCACGGACCCGACGGTCAGCAGCGCCGCCAACCAGAAGATCTACCTCCACGGCTGGGGCTTGTGGGCCTCGCTCACGGCGGAAACCGACCAGATGGACAACGGCCAGAAACTGCGCGTGTTCGAAACCTGGCTGACACCGCAAGACATCACCGCCGCCTCCGAGAAAGCCGCCAAGCCGAACTTGCTGCAACTCAAGCGTTCTTCACGCCCGGCGCTCGAGGAGTTCCACCAATTCAAGCACCGCAAGGACCCTCACCTGAAAGCGAACGGCACCCGCGGCACCGAGACGGTGCTCGGTTTCGTGAAATACGACCCCACCGCGGCCGACCACATCCTGAAGCAGGGTTTGCTTCAGAAATCCGTGCTCGACCAACTGCTCTCTTACGGCTCCGACCAGATCCCGGTGTTCCCGGTCACCGCGCTCTCGCTCAAGCCGGTGTTCCAGGTGATCAAGCAGAGCGACCTCGTCGGCGGCCGCTACTACCAGCTGCCGGTCTGGCCCGGACCGCCGTCGACCCCGCAGCAGTGGGGATCGGAAAAATGGCCGGGCGCGGTCTGGATCGACATCCAGGGCGGCGGCGCGGGCAAGGGCAAGATCGACGCCAAGCCCGCCAAGGACGGTAGCACCCGCACTGACGAGACGACCTACCCGGTTTCCAGCCTGATCAATTTCAAGCTCAACGCCGAGCAGGCGCTGGCGCTCAAGAGCGCGAAAGCCGCCGAAGGCGACTACGCCATCCTGGTGGCGATGCACGTGGCCGGCCGCGAAATCACCCGCTGGACGTGGCAGACGTTCTGGTGGACGCCGACCCCCGAGAACCCGCTGGAACCCAGCTCGGTGGCGGTCGCCAAGGCCCGCCCGGCGCAGCTGCAGGGCCCCGCCGCCAACTACGCGCTGTCGATCGCCTACACCACCGAGCTGCCGTCGCCCCCGTACGTCGGCGGCAACAACAGCGGCAACTCGATCTACGCCTACAACCCGTGGCTCGAGGCCGGCTTCGGCCCGTCCGATCTGCCGGACTCGATCCCCGGCACCTACAACGGCCAGCCGGCGAGCAACAACTATGGCGTGCAGACGAACTGCATGAGCTGCCACGGCGCGGCGAACTACAATCCGAAGAACCTGTCCACCGCCCCCGACTACTCGGGCGACCGCTACATCAGCCTGACCGACCCGCGCTTCGAAGGCACGCTGAAGGTCGACTTCCTGTGGTCGATCCCGGGGAACGCGAAGTGAGCGGCGCTTTGAAAGCGGCATGAGGGCGGGCGGCATTCGTGTCGCCCGCCCGGTCCGTGGGCCTCCGGCTGTTCTCCTCAAGATTGAGTCAGGACGGAATACCCATCGCCATCCAGTTCGAGGTAGAAGCCGACGGGCGAACCGCTGGTCACCATGTCGCGCTGGCGAAGGATATGGAGGTTGGAACGGTTGAGCGCCTGACGGACGGCTTCGTATTGGGGGCTGCCGGAAGTGGTAACGTTCAGATCCAAAAGGGAGGCGGAGCGGATGAGGATCACCCTGCCGTCGGTGCTGCCGGCGATTTTGAGTTTTTGTCCACCGACCGTGATGAAGCGGCTGGGCCCGCTGAAAAGGTTGCAGCTTTGGGTGAGCTTGTATGGCTCGTTGCAGGTCGCGGTAATGCCGTTGACGGGTTGCAGTTGGACGGGCTTGCCACCGGGTTTCGGGGCCGCCGCGGGCGATTCGGTGGTGGCCAGCGCCTGTTCGCCGAGCTTGGCGTTCACCGCGTTGACGGCTTGCCGCGCGATGCCCTCGATCGCTTCGTCGAAAGCCTTTTTGGCCAGTTGTTTGTCGCGGGCGAAATCTGGCAGCGGACGCCGGTAGTTGGGAGCCCCGGCTGCGAATGGTTGAGCCAGCAGTTTTTCCCCGGCGGCATTCGTCAGTTCGAAGCGTCCATAGAACGAGGGCGTCACCAGAACCTCGCCGTTCTCCTTGCCGGCGCGGACGTAGCGGTAGTTGTCCACCATCACGCGAAGGCGGTTCGGCGAGTTGTCGCGGATCCGTCCTTTGAAAAACGGCTGGGCGGCCAAACTCTTGCTTACCGACTGCTGGAGGCGCGAGGAAAGATCGGCGGGCACGGTGCCCGGGGCCTTGGCGATGGCGTCCGCATAGCGGCTCTCGAACATCTTTTGCTGCACCACCGCGCCGATCTCGACGACCAGCTGGGCTCCGGCACCGGCCGCCGCGCCCGAGGCGAAGCTGCCGCCTCCAGCGACCATGACGGGAGCCTGGATGTTGTCACTGCCCAGCGGCGTGCCGTAGGCATTGGCCGGAATCGCGGGGGCAACCGCGAGGGAGGTCAGCGACGCACGCTGGGCGTCGGTCCAGCGCGCCGGGGCGCAGGATCCCATGGCGAAGGCTGCGGAGCAGACCAGCAGGAGACGAAAAGACCGAGTCATGTCGAACATGGCTCGGTCTTTCAAATGATCGGTTAGAGCAAGGAAAGGAAAAAAGCCGGGTGCGGCCTCAATCCCCGCTCTTGAGCACCTTGATGAAGGCGTCCTGCGGGATGTTGACCTTGCCGAACATCTTCATCTTCTTCTTACCCTCCTTCTGCTTCTCGAGCAGCTTGCGCTTGCGGGTGATGTCGCCGCCGTAGCACTTGGCGGTGACGTTCTTGCGCATGGCGGAAATCGATTCGCGGGCGACGATCTTGCCGCCGACGGCGGCCTGGATGGCGACGACGAAGAGGTGCTGCGGAATCACGTCCTTGAGCTTGCTGGCGAGCTGGCGGCCGTACGACTCGGCCTTTTCGCGGTGGACGATGGTGGAGAACGCCTCGACCGGATCGCCGGCGATGAGCATGTCCATCTTCACCATGTTCGCCGGGCGATAACCGGCGTGCTCGTAGTCCATCGAACCGTAGCCGCGGGTCATCGACTTCAGCTTGTCGTTGAAATCGACGAGGATTTCGCCGAGCGGCAGGACGCAGGAGAGCATGACGCGCATGTCGTCGATGGTCTCGGTGTTGGTGACCTCGCCGCGTTTTTCGAGCACGAGCTGCATCATGTCGCCGATGTAGTCGCCGGGGACCATGATGTAGACGTTGACGACCGGCTCGCGGATTTCCTGGATGACCTGGGTTTCCGGGAACAGCGTCGGGTTGTCGACGATGATCTCGGAGCCGTCGGTGAGCGTGACCTGATAGATGACCGACGGGTAGGTCGAGATCACGTTCATGTTGAACTCGCGGCGGAGGCGTTCCTGGATGATCTCCATGTGGAGCAGGCCGAGGAAGCCGCAGCGGAAGCCGAAGCCGAGGGCGGTGGAGCTTTCCGAGGAGTAGGTGAAGGCGGCGTCGTTGATCTGGAGCTTGGCCATGGCGGCCTTGAGCGCCTCGTAGTCGGACGATTCCACCGGGTAGATGCCGGAGAAGACCATCGGCTGGATCTCCTTGTAGCCGGGGAGCGGCTCGGGGCAGGGGTGGGTGTTGTCGGTGATGGTATCGCCGATCTTCGCCTCGTCGGCGGATTTCATGTTGGCGATCACGTAGCCCACGTCGCCGGCGACGAGCTTCTCGCGGGCGCTCATCTTCGGGGTGAAGACGCCCACTTCCTTGACCTCGTAGGTCTTGTTGGTGTGCATCAGCTTCACGCGCTGGCCTTTCTTGACCGAGCCGGAGAAGACGCGGACGTAGGAGACGACGCCGCGGTAGGTGTCGTAGATCGAGTCGAAAACCGAGCAGCGCAGCAGCTTGTCCGGGTTCTCCACCGGCGCCGGGACGCGTTCGACGATCGCCTCGAGGATCTCCTCGATGCCGATGCCGGCCTTCGCCGAGGCGGGGATGGCGTCTTCGCCCGGGATGGCGAGGATGTCTTCGAGCTGCTTGCGGCACTTCGCGACGTCGGCGGCGGGCAGGTCGATTTTGTTGAGAACCGGGATGATGACGAGGTTCTGGGCGTGGGCGAGGTGGAGGTTCGCCACGGTCTGGGCTTCCACGCCCTGGGCGGCGTCGACCATCAGGATCGCGCCCTCGCAGGCGGCCAGCGAGCGGGCGACCTCGTAGGAGAAGTCGACATGGCCGGGGGTGTCCAGCAGGTTGAGCTTGTACGTCTTGCCGTCCTTCGCCTTGTATTCCATCGCGACCGGGTGGGACTTGATGGTGATGCCCTTCTCGCGCTCGAGGTCCATGGCATCGAGGAGCTGGGCCTTTTCGTCACGCTGGGCCACGGTGTTGGTGGCTCCCATCAGGCGGTCCGAGAGCGTGGTTTTCCCGTGGTCGATGTGGGCGATGATCGAGAAATTGCGGGTCAGCGAGGTGGGCATGGCGGGGCGGATCGGGGACGGCGGGCGCGGAAGAAAACCACGAAGTACACGAAAGGCACGCAAAATCAACGGCAAGGGAGGCCGGCGGGGAAGGGCGGGGGACGCGATTTCAGGGGTTGGCGAGTGGCCGGAGCTCTGGTAGGTCCGGTCACCTTGAATCGCAGATTTCAAATCGAAGGCAGCGTCGCGCAAGACGGCCAGGGGGTGGTGCTCGAAGCGCTCGACACCCAGACGGAGCAGCGTGTGCAGGTGCGGAAGTGCTTTCCGCACGGCTCCTCGGGCGCCGGTTTCAGCGCGAAGCACCAGGAGGCATACGAGGAAATCCTGCCGAAGCTGGAGCAGGCGCGGCACCGCAATCTGCGGGCGGTCGTGGCCGGCGGCTGCGATTCGGACGACGCGAAGCCGTTCCTCGTCTCCGAGCCGGTGACGGGCGCGACCCTGGAGGACCTGCTGGCCACCGGGCCGTTGTCGGCGGGAGACGCGGTGCTGCTGCTGGAGCAGGCGCTGGAGGTGAGCGCGATGTTGTCCGAAGTGCTTGGAATCCAGTCGGTCTGGGTGGAAACCGATCCGTCCGCCGTGGGCGTGGACGAGTCCGGCGACGAGCGCCGGTACTTGTTCTGGGTGTCGCCGGCCAACGGCTTGTGCGAGGCGGACGCCCGGGCGGCGCTGACTCCGCTGCTGGCGCTGCTGCAGGAGGCGATGGCCGGTATGCCGCGCAACGGGGATTCCCGGATGACGTCGGCGGTGCTGGGCTGGCAGGAGTGGGCGGGCGCGAATGCGGCGGCGACTCCGGCGCAGGCCCGCCGCGAGCTCAACGAGCGCCTGCTGGCGGCCTCGCCCACAGGTTCGCTCACGGGGGCTCCCAAACCGATTCTCCAGATCGCGCCGGCCGCCGCCGCTCAAACTCCGCCGGCCCCCACGGCGGTGAAAACCCCATCCGCTTCCGCACCGGCCCCCGCGATTCCGCCCGCGCCTCCGACACGGGCGCTTGCCACCGTACCGCCATCCGCCGCGGCCGTGCCGACGAAACCGGCCGCCTCGTTGAATTCCGCGCCCGCCGCGCCACCTTCTTCCATGAACGTTCCTCCCACGGCCGCCAAAAAATCCGGCTCGATCCCGCTGTGGCTCACCGTGCTGATCCTCGCCCTCTGCCTCGGGGCGATCGGTTTCCAAGTCTGGCGCTGGAATAGCGCGCGCGTGGCGGCTGAAAAGGCGCTCGAGGAGAAAAACTCGTCGCAAAGCGAACAGCAGCAGCTGATCGATCAGGCGATCCAGCTCGAGGGCAACGCATTCGGCCGCAGCACCGGCCCGGCACCCGAACCCGAGCCCGAGAAGTGACCAGGGCGGTTCCGACCCTGCCGCGACGGGAATCGCGCGGCAGCGGGTCGGCCGATGAGGCTCACCTTACTTCGCGGAGGCGCGGCGGAGGCGGTCCATGATCGCCACGCCGAGGCCGGTCTCGCTGACCGGCTCGGCGACGATCGCGTCGAGGCCGGCCTCGTCGAGCTGGCGCATCAGGAAGAACAGCCGCAGCGCGGCTTCGGCGAGCTTGCCGTTGCCCGGGCTGAGCTCCTCGATCTTCGCCCAGTCGTGCGCGCCGACGTAGCCGTCCTTTTCGTCGCCGCGGTAGCTGAGCAGGCCGTAGCGCTTGCCCGGCTCCGGGTGGAAATCCTCGGGCGAATCGAACATCAGCAGCGGCGTGCGTGGCGCGTAGTGGCTGGCGAGCTGGCCGGGCGCGTGCGGCAGTTCGCCCGGACGTTCCTTCGCCCGTTCGACCTTGCCGTACGGCTGGAGGTCTTCCTTCGAGACCGGACCGGGCCGCAGCAGTTTGAAAATCGGCTTTTTGCCCTCGCACGGCTCGATCGCGATGATCGTGCTTTCGAGCCCTTCCGAGCACGCGCCGCCGTCGACGATCATCGGGATGACGCCGCCGAGTTCCTTCAGCACCGCCGAGGCGCCGGTCGGGGAAATGCGGCCGAAGCGGTTGGCGCTGGGCGCGGCGATCGGCTTGCCGAGCTCGCGGCCGATGGCGCGGAAGATCGGATGCGCGCTCTGCCGCACCGCCACCGTCGGCAGGCCGCTGGTCACCAGATCCGGCACGGCGGGCTTTTTCGGCAGCACCAGCGTGAGCGGGCCCGGCCAGAAATTCGCGGTCAGGCGCTCGACCACGTCGCGGATCGAGTCGTCGACCTCCGCCACCTCCTCGATCTCCGCCTTGCGGCTGACGTGGACGATCAACGGGTCGAACGACGGCCGCTCCTTGGCGGCGAAAATTTTGGCGACGGCCTCCGGGTTGAGCGCGTCGGCCCCCAGCCCGTAGACGGTCTCGGTCGGCAGCGCGACGACCTCGCCGGCGGCGAGCAGGGCCACGGCCTCGCGCACGGCCTCTTTCATGTCGTCGTTGGTCGCGGAAACGATGCGGGTCTCGGTCACGGCCGGGGCTTAACAGACCCAGCGCCAAGGGGAAACCCTCATTTCCGGAGACATCCGCCCCCTCACAGCCCGACCATCAGCGAAACGTGGGCGGCGGTGAGCTCGCCCATGGTCTTGCAATCGCCGAAGCCGGTGGTGCCGTGCATGCGGTCGAGGTCGCGGGCGAGCGTCTCGACGTGGGCGGCCGGCGCCAGCTCGTCGCGGCGCATGATGCCGAGCAGCGCCTTCAGCCGGCTGGTCTCGACCTTGGCGCGGCGGGCCATCTGGGCGTGCTCCTCGGCCACGTACTGGTCGATCGTCCTGCGGTTGAGCACCTGGAACGCGAGCTTGGTGATCGCGCGGTTCGAGTCGAAATGGTAGGCGAGGTAGGTTTTCCCGCGGCGCTCGTACGACTGCTGGTCGAAGTCGATCGGCCGGACGCGGTACTGGACCTCCTCGAAGTCCGGCGTGATGTCGACGACGTAGTTCACGCTGCGCATGTCGCCGAGCAGGCGGATGAAGCAGCGCTCGTTGAACTTGGTGAACTCCTTCGCGATGCGGACCTTGTTGAGGCCCGGCCGCTTCAGGTGGTCGCGCAGGAAGGCGTCGCCCGGCACGCCCGCGATGTGCTCCTCGATCAGCGTGTTGCCGTTGACCAGGTAGTTGATGCGGTTGGGCGAAAGGATGTGCTCGAGCTCCAGGCCGTAGATGCGCGAGGCGTCGGCGATCTTGACGTAGAAGTAGTCCGAGTTGTCGTTGAAGACATTGGTGATGCGGATGCGGAACGGCCGCGAGTTGCCGAAATCACCGAAGTCGATGCGGTCGACCGTGAGGTGCTCGTGGCGGTCGACCTCGCCGCCGATCTTCAGCTCGGCGTAGATTTTCGTCAGCTTCGGCCGCAGCTCGGCGAGCAGCTCCGGCGGATACATCACCGTGAGCCACAGCGTTTCCTTGCCCTGCGGATCCTCGTAGGGAATCGCCCCGCTGAACCGGCCGAGATCGTCGTACACCTGCGGGATGTCACGCTGCCGGTCGAAGTAGTAGAGGTACTGCCGGAGCGAGCTGGAGACCGGATACTTGATCTTGCGGCGCGAAATCATGGGAGCAGGGGCATGCTCGGGCTTTTGCCCGCCGCCGGGAAGCAATTCCCGACCGCGCCGGCCGATTTGGAAACCGGGCCCCCTGCGCCATAAGCGCTCCGCCCAATCGCCGCCGCGCATGCGCCTGACCACCCGCACGGCTTTCCACGGCACCGGCTTCTTCCTCATTGGCGGACGAAGCGCGGGCGAACCGTGCCCGCCGCCCGGAAAACCGCCCCATCCGCAGCGACGCAACGCCGTCCAACCTGTTCCGATCACTTCAAAACCCGCGTTGAGGCCGGGCTTTGACAGGGCATCGCCGCTTCAAGCGGCCGATTTCGCCATCCCGGGGCCATCCGCCGAGTGCCGCCCCCAAACACAAAACGCATAAGCCCGCCACCCGCTCCGGGCTTGTTCAACCATGGGTGCGGTCGAAGTCTCCGCTACGCTCCGACTCCGCAGCACCCTTTATTGTTTGGCTTATTTGCGCAAAGAATAAGTAACAATAAAAGCCAGGATTACGAACCCAAGCGCAATTAACCTTATGGCTTTTCGTCTTTTCCGGCAATTCCTTAATGTCTCCTCATCAAGATAGTAGCGTCCATCGCAGGTGGGAACTAATATCTCATCGGTTACAAATCGAT
>Ga0070661_100002620_pt1 | contig 12317 bp, 11 predicted proteins | sample KBSC43metaG_FD_64663 | JGI IMG/M metagenome (GOLD analysis project Ga0070661, IMG submission 64663) | Corn rhizosphere microbial communities from Kellogg Biological Station, Michigan, USA - KBS C4-3 metaG | ecosystem: Host-associated > Plants > Roots > Rhizosphere > Soil ...
TGTCCGAGCCGCTGCCGGCGGCGGCGATCGAATGGGCGACGGTCCTGACCGCGACCGCGCTGCCCGAGGGCCAGCCCTATCCCCCGCTGTACCAGGCGCTCGAAGGACTGCTCGACGCGGTCGAGGCGGCGCCTTCGGCCAGCGGCTGGGGTGCCGCCCTCGTGCGCTACGAGCTGTTGCTGCTTGCGGAGCTGGGGTTTGGGCTCGATCTCGACCAATGCGCGGTCAGCGGCTCCAACCACAATCTCGTGGCGGTCAGCCCCAAGTCCGGCCGTGCGGTCAGCGCCGCGGAAGCCGAACCCCATATCAGGAAGCTGTTGCCCTTGCCGCCTTTTGTTCGCGAGGGCGGCCGCGCTTCATGGCAGGAGATCGGGCAGGGTCTCGATCTCACGGGTCATTTCCTGATGCGCGACGTGCTGACCGACCGCATGAGGCCGATCGCCGAAGCGCGCGGCAGGCTCGTCGACCGGTTGCGCCGCGCGGGTGGTCTCGCCTAGGCTGGCAACGTGACCACCGACGCAATGGCCATGCTGTTCCCGAATGTCGCCCTGACCCGCGGCATTGCGGTGCGCGTGGCGGTCAGCTTCCTCGCCGAGCAGTCGGATCCCTCCACCAACCGCTGGTTCTGGTCCTATCACGTGCGGATCGAGAATGGCGGCGAAGTCGCGGTTCAGCTGTTGTCGCGCAGCTGGACGATCGTGGACGGACGCGGGACGGTCCACGAAGTCGTGGGCGAGGGCGTCGTCGGCGAGATGCCGCTGATCGGGCCCGGCGCGAGCTTCGACTATGTGTCGGGCTGCCCGCTCGACACGCCGAGCGGCGCGATGAGCGGAAGTTATCGGATGGTCGACGAGGATGGCACTGCGTTTGACGTCGAAATCCCTCGTTTCCAATTGCTTAGCGCCTGAGGTTTGGATCCTGGCAAAACCGATCGTCCTGTCGGCGAACAGCGACTGGAACATCGCCAACTTCCGAACCGGCCTGATCGGCGCTTTGCGCGCAGCGGGTTACGAGCCGATCGTCATCGCGCCGCAAGATCTCTCGGTCGATCAGCGGATGCGCGAACTGGGGGTTGAGCGGATCCCGATCAGCCTTGATCGCTCCGGCATCAATCCGTGGGCCGATCTCAACCTGCTTCAGGCGTATCGGCGATTGCTCGAGCGGCTGCGGCCGGTTGCTTATCTGGGCTATACGATCAAGCCGAACATCTATGGTTCGTTGGCGGCCGCTTCCCTTGGCATTCCGGCGATTCCCAACGTCAGCGGCCTCGGGACGGCCTTCATCCGCGGCGGACCGATCCAGCAGGTCGTCTGCCGGCTCTACAGGATCGGCTTTCGGCGCTCGCCCGTCGTCTTCTTTCAGAACCGAGACGATTGCCAATTGTTCGTTGAGCGGCGCATGGTCCGACCGGAGCAGGCGCGCCTCGTGCCGGGGTCGGGAGTGGATCTCGAACGCTTCGCGCCAGCGCCCGTCGCGGAAGGTCCGCCGACCTTCTTGTTCCTCGGCCGGCTGCTTCGCGACAAGGGCGTTCTCGAGTTTATCGAGGCAGCACGGGCGCTCCGGTCTCAACTTCCCAGCGCCCGCTTCCAGCTGCTCGGGCCGATTGACGAGGGGAACCGCACGGCAGTGACCAGTCGGGAGATTGATTCCTGGGTGGCACAAGGGGTCATCGACTATCTCGGAACCAGCGACGACGTACGGCCCTTCATCGCGGCTGCGACCGCAATCGTTCTGCCGTCTTATCGCGAGGGTTTGCCCCGCTCGCTCCTCGAAGCTGCCGCGATGGCGCGACCGCTGGTCGCGGCGGACGTCCCTGGTTGCCGCGACGTCGTGGAAGACGGAGTCAACGGCTATCTGTGTGCGGTTCGAGATCCCGACTCGCTTGCAAATGCGATACGGCGCTTGGCCGAGTTGCCGCGGGCGGAGCGGCTTGCGATGGGTCAAGCGGCCCGGCGAAAGGTTCAGGCGCAGTTTAGCGAGGATTTCGTAAATCGCGCCTATCTCGACATCCTCGCCGGCGTTCAAACCGGCCAATCGGGATCCTGATGCTCAGACAGTCTCCATCCGGCAAGAAGCCATTGGGCGCCAAAGGCTATCGCGCGTACGCGGTGGGCGACGTCCATGGCCGGCTGGATCTTCTCGAGCACCTGCTCGCGAAAATCCACGCCGAGCTGCAGCACCATCCGTCCGAAAAGACGCTGCTGGTCTTCGTCGGCGACCTCATCGACCGCGGCCCGGCATCGGCTCAGGTGATCGAGCGGCTGCGCACCTATCGGCGATCCGGTGTCGAAACCGCCTTCCTGCTTGGCAATCACGAGGAGGTGCTGCTCCGCATCCTTGCCGGCGACGCGCCGCTGATCACCAAGTGGCGCTGGTTCGGCGGGTCCGAATGCCTGCAGAGCTATGGTGTCGAGTCCGACCGCCTGTCCCATTTGGGAGACGAGGAAGCGCTAGCGCTGGTGAGAGCGGCAATTCCCCGGGAACATGTCGAATTCCTGGAAAGTTTCGCCGATAGCTGCAGGTTCGGCGATTACCTGTTTGTCCACGCCGGGATCAGGCCGGGCGTGGACCTCGAGCAGCAGAGCCAAAACGACCTGCGCTGGATTCGTGCGCCATTCCTGTCCGACGATCGCGATCACGGCTTCGTGGTGGTGCACGGCCACACGATCGCGGCCGAAGCCCAGTTGCTTCCTAACCGGATCGGGATCGATACCGGCGCCTATCGCACCGGCGTTCTCACCGCCGTTGCGATCGAGGGCGCCAAGCGATGGCTGATCGACACTCGCCGGTCCGGAATGTGAAAACTCGCCGCTCGCGATTGATTTGGGCGAGGCAGGCGAATAGGCGTTATGGCCCAAATTTCGTCGACTTTGGTTGGTCGCGAAAGCCTGATGCGAGGAGCGGTCGTGTTGTTTGATCATGCCCCCCGTCGTCTGTTGTGCCTGTTTCCGGCTATGGCGCTGCTCATTTCCGCGTGCGCCGACACGCGCGGCGGCACCATTCCGTACGACCGCGTCCTGGCGAAACCCGACGAGACGAGATTCCAGACGCTGGGATCCGACTACAAGATCGCGCCGATGGACAAGCTTTCCGTGAAAGTTTTCAAGATGGAGGACTTGTCGGGCGATTATGACGTCGATCTGGCCGGCAACATCTCGTTGCCGCTGATCGGGCAAATTGAGGCGGCCAACCTGACCACCGCCCAGCTCGACGACCAGCTGACCCAGAAGCTCGGGTCCAAATATCTCGAACATCCCGACGTCAGCGTTGCGATCAAGGCCTCGACGGCGCACGTCGTCACCGTCGACGGCGCCGTGCGCGAAGGGGGTTCCTACCCCGTCGCCGGGCCGATCTCGCTGATCCAGGCGGTGGCGATGGCCAAGGGCACGAGCGAGGACGCCAATGCGCGGCGGGTGGCGGTATTCCGGACAATCGGCGGTCAGCGTCAGGCCGCAGCGTTCGATCTCACCTCGATCCGCCGCGGCCAGGCTCCGGACCCGCAGATCTTTCCCGGCGACATCGTCGTGGTCGATGGATCGTCGGTCAAGGCGACGCAAAAGCAGATCCTGCAGAGCATCCCGCTGCTGTCGATCTTCGGGCCGCTCTAGGAACGGAGCTAGGGACCAGTGAACACCAACATCGCGGTGCGGAACGAGGGTCAGTGGCCGATTGCGCCTTATCCTCCGGACGGCGCGGCGCTGGGGCCTGGGCAGCGAAGCTATTCCGCGGCCACCAGGCTCGACTTTCCGGCATTCGTCAGGATCTTGCATCATTGGCGCTGGCTGGTGCTCGGCGCGGTGGCGGTGGGACTGGTCGCGGCCATCCTGCTCACCTTGCTGACCAAGCCGGTTTACCGAGCCACCGCGACGCTGGAGGCGAACCCGCCATCGGTCGCGGTCAGCGATGAGCAGTCACGCCAGCAGGACATGCAGGCGACCAATGCCTATGACTTCGTCGCCACCCAGGTCGGCCTGCTCGGCAGCGAGGCAGTGGCCGAACGGACCGCACAGGAGCTCAACCTCGCGAACAATCCGGACGTCGTGGCCCAGGACCTGGACGCGTCGCGGCGGCTTCGCGCGGCAACGGCAGTGGTTCAGAACGGCCTCAAGGTCACCGCTCCGGAGCAGGGCCAGCTGATCAATTTCAGCTATGATTCGACCTCACCGCAACTCGCGGCGCTCATCGCCAATGGCATCGCCGACAGCTTCATCAACACTTCGTTGCAACGGCGCTACGAAGCGTCGGCCTACGCCCGGAACTTTCTCGAGCGGCAGATCACCAAGACTCGCGGCGACCTCGAGCGGTCCGAACGCGCGGTCGTCGCCTACGCGCAGCAACAAGGCATCATCAACACTGGCGGCTCAGTTGGCCCGGACGGCAAGACCACCAACGCCGGAAGCGACACCAATTCGCTGCAAGGCGAGTCCCTCGTCCAACTCAACAGCGCGCTCGCCGCCGCGACCGCCCGTCGCGTTGCCGCCGAGGGCGCCTATCGGCAAGCCCTGGCAACGGGACCGACCAGCGATGTCAATAACAGCGTTCTGCCGCTTCGGCAGGAACTCGCGAAGCTCCAGGCCGATTACCAGCAGAAGCGGCAGTTCATGAAGCCCGAGCACCCCGAGATGCTCAGCCTGCAGTCGCAGATCAACGAGCTGCAGCGGCAGATCAGCACTCAGATGTCCCAGGCCTCCTCGGGCCGGATCAACGGGTTGCTTGCCGATTACCGGGGCGCGCTTCAGGCCGAGCGCACGCTCCAATCGAAAGTCGCCGGGCTCAAGGGCGACGTCCTCAATCTTCGCGGCAGGAGCATTCAGTACACGATCCTGCAGCGGGAGGTGGACACCAACCGGAGCCTCTACGACGCCCTGTTGCAGCGCTACAAGCAGATCGGCGTTGCCGGCGGAGTGGGCATGGCGCCGGTGTCGATCGTCGATCGGGCACAGGTGCCGACCTTCCCGTTCAAGCCCAACTTGTTCCTCAATCTGCTGCTTGGGCTCGGCTTCGGCTTGCTCGCCGGCGTCGCCGGCGCGGTGGGCCTCGAGTTTATGAACGATACCATCAAGACCCGCGAGGATGTCCGCCGGAAGCTCTCGCTCTCCTGCCTGGGGACCATCCCGAAGACCCCGGCCAAGGACTCCTTTGTCGAGGATCTCAAGAACCCGACCTCCACCATCTCCGAAGCCTATTCGGCGATCGTCGCGGCCCTTCGCTTCAGCACGGAAGAGGGGATGCCGAAGGTGGTGCTGGTCACCAGCACCCGATCGGGCGAAGGGAAATCGTCCTCCGCCCTGGCAATCGCCCAGAATTTCGCGCGGCGGGAGCGCCGGGTCCTGCTGGTCGACAGCGACTTGCGCAAGCCGGCCTTCAAGGCCGCGAGCGACCGGATCGGGCTCAGCAAGCTGCTGACGACCGACGATCGCGTGGAAGATCATATCGTCGAGACGCAGCACCAGAACCTCTGGCTCCTCCCGAGCGGTCCGCTGCCGCCAAATCCCGCCGACCTGCTGTCGACGGGCCGGATCCGGAAGATCGTGGGCGAGGTGCGGGATGCTTTCGACCTCGTCGTGATCGACGGTCCACCAAGTCTCGGACTCGCCGACGCGCCGCTGCTTGCCGCTGCGGCGGGCAGCACCCTGTTCGTGATCGAAAGCGCCAAGACGCGAACGCGTGCTGCGGTTGAGGCACTCAATCGGCTCGAAGCCACCGGTACTCGAATCCTCGGGGCGGCGCTGACCAAGTCCGAGGAACGCGAGATGGGCTACGGCCACTATGGCTACAGCTACGGCTACGGCGCCAAGGGGCGCATCAACAAGACCGAGATCCTGATGATCCCGCATGACGATGGCGGAGGGCGCAACGGCAATCACGCGGAGTCCGAAGCCTGATCGTAAAGCCGAAGCGCGCGGACGATGATTGCTAGGACGATCCTCGTTGCGATTGCCGCATTATTGGTCGCGTCGCAGGTGGTCAGGAATGCCGTGGTCGCGAGCTGGGCGGATCGGCGGCCAGTTGTGGCGGCAAGCTTCTGGAGCGCGCATCCGGCCGTCGAGATTTCATCGGCGATGACCGGGATTGCCGAGGCTGCGCGCGATGGCCGGGCGGTGCCCGCGTCGACTTTTCCGGCCATGGCGCGCGCCGCCACCAAGGATCCGCTGGCTCCCGAGCCCTACCTGGTCCGTGGCGTCCGGGCGGAGGTGGCGGGCGATGGCGCGGCGGCCCAGGCCGCCTTCGAGGCCGCCCAGTGGCGCGATCCGCGGTCGCTGCCCGCCGCCTATTTCCTTGCCGACCGCTACTTCAGGACTGGCGACGTCCGGCGAGGCCTGGGCGAAGTCGCCGCCTTGTCGCGTCTAGCGCCGAACGGTCCCGCCACGATCGGACCCTATCTTGCGGCTTATGCCCGCAATCCCGCGGCCTGGCCGGCGCTGCGGTCGATGTTCCGAGCCAACCCCGAGCTAGCGAGCCCGACGCTCGTCGCGCTCGCCGCCAATATCGCGACCGTTCCGGCGGTACTTGCGCTGGCAGACTGGCGCGGAAAGCCGGTCGCCGCACCGTGGCTGCCACGCTTGCTGGAGACACTCACCAATGCCGGCGAATATGCGAAGGCGCGGGCCATCTGGGCGCGTGCGACCGACGCGAGGGCCGAGGAGCTGATCCACGATGCCTTGTTCGGCGACAAGGTGGCGCCGCCGCCGTTCAACTGGGCACTGACGGCTTCGGGCGTCGGGCTGGCGGAGCGGCAGGCCGGCGGCCGTCTTCACGTCATCTTCTACGGCCAGCAAGACGGCATCCTCGCAAGCCAGCTCCTGCTCCTCCAGCCGGGGCCCTATCGGCTGTCGATGCAGCTCATGGGCGATCCGGCACGGGCGAAGATGCTCAACTGGTCGGTCTGGTGCGACAAGGCCGCGGCGCCGATCGCGTCGGCGACTCTGGACGCGGCGGTGCGCGGCTGGCGGTTCGACGTCCCCTCCGGTTGTGCCGCGCAGTGGCTCAAGCTGTCGGGCTCGTCCGCCGACATTTCGCAGCAAGTCGACATGACCATTGCCGGTCTTCGGCTCGAACGGGTGAATCGCGGTGCCTAAGGCCGCTAGAAGCGCCGTCGCTCCGCTCTATCTTTTCGCCTGCCTGATCCTGGGCGGCAGTGCCCAGGGCATTTGGCAGAATGCGCTGCTTCAGCTTGCGGGCCTGGCGATCATTGTCTGGGCCGCGATTGCTGACCCGGACGACGATCTGCCCGGAACCGCTCGCCCTATTTTCTGGCTTGCGATGGCGGCCATCGCCGTGATTGCGCTGCAGCTGATCCCGCTCCCGGCCGCTCTATGGGAAGGCGGGTTTCGCGCCCGGATCCTTCGCGACTACCGGTCGCTGGGCGACGGCCTTCCGGGCGTTTCCATCTCGGTCGCTCCATATGCGTCTTTGAGCACCCTGCTTTGCTTGATCCCGCCAGTCGCGATGTTCAGCGCGATGGTCCGCCTGAACGCCTACCGGCGGAGCTGGCTTGCCGCGGCCCTCCTTGCTGGAACGACCCTCGGAATCCTGCTCGGGGCACTGCAGGTGGTCAGTCCCGGCCAGTCGTCCCCCTGGTACCTCTATTCGGAAACCAACCGCGGCCTCGGCGTCGGCTTTTTCGCCAATGCGAACCATATGGCGAGCTTGCTGGTGATAAGCTTGCCCTTCATCGCGGCGCTCGCCGTCGCTGGGCGAATCGGCAGCATCCAACGATATTCAGCGTTGCTCGCGATGCTTGCCGCAGCCGCGCTTCTGGTCATCGTCGGAATTGCGCTCAACGGTTCGCTCGCCGGCTATGCGCTGGCTGTCCCGGTGCTCGCGGCAAGCGCGCTCGTAGTCCTGCCTCAAAAGAGCGATCTGCGCCCCTGGATAGCAATTGGCGTACCGCTAGCGGTGATTGCCGCCGTCGGGTCGTTGTCGGTGAGCTCGATCGGCGCAACGAAGCTCGGCGAGGATGCCAGTACCTCGTTCCAGTCGCGCCAGCAGATATTGGAGACCACCGGCCGAGCAAGCGCGGATTTCATGCCCTGGGGTTCCGGCCTCGGCTCCTTTCTCAAGGTCTACCGGCTGTATGAAAGCCCTGAGACGGTGACGAGCGAATATGTCGTCCACGCGCACAACGATTATGCCGAGCTGTCGCTGGAGCTCGGCGTCGCGGGGATTGCGCTCATTCTGCTGTTCCTCGCCTGGTGGGCCCGCGCCGTCTGGAAAGTCTGGAGGAACGGCGAGGGAGGACCTTTCGCGGCGGCGGCCTCGATCGGATCGGCGGCGATCCTTGTCCACAGCCTCGTCGATTTCCCGCTGAGAACTGCTGCGGTCAGCGTCTGCTTCGCGATGTTCGTGGCGCTGCTCGCGGATCGAAAGCAGCCGCAGCGACAGGAAGCGGCGGATCTTCGTCCCACGCGACACATCGTCGTTCGCTGAGATCAAAGTGTTTCACGATCTCTGGAAAGCGCTGACCTCGGCAATGAGCTCCTGGTACCAGGGGAAGCTCTTTCTCGAGCATTCGCTCTCGATCAGCCCCGACTCGCTTCACATCATCGTCGGCGCGCTGCTCTGGATCGCGCTTGGCCTGGTGCTCAGGCGGCCGTTGACGAGCTGGCGGCCATGGCTCTGGCTGTTCGCAGCCATCCTGTGGAACGAGGCGGTCGATCTGTGGGTCGAGCGGTGGCCGGACCCCGGCATGCAATATGGCGAGGGCGCGAAGGACCTGCTGCTCACACTGGCCGTGCCGACCATTGTGATGTGGGCCGCACGAACCCGCCTGGACCTTTTTCGGCCCGGACCGCGCAAACGACGCTAGAAGCCCAGCCGATTGAGCAGCCGTCCGGCCTGGCCCGCGATTTCGGACAGTCGGTAGTCCCAGCGGTCGTGGAACAGGAACGGGGTCCAGTGCATCGGTAGCGTGCCGAGTGCCCGTTCGGTGGGTTCCGAAGGTTCCCGCGAAATCATCGCCAGGGCTCTTTTCAACAGCAGTCTGTTGGCGCGGTCGCGGAGCAGGTCGCCGCGCAACGCGGCATTCCCTGCCAATGTCGCAAACAGCCAGTCGGCGAGCAGCAGTGCTTGCGCCGCGGCTCTCCCGGCGCCGAGCGCCTGCGACCGAGTATAAAGCCGGTGGATCTCCTCGCCGTCCTTGACACTCAAGAGCGCAGCAAAATCCGATGCCCATTTTAGCCGATACCAGACGCTCGCAGCGCCATGGACCGCGAGATAGGCGAAGAGCTCGTCCGGGCCGAGGGTCGGGAGGGTCAAACCGCTGGCGACTTCGACCGACTGGCGAGGGGAGTGTACATCGATGTCGGCGATCAGGCGCGGGTTGTCGGCAACGCGCGTGTGGAGATCGACCTGCAGTGGTGTCGAATCATCCGCCCAAGCCGATTCCTTGGACCGTCTGTGCCAGGTGCTGAGAGCGTCGTCCTTTGTCGAACTGCGCGGCGTCTCGAGTCTGTAGCCGCTCTCGCGCAGCAGGTGCGCAGCCTTCTGAAGGTCGAGCGGATCGATGAGCAGGTCGATATCGACTGCCGACTTCAGTGCGGGGTGACGATAGGCAAGGGATCCCAGGGTCACGCCCTTGAGGAACAACAGAGGGATTCCCGCCTCGTTGAATCGGTCGAACAACCGGCCGCACTCGGCGCGTGCCAAAAGACTCTGCGCGGCGATGTGCGACGATGCGGCACGCAAGGACGCGCCTGCCGCGGCCGGGATTCCGACCTCTGCGGAGAACAGGCTGTCCCATGCGAACCCTTCGACGCGATGGAAGCGAACCAGCCGCAGGAAGCGCTCCCAGTCGATTCCGTCGATCGGTTCGAATGCTGCGCCATCGCCGCCGGCGGCGAAGCTGCGCCTGCAGCATTCGACAGCGAGTCGAAACTCCGCATATCCCGGCAATGTCTTCCGCCCGCGCTGGTCCACTGCCGAATCTCTTTGCCCCAAAGCACTGACAACGCGAATAATCGCTCTATCATCGTCGCGATGATGAGTGTTCGGCTTCTTGTTCGGCTACGCCGTCTGAGCCGCGAGCATATGCGCCTGCGGGTGTGCGCCTCGGCGTTGCTCGCCACTGCATCGGCGGGTGTCTCGCTGCTACCCTTCCGCTACGCCATCCGGTTCGGCTGTGTGCCCGTCGCAAAGAAAAAGCAGTCGTCGATCGAAGATATCGTCGGCGCGGTCGAGGCCGTGGCTCGTCGGGTTCCCTGGCGGACGATGTGCATCGAAAAGGGCCTGGTGGTTCAGCGCATGCTTCGCTCTTCGGGCGTGGACGCTGTCCTGCACTACGGTGCGAGGATGAATTCAAAAGACGGGAGTCTGGAAGCACACGTTTGGGTCAGCGTGTCGGGCCGGGCGGTCGTCGGTGGCGAAAGCGCTGCCGACTACGCCGACGTCGCAAGCTATCCCTGATGGAGTCTCAATTTCTGCGAGATTATTCACTTTTCGGCATGCGCATCCGCAGCATGCTGGAACTGCCTGAGTTGCTTCCGGCCCAGGGGGAGGGCGAACCCGACGTTGAGATAGAAATCGGGGAGATCCCTTCAATCGAAGAAGCCGACAGCGTCACTCCGGTTGAAGGCCGCCTGCTGTTCAACGTTCCGGAGGTCGCGCGCTATTTAATCGAGCGCGGATGCACGATCCGAGTTGCGCCCGAGCCGGGGGCCCCGCAACGTAATATCCGACTTTACCTGCTTGGATCGGCATTTGGCGCGCTGCTCCATCAGCGAGGATTTCTCCCGCTTCACGCAAATGCGGTGGAGATCGAGGGGAGGGCGTTCGCCTTCATGGGCGCATCGGGCGCCGGGAAATCGACCTTGGCAGCCTGGTTCCACGATAACGGCTTTCATGTGATCGCCGACGATGTTTGCGCGGTTTGCATCGACGAAGACGGACGCGCGGTCGCCCATCCAGGGCTGCCAAGGCTTCGGCTGTGGTCCGATGCCATCCGGTTCATGGGCCGGTACCCCGGCAACTACCAGCGCTCCTATGTCGGGCCCGGTGAAGAACTCGAGGAGAAATTCGACGTGCCCATCGATGCGCAGAAGCGCATCGGTGCGGAGCTGCCTTTGGCGGCCATTTACCTCCTGGAACGCGGTGAGCAGTTTCGAGTGGAGCAAGTCCAGGGCCTTGCTGCCGCCGAGACGATCTTCGAAAACACCTATAGAGGTTATTTCCTCCAAGCCGCAGGCGAGCGCAAATCACACTGGCATCTGGCCGTGCGGCTGGTGCAGACGACCTGCGTCTTCCGAGTGGTGCGCGAGTGGAGTCTGCCGAAGCTGGCTGACCAGTCGGCTGCCTTGGTCGCACATGCGAATGGCCTTGCCTGACGTCAGTCAGCCAATTTTCAGTTCGCGCCTGCAATCTTCCGCATAAAGTGGCCGGCCGAAATGCCCCGCAACAGGCCGTAGCGATACCGAAGGATGACCTCGCGGCGATTCCATCCCGAGTGCGGCCAGCTGTCGATCGCTCGCGCGAGCCATTCCGTGTCGAGCGCTTCGGCCGCTGCGGAGCAGCGTTCGATATTGCCGACTTCGTCGCGGAGTAAGGACATGTCGCGTGCGATGGTCTCGTACCAATCTGCGCCCTGGTATCCGCGCATGTGCAGGTTGGCGACCGCCGGTGGCAGGCGATCGGCGAAGGCGCGGCGCGCGAGACCCCGCTCAATCCCCCCGCGGATGTATTCGTCGGCCGGCACATTGAGGCAGTATTCGACCACTCGTCTGTCTGAGAGCGGGTCGCGGAAGCTCAGACCGAACTCCGCCAGCATGCCCTTGAAGTAATTTCCGTTGTCTCCGTCGAACAGCGCGTGCAGCCGATGCTGGAAGGCGTCGTTCGACGGCTGATACAGGAGATCGAGCCCTTCCTCCTTCGCCTTGAGCTCAATCCGCTTTCGGAGTTGCGGGTTCACGGCCGTATGCGCACTCAAATCGGTCGGCCGGCCATAGAGCCGGCACGCAAGCGTCCAAACCGGTCGCGGAAGTATCGGTCCGATGAGCTGGGCGGCGAGGGTTCGCGCCGCAATCCCTTTTCTGGCCATGCCGAAGCCAATGCGCAGGGTCTCCAGCAAGCGGCCTCGGACCAGCAGCGACGACCACGCTTCCCGCCCTGAATAGGAAGCGGTGAGATTCCCACTGAAGCCGACCAGCATGACCTTCAGATTCCGCGCCTTGGCGGTCCGGCTGACCTCCCTTGCCCAGAGCGAATTGCAGACCCCGCTGGTGGGTTGCTGCATGAATGCGAACTGGCGGTCCATGACAGAAATCAGGGATTCGGCGCTTTCCCTGACGATGACGTGCTCGACGTTGGGATAGAGGCTGGCGGTC
>Ga0070661_100002646_pt1 | contig 12257 bp, 8 predicted proteins | sample KBSC43metaG_FD_64663 | JGI IMG/M metagenome (GOLD analysis project Ga0070661, IMG submission 64663) | Corn rhizosphere microbial communities from Kellogg Biological Station, Michigan, USA - KBS C4-3 metaG | ecosystem: Host-associated > Plants > Roots > Rhizosphere > Soil ...
TGGAAATTCACCGCTCACCTCAAGCCCGGCAAAAACAAGATCCTCGCCCGCGCCGTGAATGCCGCCGGCCTCACCTCCACGCCTGCGAAGCTTGCCACCACCCGCGCAACGCCTTAGAACGCTCCGCAATGAAGGCCTTTATTGCGGTCACGTTTGCATTCCTCGCAGCGATTGCCGCCCGGGCCGAGACCTGGACTGTCATCAATCTCAATCCCGCCGGCGCAGACGAATCCTCCTTATATGCCATCACCGGCGCCCAGCAGGCCGGTTTCGCCACCGGCAGCAGCCACGCGGGGATCTGGGCCGGCACCGCCGCCAGCTTCGTCGACTTGAACCCCGCCGGCGCAGTCGCTTCCTACATCTATGCCACCACCGGCGCCCAGCAGGCCGGCCGCGCCTTCACCGGCGGCAGCAACCACGCGGGCATCTGGGCCGGCTCTGCCGCCAGCTTCATTGACCTCCACCCCGCCGGCGCAACCGATTCCTACGCCAACGCCACCACCGGCGCCCAGCAGGCCGGTTACGCCATCATCGGTGGCAATCCCCACGCGGGTATCTGGGCCGGCTCTGCCGCCAGCTTCACCGACCTCCACCCCGCCGGCGCAACCGCATCCTACGCCAACGCCACCACCGGCGCCCTGCAGGCCGGCGCCGCGACCATCGGCGGCATCGACCGCGCGGGCATCTGGGCCGGCACTGCCGCCAGTTTCATCGACCTCCACCCCGCCGGCGCAACCGCATCCTACGCCACCGCCACCACCGCCACCCAGCAGGCCGGCGCCGCGACCATCGGCGGCAACAGCCACGCGGGCATCTGGACCGGCACCGCCGCCAGCTTCATCGACCTTCACCCCGCCGGTGCATCCAGTTCCGCCCTCAATGCCACCACTGGCACCCGGCAAGCGGGCAGCGCCGTCTTCGGCGGCGTCTATCACGCAGGCATCTGGGCCGGCTCCAGCGCCAGTTTCATCGATCTGCACGCCTTCCTCCCCACGGGTTACAAGACCGGCAACTCCGAGGCCTTTGGCATCTGGAGCGACGGCGCCGCCACCTATGTCGGTGGTTATGCCGTCAACAGCGCCACCGGCGAAAGCGAAGCCATCCTCTGGAAACTCGACCACGCCCCGACCGTCCGCATCTCCGGGAAAAAGAAAATCACCACCACCAAGGCAAAGCTTGCGATCAAAGGCACCGCCGCCGACATCGACGACAACCTCGCAAAGGTCGAGGTTCAGGTCGGCAAAGCGAAATACAAAATGGCAAAGGGCACGACGACGTGGAAATTCACCGCTCACCTCAAGCCCGGCAAAAACAAGATCCTCGCCCGCGCCGTGGATACCACCGGCCTCACCTCCGCCTCCGCGAAGATCATCGTGATCCGCGCCACGCCGTAAAATTCTTCACCAAGATTTGCGAGGTTGAGCCCGCCCGGCTCATTGCTGGCTCCAAAAATTTCCTTTGAACAGAAGCTCACGAAGGACACGAAGGGGAACCTGTCGCGGTGGCCTGGATATCTGCTAAGGAAAGCAGGAAAACAGGAAGGAATCGCCCGGGATTTCCCGCTTTCCTTAGCGATTCACGAAACCTGTGCCCCTTCGGCGCAGCGTCACTCCCAGGACTTGATCCGCCGCTTCGGATCGCTGGAGTCGGGCAATGCCGATTTCAAATTCCGCCGCGGTCCTCGCGCGAGTTCCGCGGCGGTTGCTCTGCGCAGGCCGCAAAAGCTCCGCGCGGACCATCAGGTCACCGCAACGGCAGCACAACCGATCTCAACCCGTGCTCAGACGACCCGAATGCCCCCGCAACCCCCATCCACCGCATGGGCAGTGTCCCGCCATCGCCAGCGAACCTCCGTGCTTTCGCTCGCCTGACTTGGGATTTTTGACCATCTATTCTGGACCATCACCTCAGCCCGCTTTTTCCTTTCCGCATCTTCGATGACCAAAGTCCAACTCAAGCAACTCGAAGCCGACCTCTGGGGCGCCGCCGACAATCTCCGCGCCAACTCCGATCTGAAATCCAGCGAGTATGCCATCCCGGTGCTCGGGCTCATCTTCCTCAAATTCGCCGATAATAACTATCGCCGCCACGAGGCCGAGATCATCGCCGAGTATCAGCGGCACAAGGGCAAGCGCACCGAGAAATCCATCTCCGACATCGCCATCGAGAAGTGTGGGTTCTACCTGCCCGATCACGCCCGTTACGACCACCTACTGACCCTTCCCGAGGAGAAGGACATCGCGAAGGCGCTGAAGGAGGCGATGAAGGCGATCGAGGAATACAAGCCCGAGCTCGAGGGCGTGCTGCCGAAGGACGAATACTTCCGCCTCACCCGCGACGCGAAGACGAAGAACATCCCGAACCAGCTCCTGAAAAGCTTTGCGAATATCCCGGCGGACTTCACCGGCGATCTCTTCGGGCAGATCTACGAGTATTTCCTCTCCGAGTTCGCGCGGAACGAAGGTTCGAAGGGCGGCGAGTTCTTCACGCCGCGCTCCGTCGTCCGGCTCATGGTCGAGATCATCGAGCCCCACGGCGGCCGGGTGTTTGATCCCGCTTGCGGATCGGGCGGCATGTTCGTGCAATCCGCGCAGTTCATCGAGGAGCACCGGCGGGACCTCGCGGGAGGGCATGCCGACGTCTTCGTTTGCGGGCAGGAAAAAACGCTGGAGACCGTGAAGCTCGCGAAGATGAACCTCGCGGTAAACGGCCTGCGCGGCGACATCCGGCAGGCGAATACCTACTACGACGACCCGCATGGCAGCTTCGGCGCGTTCGACTACGTGCTCGCGAATCCGCCGTTCAACGTGGACGACGTCAGCCTCGGCAGCGTCGAGAACGACCGCCGCTTCAGCACCTACGGCATCCCGCGCAACAAATCGAAGGTGAAGAAAGCCGACGAGGGCAAGGAGACCGTGCCGAACGGAAATTACCTCTGGATCAATCTCTTCGCCACGTCATTGAAGCCTACCGGCCGCGCCGCGCTGGTGATGGCGAATTCCGCGTCCGACGCGCGCCATTCGGAGGCCGACATCCGCCGCACCTTGATCGAAAAGAACCTCATCTCCGGCATGCTCACGCTGCCCTCGAACATGTTCTACACGGTCACGCTCCCGGCCACGCTCTGGTTCTTCGACCGGGCGAAGACGGACGACCGCATCCTCTTCATCGATGCGCGGAACGTCTTCACCCAGATCGACCGCGCCCACCGCGAGTTCTCCACCGCGCAGATCCACAATCTCGCCATGATCAGCCGGCTGCATAAAGGCCGGCGCGAGGAATTCGTGCAGCTCGTGGACCGCTACTTCGCCCTCGGCATGGAGCGGCTCGTCGAAAACGAGAAACGCGTCCAGCCCGTCTCCGCGCAACTGCTCGAGGTGCTCGACGACGCCGCCGGCAAGGCGGCCGTCGGCGAGCTGGTGAGCCAATGGGCCACGCTCGGTAAACTGCAAACCCGCTACGCCAAATACCGGGAGGGCGAGGCTCCGTCCGAGCCCAAACATGTGGATGCCCGGAACCGCGCCCAGCATCAGCTCCGCGAAGCCTTCGATCCCTTCTTCGCCGCGTTGCACGACGGCCTCAAGCAGCTCGATCGCATCGTGCGTCAGCACGAGAAAGCGCAGGCCGAGCTATTGAAGCAGGATGGCAAACGCGGCTTCACCGATCGGAAGACAAAGGCGCTCAAGACCGCGTTGGAAGAGCTGCACCGCGAAGTGAAGCACGCCGAAAAATTCTATCAGGACATCCACTGGCTGCAGACGCGCTTCCCCAAGGCAAAATACGAGGACGTCACGGGCCTTTGCAAACTCGCCACTCCAGCGGATGTCGAAGAGCAGGAATATTCGCTGAACCCCGGCCGCTATGTTGGCGTGGTGATCGAGGAGGACGGGAAGACCGAGGAGGAGTTCATTGACGAAATTCTCCGTTTGAATGGCGAGATCGAATCATTAGCTGAGCTAGCGCGAAAGTCGGAAGCGACCATCGGCGCAAACATCAAACTGCTTGCTGGCGAGATATGAGTCGCCTGCCCGATACGACGATGGGCGAGTTGATGAAGGCTGAGCACGGCTTCGCCTTTAAAAGTGAGTATTTTTCGGATTCGGGTGAGTTTGTTGTGCTCACTCCTGGGAACTTTCACGAAGCAGGAGGCTTCAAAGCTCGACCTGATAAAGACCGCTTTTACGATGGAAAGTTTTCTGAGCGCTATTTGCTCAACCGAGAGGATTTGATTGTGGCGATGACCGAACAGGGCGAAGGCCTTTTAGGAAGCTCTGCACTCATTCCTGAATCTGGAAAGTATTTGCATAATCAGCGGTTGGGTTTGGTTCGCCCTCGAAAAGGAGCGGCTGACAAGCGCTTTCTTTATTACTTGTTCAATACTGACTACGTTCGTCAGCAAATCAGAAACACTTCGACTGGGGCAAAAATTCGCCATACATCGCCGGAGCGAATTTATCGCGTAAAGGTTTGGGCTCCCGATAAAGAAACTCAGACAAAAATTGCTGCTGTTCTCTCAGCCTATGATGGGCTGATCGAAAACAATACGCGACGCATCCAGCTACAGGAGAATTTGGTAGCAGAAATCTATCGTGAATGGTTTGTCCGCCTTCGGTTTCCCGATCACCAGAAAACGGAAATCCTAAAGCGTATTCCTAGTGGGTGGAGTTTCGACACCGCGGCAGCATTATTCAGTTTAGTAAAAGGTAAGTCATATGCTGGCGATGAGATTACCGAAAATCCGGACCACATGCCTTTTATCAGCCTCAAGTCGTTTAGGCGCAAAGGCGGCTATCGTGAAGATGGCCTGAAATATTATTCCGGACGTTACAAGGATGAGCAACTTGTCCATCAAGGTGATGTCGTGGTTGCTGTGACGGACATGACACAAGACCGTGCTGTTGTTGGCCGAGCCGCTCGAATGCCCAACTTTGGCGAGCGCGGCGCAGTGATTTCACTCGACGCGGTGAAACTGGTCCCGCACAGCACCAATAACATATTTCTCTACGCCTATATGCGGCACTCTGGTTTCGCTGACTTCATCAAAGAATTCGCGAACGGCACCAACGTCCTTCACCTCAAACCGGATCTGATAACAAAACAGAAAATCATATTCCCTCCGCGCCCGCTTCAAGAGCACTTCGCCTCGCGAGTTAGCCCCATTTACTCCCAGATCGACATTTTGGGGGCGGCGAACAAAAACCTGGTTATTAGTCGCGACCTATTGCTTGCACGCCTGATCTCCGGCAAACTCTCCGTCGAAAACCTCGATATCCAATTCCCGCCCGGCATGGCGGAGGAGTTGGCTGCGACCTGATAGTTCTTGCCAGTGTTCACGGAAAGGCTGATGTTCACGAAACCGTGAACATGGCAGATATCGTGAACATAGGTCGAGACTCGGGAAAGTCGTTGGAAAGGCGCTTAAGCGAAAAGCTGAGTGAGCTACTCGCGAGCATTGAGTGGCTGGAAGACCTGAAAATCTCCGAGAACCCTGCGCCATACGACCGTGCTTACGATTTGATCGCGCAATTCCATGCGCAGGATGGAGCGAGGATCGAGCTTTTGGTCGAATGCAAGGCGGAGCCGCGGCCCTCTCAATTTCCCGCAGTGGCGGTGAAGCGCGAATTCGAAAAAGGTCACACCAAACGTGCCCGAGCATGGGTCTTCGCCGCGCCGCATCTTTCACCCCGGATGCGGGAGGTCTGTGAGAGTCACGGCTGGAGTTGGTTCGATCTGGCGGGGAATTGCCGGATCAGCATTCCCGGCGTGATCCATCTTGAGCGCACGGGTAATCCGCCGGTGCATAGCCGACCGAAGCCGACCGCGAACCTTGGCACCCCGGAAGCAGGGAGAGTCATTCGGGCTTTGCTTGCCCCGGAAAACGCCCAACTCTCCTGGACGCAAAGAGATCTCCAACGCGAAAACGGCGCGGATGTCAGCCTCGGCCTCGTGAACAAGGTGGTGCGATATTTGCGGGAGGAGTCGTTCATCGAAGAGCGGCAGAATGAAGGATTTTCGGTTCGCGATCCGTTGAAATTGCTTTTCGTCTGGCGCGATGCCTACCGGTTCAGCGCGCATCATCGGCGCAACTACTTCACCTTGTTGAACGGCTGGGCGTTGGTCGATGCATTGGCTAAACTTCACGGCCAAAGCGGGGGCTATGTGCTTTATGCGGCCTTCTCGGCCGCAGCCATCCAGGCTCCGCATGTCCGGCAGCCAAAGACCTGGTTGTATGTCTCCCAGCCGCTGCTCTCCAAATTCGAAAATCTCATTGAGGCAAAAGAGGTCGAGTCCGGTGAAAATATTGTCGTGCTGGTGCCCAATGACGGAGGCGTGTTTGCTTTTTCCGATGGCGGCCTGATCGAGGACCACCGGTTGACCTGCACGAATGTCGTGCAGACCTACGTGGACCTTTGGCACTGCGGCGGTCGCGGTCGAGAAGCGGCGGAGGCCGTGCTCGAGCAGCGACTGAAACCGGCGTGGAAGGCGGGAGGCCTGCTGACATGAGTCTCGAGCCGCGCCTGCGCGAGGATTACGATGCCCGGCAGGTCGAGGCGGCGCATCGGGTATTGATCGATATGGGGCAAGTGCTCGCGTCATTCGCCGACTGCATGGTGGTGATCGGCGGATGGGTTCCGGATTTGCTGCTGCCGAAGGCGCTCGAACCGCACGTGGGCAGCATCGACGTGGATTTTGCGTTGGACGCCGACCGCCTGAGGGAAGGGCGCTACGCGGAACTCCTGAAGCTGCTGCTCGACACGAAACGATATTTCCAGGGAGAGAAAGCGTTTCAGCTCTTTGTGATCGTCGAGTTGGAGGATGGCGGACGACCGGTGCGGGTGGAGGTGGAATTCCTGGCTCCGGCGGATGCGGAATTGCAGAAGAACAAGCCGAAGCTGGTCGCGGGATTTCGCGTGCTTCAAACGGAGGGCTGCAGCGAAGCCTTCCGGGCGCCGGTGGAACAGACTTTGTCCGGTCAAAATGTGCGTGGCGCCGAGAATACGGTTCATCTGCTCGTGGCCTCGCCCGCGGATTTTCTGGTGCTGAAGGCGCACGCCATCGGCGGAAGGGACAAGCCCAAGGACTCCTACGACTTCTGCTACACACTGGAAAATCTGCCGGAGGGCATGGAAGCGTTGGCTAAGGATTGGGCCGCGCGATCGGCGGAGCGAAACGTCGAAAGAGCGGTCGGCCTTTTGCACGAGAAATTCGCATCGGTGAAATCCTTCGGACCGCAGCAGGTCGTCGAATTCCACAATTCCCCGGACCGGGAAACGCAGGAAATGCAGGCCCGGCGAGCCTATGAGCTGGTCCAACGGCTCCTGAGCTTGGTAGGAGAAGGCTCCCCCGATGCCTAACTTCATCTCCGAGGACCAGATCGAGCGGGCGCTGGTGCAGAAGCTGCAGCACCTGCATGGCTTCGATTCGCTGAACTGCCATACGGAGGATCCGGAGGATTTGGACGATGGCTCGGGGCGCGCAAGCAAGCGCGACGTCATCCTCGTGGATCGCCTGCGCAAGGCGGCCATTCGCCTGAATCCTGCCATCCCGGCCAAGGCCATCGAGGACGCGCTGGAGCGGCTGCTCGACCGGCGGCTGGCCATGTCGCTCGTCGCGGCGAACCAGGAAATCTACGGATTGCTGCGCGATGGCATCCCGGTGGAGTTCGACGACGCGCAGGGGCGGCCGCAGAATGAGCGCGTGCGGGTGATCGACTTCAACGCGCCGGACGAGAATCGCTATCTGGCCGTGACGCAGCTCTGGGTGCGCGGCGAGCGAGGTTTTCGTCGGCCCGACGTGCTGCTCTACGTCAACGGTCTGCCGCTGGTCTTCATCGAGCTGAAGAACTCGAACGTGAAGCTGAAGAGCGCCTTCGCCGACAACCTCACGAACTACAAGCGCGAGATCCCGCAGCTCTTTCTCACGAATGCATTCTGTGTGCTGAGCAATGCCATCGAGACGAAGGTCGGCAGCCTCACTGCGGAGTGGGAGCATTTCTTCGTCTGGCTGCGCGCGGAGGACGAAAAAGAGAAGGTCGACCGGAAGGCGATCGAGCGCGAGGGCACGAGCCTCGAGGCGGTGATCGCGGGTTTGTTCCCAAGGGCGCGGCTGCTCGATTACGTCGAGAACTTCATCCTCTACTACCGGGAGAAGGAAAAGATCATCGCGCAGAACCACCAGTTCATCGGCGTGAACCGGGCCTACGAAAAGTTCCGCCGCCGCGAGGAATTGGCCGGCAAGCTGGGCGTCTTCTGGCACACGCAGGGCTCGGGCAAGAGCTTCTCGATGATCTTTTACGCGCGGAAGATTTTCCGAAAGGAGGCGGGCAATTTCACCTTCGTCGTGGTGACGGATCGCGACGATCTCGACGGGCAAATTTACCGAAACTTCCTCAACACCGGCACGGTGACCATGGCGGAGGCCGCGCAGCCGAAGAACAGCGAGGAGCTGAGGAAGTTCCTCGGGCAAAACAAGCGGCTTGTTTTCGCGCTCATCCAAAAATTTCGCTACGACAAAGGCCGGGATTATCCGCTGCTCTCCGATCGCCGCGACATCATCGTGATCGTGGATGAGGCGCACCGCACCCAATACAAGGACCTCGCGGACAACATGCGCGCGGGCCTGAAAAATGCGCAGTATCTCGCCTTCACCGGCACGCCGCTGCTTGGCAGCCAGCGCAAAACGAACGCGTGGTTCGGCGATTACGTCTCGGAATACAATTTTCAGCAATCGATGGACGACGGCGCCACCGTGCCGCTTTTTTACAAAAAGCGCGTGCCGCAGGTGCTCATCCAAAACGACGATCTCGCCACGGACCTCGCGGAGATTTGCGAGGACGAGAATCTCGACGAGGCGCAGCAGGCGAAGCTGGAGAACCGCTTCGCGCAGGAGATCGAGGTGATCAAGCGGGACGATCGCCTGGAGACCATCGCGGAGGACATCGTCGCCCATTTTCCGCGGCGCGGGTATCTCGGCAAAGGCATGGTGGTGTCGCTCGACAAGTTCACCGCGGTGAAGATGTATGACAAGGTCCAGCGGCGTTGGAAGGAGCGGATCAAGGAGCTGCGCGGCGAAATCCAGAGGGCCGTGAGCGAGAGCGAGAAGCAGGTCCTCCAAAAGCAGCTCGACCACATGAGATCGGTCGAGATGGCCGTGGTGGTGAGCGAGGATGCGGACGAGGAAAAGAAGTTCGCTAAGCAGAAGCTCGACATCAAACCGCACCGTGAGCGGATGAACCGGCTCGATAAGCACGGCCACGACATCGAGTTCAATTTCAAGGACCCCGCGGACCCGCTGCAATTGGTCTTCGTCTGCGCGATGTGGCTGACGGGCTTCGATGCGCCGACGCTCTCGACGCTGTATCTCGACAAGCCGATGAAGGATCACACGCTCATGCAGACGATCGCCCGCGCGAATCGCGTGACGTCGTGGAAGATCAACGGCAAGGAGAAGAAGAACGGCGAGATTGTCGATTACTACAACGTCTTCCGAAACATGCGCCGGGCTTTGAGGGACTACGCGCAGGGCCAGGAGGGATCGGAGGAGATGCCGGTGCGCGAGAAAGGCGATCTCTTCGAGTTGCTTGATGATGCCATCGTGCAGGGGCAGGCCTTTTGTTCGAGCATCGGCATCGATCTCGGTGCGCTTTTCGAGGGCAAGGATGTCTTCAAGAACGTTGGCACGTTCACGGACTACGCGGAGACCATGCTAACCAAAGACGAGTGGCGGAAAGGCTTCGCCGTCTACGAGAACACCATCACGGGACTCTACGAAGCCTGTAAGCCAGAGATTCTCGGCCAGCCGGTCGTCCGCTCGGTGGCGGTGTTTCAATATCTGCGCGGCGTGGTCGAGGCGATCGTCGAACAAGCCGACATCGACGCCGTGGCGCTGCGGGTGGGCGAGTTGTTAGACGAAAGTCTGGTCGTCGATGAGTCCAGAACGGTGAAGGAAGACTCCGAGAAGTTCCGGATCACGCAGACGGGAAAAACTTGGGATTTGAGCAAAATCGACTTTGAGAAGCTCCGGGAAGATTTCCAAGCAGCTCCCCACAAGAATATCGAGATTGCCGACCTACGGGCTTTCATCCAGAAGAAGCTCGACCTGATGCTTCAGGAAAACGCGGCGCGCGCCGACTTCGCCACGCGACTGCAAGGCATTGTGGACCGTTACAATTCCGGCAGCTCATCCGCCGACAATTACTTCGACGAGCTGATGAAGTTTGCGGCGGAGATGAAGGAGGAGTCCGAACGACATCTCCGCGAGGGATTGACAGAAGAGGAACTCGAACTCTTCGACCTCATCAAAAAAGACAAAATGACCAAGGACGAGACCCAGAAGGTCCGCCTCGCGGCGAAATCACTTCTTCATCGGCTGAGGAATGAGCCACCAAAGGTTCTCGTGCAGGATTGGTTCAAGGATGGACAGAGCCAGAAGCGGGTGCGATCCGCCGTGGAGTCGGTTTTGGACCAGCAGTTGCCTGAAACCTACGACCGGGCGGTCTTCACTGAAAAGTGCAATCGAGTGTTCGAAACGATGCTGAACTATGCCAGCCAAGGACTAAAGTGGGCGGCGTAATGCTCCGAAATACTAAAAACTGAATTCCGGTTCGAAACGCAGCCTCCCGTTCGTCGAGTTATTGAAATCCATTTCCTCATGAAAAATCCCATTCCCAAAATACGATTTGCCTGTGGTTCGAGAACAATGACGCGGAGGAGGCGGCGCGGTTTTATGCGTCGGTTTTTCCGGACAGCGAGGTGACGGGCGTGCATCGGGCGCCGGCGGATTATTTCGAGGAGGCGTGATCGATGTCCGGGCAATGGCTCATCCTGGCGGCCGTGACCTTCGGGCCAATCGGCGTGGGGTTGTTCCTGTTCTTGAGAAAGATCGACCACCGAGCGGCGCGACAGACCTGGCCTTTTGATGAGCTGAAGGTGCGGCCGGCCGGGGAATCGACCCGATTGGTGGCGGCCGAATGGAACGAGAAACTTCTGAGTCGGATGTTGCTGGCGGTCGCAGTGCCGGCGGTGATGCTGGTGGCGTTGGGAAGCCAGCGGGCGATGGGGCTCGTGGGGTTGGGAATCGTCCTCGCGCTGACGACGGCGTTGGCAATCGTAACGCTGCGCCGCACGTGGCAGGCGCTGGAGAAATGGCGGAGTTACAACCTTGGCTTTGAAGGGGAGAGGTTCGTGGGGGCCGAGCTCGACGTGCTCGCGCGGCACAAGTTCGAGGTCTGCCACGATGTGCCCTTCGGGAAGTTCAACATCGACCATGTGCTGGTGGGGCCGACCGGCGTCTATGCCGTGGAAACCAAGACGCGTCGCAAACCGAAGGAAGCCGGGAGGAAGACGAACTGGACCGTAACGGTGCATGAAGATGCGATCGAGTATCCATGGGGGCGCGACCGGTTCGGCCTGGAGCAGGCGATGCGAAACGCGCAGACGCTTCGGAAATGGATCCTCGACGCCACGCGCGAGACGGTGGAGGTGCATCCGGTGCTGGCGCTGCCGGGCTGGATGGTGGATCGCAAAGCGCGGAACGCGGTGATGGTGATCAGCGCCCGGAATGCCGCGCAGGTATTCCTCAAGGGGCGAACCGTTCTTTCCGACGAGATGATCCAGCGAATCGCATTTCAGCTCCGCGAGAAGAGCCGGATCGACTTCGGGAATTAGCTCGGGGTTAGCTTGGAGCGGGTGGAAGTCCGGCTGTGCGAGGACTGGTAGAAGGTTCCGTTTCGGCCGTGTTCAGATTCGACAGGCGCGGGGGTTGCTTTACCCTTTTTCCATGCCCGTGACCCTTGACGCCCTTGCTCACGACGCCCTCGAACTCCCGACGGAACAGCGCGTCGAACTCGCCTACCGATTGCTCGTGAGCGTGGATCCGGAACCGGGGGCGGATGCGGCGTGGGAGTCCGCGATCGCCGAGCGCATCGCCCGGTATGATGCGGGGTCGTCGCCGACCGTGCCGGCGGCGGAAGTCTTTATCCGCCTGCGGGACATCGCGCCCGGCGATTGAGATGGAGTTTCTCCCGGAGGCGTTGGTCGATGCCGAGGAGACCGTTCGATTCTACGAAAGCCGCCTGCCGGGATTGGGTCGGCGATTCCGGACCGAGCTGGAAAATCTCTGCGCGGCGATCAATCGACAGCCTTGCTCTGGAATGAGCGAGCAGGCGGTTATCGACGGGCAAACCTTCCCGGCTTTCCGCATTACGTCGCCTATTTCCTCCGCGGGGAACGCATCGTGGTGGCGGCCATTGGTCACGC
>Ga0070661_100002659_pt1 | contig 12230 bp, 14 predicted proteins | sample KBSC43metaG_FD_64663 | JGI IMG/M metagenome (GOLD analysis project Ga0070661, IMG submission 64663) | Corn rhizosphere microbial communities from Kellogg Biological Station, Michigan, USA - KBS C4-3 metaG | ecosystem: Host-associated > Plants > Roots > Rhizosphere > Soil ...
GTCGCGCGTCCGGTGGGCGCGTCGCGGCGCAGGTCACTTCTGGCCCTTCTGGTACGTCCCGATCAGCTCGGCCTGCCCGACGATGTGGCCCTCCATGGCCGTCAGCAGATCCGCCTTGGACGGCTTCCCGAGATCCGGGAGCATCGTATCGAGCGCGTACAGCTTGAAGAAGTACCGATGACGCCCGATCGGCGGGCACGGCCCGCCGTAGCCGGTCCGCTTCCAGTCGTTCAGGCCTTCCTTCGTGATCTGGGGGAGTGCCCTGGATGCTCCCTCGCCGAGCCCGGGGGTCTGCGGTGGCAAGTCGTAGAGCACCCAGTGCACCCAGGTCATCTTCGGTGCCTTCGGGTCCGGCGCATCCGGGTCGTCGACGATCAGGGCGAGGCTCTTCGCGGACGGCGGCACGCCGCTCCAGGCCAGCGGCGGCGATGTATCCGGCCCCTCGCAGGTGTACCTGGAGGGAATCATTCCCTGGGGACTGAAGCTGGACGAGGTGATCTGCACGTGCGCCTCCGGCGGTTCGCTCGCTGCATCAACCGTGAGCAGCAAGCCCGAAATCAACACCACCGCCGCTGAACGCATGATCTCCTCGATCTACGCCTGTCCCGCGGCGGGCATCACTCGTTGGATCCGTAACGCTCGGAAGTCGACCGATGGCCGGCCCGTCGCAACGGTTCGCCGCCCCCGTGTCGCCCGGATCAGGTCGAGGCAACCCCTCGAGTCATCCGGGAGGCGGTCAATGGCAATGAAGAGTGCCCTGATACCTGTGTTCCTGCTTCCGGTCGCGCTGGCGGTGGCCTGCAGCGACGACGAAAACAACGGGCCCCAGCCCACTGTCTTCAATGTTCCCCTCGCGACCCAGAACGAGACCCCCATGTGTCCGGACGCGGGCGTCAGCGCCTCCGGAAACGCGACGGTGACCGTCGCCGCCGACAACTCCTCGGTGACGGTCGCCGCGAACTACTCCGGCCTGTCGGGTCCGGTGACGGCAGGGCACATCCACTTCGGGAACGCCTCGGCACCGGGCCCGGTGGTGCTTCCCTTCGGCCCACCGCTGGACTCCCCGTTCACGAAGACGCTGACCTCCGCCGACTACGTCCCGGGGGCATCGACTCCGCCCGACTTCCCGAGCTTCGTCACCGTGCTGAAGACCGGTGACGGCGGGTACGTGAACCTCCATACCGGCCCCTGCCCTCCCGGGGAGATCCGCGGCCAGGTCCGCTGACCCGAGGGCAGCTCGCGCTCATCCGGCCGAGATGAGCGCCACCGACGCTCCGGCGAGGGCAAGGCCCACGCCCTGCCACCGACCGATGCGCTCGCCCAGCAGCCCGCGGGCGAGCGCAATGGTCACCGCCGGATAGAGCGAGGTCAGGACTGCCACCACGGTGAGGAGCCCCCGCTGCGTCCCGAGGAAGAAGAGGACCGCCGCCAGTCCCACCAGCGCCCCGACCAGAAGCGGACCGAACCGCAGCCATCCATCCTCGGGCTCCGCGGGAGGGCGAAGGGCACGGGCGTGGAGCGCGAGCATCGGAAGCGCCGCGACCACCTGCGACGCGGCGGTAGGCCAGAGCCCCTCTCCTCGCCCTGCACGCTGGAGACCGATGAAGAGCACCGCGAAACCGAGGCCGGCGAGGATTCCATCCATCGCGCTTCGCGACGCCGGTGCCGCGGCCGCCTCTCCGCTCCGCTCCTCGGCCCTGGCCGTCAGCCACACCGCGGGGAGGGCGATCCCCAGGCCGACCATCGCCCCCGGGCCGGGCCGCTCGCCGAGGGCCAGCCCGAACAGCGCGGGGAGGGCCGCCGCGAGCACCCCGGACAGCGGGGCGACGATGCTCATCCGGCCCCGCGCGAGCCCCCGGTAGAGCGCGAGCGTGCCCAGCCCTCCCCCGAGCCCGGACACCGCTCCCCAGGCCAGGGATGTTGCCGAAAGTCGACCCCCGAGGACGAGCGATGCCAGGAGAGTGCCGACGCCGGCCACGAGCTGGGCGATCAGCGAGACCCGCGCATAATGACTGCGCCGCGAGAGCCAGCCCGCGAGGAAATCGGCGACCCCGTATCCGAGCGCGGAGCCGAGAGCGAGGAGAATGGCGCTCATGCCGCTGCGCGTCGCCGAGGTCCGTGGGGAGGCCTGCGCGTCGCGACCGGGTTGCAGCGGACGAGGCGAGCCCCGGCGTCCCGCCCTCCGGAGGCACCCCTGCTGCCGCCCCCACGGCGATGCACTGCAGGGTCCGGACATCCCGCTGCAGCTGGATGGAGGCGTGCCGCTCGTTGCTCTAGCGCGATGCCCAACGGAGACCTCTCATGCATCTCGGCCCCACCTTCCACCGATCGCTCCTCGTCTTCTTCCTGGGCACGGTGCCCGCCCTCGCTCAGGCTCCGCGCCTGACCTTTCCCGACCCCAGCCCCCACGCAACGGTGACCCAGCGAGTGGGCCTCACCGACATCACCATCGACTACCACCGGCCCGCGGTGAACAAGCGGAAGATCTGGGGCGCTCTGGTCCCCTACGACGAGCCGTGGCGGGCCGGAGCCAACGAGAACACCACCATCACCTTCTCCAGTCCCGTGACCGTGGCCGGGAAGCAGGTCCCGGCCGGCACGTACGGGCTCCACATGATCCCCACGGCAAAGACCTGGACCGTCGCCCTCAGCACCGTGTCCACCGCCTGGGGAAGCTTCAGCTACGACCCGAAGGAGGACGCGGTCCGCTTCACCGTGACCCCGACCCAGGCAGAGCACCAGGAGAGCCTCGAGTACCGGTTCGAGAATCCGACCGAGACCTCGGTCAACGTGGTCATGGACTGGGAGCGGCTCCGGATCTCCTTCCCCCTGACCGTCGACACCCGGGCCGTCACCGCCGCCAGCCTGAAGGCACAGCTTCGCGGCCTCGCCCGCTTCTCCTGGCAGCCCTGGAACCAGGCCGCGAACTGGTGCATCCGGGCGGAGTGCGGCACGGACCAGGCACTGGAGTGGGTGGACCAGTCGATCAACGTGCAGCCGGCGTACGGCAACCTGACCACCAAGGCCAAGCTGGTGGAGAAGAAGGATCCGGCGGCGGCGAAGGAGCTTCGCGCCCAGGCGATGAAGGTCGCCAACGAGACGGACATCAACCTGGCCGGGTACCAGCTCCTGGGAGAGAAGAAGTACCCCGAGGCGCTCGAGCTGTTCCGGAAGAACGTGAAGGAGCATCCGGAGTCCTGGAACGTCCATGACAGCCTCGGCGAGGCCCTCGCCACCACCGGCGACAAGAAGGGAGCCATCACGAGCTACGAGAAGGCCCTCGCCCTGACCAGGGACCCGGTGCAGAAGAAGCGGATCACCACCACCCTGGCCGGGCTTCGCCAGTAGCCGGAGCTGCCCTCACTGCTGCAGGCTGGCCTTCACCGAGATGGGGATCTTGAGGGCCGCCGAGATGGGACAGCCCGACTTGGCGCCCTCGGCGGCCTTCTCGAACCCGGCGGCGTCGAGACCCGGGACCCAGCCCTTGACCTCGAGCGCCGACGATTTGACCTCGAAGCCACCGCCGGCCTTGGGTCCGAACTCGACCACGCAGCTCGTCTCCAGCTTCTTCGCCGGATGGCCGGCCTGCGCCAGCCCGTGGGAGAGCGCCATGGAGAAACAGCTCGCGTGGGACGCGGCCAGGAGCTCCTCGGGCGTGGTCGAGCGCGCAACCCCCTCGGTCCGCGCTTTCCAGGTGAGGCCCGCTCCCTGGAAGACCCCACTCGCCACGCTGGTCTTCCCCTGCCCGCTCATCAGATCGCCCTGCCACTCCGCGGTCGCTCGGCTCTGCATGTCGGTTCCTCCGTGAATTCACCGATCTGCCTCGCACGGCGGTCCAGCGCAATGGTGCTGAGGGGTCGCGGCCGTCGGCAACCGATCTCCGGTCTCGTGGCCGACACCCGCGTGATTGCATCAGCGGCGACGGCCGGGAGGACTCTCCGACGGCCGTGGTGTGGTCAGAGGCGTTCGACCACCGGGAGCTCGACCGAGACCAGCTCGCCGTACTTGAGGCCGGTGCCGGTGTTCATGAGGACCACCCGCTCGTCCCTGCCGATGGCACCGCTCGCCACGAGCGCCTTGATGCCCGCCCAGACCGCCCCGCCTTCCGGTGCGGCGAACACGCCCTCCGTCGAGGCGATCTCCCGCATCCCCGCCAGGGCTTCCTCGTCGGTCACGGTGATCGCCGTCCCGCCCGAGCGACGAATCAGGGCCAGCATGAGGAAGTCGGCGACCGCCGCCGGCACCCGCAGGCCGCTGATGCTGGTCCGCGCGCCCTGCACCGCCGGAGCGTGGTCGAGACCCTGCTGGAAGGCCCGCACGATGGGCGCGCATCCCTCGGTCTGCACGGCGATCATCCGCGGCCGTCGGGAGCCGATCCACCCCAGCCGCTCGAGCTCCTCCAGCGCCTTCCAGATTCCGACCAGGCCGGTGCCGCCGCCGGTGGGATAGACGATCACCTCCGGAACTTCCCATCGCAGCTGCTCTGCCAGCTCCAGGCCCATCGTCTTCTTGCCCTCGGCGCGGTAGGGCTCCTTCAGGGTGGAGAGGTCGAACCAGCCCTCCTCGCCAGCGCGCCGCCGGACCCACGCCCCGCAGTCGTTGATCAGCCCGCGGACCAGGACCACCTCGGCGCCGTACACCGCCGATTCCTTCCGGTTCAGCTCCGGCGCATCGACCGGCATGTAGACGTGTGCCCCGAGCCCTGCCCGCGCGGCATAGGCGGCCAGCGCCCCGCCGGCGTTCCCCGCGGTGGGGAGAGCCACGTCCCGGACGCCGAGCTCCAGCGCCCGCGACACCGCCGCGGAGATGCCCCGCGCCTTGAAGGAGCCGGTCGGATTCGTGCCCTCGTCCTTCAGCAGCAGCCGCTTCAGCCCCGCTCGTCCGCCGAGCCGTGGCACCGGCATCAGCGGCGTGTCGCCCTCGCCGAGCGAGACGACGTTCCTCGCCTCGCGAACGGGAAGCAGCTCCCGCCACCGCCACATCCCGCGAGGACGTGCGGCGACCGCCTCCCGGGTCAGCGTCCGCGCGGCGCGCTCGAAGTCGTAGCGGGCGAACAGCACCTTCCCGCACTCCGGGCAGAGGTTCTGCAGACGTTCCGCGTCGTGCTCTCGCCCACAGCCGGTGCACTGGAGGTGGGTGAGCGTGCTCGTGGCTTCGATGCTGGAGGTCGCCATCGACGCCACCGTAGCCGAGCCACGCGCCGGGTGAGGTGTCCGTCGAGAATGGCCCGCGCGGCGGTGGACAGCCACCCTCAGCCCGCGGCCGGAGCGAGCACGACCACGCTGTAGCCGACCGCCGGCACCTGACCGGGATTCGAGTAGGCGTGGCGTTGATCGCCGCGAAAGACCACCACGTCCCCGGGCGCGAGCTCCCAGCGCTGGCCGCTCGCCGAGAGCCGGATCGTTCCCCGCTCGCAGGTGAGGTACTCCCGGGTTCCCGCGGTATGCGGAACGCCGGTCATCGAGCCCCCCACCGGAAGCTCCATCCGCTCGATGATCATCCCGGGGATCGGATCGGGCAGCAGCGAGCGCAGCTCCACCGGACCCCTTTGCCGGGTGGGCAGCGCACCCCGCGGATAGTGGCGAGCGCCGGCCCGGGGCGAGGCGAGCAGCTCCTCGATCGAGACCTGGAACACCATCGCCACCCGCTGCAGGACCGCCAGGGTGGGGTTTGCCGTCCCGGACTCGAGATTGGCCCACGTCGCCCGGGGCAGCCCAGCCAGCCGGGAGATCTGCTCCTGGGTCATGGACCGGAGCAGCCGCAGCTGGCGCACGTTCTCGCCCAGCCGGCCCGGGGCGTCCTGAGGGGCAGCGCTCATTCCATGACCTTCTGCCAAAAGGCTGGCGCGCCGGTCAATTCCCTGGAGGGGCCTCGCTACCTCCCGGCGCCAGGAGACATCCGATGGAACTTCGAGGAGCTGCAATCATCGTCACCGGAGCGAGCCGGGGTCTGGGCGCCGCCCTGGCCGAGGGCCTGGGCCGGGCCGGAGCACGTCTGGTCCTGATCTCGCGCGACCGCGAGGCGCTCGAGGCGGTGGTGGAGAAGGTCAGGGCGCAGGGCGGAGAGGCGCACCCGATCGTCGCCGACGTCGGCGCGCGTGAATCGGCCTCGCGCGTCGCCGGGGCCACCGGCGCCCTGGTCGGTCCGGTCGAGGTGGTCATCCACAACGCGGGAACGCTCGGCCCGGTCCCCCTCGCTCCTCTCGCCGACACGTCCGACGAGGACTTCGAGCAGGCCCTGGCCACGAATCTGGTCGGTCCCTTCCGGCTCACCCGGGCCCTGGTGGGGAGCATGGCCCTGCGCGGCCGGGGAACGGTGGTGCTGGTCAGCTCGGACGCGGCGACGACGCCCTACCCCCGCTGGGGCGCTTACGGGGTGTCCAAGGCCGCGCTGGAGCATCTGGGGCGGATCTGGAACACGGAGCTCTCGGACACGGGCATCCGCTTCCTCATCGTCGACCCCGGGGAGATGGACACCCGGATGCACCGGGAGGCGGTGCCCGAGGCCGATCCCGCCACTCTCCTCCCGCCCGAGCAGGCCGCGGCGCGCGTCGTGCAGCTGCTGCGAGAGGCGCCGTGAAGCACGCGCTCGAGGATGTCCCGGCCAGGGTCTCGAAGCAGCCGGGGCGCCTCCTTCACGTCGACCCGCAGCGGGCGATGCTCACCGACAGGGGGATGGACGCTCTGCCCGAGCTGCTCCGCCCGGGAGACCTCCTGGTGCTCAACGACGCGGCCACCCTCCCTGCCTCGCTCGTCGGAACCGCGCGGGGCGAGCCGATCGAGGTGCGTCTCGCCGGAGAGGAGCCGGACGGAACCTGGCGCGCCGTCGTCTTCGGAGCCGGGGACTGGCGAACGCCGACCGAGTCACGGCCACCGCCACCCGCCCTCGCTCCCGGCGACTCGCTGCGCCTCGGGCCCGGTCTGCACGCGCAGGTGACCGCCCGCTCCGACGTCTCGACGCGCTTGCTGTGGATCCGCTTCGCCGGGTCCGCCGAGCGGTTCTGGTCCGCGCTCTACCTCCATGGTCGTCCTGTCCAGTACGCGTACGAGCCGTCGCCCCTCCCCCTCCATCGCGTCCAGACCGCGTACGCCAGCCGACCGTGGGCCTCGGAGATGCCCTCGGCCGGCCGGCCTCTCACCCTGGAGCTGCTCGGCCGACTCCGCGCGCGCGGGGTGGATCTCGCCCGGCTCACGCACGCCGCGGGACTCTCCTCCACCGGCGATCCCGCCCTCGATGCGGCACTTCCCCTTCCCGAGCGGTACGAGATCCCCGCGGCGACCGTACGTGCGGTGGCCGACACGCGCCGGAGAGGCGGCCGCGTCGTCGCGGTGGGGACCACCGTGGTGCGGGCTCTCGAAGGCGCGGCGCTCTCCGGTGGAGGCGATCTCGGTCCGGGCCCCGGCCTCACCGACCTCCGCATCACCCGTGGCTTCGAGCCTCGGCTGGTGAAGGGGCTGCTCTCCGGCATTCATGCCCGGGACTCGAGCCACTTCGAGCTGCTGAGCGCGTTCCTTCCCGGGCCGCTGGAGCTGCTCTACACGATGCACGCGACCGCCGGCCGGTACCGGGGACACGAGTTCGGCGACTCCACCCTGGTGCTCGGCTGAGCGACGGCGGTCGGCTCACCCCGCCGGCTTGTTCATCGCCCCGGCGATCGCCCGGACCATCGAGCGCGGACCCAGACGGGCGCTGAAGGCCAGCGCCCGGTTCTTCCAGCCGTGGATCACGAACGGGGTTCCCCGCTGCATCGCGCGGTAGGCCTCGGCGGCTACCTCCTTCGAGGACATCACCCCGGACCGGAACAGACGCGTTCCGCCGCTCCCTGCCACCGATGCGAACTCGGTCGCGGTCGCCCCGGGGAGGCTCACCGTCGCCGTCACTCCCGTTCCCTTCAGCTCGTGGGAGAGCGCCTCGCTGAACGAGTTCACGAAGGCCTTGCTCGCGTAATAGACCGCGCTGAACGGGCCCGGCTGGAGGCCCGCCGTCGAGCCGAGGTCGAGCACCCGCCCCCGTCCACGGGCGATCATCGCCGGGAGGAAGGCGTGGGTGAGCCGGACCAGCGCGCGGACGTTCACGTCCACCATCACCAGCTGGCGCTCCAGCGGGCTGGTCGCGAACGCGCCCACGTTGCCCAGACCCGCGTTGTTGACCAGGAACTCGATCTCCACGGGAAGGGCCTGCACCTCGCGGACCACCCTCTCGACCTCGTCCGGCACCGCGAGGTCGGCCGCGATGACGTGCACCGCGACCTTTCGAGCCTCCCGGAGCTCCCGGGCCAGAGCGTCCAGGCGATCGCGACGGCGCGCCACGAGGACGAGGTCGGTACCATCGGCGGCGAAGAGCCGGGCGAATTCCTCGCCCAGGCCCAACGAGGCTCCCGTCACCAGCGCGGTCTTGCTCATGAGCGAGAGGCCTAGCGCACCCCGGACGAAGAATCCCGGCCCTTCCCCGCCATCGGTCATCGTCGCCAAGATCCCGGCGCTGCAGACGCTCGCACCGACCCAGACCGAGCCTCCCTTCGGCCTTACCCAGCTCGCCGTCCTCGCGGTAGTCGTCGTCTTGGGTTTCCGGGTCGTTCGGCGGAGTCGCCCGGCGGTCGCCGGGGCCGGAGCCACCGCCGAGCCTGCACCCCCCTTGGCCTGGGGTCGGGGCGCCCGCCCTCATATTCCGGGGGACCGCGGGCACCCGCCGGGAGTAAGAGGGCAGCCATCGATCGGCACCTTTCGGACACCCTTGAGGCCCTGACTCACCCGGGCTCCGTCGCCGGAGCCTGGAGAGGCGCGTGGACCGACCGGCGCTTCCGCGTCGAGGCGGTGATCTCCCCCGTCGCCCTGGTCGTGGTCCTCGCGCTGATGGCCCGCTTCCTGAGCTGGGTGGAGCGGCGGCCCGGGGTCGTGCTGGCCGATCCGGTGCTGGCGCTCCTTCCACCCCGGGACGTGACCTGGCTCACCTTCGGGCTCGTTTACCTGGGCTTGATCACTGCCCTGGTGGTGCTCCTGCCGCATCCGCGCCGGCTGGTGCTCGGGGCCCAGGCCTACGCGCTGATGGTAGTCTTCCGGATGGCAGTGATGGCGGTGACCCCGCTGGAGGCGCCCCCGGGGATGCTGGCCCTGCGCGACCCTCTGGTGCAGGTGGTGGGAACCGGCGAGGTGCTCACCCGGGACCTCTTCTTCTCCGGCCACACCGCGACGCTTGCCCTGCTCACCCTGCTCGCCCCGGGGCGCATCAGTCGCCGCTTCTTCCTGGCCTGCACGGCGCTGGTCGCCGTCTGCGTGCTCTGGCAGCACGTGCACTACACGGTGGACGTCCTGGTGGCGCCGGTCTTCGCCTACACCAGCCGCGAGCTGGTCCTGGCCCTGCATCCCCGCCGCTGGCGCGGGATCGAGTGAGCGCATCCGATCATCGACGGCGCTCAGGGCCACGAGAGCTCGCGGGTCATGAACACGCTGAAGGGATCCTCCCGGTAGTCACCGAACGGTCCGCAGCGCCGGAACCCCGCGCTCTCGTAGAGCCGGAGCGCGGGCAGGAACGCAGGTGCCGAGCCCGTCTCGATCCACAGGCTCCGGAGCCCCCGGGCACGGGCCTCGCCGACGAGGTGTCCGAGGAGGGCCCGCCCGATGCCTCGCCCGAGAAAGGCATCCGCCACCCGCATGGACTTGAGCTCGCCGCGGTCGGCATCCAGCACTTTCAGCGCGCCACAGCCGGCGATCTCCTCCCCCACCCAGACCGACCAGAAGGTGACCCCCGGCTCGCGGAGCCGGTCCACGTCGAAGGCGTGCACGCTCTCCGGCGGAGAGCTGGCGTGCATGCCCGCCAGGTGCCGGGCGATGAGGGCGCGAGTCGGAGCACCGGACAGGTCGTCGAGGACGAAGTAAAGGTGCGGAGTCACTCGAGCAGCGCAGGGTACCATCCGCATGCGTGTTGCGGCCCCTCATCGCTCGCCGCCGCCAGGTGTACCGGCGCCCGGGCTCCATCGCTGTCATGGAGCTGGTGATGCCGCCTGGCTACTGCTGACTCCGGAGGGCGCCACCGGAGCATGTCCAGGAGAGTCCCGCATCGGCGGTAAGGTGCTTCGCCGCAGTCGGGAGCCAGTTCTCTGCAGCCGTCTCCTCTGCAGGCTCAGCCTCATGCACGGCGGGCGCCTCCCATTCCCCGTGGACGAACAAGGAGCAAGCAACATGGCAAAGCTGGACGAGAAGGCGATGCAGGACCTCCGGGCGCAGGTGCGCGGCGACCTGATCCGACCCGTCGATGGCACCCTCTACGAGGAGGCACGGAAGGTTTACAACGGAATGATCGATCGCCGGCCGGCGATCATCGTCCGCTGCGTCGACGTGGCGGACGTCATCGCCTCGGTCAACTTCGCGCGCAACCAGAAGATGGCGCTGGCGGTGCGCGGCGGCGGCCACAGCGGCCCCGGGCTGTGCACCGTGGACGACGGTCTGGTGATCGATCTCTCGCGGATGCGGGGCATCCGTGTGGATCCGGAAGCCCGCACGGTCCGCGTCGAGGGCGGAGCACGCTGGGGCGACGTCGACCACGCTACCCACCCCTTCGGCCTGGCCACCCCCAGCGGCTTCATCTCCACGACCGGCGTCGGTGGCCTGACGCTCGGCGGTGGCATCGGCTACATGTCCCGCACCCATGGGCTCACCATCGACAACCTCCTGAGCGTCGACATGGTGCTCGCCGACGGGCGCCTCGTGAACGCGAATGCGAAGGAGAACAAGGATCTCTTCTGGGCAGTGCGCGGAGGCGGCGGCAACTTCGGGGTGGTGACCGCGTTCGAGTACCGGCTGCATCCCATCAGCCAGGTCTACGGCGGGCCGATGATCTGGCCGCTGGAGAAGAGCGGCGAGGTCCTCAGGTGGTGGCGCGACTTCATCCTCGAGGCACCGGAGGACATCAACGGGTGGTTCGGCTTCCTCAACGTTCCGCCGGCCGCGCCGTTCCCCGAGGCGTACCACGGCAAGAAGGCGGTCGGCATCGTGTGGTGCTACTCGGGCCCGATGGAGAAGGCCGAGGAGCGATTCAAGCCCATCCGCGCCTTCGGGCCGCCGGCGATCGACTTCGTCGGCCCGGTCCCCTGGCCCGCGCTGCAGAGCATGTTCGACGCGCTCTACCCGGCGGGCCTGCAGTGGTACTGGAAGGCCGACTTCTTCAAGGAGCTGACGGACAAGGCAATCGACCTCCACGTGAAGCACGGAGCGCAGCTGCCGAGCTTCCACTCCACCATGCATATCTACCCGATCAACGGCGCGGCGCACCGGCCGGCGTCGGGTGACACGGCATTCAGCTTCCGCGACGCACACTTCGCCCAGGTGATCGTCGGCGTGGATCCGGATCCGGCGAACAATCCCAAGCTCACCGAGTGGGCGAAGAACTACTGGCTCGCGCTCCACCCGCACTCCGCCGGCGGCGCCTACGTCAACATGATCATGGACGAGGGCGAGGAGATGGTGAAGTCCGCCTATCGCGACAACTACCCGCGGCTGGCGGAGATCAAGGCGAAGTACGACCCGGGGAATCTCTTCCGGAGCAACCAGAACATCAAGCCGGCGCGCTGAGCCGCGCCCGCAGGGACCGGTTGGCCGTCGGTCGTGCCAATCGAGATGGATATGACACGCCGCCGAGCGCATTCCGGCGCAACGGTGGGTGGGGAGGGTTTCCCCCGAGGGCCAGCGCCCATGCCGCGCTGGCTCGGGAGGAAGACCCATGCGGAAGTGGTACGCCTGTGCCTCGTTGCTCGTGCTCGGAGGATCTGCGCTCGCCGCGTCGGATCTGCTGCTGGTTTTTCGCGGTGGCATCGGCGTGGACCCCGTCTCGGCGGTGGACCCGGTGACGGGAGCGGCGCTGCCGAACGTCGTGCGTGGAGTCAGCCCACCCGGCCAGCCCTGGACCATCCGCAAGCTGGAGGCGACGATCCGCACGGACGGACGCATCGAGGTGAAGGGCCGGGGGTTGCTCCTGGCCGGCGGAAGCGGGATCGGCACCAGCGCGGGCCAGAGCGTGCACGCGACACTCTTCTGCGGGCCGGCGGCCGGCGCCACGGCGCACTCCACGCCGACCGTGGGCGTTCCCCTCGCCTCGGACGGTGACTTCCGCATCGAGGACTCCCTCAGCCCGGCTCCACCGACTCCCTGCACCAGCCCGGTCCTCCTCATCGAGAACGCGGGCGGGCGGTGGTTCGCGGCGGGTTTGCTCGCCAACGGGGACGACTAGCCCCCCCC
>Ga0070661_100002664_pt1 | contig 12226 bp, 7 predicted proteins | sample KBSC43metaG_FD_64663 | JGI IMG/M metagenome (GOLD analysis project Ga0070661, IMG submission 64663) | Corn rhizosphere microbial communities from Kellogg Biological Station, Michigan, USA - KBS C4-3 metaG | ecosystem: Host-associated > Plants > Roots > Rhizosphere > Soil ...
CTCATCCGGATGCGAGCCGTCAACGAGGACGAGGCCGGCAACCTGTTCAGGATAAAGATGAGCATACATTCGGACGTCGAACGCTCCGAGGGAGTGTCCGACTAATATGTAGGGCGGCTTCTCTCCTGCCTTTGCGAGCAGGGTGTGCAACTGCTCCGCGATGGAGCTGGGAACTTGGACGTTGGGGCTGCGGTCGCTCCAACCGTATCCGCTGCGATCCCAAGAACAGACCCGCGTAAGGCGCGCTACTTCGGGTTGGACAAAATACCAGTCGAGGTATGAGCCACTGAGTCCGTAGTCGAGGACCACGGTGGGGCTACCCTCGCCCGTGCAGTAAAGGTGCAAGCGATAGCCGCCCATATCGATCAGCTTGCCCGGCGCAGGATGGAGGCGCTGATCGCGGGCTCTGCTTCTCCCCTCGTAGATGGCCCCTACTGTTGCGAGCACAAGGAAGAGAATGACTTCTACGAGAAGCACATTCCGAAGAAGACGCAGAGTGGCGCGTGAGAGTTCGTGGGAATGAGTAAGCGTGGAGACGAAACCGATGGCGAGGAGCAGGAGCGGAAGACCTGCCAACGAGAGCACTGCCCATCGCACCGGATGGAGAGTTCCGCTAATGGCGCTGTCTCCTCAAGCTGTACCGAAGGGCTTGTCGAGGGAAGGGCTTTGTGGTGTGAATAGCTCCGCACCGTTATCGGTGATGTGCATATCATCTTCGAGACGTACGCCGAATTCGCCCCGAATGTAGATACCGGGCTCGTCGCTGAAGACCATATTGGGCTCGAGCCGAGTTGCATTCCCCCGAACTAAGTAGGGCCATTCATGGCCGTCCATGCCCATGCCGTGACCTACGCGGTGGGTGAAGTATTTGTAGTCGGGACCGTAGCCTGCGTCCATAATCAGCTTGCGCGCAGCGGCATCTACGTCGCCGCAGCGAACTCCCGGCTTGGCGGCCGCCAAGGCAGTACTTTGAGCCTGGTGAACGATATCGAAAACCTTCTTCATCTTGTCGCTCGGCTTACCCAGGGTGAAAGTGCGCGAGATGTCGGATGTGTAACCCTCCACTCGACAGCCGCCGTCGATGAGAATGATCGTACCTTCGGCAGTGGCTCGCGGTGCGGTGGAACCATGCGGGAACGCAGAGCTCTCTCCCAGCATGATATCGGCTTCGCCCGGAAATCCGAGCCGGGTATGTGCTGCCTCGACCAAGTTCTCGAGATCGGATTTGGTCATTCCTTCTTTAAGCGAGCTATGCACCGCCTGGAATGCGGTCAGCGTAACTCGACAGGCGAGCTTCATCAGCTCGAGTTCGTGGGCGGTCTTGATCATCCGGCAGCGAGCTGTGACTGGCGTTGCACTGGAAATTTTCACCTGGGGCGCAGCCTTGCTTACACCATCGCTAAAAGAGAAGTGAACGGTTTCTTCAATTCCGAGAGTGCCGGTGGCGAGCCCGCGGTCCTTCAACCCTTGCGCCACGAGTCGATAAGGATTTTCGTCTTCCTGCCAGATGCGAACATCGGCGCTATTAGTCTCTGGGCCGTGGGAAATCTGTTCGCGTGCGCGGCCTTCCTCGAAGGCGGGGCACACATAAAAAGGTGCCCCTTTAGCAGGGAGAATCATAGTAAAGAGGCGTTCTCCGCCCCACCAACGGATGCCTGTGTAATAGGCGAGTGACGTGCCTTCCATCAGGAGGATGGCATCGAGTTCGCTGGCAGGCATCAGTTCGCGGGCCTTCTCGAGCCGGGCGCGACGTTCGTCGTTTGTGATCGGCTCGGCCAGGTCTTTCATGGACTTCAAGGCGGCGATCGATGGTGGCAGCGGTGTGCAGTGATTATCAGAATCCGTCTGAGCGAGGGTCCGCGTTGTAAACGATGCTCCCGCGGCAATGGCACCAGCTTGCAGAAAACGGCGTCTCGATACCATCGGGCCTCCAAGAATCGCAACATTATAGAACTTCGATTGCCTGGCAGTGTGAGCACTCGATGCTTCAAACGTAGTAATCTCGGATTCACGATGCGTGCAGGTTTTCAATGTGCCGGTTGTGGAGAGTGGAATGAAACCAGCGTGGATGAAGCTGCGGGAGTTCGCCAGACCTACGTGGAGGATTGCCAGGTCTGCTGCAAGCCTAACCTGTTGCACATTGAGTACGATTCTGGGTCGGCCGAGTTTCTCATAACGGCAGAACTGGAGTAGTGGCGCGCGTACAAGCGAGTTATAGTAACGACGCAAGCGAATCGAAGGGCAACCGCGAGGGCTACACGATGACTACAGCATACGCAGGAGCAGGTCGCATGGTGGCTCATAACATGGTCACCACGCAATTTGAGCTTGACGGGTACAGGGTTGTACGGACGCTGGGAGTTGTGCGCGGGATCACTGTGCGATCGCGTTCCATCTTCGGGACCATCGGCGCCGGCCTGCAGACACTGGTTGGCGGCAACATAACCTTGCTTACTAACTTATGCGAAAAAACCCGCTCTGAAGCCTTCGATCTCATGCTGCAACATGCCGGAGATTTGGGTGCTAATGCAGTGGTTGGCGCGCGTTACGACGCAACCGAAGTGATGCAAGGAGTCACGGAAGTTCTCGCCTACGGCACAGCAGTGGTTGTGGAGCCAGCGAAAGTCTAGAGACTCAACCGAGAATTTTGTCGCTGATGCGACTAGTGACCGTGTGAAAGTGCCTTGCGATAAGCATCAGCCGTAGTGCGGTAACAGGGCAATTTATCATCGTGGCCAGACTTAAGTTCTGGAGAATCGGTCGCGGGCTTTGCACCCGTCTTTCCCTGGTCGGCGTCGGGCCATGTCATTTGGATTAGTGACTCATCGCAGCTGGGATCGCGTGTTACGCGGAGTTTGAATACGCGGTTATTCAAGCCATATTCGGACAAACGCCGCTGGTACGGCAGCGACTCGTAAACCAGCTTGATGAGCTGACTCTCGTCTTTGCTGACCCGCCGCTCCGCGATAAAGACTTCATAGTTTGAAAAATATGAGGAGCTGGGCAGGGACATCGCCAGGCCGATTACACGGACGGGAAGATCCTGCGGCCCGGGTGGGTTGTCGAGGATGGGAGGACGGGCACGGGGGATGTCAGCCGGGAATGGGCGTCCGCCTGCGCCGATATTGTCGGCGTCGGGATTAGTTCCGGAGGGAGATCCGCTGGGAGAACCTGCGGAGGAACCCGGGCCGGAGCTCCCGGTGCCTCCAGATGTACCAGGACCTGCGCCGCCAGTGGCCGAAGCGCCCGAGCCTCCCGTTCCGGCGCCCGTAGCTGCTCCTGTTCCATTGCGACCGCCAGCACCTTCGCCTTCATGACCATTGCCCGTAGCGCTGCCACGTCCATCAGTTCCCGTGCCAGCACCGCTGCCGCCGCCAGCTCCAGTCCCAGTTGCCCCGCCGGGCATGCCGGCAGAGGCAACTTGCGAGCTGCCTGCGGGAGATGTACCGTTTCCGTTTGGCACTCCATTAGGGCTGCCGGCGGAGCCTTTGCCGGAACCGCGTGCGCCGGATCCGGAAGGGCCCGATGCCTGCAATCCGGCACCGCCGAGAGCGCCTCCCTGGCTGCGTCCGCCGCCCATAGAACCCCCAATTCCGCGGCCAGAAGGTGCGGGAGGCACAACATCCAATCCGTTGCCTGAGAGTGAGGTCCCACGACCATTTTCGCCGGAGCCTCCCCCCACGCCCTCGGTCGAAGGTGGCGGAGGGACAACTTGCAGGCCGCTTCCGGTTAGTGACGTTCCGCGGCTGGCGCGACCGGTGCCGCCGACGTTGCGGGCGGATGGGGCGGGAGGGACAACTCCGAGAGCATTGTCCGTAAGGCCATTCCCGCGGCCACGTCCGGAGGCGCTTCCTACTCCGTCGATTGAGGGCGGGGGCGGCACCACCTGCACGCCAGTTGCAGAGCGCGAGCCAACGCGTGCCCCAGGGATTGAGTTGTTGGCTTCATCAATGGATGGGGGTGGCGGCACGATTTGCATTCCAGTCCCGGCCATCGAGCCTGTGCGGCCACCGTTCAGTGTCCCGGAGCGTTCCAGAGAAGGTGGAGGAGGCACGATGGAGCTGGACGATCCACCCAGACCCGCCTGATCGAGTGCGACGCCGGCGCGCTGCTCGTGCACCGGCAACCGTGGTGCGGGTGCGACTACTTCGGCATGGGCAATGTTGACATCCCCGAACTTGCGCAATGCGCCTTTGACAGACGGAGGGGGTTCGACCACAGCAGTTGCTGGAGCACCTAATCCGCGGCGCGAGGAGATGGCGGCCACGTCTGGTGGCGGGGCAACTACGGAGACAGATGGCAAGCCTCCGCGACGGCCAGCAGCTGCGTGGATTTCAGGCGGTGGACCCACAGCAGATCCCGGCGCGCCTGGCACGTTGAACTTTGAACGCGCTGTGGCAGAGAACGGCATGGCGGGAAGCGCACCGCTGGAACCAGGGACGTCAGGCTGTCCTGGTTGGCCAAGCTTGAGGTCAGGCGGCACCACGAGGCCGGGCTTGCCCTCCCGCGCGACCTGGATACGGGATTGCGGAGCGGCCTTGGCTTTTACGCGGGCGTTCTCGTGCTGAGTTGCCGGCCTGCTGCCAGCGACCGGGAAAGTTGGGGAAGGCCGGTAATAGCTGATGTACGAGCGGTGCGCGTTCGGTTGCAACAAAGCAGGATTGTGCAAGGCGATGCCCTGCGACAAGCTCCACAAACCGGCGACAAAAAGCAAATGCCAGAGCATCGACTCGCCGAATCCCCACCAGGGCATGCTGGTCGGAACAAATACATCGCTCCAGAAGCGACCGGGTCTGGACGTTGTAGGAAGCGGCGCAGGCGAGCGGAAAAGGACGATGTCGAGCAGGTTTTCGAGGAAAACACGGCGAGCGGGTTCGAGTTCGAGCAGCAGTTTAGGACTTGGTCCGGGGGGCGACTTAATAATTCGTGTCGAGCTGAAGAACTCGGAACCAATTTCCATGAATACACGCCGGAAGGGTGGAAGAATTAGCTGTAATTATAGCCCAGCCCATTCGGTGCAGAGATGCTGGAGGGCGCAAAGATCCCTTGTAAAACTGGAGGTGTTGGTAGATGCAGCTTTGCAAGAAGGTATTTGAGAGGTCCTCTGTTCGTGTTTGTCAAATGGGAAGGCAGCAGGTCAGCGCGGGTTCTTCGATTCGTGAAAAGCTCGATATTTCGAATCGACGCTCAGAATAGTTGCAGGGGATGCCGCCAACGGTATCGTCGTATTTGCAAAGGCTAAATGGCTCAATTAATCTACTTCAGCCGAGATTCCCAAAGCCGGGATGGCGGAACTGGCAGACGCAGCGGACTCAAAATCCGCCGGTGCTTAGCACTGTGGGGGTTCAACTCCCCCTCCCGGCACCATGACTCAAACAACTCATTTCGATTTTGATTGATTGCGTAGTCGTCTAGGGCCCCTCCATAACACTCTTTCTCCAGCAGCTGCTAAATGGTGAACGCTAAGGGCGACCGATCGCTTTTCTGCAGCAGAATCTCTGAACAGCTGTTAACTCGCGCCTCGTTCTGCGTGTAGAACGAAAAAGGCCACCGATCCGGAAGGACTGGTGGCCAGAAGAAGTTCAGCAGTTCTGGTTAGAAAGTTAGCCGCAGACCCCACTCAAGCTGACGTGGTGCTCCCAGCGAGTAGACGCCTGTCCCATTACCCACGCGGAAGGTGTCTTGCCCTGCTCGCCCGGTTCCATTAATCGCGCCGCCGCCTTGCAGGAGACCGGTCATGGTGTTTGGAGGCAAGTTGAAGTTAGCGAAGTTACCGATATTGTAGAAGCCGATGCTCGGCTCTATCGACAGCTTCTCTTTGAACGTGTGTCTCCAGGCCAGCTTCAAATCCATCGCCCTGAGCCACGGGAAATCAACCTGGTCAGGCGGCGCCAGCGGCAAACAATTGACGGGTTGACCCGCGCCGCCGCACTGGGTGGAAGGGTCAGCCACAAAGGTCGGAGCTACCCCACCAAGTGCCTGCAGTTGCGACACGGTCATCAACCCAGAGGACACTAGTGCTTGCCCCGCCGGTGTTGGCTGGTTTGCTACCGTGCTGTTGTACTGGTTGAGGAAAGTATTGATCTCCGAAGCGTTGATGCCCCGATCAAAGTTCCCCAGTTTCGTGCCCGGTAGCGGATCCTGTGTGAAACCATCACCCGTGAAGTCGGTCTTGAGAACTTCACCCGAACCCCCTGGTGTCGGCATCAACAACGAGGACGAAAGCGGGCTATAGAAGTGAGAAGCAATACTCAAGGTGAAGCCAAAGGGAACGTTTACGTACCCGCCAAATGAGATCTGGTGAGTACGATCCAGCAGATTGGGTCCAAAGAATCGGTTGGGACGATTGTTATCGGCAGCCTGGATAACAAAGTCCTGATCCGAATCCGCCGCGGTCCCGGTTACTGCCGCTCCGCCAGAATTCTCATATCGCGACAAGCTGTAAGCGATCTGGAAATTCAAGGCCTTGATCCCCCTTACCGGGTTCGCGACATTCTGCGAGAGTTTCATCTGCAAGGCGTTGTAAACAGCGCGCCCGATCGGGAACAAGAAGAAGGTCTGTCCCAAGTTTTGGTTGATGCCGCCGAACGCACACGGTACGCCGATAGCGGCGACACAGGATCCGCCAAAGTCGAACGGCGACGCTAATCCATTGCCCGCGAAGTCGTCGAGGGTAGCGTGATGGGTTGTGGGATCGCTAGGATCGCCGGATGGACATGTACCAGAAGTTATGGCCTGATCTATCGAGGCCGCACCGCAGGCACCCAAGGTTTTTGTGATAGCAGCCGCTGCAGCCGCCGAATTGAAGTGTCTGACGTCACCAGCCTGGTTGGTATCGATTCCGAGCAATGTGTGCGTGGTGACGTTGCGGAGATAGTCGGCGCTTAGCACCATGCCAGGCCGGATCTCACGTTGAATGCCCACATTCATTTGCAATGATCGTGGGCTTTGGTAATTAGGAGCAAAAAGTCCCAATGGGAAGCTTGCGCCCGCGTCGATAAAGCCTCCTATGTAGTTCGGGTTAGGAGCCTTGAGATCAAATGGATTCAGCGACTGATATAGCTGTTGAAACGCAATCAGGTTAGAAGCAGCATTTCCAATCGCTACGTTGGGGCCACAAGTTCCCGGCCCCGGCGTGATGCTTCCGCCCGTAACAGGAACGATCTGCGGAGTTCCACTTGTGTTGCAAGCATCCGGGAACTGCAGGAATGCCCCAGTTTGCAGGCGCAGCGGACGATCGAACAATACGTTGTTGTAAATAACATTTTCGTAGAACAGCCCTATGCCCGCGCGGATCACCGTTTTGCCATTGCTCATTGGATCCCACGCAATTCCTAGCTGCGGAGCGAAGTTCCGGTTCGGTTGCCGTACGGGGTTGCCTAAGCCCGGCAGCACTGCGTTGATTTCCGGGATGGCCGGAAGATCGCTGTCCGTCCGCCCGGTGTCGCGATCCCAGCGGAGGCCAGCATTCAGAGTAAAGTTCCGCCTGATCTTCCAGCTGTCGCCAATGTACAACCCGACGCGGTTATCTGGTCCCAAACCTCCCGCTGGAAAACCGAGGGCTGGTAATTCCGTACTGAAACCCAGGCCATTTCCGGGAGTGAAACGCTCCACCGGAAAGTTCAATGGATTCGTTGCGCCGCCGGGCCCGAACGGATTCGTATTAGCGAAGGCGATTTCCGCTGCGCCTTCATTGGTCCTCAGCCGTGGCGCCAGCGAATCGAATTTGGCAAAGCCGCCACCCTGAATGCGGTTGTACGAAGCTCCGTAACGCAGAATGTGCCTGCCGAAGGTCTTGCTTCCGTCATACTTGACCTGGCGGTTGGATTGAGGAGTGCTTTGTGGGGCCAGGTGATTAGGCCCGGCAAAGAACGTGGGCTTGATTTCGATATCCAGTCCCGTGCAGCACAGGGGCAAGGACTGATTGCCAGTGGTTGCATCCACAATCAGGTTCTGGAATTTCAGGTACGAGAAGCGGATGCTGTGAGTGAAATTTCCTGTCGTGAGGTCAACGCCGGCGACGTGGTTTCGTGTGTAATCCTTGTTGTTATAAACCTGGTAGCCAAGACCGAAGGTCGCAGCCAGCAAGTTAGAGAAATACGAGTAGCGATAGAACGCTTTCGCCCCGTGGCCAAGGTCGTAGTCCACTCTTCCCAGCAAATTGGTTTCACGGAAAGGTTGCGAAAATCCGCCGGAGAATGCCTGCAGCGGCCCACCTTGATCCACCAAAACGGCGGCAAACGAGTCCTGCTTCGTACGTTCACCGTCGAGGAAGAAGAACAGTTTGTTCTTGATGATCGGCCCGCCGAAGCGACCGCCAAATTGATGTCGCTGGAAGGGGTTGTCCGTTCCGCCGGGCACATTGGCGTTGAACGTGTGGTCGCGAAGGAATTCAAAGGCTTCTCCGTGGAACGCGTTTGTGCCTGACTTGGTCGTGACGTTGACGGCGCCGGAAGAAGTGAGGTCATTCGACAGGTCGAGTGATGATTGACTCAACTGGAACTCGTCGATGGCGCTGGCGGGAATGTCAGCGGTGGTGGTGCCTACAGTCTCGTCACTGACATCAACGCCATCAACGTTGATTCGCGCAGTGCGACCGAATCGGCCGCCAAATGAAATGGAGGAATATCCCGCCTTGGTGGGATCGAAATTCTGGCCGTCCTGAATCTGAACCCCGGGCTCAAGCTGGGCGAGGTCGAGGAAGTTACGGCCGTTGACAGGCAGGTTTTCAATCTGCGCGGAATTGAGAACACCTTGAACGGTGGCCTGCTCGGTGTTGACCGCCAGCGTCGCTGCTTGCACTTCAATGGTCTGACTTTCCTGACCCACTTGCAGCTTCAGGTTCGCTGTGGCTGTATTTCCGACCTGGACAGTCAGTGTCGTACTCGTATTGCTGAATCCATGGTTGGAAACAGAAACCTTGTAACTGCCAGGGGCAACAGCTCCTGAGCTATATGCACCGGAGGAATTGGTCGTCTGCTCGATAACCTGTCCGGTTGCGGTGTTGGTGATTGTAACTTTGGCGTTGCTAACCACCGCACCTGAGGGATCTGTGACTGTTCCCACGATGCTTCCCGTTCCGACAGTTGTTTGAGCGACCACGAGAGTTGTTGCCAGGAGGAGTACACCTGTGAGGCACACCAGGTAACATCGCCTGAAGCGGCGACAAATATTTTCCTGCATCGTCCACCTTCCGTTGCTGAGATTTACGAGCGTGCGTTTTGAAGGCTGTGTAGCTCGTCGAAGCTCTGCACAAGACAACACGTCCAATGGTTGTGATTGTGAAAGCAGAGCTCGAAGCATGCAGCGCCCGGCGGGCGTAAGAAGCACGATGCGCGCCATTGATGAATGTGAATGTCTTGATTGCTGGTGCGACCACTTAGCACGCTAGACTAAACAATGCATTGGTTACGCATTCACATTTGCGGAGGCTATCGAAGTGCTTGATTCCAGTTTGTGTAGAGCTGCAAGCGAGTTGCTGCAGAAAGACGTTTTGTTTATCTAGCAGTGCAGCAGTGTGATGTTCAGAGCGCCCACGTTGTTACGTGTTTGTCTCACCCAATCCCACGAATCTCGGCGTGCGAAATGTATATCTCAGAAACATTGGAGCGTTCGCGGTTTGCCTCGATGGCGTTCGGCGGGTAGCACAATTCAGGCGCTTGCACGGACGATCGGGTATTCGCGGGCTACCTGACGAATGTCAACCCGTGTGGCACGGCAGCTCGGAAGACATACGCATAAAGCATCACGATCACTCCAACGATCGCGCCTAGCGCCACAGAGTGCCAGACGACAAAGCGGAAGATTGTGCCCTCGTTTCCAACTTGTTCCGTAGCAGCTGTCGCGATGGTGATCGATTGTGCATCTACCATCTTGCCCATGACACCTCCGGCGCTATTAGCGGCGCACATCAAAATGGGATCAATACCCAGCTGCTGAGAAGTAATGCGTTGCAAGCTGCCGAACAATGCATTCGAGGATGTGTCACTTCCAGTGAGCGCGACTCCGAGCCATCCCAGGAATGTTCCGAAGAATGGGTAGGCCCAGCCAGTGCGGGTGAAGGCGAGTCCAAGAACGGCGTCTAGCCCAGAGTACCGCGTGACGTATCCTAGGCCCAGCATGAAGGAGATCGCTATCATGGCGAGTCGCATGCGGACCACGGTGCGCCAGAAGACTCTCGCGAGTCGGGAGGGCGTCAGGCCTAGCAACAATCCAGAGACAATGGCCGCCAGAAAGCATCCGGTGCCTGTGGCCGACAACCAGTTGAAGTCATAACGCGCCGCTTCCGGCGTAGGCTTCGGAACGACCGGCTCGGCTCGATAAATAGCATTATGAAGATAGGGCACATCCCATCCAGGCGGGCCGGGCCGAATCTTTCCGTTGGGCAGGACCACGGTGAAGGCCGGTGTTGTGGTCCGGTTCATGGCCAACTTGATGGAAGGCAGTCCCCACAAAAGGACAAACACTGACAGGATCACGAAAGGCATCCACGCTCGCGTGATCTGTGCGTTCGAGTAAGAGCGCGTCGTGAGATGTCCATCGAAAGTTGTCGGCGGCCACGCTCCGCCCATGTCGTCGCGAACCTCGTCTGAAGGTGGTGGGACGGATGTCTCTTTGGCGTCGTAGTTGAACCGCCAGATCCGCTTCGGTTTCCAGAATCGAAGAAAGAGCAGGGTGGCGACGATTGAGACCGCACCGGCAACAATATCGACGAGATTACTGTCTACGTAGTTCGACCAAAGATACTGAGTTAAAGCGAACGAAATGCCCACGACCAGAATTGCAGGAAGCACCTCAAAGGTTTCTTTCCAACCGACCAGTGTTCTGACCAGCCACAGTGGGACAAGAACGGCGGTCAATGGGAGGATGCGGCCAATCATCGCATTCAAATCCGATTCTGAAAGTCCAGATACGGCGGCAAGCGTATGCACAGGTGTGCCAATCGCTCCCCATGCGACTGGGGCCGTATTAGCGATCAAGTTCAACGCAGCGGCATGAAATGGGCGGAAGCCGAGTCCGATCATGAATGCTCCTGCGATCGCAACCGGAGCGCCGAATCCTGCTGCACCTTCAATAAGCGCACCGAAGCAGAAAGCGACAAGCAGTACCTGAAGACGGCGATCGCCAGTGATCCCGGCGACAGATTCCTTCATGATCTCGAATTGACCGGTTTCGACAGAGATGTCGTAGAGAAAGACCGCCGCTAGCACGATCCAAGCGATCTTGAGCAAGCCAAAAGCGACACCGTAACCGAAGCTGACCATCGCCAGCACCACGGGCATGTGAAAGAAGACGATGCCCACAAAGACAGCGGTTAGCGCAGCGGCAATGGCACACCAATGCGGTTTTACTCGCAATCCGGCGAGCAGGCCGAACAGCACGACAACGGGGAGCGCTGCAACGATGGTAGACAACCACCACCGACCGAAAGGATCGTACACCTGGGTCCAGTGCACCCGATCTCCTTGAATTCATCCAGAGTTGGAAAAAACCTGTGGAGGTCTCATGTTGAGCAAAGCCGCGCACCACTTACTCGCTTGCCTAGCAGCCACTTTCATCGGTGGCGCCCTGACGTCAACTAAAGATTGGCAACTCGGGTCAGTTCGTGCCAGGTTCGGGGCACATCGACGTAAGACCGGTTAAGTTCTGTGATGGAGCGGCAACCAAGTAGCTTTAGTGTGCGCTCCAGATCCGCGCGTAGGATTTCTAGAGCGCGAGCCACTCCCGCCTGGCCGGCAGCGGCAAGTCCGTAAGCATAGGCTCGGCCCCCAAGTACGGCGCGAGCGCCGAGGCAAATGGCTTTGGCGATATCAGTCCCGCGGCGGATTCCGCCATCCATCAGCACTTCGGCTTGTCCGCTGACAGCGGCTACTATTTCGGGAAGGACGCGTAGTGTTGCGGAAACACCGTCGAGTTGGCGTCCGCCATGGTTCGAGACCACGACAGCGGCGGCTCCAACATCAACAGCACGGCGCGCATCATCTCCTGTAAGAACACCTTTGATGACAATCGGCCCGGACCACAGGGTGCGAATCCACTTCATATCTTCCCAAGTGACTCCCGACTGCGACAGAGCCGCATTTACGTCCAGCAACTCCATGGGACCTTTCCCCGGAATGACGACATTCGGCAACTTGGGCAAGCCGCCATCGAGCCAGAAATTGATGAGCCAACGAGGACGCTGCGCGATTTGCCAGACGAATGGCAATTTTTCAAACACGCTGCC
>Ga0070661_100002669_pt1 | contig 12220 bp, 14 predicted proteins | sample KBSC43metaG_FD_64663 | JGI IMG/M metagenome (GOLD analysis project Ga0070661, IMG submission 64663) | Corn rhizosphere microbial communities from Kellogg Biological Station, Michigan, USA - KBS C4-3 metaG | ecosystem: Host-associated > Plants > Roots > Rhizosphere > Soil ...
TCGCGACCGTAAGGATCGGCCTTGCCTGTCATGGGTCTTTACGAAGGATCGCGGGAAGTTGCAAAGACAAGCGAATAATGCGGCGCCGCGCACCGCGGTTCCTATCGGCTAGCAGCACCAACCGCTGGCCGAGTGGCTGAAGGCACCATCTTGAAATTGGACCGCATTGTTTTTCTGGTACCTCGTGATTTCTCGATGTCGCTTCCCGCCTTCCTACTTCGCACGGTCGAGTAGATGCGTTGAGTCCTGTGGCCGCGCTCTCCTTGCGGAGAGCGGACCTAGGCACTCCACGCGAACGGTGATAGTCCAACGCCGGTTGCAACCCGGTGGTAATTCCTCAATTGTCGCGGATAAAACCGTTGTGGGATGGGTGGCCGAGTGGTTGAAGGCACCGGTCTTGAAAACCGGCAGACGCGCAAGCGTCTCGGGGGTTCGAATCCCCCCCCATCCGCCAAACTCGTTGGATTTCCACTACGTTAGTCCGCTGGTATATCCGAGTGAGAGCGAAGCAAGGAGCGTTGTGGGAAGCGTTTGCAAACCGTTTGCAAACATTTCTTTCGCAGAATGTTCCCGGTGACCTCAAGCGGCGCGAGCCGTCGCCTCAGTCTGGCGCCTGGTCGTGTTTGGTCTCACGATCGTCCCTAGTCGAGCCTTGCTTTAATTCCCTGTCATCAAGGGGATTAGCGCGCTCGACGGCGCTTGAAGGTCGTTTGGTTTGGTTGGGCACTTTGATAGGTGGGCATAGCCTTCACTATCTGTTCTGCCGCCTTCTTGACGCTCGCATCGTCAACTTTGCTACCTGTGTGAGACAATGCTCGTCGGACAAATTTCTCCGCTTCAATCAATCGCTCCGCATGGGTCATTTTTTCTTTCCCTTTTTCAATTCCGACCAGGTTCTGTCTAGCACCAGGTCCGTAAAGTCTCTTTTCCAATATTTTTGTTTGAGCTTCTTTCGATTAAGGAACGCATCAAGGGTAGGATCGATTGCAAGAGTAGGATGAAGAATTTTGGCAACGTCATCGGGGCGCACCTCAGCGTCGCCAAATCCTTTTTGGACATAGGCATACGCATCTCTGGCCATGGCAAGCCATGCCCTGGCATTTTCGTCGTAAAAATTGGTAAGCCCTGCCTTTTCGAGTTGTCGCAATACCTCTAACGTGAGCGCCATTATCGTATGCTCCAAACGGTAAATAGCGCCGTGATAATGGCCCAAAGAAAGGCTGCAAAAAGCAATGCAGCCGCGCCAACAGCCACGCACAGCGATTCGGTCGATTTCGCGATGAGTCCCAGGGCTGCAGCCGTGAGGGAAATTACTATTCCGGAAAATGCCCACCAAGCACGGCGACGATAAAAGATTCGAACATCGGACTGGGACGCGGCGTCATACGCACTGTAGCTCGCCGCCATGGCCCCTAAATAGAAAAATCAGGCCAGCCAGCGCCGTTCCCGCACCAGCAACGTCCCCGGCGACAGACAATGTGTCTGGCATGCCCTCCCCCGAGTCGCATGTTACGAGTGAATCACATACAGCAATGCTCGGCAACTTGCAGGGGCGATGAACCAACAGCTAGGGCATCATCGACCGATGACCTCTGGCTCCATCGACGACTTACCCGTGCTCTTCGGCTTTTTGCCATTTCGAGTGATTGACGGAGATGAAACCTAAGCGCGACAGATCCCTTCGTCTGCCTCCTCGAGGATGACAAGTTAATCACGCACGTTGCCGTTACAACGGACATGCTGCTTGAGCCAACTAGGGCGTATACTCATAAATGCACACCCAACATGCTGACTTCGATGTGCCGTCCAACGTCCGTTATTGGGGGTAAAGCGGACATCTCGCGGACTTACCAGCATGTCCGCTAATCACCCTAAGCGGACATCGTGAATGGACAGCGAGGCATTGAGTTCAACGCGCCGTCTGAATGGGCCTAAGACTAGGACCTTGCAAAAATGGAATAGACTGCACCGCGAAAAAGCATCTCGTTTGAGTCCTACTTATGCAATTTTGCGCTGGTCGCGGGGCGACGATCCTGCTTTGGCCGCGCCCTTGGGAAGCCGAAGCAGCGCTAAGACATGGCCATGGCTCGTAAGCGCGATTCGAAGAGAGCTGAGGGTGGCGGTGTTCGAAACCTGGGTCTGATTGTCGACCCTCGCCTTGGCGATATTGAAGACGACGCCTCCAGTACTAAGCGTCGCTCGATGCTGTCGCTAGCCGGCAGCCTGCTCGCCGAGATCAGCCTGCCTAAGTTGTTGGTCGCCTGGTCGCTTCTCCTTGTGGTGCCTGGTTTTCTTCTTGGACTTGCACCGATCATCTTCATCGAATGGTTCAAGGTGGTCACCGACAAGCTCACCTCTCTGGTGATCGGGCTTTGGTGTGTCGCGGTGCTTGCCGCGCTTGTCGCGCTCGGCTGGTTCGGATGGCGCACGCTGTTTCGCATGGCGGAGGAGAATTTCTGGGCTTTGAACTCGATCGTGGTCCAGCCCGGCTACGCCGCTTTTCGCGAGGCATTACGCCAATTCAGCGAGCGGCTGTTCGCCCGCAAGGCGAGCGAGGCTCGAAGAGCGAGGCTGCGTGCCGCAACCGCGGCCGTGGCCGGCATTCTGATCTGCTCGCTTGCCATGCTGGTGCTTTATTGCGTCTGGCCCCGTGCTCATTTATTCGGCAGAATCTCGGAAATAGACTCCTGGGGCGAAGTCGCCATCGCCGCGCTTGCCAACAGCCTCGTCGTAATATCGGCCTATCTTGCGGTCGCAGCACTAATCTGGAGTTTTGCCGATGCAGCCATGGAGCCGCCGCGCAGTTTCGGCAGCTTCGATAAATCACAATCCAAGGCAGACCGCACTTGGCGCATCGCACATTTGTCCGACCTCCATGTGGTCGGCGAGCGCTATGGTTTTCGTATCGAGAGCGGCAGGTTGGGCCCGCGTGGCAATGAACGATTAAAACTTTTGCTCGAACAACTCGAGGCGCTCCACGCTAAGGACCCGTTTGACGCAATCTTGATCACCGGCGACATGACAGACGCGGGCATATCTTCGGAGTGGGCTGAGTTTCTCTGCGCTTTCACCAATCATCCGTCTCTTGCCTGCCGTGTCCTGATGCTACCCGGCAATCACGATCTCAACATCGTCGATCGCGCTAACCCTGCACGGTTTGACTTACCCACCAGCTCCTCCCGGCCCTTGCGCAGGCTGAGGGTGCTGTCGGCCATGAACGCGGTTCAAGGAGATCGCGTACGCGTGGTCGACCGCGAGAAGGGCTGTATAGGCGAAACGCTCGAAAACGCCTTGAAGCCGTACCGCGCAGATTTGAAACGGTTTGCTGACATCGCTAGACCGGTGCTCTCCAAGATCCCTGAGATCTGGGCTAGAGCATTCCCAATGATCGACCCTCCCACAGAGCCCAACGGCCTCGGTGTCATCCTTTTGAACTCAAATGCCGACACGCATTTTTCCTTCACCAATGCATTAGGCATGGTCTCCGCCGAGCAAATGAGGGGAATACATATCGCGCGGGCTGAATATCCAGACGCCTGCTGGATTATTGCGCTGCACCACCACGTGGTCGAATATCCATGGGCGGCCAAAGCGCTTTCCGAACGCATAGGTACGGCACTTATCAACGGCAATTGGTTCGTTCGTAGTCTGCAACCCATCGCCGGCCGCGCGATCTTGATGCACGGTCATCGTCATGTTGACTGGATCGGCCACTGTGCGGGTCTGTCAATCGTATCGGCACCTTCGCCGGTTATGGAGGTCACCGACGAGAAAAACACTGCCTTCTATATTCACACTTTGGCTATCCATACCGATTGCAAACTCCGGCTCTTATCGCCTGAGCGCATCGTCGTTGCCGGCAAGCCAACTAGAAGCGGCCCCTAACATCGTGTTCATCCCGGCGATACGGTCTCTGAGGATGTGCCCACGCGCGAGACCGCGGTACATCTAATACAGGCGCGGCACGCATCTAAGCTACTCGATGCTAGACCACAGGGAGGTCGCCCCATTCGTACGATGCTCGCTCTTTGCACTGCCGTTCTCGTCGTGGCGGCCCTCTACTTCGCTAGATCCATCTTCGCGCCCTTTGCTTTTGCACTTTTCATGATGGCGATCGTTTGGCCTGCACAGAAAACCCTACAGAACAGGCTTCCTCAGTTCGTTGCGTTAATTTTTACCCTGATCGCCAGCGTGGCCGTCATCATTGCCTTCGCATCCATGGTGGCGTGGGCCTTTAGCGCAGTCGCCGAATGGGTGATCAGCCACGCTCCACGGTTTCAGGAACTTTATCTTGAGTGGACCCACTGGCTTGAAGAGCACGACATTTTAGTTATTGCGCCCTTGTCCGAGCATTTCGATGCCATGTGGTTCATGCGCTTGTTCCAGACATTGGCGGGACACATCAACAAGACAGTGGGTTTTGCACTGCTTGTCTTTGTCTTCATGATGCTGGCCCTTTTAGAAACCGGCGATTTCCAGCAAAAGCTCGCATCCCTCGGCGATCGGGGGTTTCGCGAACTTTCACAAGCCGGGGCTGAGATCGCGGCCAAGTTTCGCAAATACATGGTGGTACGCACGTTCTTGAGCGCACTCACTGGCGTCGCGGTCTGGGCGTTTGCACTCGTTGCGGGTCTCGAACTCGCGCTCGCCTGGGGCATTATCGCCTTTGCCTTGAATTACATCCCCTTTATAGGCCCGTTCGTGGCCACAATCCTTCCCGGCCTATTTGCGATGGCACAGTTCGATTCCTGGCAATCGGTGGCGATCGTCATTATCGGGCTGACCGCGATTCAGTTTTTCATCGGCAACTATCTCGAGCCGTTGGTGGCAGGCGTTGCGCTCGCCATCTCGCCCCTCGCCGTGGTTTTCGCGGTGTTTTTCTGGAGCTTCCTCTGGGGGATCCCGGGGGCGCTGATTGGCGTGCCGATCACAATCGCCATGCTCACTCTATGCGAGCATTCAGCATCTACACGCTGGATAGCGACACTGCTGTCAGCCAAGCCACCAAAGAACCGTTCGTCGCTGAACCGATAAAAACCCGTGCACGGACGACTCGGCGGGAATATCATTCGGGAGTAGCACTAATCATATGGCTTTCCGCGTCCGTCACTAGACGAACGAGCAGCCGTCGAACTCAGCGTTTGAAAGGCTGCATCCTTTGGCTCATCGCACGTAGGAGTAAGCACATGGAACGGAGAGCGTTTCTTGTTGGTAGCGCGTTTGCAGTCGCTGGAATGGCCACTGGGCCAGTGTCGGCTCAATATTTCGACAATGCCTGGCTGAAATCACCTCCCCAGCAACCACTCTCCCCAGCCGATATAGAATCGGCCGTCGCGCGCCTCCGAAAGCAGTTCCTGGCCGAGTTCGATGCCGCCTATGTCGAGAACGTCATTGTCCCCCATTTTCTGGTGAGCATCTATGACGGGGAGCGCCCGTCGCTTCCCATGATCGGCGTGGAGTTCACGAAAGAGAATGCAATTCCCTACGACCTCTGGGGTCTACTAAGTGAGACGTGGAAGCCTGCTCCAGAAAAAGGTGTCACCGTTTTTCTCCAGGGCCTGGAAAAGCGTGGCCCACATAACGAGCGCAAACGCATCTACATGTCCGCTCTTACGCCCGACCTGTATCGTCCGATGTATGGCGACAAGGTAGTGCAGTTCTTCGACAAGTTGCTAGGCGACAGTAATGCCGGCAAGCCGCTAATGCGGCCCTATCTCGAAAACTATTTCGACCTCTATTGGGACTTGCATTTGGGCGTCAAAGGCGATGCCATTCCGTCGCGGGTCCGCCAGATCGGCGAAGCATTCAACACGGTGCTTGCCTACCGCGATGTCACTCAGAAGATCGTCTACGACAACTACATGACGGTGCGTGCGCACCTCTCCTTTCTTAAAGAGTGGATCGACGATAGGCTTACCGATCTAGAGAGTGGCAAAACTCCGCATCCAGAAAAGACCTTCGCGCACTACTGGATCAAGAACGGTGGAGAGGGTGAAAATTTCGCGCACAAGGACGTGGTGTTTGAGGTGTTCCATAATTTCGTGGCGCTCAGCCAATGGGGGAACACCATGTACAACATCATGCTCAAACTCGCCAAAGATACCGGCGACCCGGAGGCTCGTGCTTGGTTCAAAAGAACCATGGAAGGAAGTCCAGATGATACGGGCGGTAAACCGTTCACGCCGCTGGAGCGGTTTGTTATGGAACTGTTCCGTACCATCACGCCGAACGGGGGAAGCATATCGGCATTAACGGAGGTAAGGACGCCGCCTTATGAGCGACATGGCTACGTCGTTACCCCGCATGAGAGCACCAGCTTCGATCCGTTGCATTGGAAGGACCCCGACACATTTAACCCGGATCGCTACACCAGCGCGCCGACCAGCCATGAGATCGACGAGGCCAAGTGCGAGCAGATCGGTTTCGCTCAATGCCCGTTTGACCGAACAACTTTCGACGTTAAAGACGGTCGAACCGCTTCAATTCACAATAGTGGGTTCGGCACCACTTACGGCATCGTCGACGGCAAGCCGCTTCCGGTATGCGACTATGCGGGCTTCGCGCCATTCGGCTTTGGCTATCGCCGCTGTCCCGGCGAGCAACTGACCATTCAGGTCTTCGAGGATTTCCTTAGAAAGGTCTGGAAGGACAACATCGAGTTTCAAAAACTCGACATTGCTAGCCCCGAACCTCTGCCGATTGGACCCACCACAGTGATCGGCGACAATGTTGGATTCATCAGGGTTGCCTAGCAGGGCTGCACCGAGTTTGGCTAGACCGGGAGTCCGTAACCTCAAATCCACAGGAGTAGAAAAATGAGATCGGCAATTTTGACATCTGTGGCACTGCTGCTGAGCGCAGGCTATGCTTTCGCGCAAGGAACCCCAAATACCATGTCTTCCGGCCGCCCGGCGGCGGTTCTGAATGACACACAGTGTCAGGAAGTTTGGAAAATGGCAGTGCCAAATGGCGACAAGCTCGCTCAGGCAGATGCCGGGCCCTTTATTGTTAACTTCACTCAGGTTGATACGGACGGGGACGGGGTAATCTCGATCACCGAGTTTCAGGCCGCCTGCGGCAAAGGCCTCGTGAAGTACACAAGCCACTGAGGTTCTAGAAGTCAGATGGCCGGGCCCCGCGTAAGCGGGCCCAGCCATCTGGATACGGGTTTTTTGACCTCAAGTGAGAGCGTTCTGTTTCAATGAGGAGCAGACCAATGGAAGTAATTGATCGCCGCCGCGTGCTCACGGGAATCATATGTGGTGCTGCCGTCGCCACTGTCGGCTTGGCCGTTATGCCTAGAGCCGCGAAATCCATGCCTTTGGGTTCCATCACGGCGGGTGCTGTGAAGCCTCAAGCCCTCGTCGAGGAGGCTAGAGTCACTGTTCACGTGCACCCACGCAGACGCCACCGCGGTCGCCGCTGGCGCTGCTGGTGGCATAGGGGACGGCGGGTGTGTGGTTGGCGCTGGTAACCAGCCCGCACCATACCCTTAGCGCAAACCTAGTTCAAAGTGACATGACCACCCTTCCTTCATCGCGGTCTGCGCGGGCTCCCCTTCTTATTGACCTCGCTTTGCAAGGCGGCGGTTCGCACGGAGCCTTCACTTGGGGCGTGCTAGATCGCTTGCTCCAAGAACCGTGGCTTCGAATTGAGGGCATCTCAGGTACGTCCGCGGGCGCTATGAACGCAGCGATTCTTGTCGACGGCCACGCAGAAGGAGGAGCAGACGGTGCGAGAGCGCGTCTCGAGCTTTTTTGGAAGCAGGTCTCCGACGGCGCTCGGTTCAGCCCCTTCCAGCGCAGCCCACTCGACATTCTCCTCGGCCGATGGACGCTTGATACATCACCTCTGTTCCTCGCCTTCGACCTCCTGGCACGCGTATTCTCGCCCTACGATCTCAACCCGCGTGGGGTCAACCCGTTGACCGCGATCTTGGCAGACTGCATCGATTTCAAGCGCTTAGCGAACGCCCCCATAAAGCTGTTCGTGACCGCCACCAACGTACACACCGGCCGCGGACGCGTGTTTCGCAATGCGGAGCTTACACCAGACGTCTTGCTTGCGTCGGCTTGCCTGCCAACGATGTTTCAGGCCATCGAGATCGATGGCGAGGCCTATTGGGACGGCGGGTTCGCAGGCAATCCTACGATCACACCACTCATTCGGGAATGTGCGTCGATCGATACGATCCTGATTCAGGTCAATCCTGTGGAACGGACGGGCACCCCGCGCACGGCCCAGGAGATTCTGAATCGGGTCAACGAAGTCTCCTTCAATGCGACATTACTGAAAGAGCTGCGAATGATCGCGATGCTCCGGCAGGTATCCGATCCAGGCAGCAGTGAGGGAGCTCGCTGGGCCGAGATGCGCATTCACCGCGTCGCAAGTGATATGATTACGGGCCTTGGCGCTTCCTCGAAGCTCAACGCCGAGTGGGAATTCCTAACCATGCTGCGCGATGAGGGACGCCGCTCGGCGGAAGAGTTTCTGACAGCGCACGCGGTGGATCTTGGGGCGCGCTCGACGCTCGACATCGACGACTTGGTCGTCCAAGTCTGAGACCGGATGGGACTCGCCGGCATACTCGTCGCCCTCGGCCTGCTCATCTGGCTGTCATTCCGCGGCTGGAGCATACTTTTATTGGCGCCCGCCGCAGCGCTCGTCGCGGCCGGAGCCTCCGGTGAGCCGCTTCTCGCGCACTGGACCCAGACCTTCATGGGAGGGGGGGCGCAATTCCTGGCGCAGTTCTTTCCCCTGTTTCTTCTCGGCGCCCTGTTCGGCAAGCTCATGGAGGATAGCGGCTCGGTCGAAGTCATCGCGCGCTTCATGACCAAGAAGCTCGGGACAGGTCGCGCTGTGGTCGCCGTGGTCCTTGCCGGGGCAATCGTGACCTATGGTGGCGTTAGCCTCTTCGTCGCGATTTTCGTCCTCGTTCCGATGGCGCAGGGTCTTTTCAGGACGGCCGACATACCACTCAGGATAATGCCGGCGGCGATCGCTCTCGGCACCATGACGTTCACGATGTCGGCGCTGCCTGGAACCCCTGCTCTGCAAAACTCCATCCCAATGCCGTTCTTCGGCACGACGCCCTTCGCCGCCCCAGGGCTCGGCATCATTGCGGCTGGCATCATGCTTTCGTTCGGTTTGTGGTGGCTCGGGCGTGTTGAGAAGGCGGCACGCAGCGCAAGTGAAGGCTACGGCAAGCACGATCAAGCCGAAACGCCGATCGATGATGGGGAGCTGCGCGAGCGCGCCTCAATCGCAAGCGAATTTGATCCCGCCGAGATACCTCACGGTCGCCATTCCGAAACGCCGCCCGGCGTGGTCGTTGCGCTGTTGCCCCTCGCCGTCGTCATTCTGGTCAATTTGGCCATGAGCGTCGTTGTGCTGCCGCGGCTCGATACTAGTTTTCTTGCGGAAGAGCGGTGGGGCGCGACCTCGCTTGCCGCGGTGGGCGGCGTCTGGGCAGTCGTCGTCGCGTTGCTTACGGCGATCCTGACATTGGTCGCGCTCAATTACCGGCGCCTGCCATCGCTCAAGGCAAGTGTGGATGCCGGCGCGAATGCCTCGGTGTTACCGGCCTTTAGCGTCGCGAGCTTGGTCGGGTTTGGGGCCGTAATAGCGGCTCTCCCGGCCTTCACCCGGGTGAGCGATTGGGTGCTCTCGATTGAAGGGGGTCCACTCGTGTCCCTTGCGGTCGCCACCAATATCCTGGCGGCGCTGACCGGCTCCGCTTCGGGGGGCATGACCATCGCGCTCGATACTTTGGGCGAAACCTATCTTCGTTTAGCCGCCGAACACGGGATTGAGCCGGCGCTTCTGCACCGGGTCGCCGTGATGAGCGCGGGCACCCTTGACAGCCTGCCCCATAACGGTGCCGTGGTGACGCTGCTCGCCGTCTGCGGGGTGAGTCACCGCGAAGGCTATTTCAATGTCTTCATGGTCGCCATTGTCGGCGCGCTGATCGCGCTTGCGGCCGTTATCATGCTCGGTTCGGCATTTGGATCGTTCTGATTCGTGAGGCTACTAACTTTCTCGTGTGCCGCTTTGTGCGGCGAGGTGCTGTGTCTCTCCTCTCAAGGAAGGAGCCATCGATGAAAGATCATCATAAGGCACTATTTATCGCCGCGGCTTTGATTGGTTTCGGTGTCTGCTCAGCTCAGGCCGCACACAAAGATGTAAAGCACTGCGCAGATGATTACCGGAAATTTTATGACGCGGGCATGACACCATTTCCGCTTATGACCCAAAGCGGACATTGGCGTGCGTGACGTGGGAAGCCGGGGTTAGGCCTAGACGCCGGTCCACCCATGGAACGGCGTGAGCGCCGCGACGAATGTCTGCAAATGACCTAACGCGGACATAGGCAGCATCAGCAACCAACCTCCGACGATAAGACCAGCGCCGACTGCGCGCGACACGAGATGCCCGCTGACGGTTTTCTCCACGAACACAAGCGTCGCAATAGCCGCCATCCATAACACGTTCATCACGCCGCCAGACCGGCCACCATCAAAAGGATACCGCCAACAACATTGCTCGTGCTTGCCATCGGTGTAAGCAACGCGGCGCGTTCGAGCGCCCATTGTGCGTTGGTGGCCACAAACGCAAATCCGAACCATACGAGCAGATAGCCGGCTGCAAACCACCCGGTCGGGCCGATGGGGTTAGTATCGAAGGCAGTCGCACGGCCAATCCATGCATAGCGCAGAACCATTGGGGTGGCTGACGGCAGCATCATGGCGACCATCATGACCACCCACATGAGGAACATGAAGACGAACTCGGCACCACTCCAGGGCTGAAGTCTACATATCGTCACCATCCTGGTCCCAGTCGAGACCATTCGCGTTCCGGTCATATCCAAGCCGGCCACTTCCATGCTGGTGACGAGCCGCCCAACATAAAGCCAAGCCAATAGGATGAGAATTAGGAGCGCTATGCTGACGATAGCCCGATCTCGCCGCAGCAAGCGCTCAAATGGAGTGGCACGGTTGTCCTGCCGCTGTAGGAAGTTATACGCATAGGCAAGCATGGGAGGCCGCCCATTACTTCACCCGTCATTCATAGCGGATTAGGTAGGCCATTTTAATTACCGAGATGTCGGCAAATCTATACTTTGGTTTAGGCCGGATTTTTCAGCAAAAGATTGGCACGTTTAGACAAGCGCCGAGGCCAGCCTGGTGAATAGCTCCCGCTTACCGACACACGGTATTAGGAGCGACCAATGGAATCCTGTCGACATCTGAAAGGAGTCTTTGATTCGTTGGATCTTGAGATAATGGAGCGGGCACTGAATTCCGCCCTGCGAACGCTGAAAGCACACCACGTCATGGATGCGCGTGGTGAGGACGACTTGAGAAGCTTCATGGGCCACAAGCTGACCGCCATTGCCAACGTCCAAGGTGTTAGCGACGCGGCGACATTGCGGGGACGGCTGCTGCGCGAAATCCCTCTGCCCTCTTCACCCGACTTCCCCCTCCGTGTTTTGACCGAACACCAGTAATCCGGATGCCATCAGCAGCAATCGGCAATTGCCTGCTGTGCGGAGAGTTCGCTATTCTCCTTTGGCACACCTTTCCAAAACGCCGGAGAGGGTGCGCGTGGCTTGGGCTAGGTCATTTGTGGCGAGCGTAAACGCCGCCTTCTTAGCTTCCAGCTCCTCAACGGCTGCCTTGAGCTCGCCCTCTAGCTGTTGCCCCTTGAGCGCCGCCGCAGCGTCCAGAGTTTTTTCAAGGCGGCCTAGCGTGGCGAGGGCATTGCGGGTGGCCGCCAGTGTCATCTCGCACTCTAGCTTTGATGGCCCTGCCTGCGGAGGCTCTTGTGAGGGTTCCTCGGAGGCTTGGGGGGCGGCGTCTTCCTTGGCGCAAAACTGTTCCGGCAGCGGCTTATTGAATTTTTGAAAATATTCGATGACCGATGCTGGCGTGTCAGGTGAGGGAACGCAATCGGCAAAAGTTTTGCCGCTAAACAACGCTGCAATGAACAGCGCAATCAACCAACGCTTGGTCATGTGTGAGTCGAACTCCCGACCATCAGGATTCGTCGCTACTGCAACCCCAGCGGCAGTTTGCCTGTGCGCAGTGATGGTCCGAAAGCAGACATGCCCAATGAGCATGTGAAATGTCCGTTAAGGACCCAAAGTAGACTACGAGGCCGACGCGTGGGAGGAAGTGAACATCCCGTGGGACCAAAGCTCAAGCTCCTTTGTCATCGG
>Ga0070661_100002674_pt1 | contig 12199 bp, 9 predicted proteins | sample KBSC43metaG_FD_64663 | JGI IMG/M metagenome (GOLD analysis project Ga0070661, IMG submission 64663) | Corn rhizosphere microbial communities from Kellogg Biological Station, Michigan, USA - KBS C4-3 metaG | ecosystem: Host-associated > Plants > Roots > Rhizosphere > Soil ...
GAAACCAGAACACGACCGCGAACACCTCGCGATACGCGTCGACCACGCCGCGCTCGATGGTGAGCCGGGCGACCTCCTGGCTCGACAGCTCGGCTGTCCAGCCGCCTCGCCATGCCGCGAGCGTCCTGCGCGCGGCCGGGAGATCGCCGGCACGCAGCGCGCCGATGATCGCCGACACCGCGTGGCTGAAGCGGCGAAATCCCATGAACGAATACAGGGCCAGCACGTTGATGACGAAGCCGAGCGCCGGGTGCACGCGCATGGCAGCCGCCCAGACCAGGCCGGCGAGCAAAACCCACGGCAGGAGCGCAAGGAGCGCCGCCGCGACACCCTGCCCCGCCGTCCCGCCGTTGAATCGGTGCTCGAGCGTTCTCGCGTAGCCGCAGAACGCGCGCTCCAGCGCGGGCCGCCACGGGCATGGCCGCCATTGCTCGAGCCCGAGCGCCGCCAGGATGGCGACGAAGATCATCGGACGACCCGGATCACGAGCGCAGCTCTTCGCGATCGCGAAACTCGTCGAGCGCCTCGGGATTCGCGAGCGCGTCCTGGTTCTTCACCGGGCGTCCGTGAACCACGTTGCGCACGGCGAGCTCCACGATCTTGCCGCTCTTGGTCCGGGGAATGTCGCCGACCTGGACGATCTTCGCGGGCACGTGGCGAGGCGTCGTGTTGGCGCGAATGCACGCCTTGATGCGATCGGCGAGCTCGTTGTCGAGCGTTCGGCCTTCCTGCAGCTTCACGAACAGGACGACGCGGACGTCACCCACTTCGCCGGGCGGCCAGTCCTGGCCGATGACGATGCTTTCGACGACCTCGGGCATCTGCTCGACCTGGCGATAGATCTCGGCCGTCCCGATGCGCACGCCGCCCGGATTGAGCGTTGCATCGGAGCGGCCGTAGATGACGAGGCCGTCGTGCGCGGTGATCTCGACCCAATCGCCATGACACCAGACGCCGGGAAACCGCTCGAAGTACGCCGCGCGGTACTTGCTGCCGTCGGGATCGTTCCAGAAACCGATCGGCATGGAGGGAAACGGGCTCTTGCACACGAGCTCGCCCTTCTCCTCGCGGATGGAACGGCCGTTCTCGTCGAACACGTCGACGTCCAGCCCGAGACCGCGGCATTGCAGCTCGCCGCGCCAGACGGGCAGCGTCGGATTGCCGAGCGCGAAGCACGAGATGATGTCCGTGCCGCCGGAGATGGACGACAGGCACACGTCGTCCTTCACTGTCTGGTAGACGTAGTCGAAGCTCTCGGCGGCGAGCGGACTGCCGGTGGAGAAGATCGTCTCGAGCGCCGAAAGATCGAAGTCCTTGCGCGGCACCAGCGCGATCTTCTTGATCGCATCGATGTACTTCGCCGACGTGCCGAAATGCGTGATGCGCTCGCTTTGCGCGAGCTCCCACAGGATGCGTCCGCGCGACACGAACGGCGACCCGTCGAAGAGGATCAGCGTGGCACGCGAGGCGAGGCCCGACACGAGCCAGTTCCACATCATCCAGCCGCAGGTGGTGAAGTAGAACAGTCGATCGCCCGGCTTGACGTCACCGTGCAGGCGATGCTCTTTCAGATGCTGCAGCAGCGTCCCGCCCGCCCCGTGCACGATGCACTTGGGCACGCCCGTCGTGCCGGACGAGTAGAGGATGTACAACGGGTGGTCGAAGGGCAGCTGCGCGTACGCGATCGGCCCGGCCAGATGCGGGGCGAGGAAGACGTCCCACAACCATGCATCGCGCGCCTTCGCGGCTTCGCGATGGTCGACCGCGGGGTCGAGATAGGGCACCACCACGACACGCTCGACCGACGGCAGCCGCGACACGATCTCGACCACCTTGTCGAAGATCGGGATCGGCTTGCCGTTGTACCAGTAGCCATCCACGGTGAAGAGCACACGTGGCGCGATCTGGCCGAATCGATCCACCACGCCCTGCACGCCGAAGTCCGGCGAGCAGGAGGAGAACGTCGCGCCAAGCGCGGTGGTGCCGAGCATCGCGACGATCGTCTCGGGCATGTTCGGCATGTACGCCGCAACGCGATCACCCGGTACGATCCCGTGCGACGACAGTGCCGCGGCGACGCGCGCCGCCAGCGCGTGCAGCTCGGCGTGTGAAAGTCGCCGCTGCACCTTGTCCTCGCCCCAGAACACGAGCGCATCCCCCGTATCGTCGGCGCGGCGGCGCTCGAGCAGGTTCTGCGCGAAGTTGAGGCGCGCGTCCGGAAACCAGGTAGCGCCGGGCATGCGATCGGCATTCTCGAGCACGCGCTCGCCCGGACTGCCGATCACGCCGCCGTCGTCCCACACCGCGCGCCAGAAGTCCCATTTGTGGTCGATCGACCACTGCCACAGGCGGTGATAGTCGGGAAGCGCAGCGCCATGACGCTGCTCGAGCGCGAGCCGGAAGGCCGTGATGTTGGCCTGCTCGACGCGCTGCTCGCTCGGAGTCCAGAGGGGTTGCATGGGGTGCTCCGTCGGAATTCGCTCGAGGCCTGGCGCACGGCATGCGCGCGTGCTGCGCGCAGTCGACCGATGGTCGGTCATTATAATTGACGCATCCGATGACATCCGCGTGGCGCCGGCGCCGCTCGATCATCGGCAACCGGAGCGATCCATGACGCGCGAAGCGATGGAGTACGACGTGGTCATCGTCGGCGGCGGGCCGGCGGGCCTCAGCGCTGCCATTCGCATCAAGCAGCTCGCCGCGGCCGCGCAGCGCGATATCTCCGTGTGCCTGCTCGAGAAAGGCTCGGAAATCGGTGCGCACATCCTCTCGGGTGCCGTCATCGATCCGCGTGCGCTCAACGAGCTGCTGCCCGACTGGCGCGAGCGCGGCGCGCCGCTGGACACGGCGGTCACCGACGATCGCTTTCTCATCCTCACCGAGCGCAAGTCGTACCGCATTCCCGAGGGATTGCTGCCGCCGCTCATGCGCAATCACGGCAACTACATCGTGAGCCTCGGCAACGTGTGTCGCTGGCTCGCGCAGCAGGCCGAAGCGCTCGGCGTCGAGATCTACGCGGGCTTCCCGGCGACCGAAACGCTGTTCGACGAGCGCGGCGCCGTGCGCGGTGTGGCGACCGGCGACATGGGCGTCGCGAGAGACGGCTCGCACAAGCCGGGCTATCAGCCGGGCATGGAGCTGCACGCCAAATACACGCTCTTCGCCGAAGGTGCGCGCGGATCGCTCTCGCAGGAGCTCATGGCGCGCTTCAATTTGCGCGACGGCGTCGATCCGCAGAAGTACGGCATCGGCATCAAGGAGCTGTGGCAGGTGGCACCCGAGCGCCATCATCCCGGCCTGGTGATCCACACCCAGGGATGGCCTCTCGACACCGAGACCGGCGGTGGCTCGTTCATGTATCACTTCGGCGAGCGCATGGTGTCGGTGGGCTTCGTCGTGCATCTCAACTACTCGAACCCCTACCTGTCACCGTACGACGAGTTCCAGCGGTTCAAGCTGCATCCCGACATCCGCGGCACGTTCGAGGGCGGCAAGCGCCTCGGCTACGGCGCGCGCGCGATCAACGAAGGCGGGCTGCAATCGGTGCCCGATCTCGCATTCCCCGGTGGCGCGCTGATCGGCTGCGCGGCAGGCTTCGTCAATCTGCCGCGCATCAAGGGCACGCACAACGCGATGAAGACCGGCATGCTCGCCGCCGAAGCGGCGGTGGCGGCACTCGGTGCGGGGCGTGCGCGCGATCGTCTGGACGACTACGCGCAAGGCTGGCGACGCACGTGGGTGTACGACGACCTCTACAAGGTGCGCAACGTCAAGCCCGGGCTGAAATGGGGCATGTGGGCGGGCACGCTCCACGGCGGATTGCACATGTGGCTGAACGACGTGGGGCTGGGCGGGCTGGTCGGCTGGACGCTGCGTCATCACGAGCCCGACCATGCGTCGCTGAAGCCCGCCCGCGACGCGCATCCGATCGCCTATCCCAGGTACGACGGCGTGCTGACGTTCGACAAGCTGTCGTCGGTGTTCCTGTCGAACACGAGCCACGACGAAGACCAGCCGGTACATCTGCAGCTCCGCGACCCGACGATTCCGGTGGCCGTGAATCTCGCGATCTACGCCGGCCCCGAATCGCGCTATTGCCCCGCGGCGGTGTACGAGTTCGTCGACGATGGCGCAGGCGGCAAGCGACTTCAGATCAATGCCGCGAACTGCGTGCATTGCAAGACGTGCGACATCAAGGACCCGCGGCAGAACATCCACTGGGTGCCGCCCGAGGGCGGTGGCGGGCCCAACTACGTGAACATGTAACGGACGCGGCCGCTAGTCGTTCCACAGCCACGCGGCGCCGCGCACGCCGCTCGAGTCGCCGTACACGTTGCGCACGAGCCGCGTGTCCACGCGATCGCAGAACACCCACCGGCCCCACAGGCGAGGCACGTTCTCGTAGATGCGGTCGATGTTGGACAAGCCGCCGCCCAGCACGATGACATCCGGATCGACGATGTTCATCATGTGCGCGAGCGCGCGCGCGAGGCGCTCGTCGTAGCGATCCAGCGTTGCGTTGCATGCGGCGTCGCCGGCGGCCGCGCGTGCGACGATCTGCGGCACGTCCAGCGTCTCGCCCGTGACCTTGGCATGATCGCGCGCGAGACCGGGACCGGACAGGAACGTCTCGATGCAGCCGTGCTGGCCGCAGAAGCATCGGAATCCGGGACGCTCGTCGTCGCGTGGCCACGGCAACGGGTTGTGACCCCACTCCCCGGCGATCGCGTTCGGTCCATCGAGCACGTGTCCGTGAACAACGATGCCTGCACCCACGCCCGTGCCGAGGATCGCGCCGAACACGACGCCCGCCCCGGCGCCGGCGCCATCGGTCGCCTCCGACAACGCGAAGCAGTTCGCGTCATTGGTGATGCGCACCGGTCGGCCGAGAACGGCCTCGAGATCGCGTCGCACGGGCTGGCCGTTGAGGCACACCGAGTTCGAGCCGCGCAACAGGCCCGTTGCACGCGAGATGGACCCCGGCGTGCCGATGCCCACCGTTCCGCTCGTCTGCAGCTCGTGCTCCGCGTCGTTGACCAGACCCGCCACGGCTGCGAGCGTCGCGGCGTAGTCCTCCTTCGGTGTGGGAATGCGGCGGCGCAGGCGCTCGGTCCCATGCACGTCGAGCGCCACGATCTCGATCTTCGAGCCACCGAGATCGATGCCGAGCCGCAGCGACGGCGCATCGCGGAGGTGCCTCGGTGTCGATTGCAGGGATTCAGCCACGAGCCATTATCGCAGCGCCTGCACGCCGCCCGGCGGATCGCGGTGTGCGCGCATTGACAGGCCGCACGGACCCGCTACGCTTGCGCGCCGTGCCGTGGCTCATCATCTTGCTGCTGGCCGCCAGCGTGCTCGGCGGGTGGAACTGGTGGACGCGCGAGCGCGCCGTGTCGCGCGCGCCTGGCGTGCTCGTCGCCGAGGCGCCGCGCCAGGACGATCTCGCAGCGCCACGGGCTTTCGAGCACCACGGCTATACGCTCTATGCGCGCGCACACTACGACATCAGCGCGCGCGTGATCCGCAAGGAGATCTACCACCTCGACGGCGGCGCGGGCCTTGCGCCCGTCGATCTGGGCGTCGGCTGGGGCCCGATGTCGGATACCGCGGTGCTCGACCGCATCCGCTTCACGCAGATGGGGCGCTTCTTCTACTGGGACGCGCGCGATGCCTCGTTTCCCATTCCGGCGCTGACGCTCCAGACGCACGCCGCGCAGATGCACATGGTGCCGCCGGACGGCGACACGGAAGACCGGCTGAAGCATCTGCGTCCCGGCCAGATCGTTCATGCCCAGGGATGGCTGGTCGACATCCGCGGTCCTGCGGGCTTCACCTGGAACACGTCGCTCCGCCGCGACGACACCGGTGCCGGTGCTTGCGAGATCCTGTACGTCGAGTCGCTCGACGTCGAATAGGACGTGCGGCCGCGCGCGGTTTATCATGTCGGTCCGGCTCCGACCTGCTTTTGCCGCGACGTTCCATGAAAGTCCTGCCCTGATGCCGCGCGGTCGCAGTCCCAAGGACAGGCCGCCGCTTCGCGCACCCGTCGCGGGAGCCGGGTCGGTCGAGCTGTTTCGTCGCATCGCGCAGCTCGAGGTCAACCTGCGCACGACGATCCAGGAGCTGCAGGCGCTCGCCGAGGCGGGCCTCGACGGCCCCGTGACGCGCGAGCGTTTGCAGCACGCCGGCATGCTCGTCGGCGCGCTCAAGGATGCGATGAGTCGTCTCGGCGAAGGACAGGACGAGGACGCCACGCGCTTCGCCGTCGGCCAGCTCGAGGGCGAGCTCCTGATCGTGGAGCGCACGCTGGGCGGCTCGCGCGTGCATTGATCTACGGCAGCGCGCAGAACACCGCGCCTTCCCGTATCCATCCCTGCAGCAGCATGGCGTGAATCTCGCTGTGGCTGGTGAGGTAGCGATGGTTCGCCTGTCCGCCCTTGCCGTTGTTGTAGAGGCGAATGACGGGCACGCGATCGGCCGCGCAATCGTCCCCGAAGGGCAAATCGGCCTTGAACGCGATGCCCTCGTAGGTCCAGGCCGGATTGGTCTTCACCAGCGCGCACTCGGCCGGGTCGATCGTGAAGAAGTGCGAGTTCGGTCCGATGCCGGGCGTGCCGAAGAAGCGGCAGGCGGGCGCACCGAACTGCGAATCCGATTTGTAGACCTTGAAGTCGAACCCGGTGCGCACCCACCCGGGCACGATGACGCCCGCGTCCAGCATCGCGCCTTCCGCGGGCTCCGCGGTGATGAAGTAGTGATCGAGTGACGCGTTGTAGAACTCGACTGCGATGCGCTCCTCGTCATCCGGCGCTGAAGGCTCCGCGTAATCGAGCAGCAGCGCGTCGGTGCCGCCACCGCTTACCTCCGTCATGCGCGCGCTGCGGGCACGCATGACGGGATCGGCCTGCACGTAGCCGGCCAGGAAGGTCAGCGACCACGTGAAGATGTCGGGCGCCGAGGCTCGGTCGAATCCGTGCTGGACGCCGAACAGCGCCACGAGCTGCCGCGTGTGCTGCAACCGGACCATGCCTTCGGCGGTCGCGAGAAGCGGCGCGACGACATCGGACGTGCCGGAGATGGCGAGGTACGGAATCGTGACCGGATCGACACCATTCTGATCGCGGCCGAACGCCGGGAAGACGACCTGGCCGAAGTACGGCACGTAACCGACCGCGGCCTTCAGGCGCGGATCGCGCTCGACCGGCTTCGACGACAGGCCGACCGAGGTCGTGAGCTGCGCGCCGGCCATGAGGAGCAGCGACTCGCCGCCGAGGCTGCCGCCGAAGCCGCCGACTGCATTCATGTCCATGCGCGCCGCGAATCCCGGGCTCGCGCTCACCGCATCGAGCGCCGCGGATAGCGACAGCGGCCGCAGCGCCTGCATCGCGGTGTACTCGCTGAAATGCAGGATGGCGTACGCCACGTCCGTGATGTTGTCGAGCGAGATCTGCGTGATGCGCGCATCGCCATGGAACGGCGCGATGACGACGTAGCCATAGCTTGCGAGCAGCGTCACGGCGTCGAGGTAGTCGCTCGACAGCGGGCTGCCGCTCAGGCCGTGCGAGAAGAGCAGCACCGGATAGAGCGCACGATCCTGGGCGAACAGCGGCGGCTGCGCGCCCGTCTGCATGTGCGGAATCGCCTTTCCGTTGGGCAGCGGATAGTCGACATTCGGATTTCCCGCGATGGTCGGATAGCAGACCAGCGCCACGTAAGGAATGGACTGGTTCGCGAACGACCCGAAGAGCTCGCGATCGCCGGGCACGGCGACGCTGAACACAAACGTATTCGCGGGGTCGGCGAGAAGCGAAGTGACATAACGCGGCCCCGAGGCGCCCGGCTCGCCTTCCCAATAGTTGTCCGGCGTCTCGCCGGCCATGAGGCGCGAGAAATCCTGCGCGATGTTGCTGCACGCCACCGGGTAAGGCCCCGGGCCGACCGGCGGCACGACCTCGAGGGAATCCTTGGTTTGCGCCGCGAGCGGCAGGGCGACGAGCGCGGCGAGCGCGATCAGGACGGTGCGAATGCGCATGGTGATGTGCTGCGCGACAAACGCGGCCATCATCGCGGGCCGCGCCGGCGCTGGGTGTCGGAGGTGAACCTAAAGTGCTGTCGGAAAAAACCGGATGATGCGGAACGACCGCGCGCGTGGCCTCACGCGCGCTCGAATTGCTGCGGGCTCAATGCGAGCGCCGCGTCGCTGCCTTCGGTGACCGTGCGTGCCAGGGCGTCGGCCTGTGGAAGCAGGCATTGCGCGTAGTACTGCGCGGTGGCGACCTTGGCGTGCAGAAATTCCGCATCGCCCTCGCCCTCGGACAGGTGCTTGACGGCGACGAGCGCGGCACGCGCCATCTGCCAGCCACCAGCAACCACGCCCCATAGCTTGAGATAGGGCACCGCTGCGGCATGCGCGGCACGGATGTGCGTGCCGTACGCCGGCACCATCCACTCGATCGCCGACTGCAGCGCCGCCGTTGCCGCTGCGAGCCGCAGCCCGATGCTGCGCAGCACGGCGTCGGGGTGCGACGCACAGTGCGCGGCGACGCGATCGATATCCGCGGCGATGGCGCGCGCGGTGGCGCCGCTGTCGCGTGCCGTCTTGCGCCCGATGAGGTCGTTCGCCTGGATACCGGTGGTGCCCTCGTAGATCGTGATGATGCGAGCGTCGCGGTAGTACTGCGCCGCGCCGGTTTCCTCGATGAAGCCCATGCCGCCGTGGACCTGAACGCCCAGGTACGCGACTTCCTGCGCCGTCTCGGTGCACCAGCCCTTCACGATGGGAATCATCAGGTCCACGAACGCCTGGTGCTTGGCGCGCGCCGCGGCGTCGGGATGATGGCGCGCATGGTCCATCGCCGAGGCGGTGACGTAGCCGACGGCCCGCATGGCTTCGGTGTAGGCGCGCATGGTCATGAGCATGCGCCGGATGTCGGGATGCCCGATGATCGGGCCACGCGCGTCGCGATCGGCACCGACCGGCTTGCCTTGCACGCGATCGCGCGCGTATGCGACGGCACGCTGATAGGCACGCTCGGAAATACCGACGCCTTCCATGCCCACCGAGAACCGCGCGAGGTTCATCATGATGAACATGTACTCGAGACCGCGGTTCTCCTGGCCCACGAGATAGCCGACCGCGCCGCCGTGCTCGCCGTACGACAGCACGGCGGTCGGGCTCGCGTGTATGCCGAGCTTGTGCTCGAGCGAGACGCACGTGACGTCGTTGCGCGCGCCGAGCGAGCGGTCCGCATTGACGAGGAACTTCGGCACGAGGAAGAGCGAGATGCCCTTCACGCCCTCGGGCGCGTCGGGCGTGCGCGCAAGCACGAGGTGCACGATGTTGTCGGTGAGATCGTGCTCGCCGAACGTGATGAAGATCTTCTGACCGAACAACTTGTACGTACCGTCGCCCTGCGGCACGGCGCGCGTGCGCACCGCGGCGAGATCGGAGCCAGCCTGCGGCTCGGTGAGGTTCATCGTGCCCGCCCAGACGCCTTGGACCATGTTGGGCAGGTACGTCTTCTTCTGCTCCGGCGTGCCGCAGAGCTCGAGCGCCTCGATCGCACCCTGCGTGAGCAGCGGACACAGATCGAATGCCATGTTCGCGGCGTGCCACATCTCCTCGACGGGTGTGGACACGAGCTGCGGCAGGCCCTGACCGCCGTACTCCGTGGACTTGGTGAGGCCGTTCCACCCGTTCTCGATGAACTGCCGGTACGCCTCCTTGAATCCTTTCGGCGTCGTGACCGAGCCGTCGGGATTGCGCTTCGAGCCTTCGATGTCACCCGGGCGGTTGAGCGGGTCGAGCACTTCGGTCGCGAACTTCGCGGCTTCCTCGAGGATCGCCGTCACCGTATCGGGCGAGGCTTCCTCGCAGCCCGGCAACTTCGCGACGTCCGCGAGGCCCGCCAGATCGTTCAGCACGAAATTCATGTCGGCCAGCGGCGCGCGGTACGTGCTCATGATGCGGTCATCCCGAAAGCTCTGCCGTCAATGCAGGGATCAGCTCGAAGAGGTCGCCGACAAGACCGTAATCCGCGATCTGGAAGATCGGCGCTTCCGGATCCTTGTTGATCGCGACGATCACCTTGCTGTCCTTCATGCCGGCGAGATGCTGGATGGCGCCGGAGATGCCGACCGCGACGTACAGATCCGGCGCGACGATCTTGCCCGTCTGACCGACCTGATAATCGTTGGGCACGTAGCCGGCGTCGACGGCGGCGCGTGACGCGCCGATCGCGGCGTGCAGCTTGTCGGCCAGCGCCTCGAGGAGCTTGAAGTTTTCGCCGCTGCCGAGGCCGCGTCCGCCCGACACGATGACACGCGCGCTGCCGAGCTCGGGACGCGCCGACTGCGTGAGCTCCTGGCTCACGACCTTGGTGGGTCCCGCGTCGGTGGGTGCCTGCACGGCTTCGATCGGCGCGTTGCCGCCGGACGTGGCGGCCGGGTCGAAGGCCGTCGTGCGAATCGTGAGGACCTTGACGGCGTCGCTCGATTGCACCGTCGCGAACGCGTTGCCGGCATAGATCGGCCGCACGAACGTGTCGGGTGACTCGATGGAGGTGACGTCGGAAACCTGCGCCACATCGAGCTTGGCCGCGACACGAGGCATTACGTTCTTGCCGAACCCTGTCGCGGGCGCGAGCACGTGCGTGTAACTGCGCTGCTTCACGACGTCGAGCAGCACCGCGGCCAGCGATTCGGCGGTGGGTTGCTGGAACGCGGGCGCGTCGGCTAGCAGCACTTTCGTGACGCCCGGCACCGCGGCTGCCGCTTCTGCGGCAGCGCGCGCGTCGCTGCCGGCGACGAGCACGTCCACGTCGCCGCCAAGACGCTGCGCGGCGGTGATGGTATGGAGCGTCGCCGCCTTGAGCGAGCGTTGATCGTGTTCGGCAAGAACGAGAACGGACATGGGCTTTGCGAATGACGTGGCCGGTGCACTGCGCCGGCGAGGATTCTAGGGAAGAACCTTGGCTTCGTTGCGGAGCTTGCTCACGAGCTCCTTAACATCGGCGACGCGTCCACCGCCCTTGCGCTTGGGCGGCTCGACCACCTTCAACGTCTTGAGCCGCGGCGCGACGTCGACGCCAAGCGCGGCCGGCGTGAGCGTCTCGAGCGGCTTCTTCTTCGCCTTCATGATGTTCGGCAGCGTCGCGTAGCGCGGCTCGTTGAGCCGCAGGTCGGTAGTCACGACGACCGGCAGCGGCATCTGCACCGTCTCGAGCCCGCCGTCGACCTCGCGCTTCACGGTCGCGGCATCGCCGGAGATCTCGAGCTTCGAGGCGAAGGTCGCCTGCGGCCAATCGAGCAGCGCGGCCAGCATCTGACCCGTCTGGTTGGAGTCGTCGTCGATCGCCTGCTTGCCGAGGATGACGACCTTCGGCCGCTCCTTTTCGACCACGGCCCGAAGCAGCTTGGCCACGGCCAGCGGCTGGAGCTCCTCGGTGGTCTCGACCAGGATCGCCCGGTCCGCCCCGAGCGCCAGCGCCGTGCGAAGCGTCTCCTGCGCCGCGGCCGGGCCGCACGAGACCGCGACGACCTCGGTCGCGATACCCTTCTCCTTGAGCCGTACGGCCTCCTCGACGGCGATCTCGTCGAAGGGGTTCATGGACATCTTGACGTTAGCGGTCTCGACGCCGGACCCGTCCGGCTTGACCCGGACTTTTACGTTGAAGTCGATTACGCGTTTGATGGCTACGAGTGTACGCATGGCGCGATTATAGAGGGCCCCGCTCCCCATTTAACCCCTTGCTTGCGCAGGCCGGAGGCTCGCCGGATTGCGAGGCCGGGTAGACTGCTTGACACTCCTAACAGACATTCGCGGCAACGTTCGCAGTTCGTCTATCTGACTTTCAACGCAACCAACAAGAATCCCGTCCTATCCAAGCGCCCGCTATTCAGCGCCGTCAAGACGGTATTGATTTCGTCGGTTAATGCATCGACCTCGTCGACGGTTGGTAGAGGTCGCGGTGGCTTGTCATCACCGATCAGGAATTGGCCTCCATCAAGCTCTTGAGCCCATAGCTCGTGGAGCATTTCATTGCGCCTGGTCGTTGCAACGCGCGCGCGTTCCAACAATTGTCGTAGCTGGTGAAGCACAGCAGACGACTCGCCAAACCGCTTTGTCGCTACATCATCGATTTGCCTGCGCAAACGCCAATTTTGAGTCAGCTTGGTCACCGCAAGACCCTCGGTTACC
>Ga0070661_100002692_pt1 | contig 12168 bp, 9 predicted proteins | sample KBSC43metaG_FD_64663 | JGI IMG/M metagenome (GOLD analysis project Ga0070661, IMG submission 64663) | Corn rhizosphere microbial communities from Kellogg Biological Station, Michigan, USA - KBS C4-3 metaG | ecosystem: Host-associated > Plants > Roots > Rhizosphere > Soil ...
GAAGGCCTCCAGCCGCCTGCGAATCGGCGCGAGAACCGCAGCCGGGGGCACGGCACCCAGGATGTCGACGTCACCCTCGACGACCGCACGGGTCCCAGGCTTCGCAGCTGCTGCGGAATCCCTCGCAACAATCTCCGGCGTCGTCACCGCCAGCCGCAACACGGCAAACATGACGATCGACAACCCGACGAACAACCGACCGGGTCGTACATAGCGGCGGCGTCGGCCCGCCAGATAGTCGACGGTCAACACACCCGGCCGGAAAACCAGCCGGTGCATCGTTCGCCAGAAACGCCCGTCGAAGGCAATGTAGCGACCCGCCGCTTCGCGCAGGAAACGCGCGGCTGACGGCAGCGCGAGCGTCGTTTCCTGGCCGCAGTTCGGGCAGAAATTCCCAGCCGCAATCGCGCCACAGTTGCGACAGCGCTGCGCGGCCGCGGTGCCTGTCGTTTCGCCGGAAGCCGTCACCGACTCGACGGCCAGCGGCGCCGTCATCGATCGTCGCGCTGGCCCGTCAGCGCGTCGATGCGCGTCAGGATGCCGCGCAGGATGTTCACTTCTTCTCGCTCGAGTCCCGCGCGGGCGAACAGCCGCCGCAATCGTGGCATTAACCGGCGCGGCCGCGCTGGATCGAGAAACCGAAGCGCGGATAGCGTTCGTCGCGCATGCGCGTGCAGCGCCTCGATGTCCTCGTGCGTTGCTGGCTCGAAACGCGGTGCCGACCACACGCGATCGCCGACTGCTGCGACGCGCAGCTCCCACGCCACCACCTGCACCGCTGCGGCGACGTTCAGCGACTGATACGCGGGATTCGTCGCGATCGTCGAGACCGTCGTGCAACGCGCGATGTCGTCATTGGTCAATCCCGACATCTCCGTTCCAAAAACGATTGCGACATCAGCTGACACGGCCATGTCGATCGCCGCCGCTGCGGCGCTGCGAAGCGGCAACACGGCGCCAGCGAACTCGCGCGGGCGCGCGGTGAGCGCGATGGACATCTGCGTGCCGGCAAGCGCCGCATCGAGTGTCGGCACGACGAGCGCGCGATCCAGCACATCCGTTGCGCCGGACGCAAGCGCTCTCGCATCGGCATCGGGAAAGCGCGCCGGCTGCACCAGCACGAGGTTGGCGAGCCCCATCGTGTGCATCGCGCGAGCCGATGCGCCGATGTTCGCCGGCAGACTCGTCTCGACAAGGACGACGCGCAGCCGTTGCAGCCGCGCGTCGCCGTCGGCTGCGATCGACGCGGAAGATCGGCTCATGCGCGCGGCACAGCGCGCAGCGGGATGCTGCGACGCGCACGGTAGAATGAAGGCTCCACCGATTCCGTGCGCCGCGATCGCCTCGCGCGCGATCCTCCATGCACCCGATGCTGACCACCGCCGTCAAGGCCGCGCGCCGCGCCGGCAACATCATCATTCGTGGTGCGCGCGACCTCGATCTGCTGACGGTCACGACGAAAGGACCGAAGGATTTCGTCAGCGAGGTCGACCGCGCCGCGGAAGCCGCGATCGTCGAGACGATTCATTCCGTCTATCCCGATCACGCGATCCTTGCCGAGGAAGGAACAGGACGCGACCGCAACCCCGACGCCGAGCACGTGTGGATCATCGATCCGCTCGACGGCACGACGAATTTCCTGCACGGCTTTCCGCAGTATTGCGTGTCGATCGCGCTCGCGCACAAAGGTGTAGTTACGCAAGGCGTGATCTTCGACCCGATCCGCAACGACCTCTTTACCGCAACGCGCGGCCGCGGCGCCTTTCTCAACGATCGGCGGATTCGTGTGTCTCGCCGCGCGCATCTGCGCGATTGCCTCGTCGGCACCGGCTTTCCATTCCGCGACGGCAGCTATCTCGACACGTATCTGCAGATGATGAAAGTGATGATCCAGCAGACCGCTGGGCTGCGCCGTCCCGGCGCGGCGGCGCTGGATCTCGCCTACGTCGCGGCCGGCTTCTACGACGGCTTCTTCGAGATCGGCCTCAATCCGTGGGACGTAGCGGCCGGCGGGCTGCTCGTGCTCGAGGCGGGCGGCCTGATCGGCGATCTTGCCGGTGAAGGCGACTATTTGCACGGCGGGCAGGTCATCGCAGCAACGCCGAAGGTGTTCGCCGAGATCGTGCAGGCGCTCGCGCCATTTCGCGCGCGACTCATCAATGAGCGCGCTGCGGCGGCCGTCGCGCGGTAACGACTCAATCGCGGAGTCGCGACGCCGGTTCGCGCGCATCGGGGCCGATTCGCTCGATGACGCCGGGCGTTGCGCCGTTACGATCGGCGTCCGCCGGCGTGACGAGCTCGATGCGTCCGCGTGACGCCGCCCATTCCATCAGCAGCGCGTAGCCAACGGCGAGCAGCACCGGCCCGAGGAAGATGCCGATGAATCCGAACGCGATCGCGCCGCCCAGGACGCCGAGCAGCACGAGCACGAACGGCAGATCGACACCGCGGCTGATGATCAGCGGCTTGATGATGTTGTCGATCGTCGACACGGCCAACGTTCCCCACAACAGCACGAAGAGTCCCCAACCCGTCTCGCCGTTCTGAATCAGCCACAACCCCGCGGGGACCCAGACCAGGGGCGGGCCGATCGGCACTGGTGACAGGAAGAACGTCAATAGACCGAGCAGCGGCGCAGCCTGCATGCCTGCGATCCAGAACCCGATGCCGGCGACGACACCTTGCACGAGAGCGGTGCCTAGCAATCCAAGCACGACGCCGCGAACCGTTGCCGCCGCAAGCGATGCGAGTTCCTTGCCGCGATCGCCGGCAATCCGCTGTGCGACGCGCATCAAGTGTTCGGCGATCGCGTGGCCATCGCGGAACATGAACCATGCGATGAATATTGCAAGCGTCATCTGCAGGATTGCGCCGACGACGGACGCGCCCGATGCAACGAGAAACTTTCGCAGTGGCTCGACGTAGTCGCGCAGCACGCCCAGGAGTTGCGCCGTGTCGTGCGCCATGCTGTTCCAATAGGCGGCGACCGTGGTACCGATGAGTGGCAATCGAGCAACCCACGCCGGCGGATCGGGTGGGCCGACCTCGAGCATTTGTCGTCCCCATTGCGCAACGAGCGCCGCGTTGTCGGCGATGGTTGCGCCGACAACGATGAACGGCGCGATCATCAACAAAGCAAGCAGCACGACCATGACGAGCGCCGAAAGGCCACTGCGATCGCGCAGTCGCGCCGTCACCCGCGAGTACAACGGCCACGTCGTCGTGCACAGGATCGCTGCCCACACGAGCGCCGTGATGAAAGGCTGCAGCACGAAGAAACAGCCGACGATCAGCATCGCCAGCACGGCGAGCGTCAGCGATTGATCGACGCGTGACGGTGGCAACGCCACGTCAGTGCTCTGCCGGCGCGCCGGCGAGAATGGATTCGATCCGTTCGCGCAGCTGATCGACGTCGACGGGTTTCACGAGGTAGCCGGCAAATCCCGCAGCCTTCGCCTGCTCGGTGTCACCTGGTCGACCGTAGCCCGTCAGCGCGATAAGTTTCGCGCGCGACACGACCGGATGACTCGAAAACTCGCGCGCGAGCTCGTAGCCGGTCATACCCGGGAGACCGATGTCGAGCAGGACGACGTCGGGGTCGCTTTCGATCGCGCGCTCCATCGCCGAGCGCGGATCGTGAGCGGTTTCGACCGCAAAGCCATTCAGGCTCAGCAGCGTGCCGATCGCGTCGGCGGCATCGACGTTGTCGTCGACGACGAGGAGCCGCGTCTGTCGTTGCGACGAATCCTGCCGCTGGCCTGGCGCTGCGCCCGCCGATTCGCCGAGTGGAAATCGCAATACGAACGTGCTGCCCTTGCCTGCCCCATCGCTCTGCACATCGACGGTTCCGCCCATCAACCGGGTCAGCCGCGACACGAGCGCGAGACCAGTGCCGAGGCCTTGTGTCGCCTTGCGGTCGTTGCCTGCCGGCCGGTCGAAGAGATCGAAGAGCCGCGGCTGCCGATCGGCCTCGATGCCAGGTCCGTTGTCGGCAATCGTGATCTGAACTGAATCATTTGGCTGCGCTTCGGCCGCGACGCGCAGCGTGCCGCCATTCGGCGTGAATTTCGTTGCATTGCCGACGAGATTGGAAACGATCTGCGTCAGCCGATCGGCGTCGGCGATGATGCGCAGACGCTCGCGTGGAAGATCGAGCTGCAGTTGTTGCTGCTTGTCGCGAATCGCACTCGCATGACGCGCGATTGCATGCTCGATTGCCTGGGCAACGTCGACACGGTCGTGCTTCAACTGAATCTTGCCGGCGTCGATTCGCGACAGGTCGAGGAGGTCGTCGACGATTTCGGCGAGTCGCGCGCACTGGCGCTCGATGATGTCCTGCGCGCGAACGGCACGCGGGTCCTCGCTCGAACCAAGGCGCTGCAAAAGCTCGATCGAGCTGCGGATTGGCGCGAGCGGATTGCGCAGCTCGTGCGCAAGCGATGCGAGAAACGCGCTCTTGCGTTGCTCGAAATTGCCGAGCGTCGCGGCCGCCTCCTTGCGTTCGGTGATGTCGACGCAGGCCCCGATGTACCCGGCAAAGCGACCCGCGCCGTCGAAGCGGGGCGCGCCATTGTCGAGCACCCACCGGTACTCGCCGTCGCTGCGACGAAGCCGGTATTCGAGGACGTAGGGAGCGCGCTCGTCGAACGCAGCAGCGAACGCCGCCTGTTGCGGGCCGAAATCCTCCGGATGAATACCCGCAGTCCAGCCGTCGTTCATTTCCTGCGCGAGCGTGCGTCCCGTGAATTCGAGCCACGAACGGTTCACATATTCGAACGAGCGACGCGCGTCGCACATCCATAGAAGAACTGGCGTCTGATCGGCCATCACTCGGAATCGCGCCTCGCTCTCTTCGAGCGCCGCGTGCGCCTGCCGCGCTTTCGTGACGTCGCGAAATACCAGCACGAAGCCGCCTGTCGCCGCATCGTGCCGTCGAATCGGTGTCAGTCGCGACTCTACGAGGTGCTCGGTGCCGTTGCGCGCCACGAGCACGCGCTCGCTGACGACGTCGTTGCCATCGCCAGCGTCGAGCGGAAAATCGAGCCAGCGTCGCGTTTCCGCATCGAGCGTTCTGAAGATCTTGGCGAGCGGGCGCCCGGCGGCCTCATCGGCGGGCCATCCGGTCAACTCGGCAGCGCAATCATTGGCGAACGTGATGTTGCCTTCGGCATTCGTTGCGATGACGGCTTCGGCAAGTGCCTGCAACGTGATCTGCGAGCGATCGCGCTCGGCGGCGAGCTCGGCGCGTGTCTTCTCGAGCCCGGCTTCGCGCGCAAGCACCTCACGCGCGAGTGCCTGTGCGCGCTCGCGCGATGCGCGTAACGCCGACGCAATGCCGCCGATGCAAAGCGCCGCTGCGCCATAGAGGCCGAGTTGTACCGAGTCCTGGATGCTGAGCGGACCGAAGTGCTCGTTGGGATTGAGATACGCGTACCACGAGACGAGTCCTCCAAGAATCGTCGCGAGCACCGCGGGTCCGAGCCCGCCGAACCATGCGGCGAACGCAACCGACAGCAGCAACGGCGAGTACGCGACCTGATCGCCGAGCAACGGATCGAGTGCGGCGCGAAGTGCCCACGCAGCGGCTGACGCGAGTACAGCTATGCCATAACCGAGCGCGACGTTGGCGGGATTTGCCCGCTCTTCAGTTGCGGCGTCTGAATCACCGTCTTCGGCCGCTTCGGTGTCTTCATGGCCAAGCGAATTCAGGATCCATGCGACGACGAATGCGACGATTGCTGGCAGCCCGAGACCGAGGCCCGCAACCGTCAGCGCGACGACGAGATCGTCGACGCCCGTCGTGCGAAACACCGCCCACACGATGACGGCGGCGCTGGCAATGACGAATGCCGTTCCGATCCATGTCAGTCCGCGCGCGATCTGTGCGAGCGTTCGGTCGTGCTCCAAACCGCGTTCTCCAAAAATAATTGGCATGTGATATGACGGGCCACGTTTTCGATCGAGGCGATCGAAATTGCCGCGAGTGCGCCTTCTCTGCCCGCGGCAGCAGCGACGCCGCGCGGCCCATTGTATCGGCTCGCAGGTCATGCGCCGTTGCGCGCGCGGCTGGATAACGCAATCGACGGGTCCGTTCAAAACGACGAAACGCCGAATCGTAGTAACAATTACCAGTGCCGACCGGCAAAAAGGAGGTGGCCTGAACAACGTCCGTCCAGTCGACCCTCGCGCCCTTCGTCGATCGAGCTGACGAAATCCCTGCACTTGCCTTGCGCCCGGGCCGATGCGGCCGGCGGCATCAGCGTGCGCCAATTCGTCTCGAAGGTCGGCATGCTTGCTGCTAAAGCTTCACCCCAACTATGCCCGCACCGATGAACACGCCGATGAAATCCGACCGCAACGATCTTGTACTTACGTCAACTCGCGGCCTCGTCCGCCACGCGGTATTTCCGGTAGCCGGACTCGGCACGGCGCTGCTGCCCGCGACCAAGGCATGTCCCAAGGAGATGTTGCCGATCGTCGATCGGCCGATGATCCAGTACGCGGTCGAAGAAGCGGCGGCGGCCGGCCTCACGCGGATGATCTTCGTTACCGGGCGCGGCAAGCGCGCGATCGAGGATCATTTCGACCGCGCCTACGAGCTCGAGCACCAGCTTACCGCGCGAGACGACAGCGAAGCGCTCGAAATACTGCGCGCGACCGTTCCTGCGGGCATTACGTTCAGCTACGTCCGGCAGCGCGAGCCGTCAGGATTGCTCGACGCGATCCGGATGGCACGGCCGCTCATCGGCGATGAGCCATTTGCCGTCGTGCTCCCCGACCAGGTGTTCGACAGCGACCGTCCGGCGCTGTCGCAGCTCATCGACGTGTACGCGCTGCATCGATCGAGCGTCATGGGTGCCGAGCGCGTGCGGACCGATACGCGCGACGGATCGCATGTAGTTGGCGCCGAGCTCGACACGGGCATGAAGCGATCGGTGAGCACGCTCGTGCATGTTCCACCGGTGGGTGCGGGATTCGCATCGCTCGCCTCCGCGGGCCGGTTCGTGTTCACGCGTGCAGTGTGGGAATCGTTCGATCATGCGGCGAACGCTGGCGCGAGCGGCTCGCCGCTCATCGCGGCCATCCGCAACCTGATGGGTCGCGAGCGCGTGTTCGCATGCGTGATCGACGGTCGCCGCTACGACTGCGGGTCGCGGCTCGGCTATCTCGACGCGCAAATCGCATTCGCCAGGAAGCGACCCGAATTCTGGAACGCGATGTACAACAGGGTCGAGAGCGTTCACGGGCCGCAGCGAGGACGCGAGCGCGCGGTTGGCGTGATTGCAGACGCCGCGCAGCCGCAGCATTCCGCCGACGCGGCGCTGTAATCGGCGGCGACGCGAAAAAGCTTGGCAGCATTGACGTCCGTGCTCTCGGAAACCCCTTCCGCCGATGTCGATCGCGCGCTGGCCGCGGCCGACCTTCGCTATTCGCGGCCGACCGATCCGGGCTTTCGCCGCGAAGGATCGCCCGACAAGTTCCGTTATCGCGACGCGAGGGGACGCATCGTCCGCAACGCATCGACGCTCGCACGTATCCGCGCGCTCGTAATTCCGCCGGCATGGACCGACGTGTGGATCTGTGACGATCCGCAAGGCCATCTGCAGGTGACAGGACGCGATGCGCGGGGCCGCCTGCAGTATCGGTACCATCCGCATTGGCGCGCGCAACGCGATGAGCACAAATTCCATCGCCTCGTCGATTTCGCGATGAAACTTCCCGACGTTCGGGCCGCCGTCGAGCGCGACCTGGCGACACCTGGGCTGACCCGGCGCAAGCTTCTCGCCGCCATGGTGAGCCTGCTCGATCGGACCTATATTCGCGTTGGTGACGAACGTTATCGGCGCGACAACGGCAGCTTCGGCCTGACTACTTTGCGCACGCGCCACGTCCGCGTGTCCGGCGACCGGATCCGGTTACGTTTTCGCGGCAAATCCGGCAAGGAGCACGACGTTTCGCTCGCCGATCGTCGCCTGGCGCGCATCGTTCGCCGCTGTCTCGATCTTCCAGGCTACGAGCTCTTCCAGTATGTCGAAGATGGTGAGCCGCGCCGCGTATGCGCGACGGACGTCAACGTCTACCTGCAGGAAATCAGCGGCGCCGATTACACGGCGAAGGACTTTCGCACATGGGGCGCCACGGTAATTGCCACGGTGCTTCTGACGCGTTACGGGCCTGCAGGGTCAGCAACCGAAGGCACGCGCACCGTCAACCGGGCGCTTCGCGCCGCCGCGCAGACGCTCGGCAACACGCTGGCCGTCTGCCGGAAAAGTTATGTACACCCAGGTGTCGTCGACGCGTATCTCACCGCGGCATTGCCGCCGCGCCGATTGCGCGATCGACCGGAAGGATTGCGTGCCGCCGAATGCAGGACGCTCGCGCTGCTCAAGACGCTGCACGCGCCAGCGCCGCGGCGGCGGACGCGCGTTCGCTCGAATCGCCGTCCGACGGTTGCTGCGCAACCGCGCCCTGCTGCCTGACGGACGCGACCCACTCGCGCTTCGTAACGGCACGCCGCGTTGCGATCGCTGCGGTGACGAGCTCGCACCAATGCGCGAGCACTTGCGGCTCTCGCGCATCTTGCGGGTGCAACGAGATTCGCAAGAGCGGCGTCCGTTGCGCAAGCCGCAATTCATGACGAATGGCGAGCCGCGAGTACGCCCGCCGCAGCACGCTATCAGGGCTGTAACAGAGATTGGCGGTGCGCTCGAATCGCCACTCGGGTAACGCGTAAATACCGGCGCGTACGGTCATGTAGCTGAACGGATGCGTCGACCGCGCAAGCGCTGCGCGTGCCGAGTCGTTGGCAAGCCACGCCGGCGGCACGAACCCAGCGAGCGGCCAGCCAAGCGTGTGAAAGAGCTCGACACCCTGAGCAATTCGCGCGGCGGCGACATCGAGCGGAAGTGCCGCGAATTCGCCTTCCGCGCGCGTGAAAATGCGTCGCTCGATGTAGCCGCGCAGCGTACGCGGCGGCGGCGCCGTATCGACATGATGCAGACCGTGCAAAACGAGCTCGTCTCCTCGCTGCAGTCGCTCGTTCATCGCGCGGACGAACGCACGATCGGCGGCAACCGGCGCGCGAAAGTGATAGTCGGGAACGACGAGTAACGTGAGCGGGGTCGCGCCCACATCATCCAGCATTTGCAACAACATGGCGCATTCGCGCCACGTCGCAGGCGTTACGTCATGCAGCGCGATCGCGACGGCGTCGCGCGATTCAGGACGTTGCATAGCCCGTTGCGCGCACGCCACCCGAAACGAGCGCACCGCGATAGAGCTCGAGTAAGGCGCGCATGGTTGCGGACCACGTGTATTCGGTCTCCGCACGCTGCCTCGCCGCGCGGCCGAACCGCTCGGGTCCGTGATCGTAAAAGTCACGAATACCTGCGATCAATGCACTGACATCATGCGGCGGCACCAGCACGCCGGTGTCCGGGGTAACGATCTCCGGCATGGCGCCTGCGTTCGCCGCGACGACCCCACGACCGCACGCCATCGCTTCGATCAGCACGAGGCCGAACGTTTCCTGATCGCCCGCGTGGACGAAGCCGTCGGCGCTCGCCAGTATTCGCGCAAGCTCGCGCGACGAATGCAGAAACGGCAGCAGCGTCACGTTCTCGGGGAGATCGGTCAGCATCGTAGGGCCCGCCAGTACGAGGTGATAGCGAGGGCCGAGTCGCCGAAATGCTTCGAGCAGCACCGACACGTTCTTCTCGCGGGAAAAACGCCCGGCATACGCGAGCACTCGCGTGCGCGCCGGCAATCCAAGCTCTCGCCGCAGCGACGGCGACCGACGTTGCGGGGAAAACGTGTCGGTGTCGACTCCGAGCGGCCGCACGATGGCGCGCGCAACGCCCCATTGCCGCAAGCGCTCGGCCATGAACGCGCTCGGCGCCAGCACGAGATCGCAACGGCGATAGAACTCGCGCGAATAGATTCGCGTTGCGGCGCTGGCGATTGGACCAAGCCGCCGCTGCGCCATCCGCACGATGTCGCTGTGACAAAACGCAATTACGGGAACGTCGAGCGAACGCGCGGCCCACAGCGTTGCCCACGCTTCGGGACCTGCGTCACCGACTTCGATCAGATCCGGTCGCGCGGCGCGGATCGCACGCACCCAGCGATGCACGGCAAGCGGCCACCGATAACCGTGAGGCCGCAGCGATGCCGTCCGCAGATACTGTTCGCCCGTTGGCCCGGCGCCATCGGTGTCGCCGGGGACGAGCAACGAATGTCGAACCGACGTGTGACGTCGCAGCCACGCGCGCTTTGCGCGCAGATAGCGAACGACGCCGCCGCTGGTCGGCGCATACAACATGGTTACGTCAAGCAGATGCATCCGTCGAACCGAGGTGGAGGTGATCCGCGCGTTGCGGGCGGATCAACCGGCACAATTTCGGGATATTACCGTCCAGCGGCAACCGCCGGCGCGACGGTCGATGCGACTTCGAGCGCTCCGTGCAACGGCGCATGATTCGCCGTCGCACGGGTGCCGCGTGTTATTTGCCCTTGTCTTTCGTCATGTCGGCAGTCGACGGGTTGTTCATCATCTTGTCGGGCGCCGACGTCGTTTCGGGCTTGCTGGCATCCGAAGATGTCGACGGTGCTGTCGATGACGACGTTGATGGTGCAGTCGAAGACGAAGTCGAGCTGCTCGACGTGGACGACGGCGGTGACGCGGGGCTCGTCGCGCTCGACGGCGTCGATGTGGACGACGTCGTGTCGGTGCTCGGTGTCGAAGTCGACGTCGATGATGACTTGGACGGCGTCACTACGGGCGGCGTCGTCGACGACGTCGTGTTCGATTCGCGCTGACAACCGGCGACGCCGAGCGCCATGCCAGTGCAGAGCAGAGTTACGAGAGCGGCACTTCTCATTGTGATCTCCAGATCGGGTTAACGAGGGAACGCATTCCGAATTAGCAGATTCGGTGCCACCGGTCGCCAATGAGTCGATGCATTTCGCGAGCGAATTTTCGTTATTAAACAGTCGCGTGTGCACGTGCCTACGAGCATTGCGCCGTTGTCCGACGTTCGAATCGCGGACAGCGGACGCGCAAATTTCATTGGCCGCAGGTAATTATTACGCGGACGGGACCGCATACGCGAAAGTGCGCGGGCAAGATCGGCGATTACGAATAAAATTCAGGCACATGGCGACACTGCGTCCGCCCGGTACGGGTCTTGCGCGCGGTGCCTGCATGTTCATGTGCACTGGATGACTCGACGGCATGCCGCACGCCCTCATCGTTGACGACGACACGATCGCCTCCGACGCATTGGCCGAGCTGGTGGCCGATCAAGGTTTCACGACGGCGTGCGCCGATTCCGTGCAAGCCGCGCGAGATCTGCTCGCGACGAATCCCGACGTCATCCTGCTCGATCTCGTGCTCCCCGACGGCAGCGGTATCGAGTTGTTACGCGAGGCGACGACGCGCGACGCGAACACGCAAGTGGTCGTGATCACGGGTCACGCATCGCTCGAGAGCTCGATCGAAGCGATACGGCATGGCGCGACTGATTACCTGCTGAAGCCGATCAATCTGTCGCAGCTTCGCGGTGTCCTGTCTCGCGTCGCGCGGCCGCCCGAGCTCTCGGCTGAAGTCAAGGACCTGCGCTCGGAGCTGCGCTCGCTCGGCCATTTCGGCCGACTGGTGGGCGGCTCGGCGCCGATGCAGCGACTGTACGATCAGCTGAGTCGCGTGGCACCAACGGGCGCTACGGTGTTCATCACGGGCGAAAGCGGTACGGGCAAGGAAATCGTCGCGCAGACGATCCACGAGGTCAGCCGGCGACGCCTGCGCCCGTTTCTTGCCGTCAACTGCGGCGCGATCTCGCCGCAGATCATCGAAAGCGAGCTCTTCGGCCACGAGAAGGGTAGCTTCACGGGCGCGAACCGGCAGCACCGCGGTTACTTCGAGCGCGCGCACGGGGGCACGCTGTTTCTCGACGAGATCACCGAGATGCCGATGGACCTGCAGGTGAAGCTGCTGCGCGTCCTCGAAACGCAGACCGTGAGCCGCGTCGGATCCGACCGACCGATCGAAACCGATGTGCGCGTGCTCGCAGCTTCGAACCGAAACCCGCACGATGCCGTCGCGTCCGGCAAGCTGCGCAAGGACCTCTTGTATCGATTGCAGGTGTTCCCCCTCTATGTTCCGCCGCT
>Ga0070661_100002699_pt1 | contig 12151 bp, 10 predicted proteins | sample KBSC43metaG_FD_64663 | JGI IMG/M metagenome (GOLD analysis project Ga0070661, IMG submission 64663) | Corn rhizosphere microbial communities from Kellogg Biological Station, Michigan, USA - KBS C4-3 metaG | ecosystem: Host-associated > Plants > Roots > Rhizosphere > Soil ...
CTCTTTTCCGATCTCGTCAAGAACAGTTTGGATGCCTGCCGCAGTCGGGTAGGGGTGCGCATCGAGGACGCGCACGCTGCGAGACAGAGCATAGGCGATGGTTTCGGCATCATCGGTCTTCAAAGCGGCGCGAATTGCGATTTTGGCATTCGTGGTATCGGTTTGAAGTGCGCGAATCGATTCGCACATGCCGCGGACCAATGCCTTGGCCAAACGCAGGTTGCGATCGATGTAACTCCCCATCATGTGGAGCGAGAGGAAAGGATACTCGATCTTGGTGTCTGCCAGATCGGCAAGAACATTGAATCCCTCGCGTTTAGCCTTGGGGACGAAATCAGCTGCCATGATCGTGCCATCGACGACGCCGGTTAAAATTGCCGTAATGCGCGCGCCGGAATTACCGATTTGTAAGACGGTGACGTCTCTGTCAGGATCCAGGCCGCCGTCCTTGAGCGCGAGATTGCTTTGAAAGTGCGAGCCTGAGCCGAAACGACTGACCGCCACTTTTTTGCCTTTTAGCTGTTTGAACGAGGTGATCGAAGGTGCTGCGAGGTAGACGTGATTAAAATGGTTCGCGATTACGGCGACGATGCGCATATCGGCGCCGCGCAATTTTGCCAGCATCGCCTCCGAGCCCTGGGACAAGGAAACGTCGAAGGTACCGGAGATCAGGGCCTGATTGAGCAGTGATCCGCTATTGACGTAAACCACTTCGAGGTCAATTCCGTTACGCCGAAAAATACCTAAGCGCTTGCCCATCTCCAGTGCATAATTGCTGAGTCCTGTGCCGCTATAACCCAAACGCATTTTTTCGGTCGTCTGCGCGCAAACGGGCTGGGGAAATTCGGTGGAGCAAATGGAGATCGCGAAGGTAAAGAAAATTGCAGCGCACCTCATTTTCATATTCCCTCCGGCCGGCTGCGAGAAGCCGCTCGGCAGTTCTAAAATAGTACGGGAGTTTCAGTCAACGCTGATTTCGTGGATGCGGTCCTTAGCGCGACCGAAGATCCGATCAGATTTGGGGTTAGGCGCGTACCGAGGTGAGTTCGATGTCAATATTTTCTTCTCGTTGAATCTCTGCAAAGCGGTCGCGCAATTGTTTAATATTGCTACGAGTGGGAATAGCGAGATCGGCTTCCAGCTGAAAGATCGGCGTGCCGCTGACCGGCGCTGCGTAGGTCTTGGTCTCCATCGATTCGATATTGACGCCATGGGCGGTTAGCACGGCACTAATTTGGTAAACAATGCCAGGGTGATCCATGCAAGAGGCGGTGAGCCGGTAGGGGAGAAAAGCATCCCGGGTCTTGCGGCTGGATGGCGTCTTCACGGCAAGCGATAAACCGGTTTCCTTTTCGATCTGCTGATAATGGCGCGCGACGTTGGCGAGATTGTCGGCTTCGCCCGTGATCAGCATGATGACCGCGAACTCGCCGCAAAAAACCGCCATCTTGCTGTCTTCGATATTACAGGCGTGGCGCGAAATAAATTCGGAAATGCGTTGCACCAATCCGACTTGGTCCGGCCCAATTGCCGTGAGAATCAGATGATCTTTGTCCGCCATGGCGGTAGCGTAGAAAATTGGTTCAAATAGTTCAAATCGTTCAAGCCGTTCAATGGCTGGCGCCAGTCAATGTTCAAAGTTCAAGGTTCAATGTCAGCCGAGATTGTTTTTGGCTCAACTTTACTCCTTCACGAAAAATCCATTGGTGATGGCGTCGTACCAAAGTTTGGCTACTGACCGAACGATGCCTTGGGGTAATTGCTGATCGCTCCAGCCCCAGGAATGTATTCCAGCACCAAGTGAAACGCTGCGTACGTTGGGCGGGGGATTCATTTTTGCGAAGAGCGGCAGCGACCTTTGACAACGGCCGAGGGTTACGGTGTCGTCGTTGACACCGTGGATCGAAAGAAAATTGGGCACGGGTTTTGTGCCGGGGCCGCTTAGCTCGCGAGTGTAGCCGAGGTAACGCTGCATCAGCGCGTCACTGTCTCGATTGGAGAGCTTCAATCGTTCCGCGGAGACTCGGGCGGCGGTCTCCAGGGCTCGAACGGAATTTTTATGGATGAAGTCTTCGGCCTTGAAATTGGGCCGTTTCTTCGCGCTCTGCCAGCGTTCGAAGATGAGTTCGATAAGCATCGGCAGACCGAGATTCTCGTGCTTCATTCCTTCATACATGTATCGAGCGGTGTCGCGCCAGGTACGCAGGCGCAATTGGTTAAAGGGAAACTCCCAGTCGTCGCCGCTAATCAAGGGATACATCCAGCCGAAGGGCGAGCTGCCGTAGCCCACCAGCCCCGCGATATTGGCCACTCTTTGTGATGCCATCATCGCAAACGGCCCGCCCGTGGAATGGCCATGAATGTAGACGGAGAACTCGCTGTCGGGAAAATGGCGGGAAGCAGTTTGCTTGATCGCTTCCTCGAACGCAACCGGCCATGAAGCCATGCGATGGAAAAACTCGGTTCCCTGTTTGGCCGATAGCGAAACGAGCGTGCCGTAACTTTTTCGTTTAGATTGATCCTGGATGACCGCATACTGATCGGGTGTAATCCGAGTTTCCCTGGTCCAAAGAGGGGTGCGCGCGGAGCTGTCGTTGTTTTCCACGTCGCCCGCCCAATCTCGACTACGATCGAGAAAATAGAAACGGCCTGGGAACGTCATGCTGGCTACTTTAATACCAAACTTGCCGGGTAGAATGCGCGCGATTCGTTCGACGGATTTGAAATCCGAAACCCCGCCGTGAAGTAAAAAGATCCCGATCTTTTGCCATCGGGCCCGATGGGAATGTTATCGGCGTTTTCGGGGTCGTAAACCACCACGCCGATATCCCAATCCATCTCCAGCTCTCGAATACGGAAAATGTCCTCATGAATAAGAACCGATAGATCCGGCATGGATGCGACCTGACGATCGAGCTGGAAAACTTGCTCTAACGAAAGCGCCGCGGGCGGCTCCCATGACGATTGCTTGCTCACGAGTGATCTCCTGAAAAGAGTGGCACTTGTACGGTACCTCTTATCACGGCTGCTCGACGGCTTCATTTAGTACGCGGCCGGTAGCATTCTTCGGCTTGGATAGGTGAAGCAGCGAGGCAAGGGTTGGCGCGAAATCTATAATGCCCACGTTCGCAAGCTTCTGTCCGGCCAGAACTCCCGGTCCATTCAAAACCATGATTGTACGCATAGAACTTTGCTCGGGGTCGGCGCCGTGATTGCCGTAGGGTTCGCCCTCGGTGATCAGTGGACCGGGCCCGATGCGCGGATCGAAATCGTATCCCGAGGCAAGGTCAAGATACAGATCGCCGCCGAATGGGCCGCCAATACCCATCTTCAGGCCATAGGAGTCGGCATCATACACCGCACTGACCACAGGCTGCTCGGCGTCGCGCACCGAATCGAGCACTGCGCGCGTTTTGCTGACGACTTGGGCGCGCTCCTCAGGCGGAACGATGCCGTTCTTCCGATCGCTGGAGTTGATCAGGAGATAGCCATTATTGACTGCCGGATAGAGCACCTTGGTCTTGGTTAAATCGACCTTTCCTTGCATGTCGAGTGTCAAGAGCCCGCTTTCTTGCAGCAGCCGGTTCAATGCGACGCGCTTGTTCACGCCTTCCATGCCGTGGTCTGAAATGAGAGCGACAATCGTGTTGGACGGACGTTTTTCCAGCAAGAGTCCAAGATGGTCGTCCGAGGTGCGATAGGCTCGTTCAAGGAAGGGACGCAGTCGAGCCGCAGTATCCGGATTGTAAGTGGCGAGAGTTGAATCGAGATAACCGCGCCAGAGATGCTCGGCCTCATCAGGAAATGGTGTATAGGCCAAAAATAAATCCCAGGGTACTTGCTCGATCGCCCACCGATTGGTTTCCATCAGCTGGTGTTGCGCCATCGTCACGGTCTCGAGGTAACGTGCCTCGGCACCACCCGAGCCGCCATTCGGAATGGTTCTCCCGAAGGCGCCTTGATGATAAAGCATGCTCGCGCCATTGCCGATGAAAGTCTGCACGGTGGTGCCCGGAGCGACGTCCGTTTGCGGAATCGGCAGATCGCGCGCCGGACGGGTGTAGTAAAGAAGGAAATCGCTCCCGTCGGACTTTAAATCGAACAGTCGAAAATAAGTTTTTGCTTGCTGATTGCCGGTTACCGTAACCGCGACCGGCGTGCTCCAAAACAGTTCTCCAGCAGCGCTCGCTGAAGCTGGCTTTAGTTTCGCTTTTATTTCGCGGCCGTCGCGAGCCGTCGCGATCAGTAACGTGTCGTAGCCAACTTGAGTATCCGCCGGATCATCGATCAATAACCCGAAAAAACATGCCTCACCGACGAAAAACATGATTTCCACCGGTGGTGCATCGCTGGTCGGCGACTCATTCCAGGCGCCTGCCGTTTCATTTTGAATTGCGCGCTTGGTGACAATCCCATCGCGGCCGGCGGTTAGGGTATAGCCGGAAAAACGCACGGCTTGGTCGGTCAACTCGTCGGCAAACGCCGGCATGTGAGATATCACCACTCTTTTGCCCACACGCGTGGCCACCGACCAGATAGGCTCCGCCTGAAGCGGCGCTTCAGAAAATCCAGCCAAGCTGTCCAGGATGGTAAACTCGCCGCGCGGTGCTCTCGGAACACGATTGCCCGTAATGCCGGTGATGCTTGGCGGTGCGCCGGTCATCAACGATGCAAAGCCGGGCGCGGTTTTAGAGGGGAAGCCGGCTTTGACATCGTCGGCATACTCTCCTCCCTCGATCAGCTTTGCCAAATTGGGAAGCTTGCCATCGCGCAGCATCTCGCGAACGAAGCTCGGAACGGCGCCATCCCAGGCAAGCACAATCGCTTTGGCGGGGGCTTGAGCAACAACGGTCTGCGGTGCAGCGCAGGAAACGGCAAAAACGGCGATGAGCAGGAGAACAACGACTCTGGGAATGAACCTCATGTATGACGATTAGCCCAGCAGGAGCAATTGTATTTTCTTCACAAAACCTGCGCCTCCTGCTCTATGATAGGCGAGGCTGAGAGTAGCCGATGAGGCTCGGACGGTCAATTCAGTAGATATTCTTGTCCGTTAGACAGCTCAGCGCGGATTCGGTATGAGCGTTAGGATTGGCGGAACTCTGGAGGATGCCTATGAGCCGAACAGCTGAGAGATTTCTTGTGACCCTTGGGGCGTGCGTTTTTAGCTCGACCCTGTCCTCGGCCGCATGGGCTCAATCGAAGGGCAGGGATACGACCGACGATCTGCTGAAATCGATCGGCTTGAGCAAGCCGGCGTTTACGCGCGCGCCAGACTTCAATCTAAGGGATGCCGTGGGCGGCATCGTGAGCATCAGTGGCAACCGCGGCAACCTGATGCTTGTCAATTTTTGGGCGACATGGTGCGGACCGTGCCGCGATGAAATGCCTTCCATGGAGCAGCTGAGCCGCTCCTTCGGCGGTCAAGGATTCACTGTGCTCGCCGTAAATCAACGGGAAGGCGCTGGGCAGGTGCTCCGGTTCATGAAGACGCATGGACTCAACTTTCGCGCGCCTCTGGATACCGACGGGCGGGTCGCGGCTGCTTACCGGGTCTACGGTATTCCCGCGACTTATCTGATTGACGGGGCGGGGCAGGCGCTCGGCATGAAAGCGGGACCGAGAGACTGGACCGATCGAGAGGTCATGGAAGTATTCCGAAAATTGGTTTCCGAGCGGGGCGGCAGTGCAGTGCCGTCCAGTTCCATCGATTTCGAACCGAGCGCGCCATTGCCCAAGACCCTGCGCGCCCGGAGCAATGGACTGCTATTGCATGCGCAGCAGGATTCGCAATCAGAAATTCTTGCCAGGCTTGAGCGCAGCGATGACTTGGCTGCGCTCGGCAAGGTCTCCGGCGCAAGCGAGTATTGGTACATGGTCAGAACGAAAAACGGCGTAGTCGGATGGGTTCGGGAAACGGAGGTGGAGTCAACCAGCGGTCGGAAGTGAGCAAGTTTTGTTCTGACCGTCTTTTACCGCGCTAAGGGAAGCTACCGCTCCTGCTAAATATTTTCGGCCTCGCATAGAGACGAATATCAATGATCAAGAAAATTCCTACCAAACTCGAGAAGCATGGCCATGTGCGGATCGATAACTATTATTGGCTGCGCGAGCGGGAAAATCCGGAGGTGATCCGATATTTGAACGAGGAGAACGAACACGCGGCCAGAGAGCTCGGCGGCGCGCGCGGGTTCGAGGAAAAACTCTTTCAGGAAATCAAAGAGCGCTTCAAACAAACCGACATGTCGGTGCCCTACAAGCGCGACGACTATTTTTACTATACGCGCTACGCGGAGCAAAAAGAGTATCCAATCTACGCGCGCAAACGCGGTTCCCTCGAGCAACCGGAAGAAATCATCCTCAACGCCAACCTTCTCGCTGAAGGTCACGAGTTCTTTTCCGTCGGCGGCTGGACGGTCAGCTCCGGGCAGGATTTGCTGGCGTATGCCGTGGATGTCGAGGGCCGCCGGATTCACACCGCGTATATCAAGAACTTATCTACCGGCGAGCTTCTATCCGATGTCCTGCCGAACGTGAGCGAAAATCTCGCCTGGGCAAACGACAACCGAACCCTTTTCTACGCCAAACAGGATGAAATTACGCTGCGAGAGTATCAAATCTATCGGCACGTGGTGGGAACCGATCCGGCAAAGGATCAGCTGGTTTTCCAAGAAGACGACGAAACCTTCGTCAGCTACATCTTCAAAACCAAGTCGAAGAAGTTCTTGATGATTGTTTCCGCTCAGACCGTAAGCCAGGAGTACCGCTACCTGGACGCCGACCACCCTCAGGGCGAATTTCAAGTTTTTCTGCGCCGGGAGCGGGAGCATGAGTATCACATCGATCATATCGATGATCGATTTGTGATCCGCACCAACGATGGTGCGAAAAACTTTCGGCTCATGTGGACGCCAATAGCTATGCCACAGAGGGAGAATTGGTACGAGATCATTCCCCATCGGGAGGATGTCTACCTCAGCGACGTCGAGCTGTTTAAAAATTATTTTGTGCTCGAAGAGCGCGCCCGCGGGCTGACGCAAATCCGCGTTGTTCCCTGGTCCGGCCGTGATGACCATTATCTCGCTTTCGACGAGCCCGCTTATCGGGCGAGCTTGGGATCCAATTTGGAATTCGATACGACCCGTTTGCGTTTCGAATACACTTCGATGAAAACGCCGCTATCCATTTACGACTATGAGACGACCACTCGAGAACGGGTGCTGCTCAAACGCGAAGAGATTTTGGGCGGATTCGACTCAGACAACTACATTACAGAGAGGCGTTATGCCCGCGCGTCGGACGGCGTAGAAGTACCTATTTCGATTGTCTATCGAGAGGGATTGACTCGAAATGGCGAAAATCCGCTTCTGCTATACGGTTACGGCTCCTACGGGGTCAGCATCGATGCGGCATTTCAGTCGCCGCGGTTGAGTTTGGTCGATCGCGGTTTTGTTTTCGCGATTGCGCATATTCGAGGTGGTCAGGAGTTAGGACGTCAATGGTATAAGGATGGCAAACTCTTCAAGAAGAAAAACACATTCAGTGACTTTATCGCGTGCGCCGAGTTCCTGATCCGGGAAAAATTCACTCGTGCGGAAAAACTGTTTGCGATGGGACGAAGCGCAGGCGGATTGCTGATGGGGGCGATCAGCAACATGCGGCCGGATTTATTCAGGGGAATTGTCGCGGAAGTGCCATTTGTCGATGTGGTCACCACGATGCTCGATTCATCGATCCCGCTTACCACCGGCGAATATGACGAGTGGGGCGATCCCAATCAGAAAGAGTTCTACGATTATATGCTGTCGTACTCGCCTTATGATAATGTCGGGAATAAATATTACCCCGCGATGCTCGTCACCGCGGGACTGCACGATTCTCAAGTGCAGTATTGGGAGCCTGCCAAATGGGTCGCCAAACTGCGCGAGCTCAAAGCGGATAAAAACCGTGTGTTGCTGAAAACCAATATGGAGGCCGGCCACGGTGGCGCCTCCGGCCGTTTCCGACGTCATCGAGAAACCGCGTCCTCCTACGTCTTTCTCCTCGACCTTGCCGGAATAAAAGCATAGCGTTTACTCGGCATGACATTATCGATTGCTCTTCGCGCCTAGGTTGAGCTTAGCTGAGCGTACTGTTTGCTGGTCAGGTTTTTGAAGTTTTCTTTGCCGCCCAAGACTCGAGCCGTTCCTTAAGCTTTTTTTCGTAGCCGGAATCGCCAGGGGTGTAATAGCGGCGGTTACGGAGTTCTTCGGGGAGATGTTGTTGGTCGACAACATGCTCTTCGTAATCGTGCGCGTACTTGTAATCTTTGCCGTAACCGAGCTTGCGCATCAGCGGAGTGGGCGCGTTGCGGAGGTGCAACGGAACGGCAAGGGAGCCGTGTGCTTCTACGTCCTCGGCCGCGGCGAGCATGGCTTTATAGGAAGCATTCGACTTTGGTGCGCTCGCCAGATACGTGACCGCCTGAGCCAAGGGAATGCGGCCTTCCGGGAGCCCGACAAAATGAAAGGCCTCCTTGGCCGCGATCGCGACTTGCAGCGCCTGCGGGTCGGCGTTGCCGATGTCTTCAGCGGCGAAGATCACCATCCGGCGCGCGATGAAAAGCGGATCCTCGCCGGCTTCCAACATGCGCATCATCCAATAGAGCGCCGCGTCGGGATCGCTCCCACGCAGACTTTTGATGAACGCGGAAATCACGTTGTAATGCTCTTCACCGGCCTTGTCATAGCGTAAGGGGGTTTTTTGCAGCGCTTCCTGTAATTTCGCCAGATCGATTTGGTTCTGGCCTTGAGCCTGCGCCAGAGTGGCCGCTGCCTCGAGCGCGTTGAGAGCCACCCGGCCATCCCCTTGCGACTGCTCGATGAGAAACGCTCGGGCTGGCTCCGCCAGCGTAAGCTCAAAATTCCCAAGGCCTCGCTCCCGGTCCCCGAGCGCACGATCGATAAGCGTACCGATTTCCGTGGGCGAGAGCGCTTTGAGCAATAACCCGCGACAGCGCGAAAGCAGCGGTGAAATGACCTCAAAGGAGGGGTTTTCGGTGGTGGCGCCGATTAACGTTAGTGTGCCGCGCTCCACGTGGGGCAGAAAATTATCCTGTTGAGCCTTGTTAAAGTGGTGAATCTCATCGACGAAGAGGACCGTGGGTTTTCCGCTGCGCCGGAGTTGCTCGGCTTCTTGAATAATTCTTTTCAAATCCTTGACGCCGGAGGTGACCGCGGAAAAGTGGACGCATGCCGCGCCTGCGGAGCTCGCGAGAATTTGCGCCAGAGTGGTTTTGCCGCTCCCTGGAGGGCCCCAGAGGATCAGCGACTGTAGTTTTCCCGCCGCCACCATCCCACGCAAAAGTTTTCCAGGACCCAGCAAATGATCCTGGCCAACAAACTCATCGAGTGTGGCTGGCCGCATCCGATCGGCAAGGGGTTGAGAAGGTTTTCTCCCTGCTGGCGGCTTATCAGCAAAAAGATCCATCGACTCTATGCTAGCATAGTGTGATGGACCACATACAGGTTACCAAAGCCATCGTCGCCGTGGCGCAGCGAGCGGAAATTATGTTACACTTGTAGGTCGATTTTCGATTATGAGCTCTACGCAAGATAAAGAGAGCACAGCCTTGGTTCAGGGGACGGCGCCGCGAACGGTATTATTCGCTAATTCGTCGATTTCCGGCAAGCTTAGCTATAACTTGCCGGTCAAGATCGATGGCCATTTTACTGGCGAAATCAAGTCCACTGAACTTTTAGTGATTGGCTCCAGTGCTCAGGTCGACGCGCACATCTCGGCGCGCCAGGTCCACTTGGAGGGCCGTTTGATCGGCTCGGTTCAATCGATGGGCTGTTTTGAGTTGCTCCCCGGGGGTTATTTCAAAGGCGAAGCCCGCGTCGGCGAGCTCAAGATCCATCCTGGAGCAGTTTTCGAGGGCAACGGCAACATTCTCGGTAGCTAACGCGACCAAGATTGTCTGTGGAATTACCGTTCTTCACCGGAAAGCCGCGCGGCTTTGCCGGATCTTTCCCTTAAATAGTAGAGCTTTGCGCGCCGAACCTTGCCTCGCGCAACCACCTCGACTTTTTCGATCCGCGGCGAGTGCAGCGGGAAAATACGCTCGACGCCGACGCCGTAGGAGATCTTGCGCACCGTAAATACCGCTCGGCTGCCGCTCCCAGACATGGCGATCACGAGACCTTCAAAAATCTGGGTGCGCTCCTTTTCACCTTCGACGACCTTGACGTGAACCCGGACGGTTTCGCCTGGGCGCAGTGACGGCGCGTCCTGCTTGGACTGCTGTGCTTCCAATTGTCCGACGATGTTCATGGCGTACTCCTTATCTTGCGCGCTATCCCAGCAGGCGATCCAGTATGATTGCTGCTGCCGAACGGACCGAGAGGTGATTAAATTCAGTGCGTCCCTGAATTGGCTCCAGAACGTAATCTGCTTGTGAAAGTGTGACTTCTGTCAGGCCCCACCCGGTACCGAAAAGAACGAGAAAGGGCCGAGTTTCTCTATGTAACATTTCTTTCAGCGCTGTGAAAGAGGTTCGCTGGCCAGCGCGCCTCGCGGAAGTGGCCACGATGAGCGGCTTTTGCCCGGTCTCCTGTTCGATCGAAATGATAACATCATCCAAGACATCGCAAATTCGTGCGAGCGTCAGCGCCTCTTTGCGGGTGGGATTATAATCGCTGCCATAACCAAACTCCCAGTGATGGATGATTTTCAGCGCAAGTTTCTGTAAGGCCTTCACCGGCGTCACGACAAAGAACCGGCTCACTCCATAGGTCCGGCCGGCGCGCGCAATATCATGAATATCCATATTGGTCACGGCCGTGGTGACGACCACGCCGTTCTTGTCATAGACCGGGTGATGCAAAAGAGCGAGATATACCGGCGCGGCGGAGTCACTCGCGCGCTGTTGTTGCGTCGCTGATCGGTCGCCAGCCAGCAAATCGGGGCGCCGCGCGCGCGTGAGTTGCAGGCTTTGCTCTGCGCGCCAAAGCTTAATTCGTTCGTGGTCACCCGAAAGAAGGACCTCGGGTACTTTCATGCCGCGGTATTCTTCGGGCCGCGTATACTGCGGGTACTCGAGCAGTCCATTGCTGAACGACTCCTCGGCTGCGGAATTCGCGTTGCCGAGGACCCCGGGGACGAGGCGAGCGATGGCGTCAATGGCCACCATCGCCGCGGGCTCGCCGCCGCTTAAGGTGTAATCGCCGATCGAGATTTCTTCATCGACGAAGGCGCTGACCCTTTCGTCGACGCCTTCGTAACGGCCGCAGATCAACACCAAATGTTCTTCCCGAGAAAGTCGTTGGGCCGTCGCTTGGTCAAAGACCGAACCACGTGGCGAAAGCAGAATGACCCGCGCGCGCGGGGCATCATTTCGAACGTGATCAATGGCACTGATCAGCGGCTCGGGTTTCATGATCATGCCTTGGCCGCCGCCGTAAGGAGTATCATCGGTGGTGCGATGCCGATCGTTGGTATAGTCGCGCAGGTCGACGAGGCCGATCTTGATCAGATCGTTTTCCTGCGCACGCTTCAAGATAGTGTGACTCAGCGCGGAATCGAACATTCGAGGAAAAATCGAAACGACGGTGAAATGCAGCATCGGCGGAAATACCGGCTTGATCAAAGATCAAGCAATCCCGCGGGTGGATCGATGGTGATCGTACGATTGGCGAAATCGATTTTGTCGATGATTTCTTTGACGGCAGGAATCAGGTGTTCTTTGTTTCCCCCCTGTACGAGATAAAGCTCGCCGCCGGCAGTGGCCATCGTAGACTCCACGATCCCGACGCGTTCACCACCCGTGGTGAAAACCTCGAAACCGATGATTTGATAGTGATAGTACTCTCCGGGCGCCAGCACTTCGAGAGCGCTTTCCGGGACCGAGAGGGTTGTGCCGACATACCGGGCGGCAGCGTCGATGCTGTCCACCTGGCGCAGTTTGATCAGCAATTGGCGCTTATGCGGACTGCTCGCTTCAAGCACAAGCACAAGGGCGGTCTGCTTTTCCGCTTCTGCGATAAAAACTTCGGCTCCAGGTTTGAGCGCTGTCGTCTCAGGATTGAAAGGGTTGAGCTTTAACCAGCCGAGGAGACCGTGGGTCGCGACAATTTCACCGAGGGGAACTAGCGGTTCGTCCATCGGCACTTGT
>Ga0070661_100002700_pt1 | contig 12151 bp, 10 predicted proteins | sample KBSC43metaG_FD_64663 | JGI IMG/M metagenome (GOLD analysis project Ga0070661, IMG submission 64663) | Corn rhizosphere microbial communities from Kellogg Biological Station, Michigan, USA - KBS C4-3 metaG | ecosystem: Host-associated > Plants > Roots > Rhizosphere > Soil ...
TTCTCGATGATCGACGCGTCCGATGCGCCGCCGCGCACGGTGAAGTCGTCGCCCGCAACCACGATGCGGCGGCTGTCGATGCAGCCGCGCCCGAACACGAAGTTCGTCGGCATGAACCCGGTAATCGCGCCGGCTTCGTCGTGCGTCGCGACGCCGGTAACCGAGCCGAGCTCATGGAAGGTGCCGGCGTCGAGCAGCATCGCTATGCGCTCGCGCACCGTCAGGCGACCCGCCGCGCGCTGCCGTGCGACTTTCTCCTCGCCGCCCATCTGTTGCGCGAGCGCCTGGCGCTGGCGCAGCTCTTCGAGTTCCCGTTCCCAGCTCATGACGACGCTTGCTCCCACGTTGACATCGAGTGCCTCCTGAGTTAGTTACTTGCGATATGAGACTGACAGCGCGGTCACGGCCATGAGTATACGTTTCGACGATCGCGTCGCCATCGTTACCGGTGCGGGCGCCGGCCTGGGTCGAGCGCACGCGCTGGCGCTAGCGGCGCGGGGCGCCCGGGTCGTGGTCAACGACTTCGGCGGTGACGTGCACGGTACGGGCGGCTCGTCCGAGCCGGCGCAGCGCGTCGTGGACGAGATCGTAGCGGCCGGCGGCCAGGCACTCGCGCACGGCGCCGACGTTTGCAACGTCGCGCAAGTGGCGGACATGGTAGCTCGCACCATGGAACGCTGGGGCCGGATCGACATCCTCGTCAACAACGCCGGCATCCTGCGCGATGCAAGTTTTGCCAAGGTCACGCTGGCTGACTTTCACAAGGTGCTCGACGTCCACCTGTTCGGCTCGGCGGTGTGCAGTCATGCCGTGTGGCCGCACATGCGAGCGGCGAACTACGGGCGCATCCTCATGACGACTTCGACCTCCGGCATCTACGGCAACTTCGGACAGGCGAACTACGGCGCCGCCAAGACCGGGCTGATCGGCCTGATGAACGTGTTGCAGATCGAGGGCGAAAAGTATGGCATCCGCGTCAACGCGCTGTGTCCTTCGGCCGCGACTCGCATGACGCAAGGTCTGATGCCTGAAGCGGCGCTGGCACTGATGACACCGGAATCGGTGAGCGCGGCGGCGGTATTTCTCGTCAGCGACGCTGCGCCACGTCGCACGATCCTCGCAGCGATTGCCGGCGGCTATTCGCGCATCGTCATCCAGGAAACGCGTGGTGTGTACTTGCCCGAAGGCGAGCGCACGCCCGAAGCGATCGCCGCGAGGTTCGGCGACATCGCCGATCTCAGCGGCGCAATTCACAGCGAACAGCCCGGCGGCCCCGGCTTACGCTTTCTGCAGATGGCGGCAGCGGAGGCGGGCATAGCGCCCGGCAGTTCGACATGAAGGCATTGCTCAGCACGCGGCCCGGTGGTCCGGAAACGCTCGCGCTGCAAGACGCGCCCGATCCGTCGCCGGGCGCCGGCGAAGTGGTCGTGTCGATGCGCGCTTGCGGCGTGAATTTTCCGGATGCGCTGCTGATTGCCGATCAGTATCAGCTGCGTCCGCCGCGTCCGTTCGCGCCGGGCGGCGAGATTGCGGGCATTGTCAGCGCAGTCGGCGAAGGCGTGCGCGGACTGCAGACAGGCGATCGCGTGCTGGCGATGCCGGGATGGAACGGCATGGCGCAGCTAGTCAGAGTTGCGGCGACTGCCTGCACGAAGCTCCCGGATTCGATGAGCTTCGAGCATGCCGCCACGCTGATGGCGACGTACGGGACCGTTCACTATGCGTTGAGCCGTCGCGCGCGGCTGAAGTCGGGTGAGTCGCTGCTGGTGTTGGGCGCGGCGGGTGGCATCGGACTGGCAGGCGTGGAGCTGGGCCGTGCAACTGGTGCGCGCGTGATCGCGGCGGTGTCGACCCAGGAGAAGCTCGATCTCGCTCTCGCCCGCGGCGCTGCTTCCGGTTTCGTGTATCCGACCGGCGAGGCTGCACGCGACGGCAAGGCGTTGTCGCAGTTTTTCAAGGAGCAGATCGGTCCGCAGGGTGTCGACGTGATTCTCGATCCGGTCGGCGACGTGTACGCCGAGCCGGCATTGCGCTCGATTGCCTGGGGCGGGCGCTATCTCGTCATCGGCTTCGCTGCCGGCGCGATTCCGAAGATTCCGTTGAATCTGCCGCTGCTGAAACAATGCGACATCCAGGGTGCGTTGTTCGGCGCTCATGCGCAGCGCGATCCGCAGGCCGTGCAGGAAGAGACGCGTGAGTTGTTCGATCTGTACGCGCGTGGTGCGATTCAGCCGTATGTTTCCGCGCGCTATCCGTTGTCCGAGGGCGGCCGCGCGATTGCCGAGGTCGCGGCGCGACGTGCGCTCGGCAAGCTGGTCGTCACTGCGGACGTCTAGCGTCGCGCAGCGCGTTGCGGCGGACCTTGCCGGAATCGTCGCGCAGTCGTTCGAACGTCGTTTCGAAGCTGCGCGGCAGTTTGTAGGTGACCAATCGCTGCGTGAGGAAATCGCGCAGGGCGTCCAGGTCGAGTGACGCGTCCCGACGCACTTCGATGATCGCGTGCACGCGCTGGCCCAGGTCCTCGTCGGGCAAGCCGATCGCTACGCTCGCGAGCACGCCAGGAAATGCGTCGATCGCTGCTTCGATCTCCGCCGGGTAGATATTCGCGCCGCCGCTGATGATGAGATCGGTGCGTCGGTCGGCGAGGTACAGGTAGCCCTCGGCATCGATGCGGCCGAGATCCCCGAAGGTTTCCCATTCGCCGCGCGCACGCGGTTGCGCGCCGAGGTAATGGTAGGTCGAGCCGCGGCCGCCGGCCGGTCGGAAATAAATTTCGCCGATCTCGCCCGGCGTCACGTCGTCGCCCGCTTCATCGAGAATTCGTACGCTCGCGCCTGGCGCCAGGCGCCCGACGGAGCCGCGATGCTCGAGCCAGTCGCGACCGCCGATGACCGTCGCGCCGAGCGCTTCCGTGCCGGAATAGACCTCCCAGACGCGATCGGGTCCGAGCCACTCGATCCACTTTTCCTTGAGCCACGCAGGACACGCCGCTGCGATGTGGCAGACGAGCTCCAGTGAAGACACGTCGTAGTCTGCTCGCGCTGAATCGAGACGCCAGATCCGATGCATCATCGTCGGCACCTGGTACAGCCACTCGGCGCGATGCGCCTGGACCAGACGCAGCGTTTCCGCGGCGTCGAACCGCGGCATGATGACGACGTGACAGCCCCACCCGAGCGCCTGGTACGCGAGTCCGAACGGCGCCGAGTGATACATCGGGCCTGGGATGATCACCGTGTCGGTTGCGCGCATGCCGACTGAAGGCGCATCCGGATCGAGCACCGCCCGCGTGTGATCGACGATGATCTTCGGTCGGCCGGTGCTGCCGCCGCTGGCGATCGCCTTGACGTGTGGGGAGATGCGCGCCGGCAGCGGCGAATTCGCGTTCGCGTCGTCGAATACTGATCGCTCATCGACGACTGCGATTCGTGGCTGCAGGACATCGATCATCGCCTGCAGTTCGAGCGCAGGCAGACGATGCGACAAAGGTGTCGGCGTAGCGCCGAGCATCCAGCAACCGAATGCCAGCTCCAGCACTGCAGTCCCGTTCGGCAGCGCGAGCGCAACGAAGTCGCCTTCCTGCACGCCGAGCTTTTGCAGAGCAAGGGCGCGTGCACGGGCACGCAATGCCAACTCGCCGCGCGTGAGCGTCGTGGATCCGCAAGTCAGCGCCGGGCGCTGCGGGTCGCGAGCCGCCTGCACATCGAGCATCTGACCCAGTGGCTGGGGATTTTTCGGTGGGACGAAGCTGAAGGCGCGGGTCATTCCGCTCGCTCGACGCTGGCGCCGTATGGGCGCAGGCCGAAGTATAGGAACAGCACGCTCGCGGGCAACACCACTGCCTCGACACTGAACAGCGCATAGCGCAATTGCGCGGGGTCGCGGAAAACGTAGTCGTTCAGCAGCGCCGGGATGGTCGGGCCGAGGCCGCTTGCTATCAGATTGCCGACGAAGAAATAGATTGCCGTCATCTGCGCGCGCAGCGGATTCGGTGTGATCACCTGGAGCGCCGCGGCCGGCAGTCCTTGCGGATAGGCCATGAAGAACACAGCGGCACCGAGCGTGAGCGTCGCCAACCTCGCGTCATGTAGCAGCGGGGTGATTAGCAGAAACGGCACGCCGCACAGGATGCCGATCAAGGCAGCGCGCAGAATTGCATCGCGCCGACCGGTTGCCGCCAGTCGGTCTGCGACCCATCCGCCGCAGTACACGCCGGCAGTGCCGAGCACGAACAGCATCGAGCCGATCACGAAGCCCGCGTGCGGCGCATCCCAGCCGTGCGTGCGCATCATCATCGACGGACCCCAGAACAGGTAGCAGTTGATGCCGACGCCGAACAGGGTGAACGCCGAGATGTGGCAGACCAGCGTCCGCGCGTTTTCACGCATGAAGGCGCGCAGCGCACGCCAGCTGCTCGGCGCTTCATCCGTCGTAGCAGCGCGGCGGCCGTGCGCACGTCGCATCGGCTCGCGGATCAGCGACATCAGCAGCAGTACCGGCAGACTCAATGCGGCGACAATGAAGAACGTGAGCTGCCAGGAAAATACCTCGCCGACGACAGGCAAGTCGTGCATGGGCGCGCTCGAGACGGCCTTGACGACGGAGCCGCCGATCATCAGCGCGAGACCCGCGCCGAAGTACAGGCCCATCGAGTACACGCTGACCGCGAGCGCGACCTTGCGCGGCGGGAAGTAGTCGGCGAGCAATGAAAACGCGGCGGGGGAGAGCGCCGCTTCGCCGACACCGACGCCGACTCGTGCCGCGAACAAGCCCCAGAAGCTTCGCGCCAATCCACAGGCAGCGGTCATGAGACTCCAGAACGCGAGGCCCGCCGCCATCAGGTTGCGACGATGCGTCTGGTCTGCGAGCCGCGCGATCGGAATACCAAGCGTCGTGTAGAAGATCGAGAAGGCGAGGCCGCCGAGCAGGCTCACCTGCGTATCGCTGATGTGCAGATCGCGGCGAATCGGCTCGATCAGCAGCGTCAGGATCTGCCGATCGACGAACGAGCAGGTGTACGCGAGCGTGAGCACGATGACCACGAACCACGCGTAGACCGGGTTGAACCCGGTCGCAACGCGTTCAACTGCCGGCGACGACATCGGCGCGTCCGTTGTTGATCACGACGACGTTGTCACGCGCAGGCACGCTCGTTCGAAACGACACCACGGCGCCATCCTGCCAGATCTCGGTGCGCAGGATGTCGCCGGGATAAACGGGCGAGCTGATGCGTGCACCGAAGGTCCGCAGGCGTCGTGGGTCGTAGCCGCAGGCGCCCTGCAGGACAGCTCGCGCAGCGAAGCCGTAAGTGCACATGCCGTGCAGGATGGGCCGCGAGAAGCCAGCGGCTCGCGCGGTCGTCGGATCGGCGTGCAGGGGGTTGCGGTCCCCGCACAGTCGATAGGCGAGGGCTTGCTCCGGCCGCGTGACTCCTTCGACGACCGTATCGGCCGCGCGGGTCGGCATCGTGTGCGGCGTCGGTGCGCTGCCGGTCGAGAAGCCGATGCCGCCGTCCGCGCGCGCAAAATTGGTGATGATGTTGGTTGCGATCGGCTCGCCGGACGTGGCATCGCGTAAGACTTGCTCGCACACGACGAGCAAGCCGCGACCAGGCCCTTTGTCGTAGATGCCCGTGATGCGCGAAGACACCCGGCCGCGCCCCTCGGGCGGTATCGGCCGGTGGAAGACGTTGCGCTGCTCGCCGTGCAGCGACATCGCAAGGTTGACGCCGCTTTCCTGCATCCAGCGGTCGTCGTAGTAGAGGGTGATGGCGTTGGTCGGGCTGACCAGAAATCCCGGGCCTTCCAGCACATAGCGCAGCTCGCGCTCGTCGAGCGGATCCTGACCGAAGCCGGTCGCCAGCGCATACAGCTGGCAATCGCGCTGCGTCCACGCGCACTCGTGGTCGGGCAGCTGCAGCGCCAGCAGACGTTCGTGGTTCACGGCCATGCGCGGTCCCCCAAAGTTCGTTCTGGCAAGTATATAAGCAGCCGCGGAGATCGGGAGAATAAGCCTGCAGATAGTGCAGCTCGCACCGCGCGCGACATCCTTCACTTGACGAGTCTAGTTTCGCAAGTTACAACGGTGCCGACTTTAGGTGGCTTCCGCGACGGCAAAGGAGCGGCCAGCTGTTCCGCGTAAGCGGAAGCCGGTTTGTTCGCATCGTTACGGGGGATTTCTATGTCCGTCCTGGACCGCAAGCCCGGCGCCGTCGCCTGGGCAAGTCTCATCGGCTTATCGATCACGACCGCGTCAATCACGCCTGCGCTGGGCGCCGAGGGCGGCGACGCCGCCGCGACCGGGCCCTCGCTCGAAGAAGTCGTCGTTACCGCGCAGAAGCGCGAGGAGCGTCTGCAGGACGTGCCGGTCGCGATCAGCGCCGTCGGCGCCGACGCGCTCGAAGCCAATCGCGTCACCGATCTCTACACGCTCGCGGCGAGCGTGCCGTGGGTCAACATGACGCAGGACTCGGCGGTCTCGCAACAGCTCAATATCCGCGGCATCGTCAGCGTGAAGCTCAACGATGCGTCGGCAGAGCCGTCGGTCGGTCTGTTCGTCGACGAGGTGTACGTCTCGCGCATGGGCTCGGCGTTCACGGACTTCTTCGATCTCGATCGCATCGAAGTCATCCGCGGCCCGCAGGGCGTACTGTTCGGCAAGAGCGTCGTCGGCGGCGCGCTGAGCGTCGTCACCGCCAAGCCGAGCTTCACGCCGGGCGGCGCGGCCACGGTTTCCTACGGCAACTACGACAGCTTCATGACGAATGGCCACCTGACCGGCGGTCTGACCGAGAACGTCGCCGCGCGCTTCGCATTCCAGGTGCGCGATCGCTCCGGTTACAACCGCAACGTGTTGCTGAACCGCGACCTCGACGACCTGAGTTCCTACCAGGCGCGTGCGCAGTTGCAGTTCGGTCATCCCGACGATGAGTTGCGCGCACTGCTGTCGGTCGAGTACGGCAAGGACGAGAGCAACGGCACGATTCGCGCTGCCATCGACGACCCGGCGGTCGCTGGCATCGGCAGCTTGGGCGCCTTCCGCGCTGCCAACGGCCTGGGTGATCGCGAGGACATGAGCCCGGAGGCGGAGTACGTCAAGCGCCATTCCATCGGCGCGAGCTTCCGTATCGACTGGGACGGCATCAGCAACGCGACGTTGACGTCGATCAGCGCCTACCGCGATTCAAAGGCCGAGTGGGGCTACAACCAGATCGGCTTCGACAATCCGCCGTCGATCGTCGATACGTTCGTGTTCCAGACCGAAACACCAAAGACTTTCAGCCAGGAACTGCGGCTCGCGTCCAACTCGGATTCGCCGCTCGAGTGGCTGGTCGGTGCTTACTACCAGCACGACGATATCGACCGTCCGTATCAGCACGACGCGCACGCGACTGCGCTGGCTGTTTTCAGCGGTCACAGCTTCTACAACGCGTCGGCGAAGATCGAGACGGCGGCGGCGTTCGGCCAGCTCGGCTACGACTTCAAGAACGGCTGGAAAGTGACGGGCGGCGTGCGCTATCTCAACGACGACAAGTCCGGCACGAAGGACGTCACCTGTCTCGACGACGGCGGCGACGGTGCCTGCGTGACGCCGTTGCGCGGCCCGGTGGGCACGCACTGGAACGTCAGCTACGGTAAATCGTGGGACGCGGTCACCGGCCAGGGCAACGTCGAGTACCGGTTCAACGACTCGGCGCTGGCCTACGCGAGCATCGCGCAGGGCTTCAAGGGCGGCGGCTGGGACTTCATTCCGCCGACACCGGAAGCGGCGCAGATCTCGTTCGATCCGGAGAAGGTCACGAACTACGAGGTCGGTCTCAAGTCGGATCTGTTCGACCGACGGCTGCGTGTGAACACCGCGGTGTTCGAGATGGACTACAAGGATCTGCAGGCGCAGCGTACCGATCTCACGTGTCTGTGCTTGATCACGTCGAACGCCGGCAGCGCACGCATCCGCGGCGTCGAGCTCGAAGTCGAAGCGGCAGCGACCGACGGTCTGACGATCAACGCTGCGCTCACGTCGCTCGATCCGGTGTACGAGGACTACAACGACAATGCCGGCCACATCTACGACGGCAAGACGATGCAGCGCACGCCGAAGTTCAAGTACAACGTCGGTTTCGCGTACAACTCAGATCTGGGCAGCTGGGCGAACGCGCTGGAAGCACGCGTCAACTACACGCACCAGAGCAAGATGTATTGGGCGCCGGACAACATCAGTTTCGAGCCAGCTTACGGCTTGCTGGACGCGTCGGTGCGTCTGAACGGGCCGTCGCAGAACTGGGCCGTGACGCTGTGGGGCAAGAACATCACGGACGAGCTGTATTCGCAGCTCGGCCTGCCATTCCTCGGCGACCTGGTCGAGGTGTGGGGACCGCCGCGCACTTACGGCGTCGACTTCACCTACTCGTTCTGAGGCAACGCATGAGCGCGCAGCAGGAGATCCGCCAGACGCTCGCGACGATGTTCGACCAATGGAATCGCGAAGACCAGAAAAGCTACATGCAGCACTACTGGAACAGCGACGACATGCGCTGGTCGATGAAGGGTGTCTGGTACAAGGGCTGGTCGTCGATGAACGAGATCTACGGCGCCGACTATCCGCAGGGCGCCATGGGCATCACGGCGCTGTTCGACATCGAAGTGCAGATGCTCGCCGAGGATCTCGGCATCGCGCTGTACACGTGGACCCACAACACGCCGCGCGAGAATGTCGCCGGCTGCACGAGCCAGGTGTTTCGCAAAATCGGCGGCGCCTGGCTCGTCATCAACGAGAACAGCGCGCGCGTGCCGGCCAAGTGAGAAATGGGGACAGTCCCCATTTCTGCGGCGGAAACGGGGACAGTCCCCATTTCCCGCTATAGTGCGCCATGGATGAAGCAGCAGGCAGTCAACCAGTCGAAGGCAACCGAAGGTATCGCCGGCATCGCCGCGCGAGTCGGGCCGGAGCGCGCCGGTGCAATCCTGCGCAGCAGTCAGGTCGCGATGGCGTTCGAGGCGCTCGGCGATCGCTGGTCCGCACTCATGTTGCGCGAGATCTTTCTCGGCGCACGCCGCTTCGAGGAGCTGGTGGCGGCGACCGGCGCCAATCGTGCGACGCTGACCTCTCGTCTGCGCACGCTCGTCGACGAAGGCATTCTGCATCGTCATCCCTACCAGGTGCGGCCGACGCGTTACGAATACCGTCTGACGCGCATGGGTGCCGATCTCTACCCGACAGCGCTGATGTACTGGCTATGGGAACGTCGCTACGGCGGCAGCCAGTCCGACGTGCCGCGGGATCTGGTGCATCGGACCTGCGGCAAGAAGACGATGCCGCTGCTCATGTGCCGCGCCTGCCGCGAGCCCATCGACATTCGCAGCATCAAGGTCGAGATCGTCGCGGATCCGGACGAGCGGCAGGTGAGCCTCCCCAAGCACTGCCTGCACGTCGGCGCCAACTCCTGGCGTGAGATCGAGGAGGGCACGGTGCATGTCATCGACGTCATCGGCGATCGCTGGGCTGCGCTGGTGCAGGCGTCCAGCTACTTCGGGCTGCATCGCTTCGCAGATATCCAGGCGGCGCTGTGCGTGTCGACCAATACACTCGCCGACCGCTTGCGCATGCTGGTCCAGGCGCGCGTCTTCGAGCGTTTTCAATATCAGGATCGTCCACCGCGTTACGAGTATCGACTGACCGAGCGGGGTCGCGAGCTGTACCTGCCGGCGTTTACGCTGCACCAATGGGCCGACCGCTGGCTGCTGCGCGGTCGCACGGCGCCGCTGCAACTTAGCCATCGATCGTGCGGCAATACCGCAGACGGCGCTGTCGTCTGCAACCACTGTCGCGAAGAGCTGCAGCCTCGTGATGTCGAGCAGCGAAGACCTTCACGTGGCCGCTGAAGCGCAACACCCGCAATGGTTCGACCCGGCGATGCCGAGTCGCGAGCAGTGCGTCCTGCCTGCGCTGCTGGCGGCGCGTGCTGCGGCGACGCCTGATCGTGATTTTCTGCTGTACGAAGACGGTAAGCGTTGGAGCTACGGCCACACCTACGCGTTGGCGCGTCGTGCGGCTACCGGACTTCGTCGCTGCGGCGTGCAGAAGGGCGACAAGGTGCTCGTGTGGCTGCCCAATGGACCCGACGCAGTCCGCGCGTGGTTCGGGGCCAATCTGGTCGGCGCGTGCTTTGCGCCACTCAATATCGCTTATCGAGGCCGATTGCTCGAGCACGCGATCGAGCAGTCCGGTGCGACAGTCATGGTGTTGCACGCCGGGCTGATCGAGCGCCTGCAAGGTATCGACATCAAGCAGCTCAAGACGCTGATCGTTCTCGGCGAGAGGCCGGCGAACATGCAGTGGTCGGGTGCAGTCTTCGGCCCGGAAGTGCTTGATGGGGCCGACGACGGCGTGGCCGATGCGCAGGTCGAGCGTTGGGACGCGCAGATGCTCATCTTCACGTCCGGCACCACGGGCCCGTCGAAGGGCGTGCTGTGCACTTACCTGCAGATCAACACCGCAGCCCGCGTGCAGTACGGCTATATGAAGGCGGACGATTGCATGCTCATCGAGCTGCCGATGTTTCATATCGGCGGCGTCGGCTCGATCAGCGGCGCGTTGATCGCCGGCTGTCGTGCCGTGCTTTGCGAGAGCTTCAGTACCGAGCGCTTCTGGTCGCGCGTCCATCAATACGGCGCAACGACGACCAGCGGACTGATCGGCGCGATGCCGGCATTCCTCGCCAAGCTGCCGCCGTCGCCTGACGACAAGAACAACTCGCTGCGTTTTGCGGTGATGCCACTGTCGCGCCAGGCGATGGAGGTCGCGCAGCGCCACGATTTCCACTATTGCTCCGGCTTCAACATGACGGAGCTGTCGGTGCCGCTCGTGACGGATGTCGACGTGACCGAGCCCGGCAGCTGCGGGCGCCCGCGCACCGGCTGCGAATGTCGCATCGTCGATGCCAACGATATCGAGTGTCCGCCCGGCGTGACGGGCGAGCTGATCGTGCGCAACGATCTGCCGTGGACCACGTCGCAGGGCTACATCAACCAGCCGGAAGCGAACGCGCGTGCGTGGCGCAATGGCTGGTTCCACACGGGCGACCTGCTTTACCGGAACGAGCAGGGCGACTTCTTCTTCGTAGATCGGCTGAAGGATGCAATTCGCCGCCGCGGCGAGAACATTTCTTCGATGGAAGTCGAGTCCGACGTGCTGGCATTTCCCGGCGTCGGTGAAGTGGCCGCCGTCGGCGTGCCGAGTCCCGACGGTGAAGAGGAAGTGCTGGTCGCAGTCGCGCCGACGCCCGGTGCGACGCTGGATCCTGCGGCGCTGGTGCGATTTCTCGTGCCGCGCATGCCGCACTACATGGTGCCGCGCTACGTGCGCGTCATGGACTCGCTGCCGAAAACGCCGACCAACAAGGTGCGCAAGGTCGAGATCCGCCAGCAAGGGGTCACTGACGGATGCTGGGACCGCATCGCTGCCGGCATAGAAGTGCGCCGGACGAAGCTGTAACCGTCAATCTGCCTTTTTCTTCTGGTTCATCTCGAAGTAGTCGCGCCACTTCGTGATCTTGCCGTCGGCCCGAAATTCCATGATCCCCATGTACGGATGTGCGATGCGCTCGCCGGTGCGCTTGTCGGTGTATTCCTCGTAGCCCTCGACGAACAGGCAATTGCCGGCCTCGGCGACGCGATCGACACGCCACAGCGGATCGCCGGCGATGGTGCCGTACTTCGCCATGAAGCGGCGCACGCCGTCCTTGCCGCGTACGGGCGGAGTGCTGACGTGGAAGTGGTACTCGACGTCATCCGCCAGGAAGTCGACGAAGCGCTCGACGTCCGGCTTCAGGGCTGCGGCCATGATGGCCTGCAAAGTCTGTGCGTACTGACTCATCGCGAATCCTCACTCAGGAATGTCAGAAGATGCCGAGCTGGCGCGCGGCCAGGTCGTCCAGAATCTCCTCGGTGCCGCCGCCGATCGCGAAGATGCGTGCCTCGCGGTAGATGCGCTCGACGCGGTTGGAGCCGTCGTAGGCGTGCTGGCCGAGTACGTGCATGGCCTCGCGACCGACCCGCTCGAGCGTGCGGGTCGCCTGTACTTTCAGCATGGCGATATCGGCGACGACGTTTTCGCCTCGTTGCAGGCGCCAGATGCACTGGTCGAGATAGGC
>Ga0070661_100002705_pt1 | contig 12148 bp, 8 predicted proteins | sample KBSC43metaG_FD_64663 | JGI IMG/M metagenome (GOLD analysis project Ga0070661, IMG submission 64663) | Corn rhizosphere microbial communities from Kellogg Biological Station, Michigan, USA - KBS C4-3 metaG | ecosystem: Host-associated > Plants > Roots > Rhizosphere > Soil ...
CCCGCCATCTCGGGCGTGGGCTTTTGGCCGACCTTGAGGAACGGGTAGTTGACGTTCTCGAGGATGGGAATGCCGTGCCCGTGGAGTTCGACATTGGCCGGCACGGGAATCGTCGTCCAACCGGCGATGGAGAAATCCGGCTTCCAGAAGTCAGCGGGCACGTCGGCCGGCTTCGGCAGCCAGAGATAATCCCACTGCCCATTGAGCGAACGGTGGAATGGCGAGGCTTCGCGCCGTTGCGCCGAGCCGGCCGAAGCTGCGTCCGGGTAAACCGTCATCGTCGCGTGCGGTTTCTCCGTGCCGCGACTGAGCGCCCTCGGATTTTCGTAGTCCGGAAGCGCGTCGGCGAGGAAGTCGGGAATGAGCGCGTGGGGAAGCTCGCGTTGAACGTTCTGCTCGGCGATCACGTCGCCTTCCGCGTGCGCGGGAAGGCATGACAGCACGAGGGCGACGAGCACGCTTCCGAGGAGATGGCGGGGGTTCATGGCGGAGGAATGGAGGAATTTAGAGATGGCAGGGGCCGTCGGGGACGGGCGTGCCGAAATCGGGCGTGCCATCTGCGCGCCAATGGATGACTTGCGCGCGGGTGGCGCGGTCGCGGTTGCGGAGCGGGTCGCCGGTGATCTTCTCGTGGTTGCGATCGTGGTAAACGAGGATGTCGGTCTTGCCGTCGGGCGTGGTGGTGAAGCCGTTGTGGCCGGGGCCGAACTGGCCGGCGACGGCGTCGGTCTTGAACACGGGCTCGGGTGATTTCGTCCACGATTTCGCGTCGAGCAGATCGGCTCCCTCGGGCGCAGAGAGCAGGCCGAGGCAGTAGTTGGCGTCGGTGGCGCTGGCGGAGTAGGTCATCCAGACGCGGCCGTTTTTCACGAGGACGGCGGGGCCTTCGTTCACCCAGTGGCCGCGTTTTTCCCATTCGAGCTCGGGGCGCGAAAGGCAGGTGATCGGTCCGGTGATGGCCAAGGGGCCGTCCATTTTCGCGATGTAGATGTTGGTGCCTTTCACATTCGGCGCGACCTGGGTCCACACATAGTAGCGGACGCCGCGGTGGCTGAAGGTCGTCGCGTCGAGGGAGAAATGTTCCCAGCCGAGCCGCATCGGTCCCTTTTCCGTCCATTGTGCTTCGAGCGGATTGGCGCCGACGCCCTCAAGGGTATAGGGACGAATGGTCCGCCATCCCTTGCCCCGTTCGCCCGCGGAGAAATAGAGATACCATTTGCCGTCGATGAAATGGAGCTCCGGCGCCCAGATGTTTTCGCTCATCGGGCCGGACTCGTGTCTGCGCCAGACGACCTTCGCCTCGGCGGTGGAAAGTTCTCCGAGCGTGCGGGCGCGGCGCAGCTCAAGGCGGTCGTAGTCTGGGACGGTCGCGGCGAGGTAGTAGTAGCCGTCGGTGTGTAGCGTGACGTGCGGGTCGGCCCGCTCGGGCACGATGGGGTTCGTCCAGGCGAGTGGATCGGCGGCCAACGCGGAGGCGGCGAACAGCAGGGAGAGCAGGGCGAGAATCGGGGCGCGCATGGACGGTGTCATTGCGGGGGTAGATCGAGGCCTTCGGTCGTCTGCACAACGCGCTTCATCGTGCCGTCGGGGTTGTAGTAGAGATAGTCGATGCAGACGGAGCGGCGCGAGCTGCCGCCCGGGGAGGGGCGCTGAATGGCGCCGTTGTGGTAGACGAAATACCACTGTCCCTTGAACTCGATGATGGCCTGGTGGATGGTGCTGCTGTTGAAGGCGCCCTCCGCGAGCAGGCCGCGGGGCGTCCACGGGCCGGTGATCTTCGGGGCGGTGGAGTATGAGGTTTTTTCGGGGAAGCCGGTGGAGTAGGAGAGATAGTAGATGTTGCCGCGCTTATGCACCCAGGGCGCCTCGGTGTAGTCGGGCAGGCCGTCCACCGGTTGGATGTCGCCGTCGAGCTCGATCATGTTGGGCTTCAGTTTCGCGTAGTAGCACCGGGGGTTGCCCCAGAAGAGGTAGGCCTGGCCGTCGTCGTCGATGATCACCGTGGGGTCGATCGCGCCGAAGGTCATCTTGTCGGTGACGAGCGGAGCACCGATGGCGTCCTTGAAGGGGCCGGTCGGGCTGTCGGAGACCGCCACGCCGATGGCCCGGTTGCCATACTTGGCGTGATCGCTGGTCACGGCGTTGATATACCAATAGAACTTCCCGGCCCGCTCGATGACTTGGGATGCCCAGGCGTCAGACGTCGCCCACGGGAAGTCCTTGACCGACAGGATGGCCCCGTGGGACGTCCACGTTTTCATGTCCTTGGAGGAATAGCAGAGCCAGTCCTGCATGAAGTAGCCTTGCTTGGGCTTGGCTTCGTCGTGGCCGGTGTAGAGATAGACGGTGTCGCCGCAGACCATCGCGGCGGGATCGGCCGTGAAGACGTCGGTGATGATCGGGTTGGCGGCATGCGATGGGGCGGCGGCACCGAGCGCGAGGATCGCGGCGAAGACATGGCACTTGTGTAAAGAGGGGAGACGCATGGCGTTTTTTTTCAGTGGTTAACGGAGGGGTGATGCGGTGCGGGAAATCGGGCGAAATACGGAGGTCAGAACGCCTTGAGCTTCCAGTGGTCGGCGAGCTTGCGGGCCTCGGCGGGAGTAAGCGGAACGACGGCACCGTGCTTGGGGCCGGTGGTGAAGTTGACGGTCTTCATGACGCCTTCGTTGAAGCGGCCGAGGTTGACAAAGGTTTTAAAGTCGGTCGTTTCGCTGAAGCCGAAGTTGTGCGGGTCGATGCCGTAGATGTCATACATGAGCACCCACTTGTCCTGACCGATGCGCTTCCAGACGTTCGGCGCCTCACAAGCCTTGGGCTCGTGATCACACCAGGCCGGGTCGTAAACGTAGCCCGAGGTGAGCGAGTCGGAGACGGCTTGCTTGATGCCCGGCGTGCCGTCGTGGGCGACATAGAAGAGGTGGAACTTGTCGCCGACCTGGGTGATGTCGCCGTCGATGTAAGAAACGTCCTTGGGATACTCGAACAACAGCTTGGGCTCGGTCGTGAGTTTGGTGAACGCGTCGTCCACGTAGGCGTAGTAGAGCCGGTTGCGGCCGTTGCCGAAGCGCATGGTGAAATGGACCATGAGCTTCTTGGCCTGCGCGTCGTAAACGGTTTCGGGCGCCCAGGCGCAGCCGATGTTTTCAAAGCCGGGGAAGGCCTTGTCGACGCGAACGACGGAGTGCGACCAGTTGACCAGGTCGGTCGATTTCATGAAGACGAGGCCGCGGTTGTTGCCCCAGCCGTAGCTCTTGTCGCGTTCCCACTGGGTGGAGCGCAGGCCCTCTTTTTGCGCGAAGAGGTGCAGATCGGTCATCGCGAGGTAGAAGGCGCCGTCGGGGCCCCGGAAGATGTGGGGATCGCGAATGCCTTTTTGCTCGGCGATTTCCTTGCCGTCGATGACGGGCTTGTCGTCGTTCAACGCGGTGAACGTATAGCCGTCGGAGCTGAGCGCCATGTGCAGGCTGTGGGTCTCGTCATGGAAATAGACGAGCAGGTAGGCGCCGAGTTCGGATTCGGCGGGCACGCGGGCCGAAACCATGAGCGTGGAGGTCAGATAAAGGGCGAGCAGGGAGACAAGGCCGAGGATGGGTTTCATTGGAATGAGCAAGAGATGATCGAGCAGGCGGGACGATGCGGTCCGGGGCGCCGGAACCCGCGGATAGGGAGAGGCGGAATCAGCGAAACTCCGCGTAAGACGAATCCGGGACGATCTGGGCGGCGTTGATAACAACGCCTTTGTCGCGCGGACGCAGATTCAGCGTGATGACATTGGTCTTGCCGGCGCCAAAGTTCAGCCACGTTTCCGGAATGTAGAAATCGCGCTGCGGACCGACCTGCCAATAGCGGCCGATGCAGCGACCGTTCACGTAAATAAAGCCGTCGCCTTCCGCCTCCAGGTGCAAGTGCCACGGCACCCACACTCCGGGTTCTTGCGCCGGCAAGGTGAACTGCGTCCGATACCACGTCAGCAGAGCGCGTGGAGCCGGCGCCGCATTGGGTCCGATGGGCGTCGATTCCCAGCCTGCGCCGATTTTGGCTTTGTCACGCGAAAGCGCTTCGCCGACCTCCCGCTCGGAGCCGAGCGAGCCTCCTTGGGCAAAACGAACCGGTTCACCGGCCTGCGCACCTTCAATGGATAGAAGGCCATAGGTGCCGCCCTTTTCCATTTTCGTGGGTCCGTTCCGATGGCCCAGTTTTTCATGGAGCACGATCAGCTCCCGTTTACCCGGAGGAAGCGTGAACGCAAAATGGCCGTTGTCCTTGCTCACCACCGCGGGCAGCAGGTCTCCGCCGTCGCTTCCGATGACGGCATCGCCGGGCAGCACCTCGACGGTGACGGTCGCACCCGGAGCGGCGGATAATTTATAATAAACGAAATGGCTGTCGAAGACGCCATGCGCCTCGATCGGCTCATTGGACGCCAGCGACGTCCAGGCTGACGGCAAAGGATCCGCGAGCCTCTGGGCCTCGCGCAACTGCACCGGCGCGGGCAGGCGGTTGGGACGTTTGATTTCCGGCGCCGGTTTCGGCAGCCATTCGCCTTGGCGGGCGTCGGTCACGCCGGGCGGAAGGCAAAGCACAAGCGAACCGAAAGGCTCGAGCTTGTAGTCGAACGAGAAGCTCGCTCCGCCTTCCTCGCTCACTTGGGCGACGCCGCCACGAGGGTTTTTGTGATCATCCGTGCGCACGAAAATGTAGCGACTGCCATCGACGGCGCGACGCTCGGTGATTTGGACGTCACTGTCCGTGGCTTTCGCCTGGATTTTCACCGGGAGGGAGCGGACGAGTTTGGCACCGTGTTCGCGAATCATCTGGCCCAGCGCCCGGACGCGTTGATACCGGTCGTCCACGCCTCCGTTTTCACGAATGGGAGCGGCGTAATCGTAGGTGGTCGTGATATTGCGTCCGCCCCAGTCGTCAAAATTGGTTCCGCCGAAGAGCATGTAATAGTTGGTGATCGTCTCTCCCTGCTGCCACGCGAAGAGGGTGATGTTCTGGATTTGAGCGGCCGTCAGGCCGTCCTGGCGCTCGCTCAGCTTGCCTCCGACCACGGACAGCCAGCCGCCCTGCAATTCCGTCGTGGCGAGGGGCGCGTCGGGCTGTTCCCGACGCAGCTTGTCGATGCCCGCATTGAGTTCTCCGTAAACGTTCCAGCGCGGGTAAAAATTACAGCAGTCGAACATCTGCCGGAGCACGGGGTCGGCGGAGCCGCGCACCTGCTTGGTCCAGCAGGTGAAGAACGGCACATCGATGCCGCCGGCCCGCGCAAAGCCGGCGAGCGCCTTGAGTTGGTTGATTTTGATTTGATCGGAAAATTTCGCCGAATCGTATTCGTTTTCCAGTTGCACCAAAATCACGCCGGGCCGTCCCGGCGCCAGGCGCGTGATCTGGTGTTTGGCGATGGTCGGGCAGATCGCGTCAAACCAGTGCTTGGTCCAACGGAGGAAAACCGGGTCGTCCGAGCGCATCGACCCCGGCGACTTAAGGGCGCTCAGCCACAACGGGAATCCTCCGTTGTCCCATTCCGCGCAAATGTAGGGGCCGGGCCGAACGATGACATAAAGGCCAAACTGCTCGGCCATCGTGAGCCAATCGTCGAGATCCTGCAGGCCGGTGACCTTGGAGAAGTCTTCAACCGAACCTGGCATCTCGCGTTCATGCCAGTTCCAAGGCGTGTAGGTTTCGACCGTGTTGAAACCGGCATCCTTGATCTTTTGAAAACGATCCCGCCAGAGTTCCTTCGGGCAGCGGAAATAATGGAAGGCCCCGCTGTAAATGAAGGTGTCCTTTCCTTCGATGGTCAGGCACTGCGCGTCATAACGAATGCGCGCGGGATTCGAGAAGGGGCGCGCATCTTCCGCGCGGACGGGCGTTGCCAAAAAAAAGGCGCAGAGCGCCGCCGAAATGAGGGAGCAAGCTTTGGCGGTCATAGCGGGTGGTAGACGAAATGGTTGAAGCGGACGTCGCCGGCGCCGGCGGCGATCAAGCCGGGACGCAGCGCGAAGAAGCCCTTGAAGCGGTTGTGGTGCATCTGGGAGACATCGATACCGGAGCGAACGGTCTCCCACGTGGTGCCGTCACGGCTGGCGAACAAGGCGCAGGTTTTGCCGTCGTTGACGATTTTCAGAAACCAGTGGTTGCCCGGGAAATTGTCGTGGCGGGAGGTGCGCTGGGCGTCTTCGTTGACGGTGAACCCGCGGCCGTCGGAGGTGATGCCCACGAAGGCTTTTTCGTTATAGAAAAGAATGAGCCCGCCGGTGCTTCCGGGGGCGAGGGTGACTTCGGCCTGCAGGGTGTAGGCGGAGTCCGTGGCGGTGGTGAGCAGCAGTCGGGCGTCGGCGGGCGTGGTGCCTTTGGCGCGCAGATACAGGCTGTGGTCCTTCAGCGTGATGTCAGTCGGACTGTAGTCGCGCCAGGTGGTCCATTGGAGGCCGAGCGCGGGGCCGGAGAAGTCGTCGGAGAGGGGCATGTCCTGGACGGCGTCCGGCGGACGGGGCGCGTCGGGTGCGGCCTTGACCCAGCCGTCGGCGGTCCATTGGACGGGTTCGATGAGCGTCTGGCGGCCGAGCGGATAGGCGCCGTTTTCGTAGGCGTGGTAAACGATCCACCAATGATCGTGGCCGTCGTCCACGAGGGTGCCGTGGCCCTTCGACCACCAGTGTTCGTCGGCGCTCCAAGTGTGGATGATCGGGTTGTGCGGCGAGTTTTCCCACGGGCCGTCGATGCTCCGGGAGCGGGCGCTGATCGCCATGTGGCTGGTGGCGGGGCCGGCGGTGCCGCCTTCGGCCGAGATCATGTGGAACCAGCCGTCCTTCCGGATGATTTTGGGGGATTCGAGGAATTTGCCCTCGGTCTTCCATGATTTGGGATAATCCCAGCCGTCGTAAACGTGTTCAAGTTTTCCGACCACGGAAAGGCCATCGTCGGAGAGCCGGATGCGATGGCCCTCGGAGAGAAAGAGCCAGCGCCGCCCCTTCTCGTCCACGGCGTGGCCGGGGTCGATGTAGTTGACTTCAAGCCGGACGGGATCACTCCACGGGCCAGCGATGTGGTCGGCCCAGATTACCCAGTTTTTCCCGGCGGCGGGGAAGTAGATGTAGTATTTCCCCTGGTGTTTGACGAGGTCGGGAGCCATGGCCGAGCCAACGACTTTGGTCATGGCGCGGCAGACGGGCTTCCAATTCACAAGATCCTTCGAGTGCCAGATGAGGAAGCCCGGCGCGTAGAGGAACGGCGAATGAGTCAGATAGTAGTCATCGCCATCACGCAGGATCGTAGGATCGGCGTAGTCGCCGCGCAGGATGACGGTGGGCCGGGTGGGAGTCGGGGCTAAATCCGGGGCCGTGGACGCGTGGAGGGAAGATAGCCCGGTCATGAGAAAGGTGGCGCTGAGGAGCAGGGCGTGGCGGATCATGGTTCGGGCGCGCGGACGAGTGTGAGGCCGATCGAGGGGTGGTTGGCGGGGGGGCGGGATTCGGACGACGGGGAGCGGGCCCAAGCTCCGGTGTTGAGGCATTCTTTCTGAATCAAACGGGGGTTCAAATGCGGCGCCACTGACTCAGGTCAGTGAACGATTGCCTGCCAGCGATTTTGCACCGAGAATGGAGTGATCATGGAGAAGCGAGTTACCCAAAAAGATCTGGCCCACGCGCTCGGATTGGCGCGCTCGACCGTGACGATGGCATTGAGGCATGACCCGAGCATCCCAAAGGTGCGCCGCGACGAGATCCTGCGAAAGGCCGCCGAGATGGGCTATCAACCGGACCCGATGCTATCCGCGCTCTCGCAGTATCGAAAACGGCAGTCGCCCCGGTCGAAGCATGCGGTAATCGCGTGGCTCAATGTATGGCCCGAGCCGAAAAAGCTGCGCGCCTGGGTCGAGTTTGACCACTACTGGCTCGGGGCCGCGGCTTGTGCGGAAGAGTATGGCTACCGTCTCGAAGAGTTCGTGGTGGGCGGGGCGATGACGCTGCCACGCTTGGAGAAGATTCTACTGACTCGAAACATCCAAGGCATACTCATCGCGCCCCATCGCGCCTTCCCCATCGACTGGCAGGACTTTAATTGGAAGCGCTTCTCCGTGGTCGGGTTTGGCGGACGGGTTGACGACGCGCGCTTCCATCTCGTGGGCAGCGCGCAGGCGATCAACGGAGTCACTGCTTTCACGCGAATGAGGCAACTGGGCTACCGGCGCATCGCATTCGTCGGCGGACACTCCCAGACCATCCTGTTCGGCGCCGGGTTTCAGTGGGCGCAAAAAGACGTCCCCACGAAGGAGCAAGTGCCCCCCTTTTTTATCGAGCGGCCCGGCATCGAAGCACACCAGACGAAGTTCACCGCATGGCTTAAAAAGGAGAAACCCGACGCCATCCTCACGGAAGTGGGCTGTTTGGAGCGTATGATCGAGCGAGCCGGATACCGGGTGCCAGATGACATCGGTCTGGCTACGACTACGGTGCTCGACACACCAATCGACGCAGGAATCGACCAGAACCCGAAGGAAATTGGGCGGACCGCGATGCTCGCCGCCATTTCTCTCATCAACGACAACGATCGCGGCATCCCCCCGGTCTGCCGCCATCTTCTTGTCGAAGGGCGTTGGGTGGATGGGAAAACCCTTCCTCAAAAAACCACCCTCTAAAGTTCCCTGCCCCATCGGCCTTGCGCCGAGCACTGGCTCGCTCCTTGGTCGCGATGGGTGGGGCGTGGCGCTGGTTCGCCGGCGGGATCTCCGGCGACACGTTGACGAAAAAGCCCGCCGTGCGGAGCCTGAGCCTTAAGAGGGCGTGATTACTCGCCACACGGCGGGCGGGGCCTTCCGTGAGCTCCTGCTGAGATGCGAGCGGTGTTTGTCCTGGCTAGATTTCTAGCCCGGCAGCCTTTGCGTTTTGCTTGGCGGAATTGAGAGCCCTTTTTTTAGCGGAAAATCCCATTCGTGGGGGAGCCCGAGGTTTTCGTTGGGAATCCCCGCTTCTCGCATCAGAATCACGAGATGCGGTAGATGACCATCCCATGAATCCCGAGAGCCCAAAGCGCTCCATCCGTCAGATCACGGGCTGCGGTGGATTTACCTGTCCCTTTATAAAGAAAACGGCGGAGGTTTCGGTGGCGGGAATGCATGGGGGCGGTGCGGCCAGGGTTCGCGGAGCTCCCCCTTCCTGCCGCCGGAACGCGACATCGCGATCCACATCTTCACCGCTTCCTCGACCCTCGTCGGCGTCTGCCTCACCGTCATCAGCATCCTCGGGCGGATCACCCAGGGCAGCCTCTTGCACCGCATCGTGGACGATCTGCTGGCGAGCGACGCGATGATCTTTCTCTGCTCCTGCCTGCTTTCCTACAGCGCTCTTCGAATCCGGGCGAAGCAACGCAGTCACCGCCTGGAAAACGCCGCGGACATCGTGTTCCTCGTGGCGCTCTCCATTCTCGTGCTCGGCAGCGCCTTGATCGTCTGGGCGGTGGTGTGACGGACCGCGGACCCCGGGAACCCGACGGATCGCACACACTCGACGTGAGAAGGGCGCGGAGCCGTAACGAATCCGCGCCCTTCTGGTTGCGAATCTTCCGACCGGCCCAACACCCAGTTCCCCCCGGAATGCGTGATGGCCCGATCTCGTCGAAACGCCGCCTGGGCGCCCCTCTGCAGCGGCACGCTTTCAGCTGGCAGGCTGGATGACACAAAACCCTGACGGACGCAAGATGTCCCACGAGTAAAAACACGCATCTCCCGTGACCAAAGCGTCACCGCGACAGGCGCGCTGCCTCTTTCTCCCTCCCCGGCCCGTGCAGCGGAATGCGGGTTGCCCGTCCGCCCCATCCGTCTACCCTGTCCGCCATGGACGACCTCACGGCGGCGCGGGCGACGATGGCCTTTTCGCTCGGTTTCCACATCATTTTCGCGGCGATCGGGATGACGATGCCGTTCCTGATGTCGGCGGCGCATTACCTCTACCTGAAGCGAGGCGAGACGATCTATCTGGAGCTGACCCGCATGTGGATGAAGGGAGTGGCGATCCTGTTCGCGGTCGGCGCGGTGTCCGGCACGGTGCTGTCATTCGAGCTCGGGTTGCTTTGGCCGGGCTTCATGGCACACGCCGGACCGATCATCGGCATGCCCTTCTCGTGGGAAGGCACCGCGTTTTTCCTCGAGGCGGTGGCGATCGGCTTGTTCCTCTACGGCTGGAAACGGATGAAACCGTGGGTCCACTGGGGCACCGGCCTGACGGTCGGCATCTCCGGCTTCGTTTCGGGGATCTTCGTGGTCGCCGCCAACTCATGGATGAACGCGCCACAGGGCTTCGAGTGGGTCGAGGGCGCGGCGCGGAACGTCGATCCCGTGGCCGCGATGTTCAACCGCGCGTGGTTGCACCAGACCGCCCACATGCAGCTCGCGGCGCTGCAAGCGGTCGGCTTCGCCGTCGGCGGCGTGCACGCCCTGCTCTACCTGCGCGGCCGGGCGAAAGAGCTGAATTTGAAAGCGCTGCGGATCGCGATGGTGTTCGGCGCGGCGGCGGCGATCGCCCAGCCGCTGGTCGGCCACTTCGCGGGCGAACGGGTCGCCGAGCTGCAACCGGCGAAGCTGGCGGCGATCGAGGGGCATTTTGAAACCGGCACCCACGCGCCGCTGACGGTCGGCGGCATCCCGGACGTCGAGACGCGGACGATGAAATGGGGTGTCGAGCTGCCCGGCATGCTCAGCGTGCTGGCCCACCGCGATCCGGCCGCCGAGGTCACCGGGCTCGACCGCTTCCCGCGCGAGGACTGGCCGCCGGTGCTCATCGTCCACCTCGCCTTCCAGCTGATGGTCGCGCTCGGCATGCTGATGGCGCTGCTCGGCGCGTTGTTCTTCTGGTATCGGAAAAAGGACCGCTTCCCGCGCTGGTTCCTGTGGTCGCTCGCGTTCGCCACCCCGCTCGGCATGGTCGCGATCGAGGCCGGCTGGATCGTCACCGAGCTCGGCCGCCAGCCGTGGATCATCTACGGCGTGATGCGCACCGCCGACGCCGTCACCCCCGTGCCCGGCATGGTGTATCATTTCTTCCTGTTCCTGATCCTCTACCTCGGCCTCGCCGCGGTCACCGGCTGGCTGTTCCTGCGCCAGATCCGCATCACCCAACGCAAGTTCGACGAGCCATGATCGAGATCCTCGTTTTCTTCATCGCCGCCTCGCTGCTGCTCTACATCCTGCTCGGCGGCTCGGACTTCGGCGCCGGCATCCTCGAACTGCTGCCCGGCGGCGACCTGCGCGAGGCGCGGAAAAAAGTGATCAACCGCGCGATGGGCCCGGTGTGGGAGGCGAACCACATGTGGCTGATCCTCATCGTGGTGATCCTCTTCGTCGGCTTCCCGCGGATCTTCACCACGCTGATGATCTCGCTACACCTCCCCTTCCTCGCCCTGCTCGTCGGCATCGTGGTGCGCGGCACGGTGTTCACCTTCCGCCACTACGACGCGATCCAGGAACCGATCAGCCAGCGCGCCTACACCTGGCTGTTCGGCCTCTCCAGCCTGTGGAGCGCGCTGTGGCTCGGCATCATCGCCGCCAGCCTGACCCGCGGCACCATCGACCCGAAGGCGACCGACGTCTGGCAGGCCTACTTCGCGCCGTGGTGGGGTTTTTACCCGCTGTCCGTCGGGCTGTTCGTCACGTGCATCTTCGCCTTCCTCGCCAGCGTCTTCCTGATCGGGGAAACCGACGACGAGGCGCTCAAAAAGCGCTTCCGCCGCTGCGCAGCCGGCTTCAACGGCTCGCTGGTCGTCTCCGGCGGGCTGGTCTTCGCCACCTCTTTCGGCGAGAAGCCCGGCTTGTTCCGGCTGTTCCTCAAGCACCCGCCGGCGATCGCCGCCCTCGTGCTGGCCACCGCCCTGTTCGTCGTCCTCTGGCGCTTCGTCTCGCGCCGCCAGGTCCTGCTCACGCGCGCCGCCGCCTCCGGCCAGGTCGTGCTCATCCTCTGCGGCTGGTGGGTGCTCTACGCCCCCAACGCGGTGATCACCACCGACGGCCCGCTCAGCTTCTACGCGCAAGCCGCCCCCGCCGCCACCCTCCGCCCGCTGGTCTTCGCCCTGCTCGTCGGCAGCATCTTCATCTTCCCCAGCCTCGCCTTCCTGCTCCGGGTGTTCAAATCGGGCGACCGGGAGGAGA
>Ga0070661_100002709_pt1 | contig 12143 bp, 10 predicted proteins | sample KBSC43metaG_FD_64663 | JGI IMG/M metagenome (GOLD analysis project Ga0070661, IMG submission 64663) | Corn rhizosphere microbial communities from Kellogg Biological Station, Michigan, USA - KBS C4-3 metaG | ecosystem: Host-associated > Plants > Roots > Rhizosphere > Soil ...
GGCGACAGGAAGATGCCGACCAGCGTCGCCGGCTTGCCGTTGTAGCGGCCGTTGAACTCGTAGCTGGCGGCACCGAGCTCGACGCGCGCGATGTCGCGCAGGTAGACCGTCGAGCCGTCGGGATTGGCGCGCACGATGATGCCCTCGAACTCCTTCGGGTCGGCGAGGCGGCCCTTGGTCGTCACCGTGTAGACGAGGTCCTGGCCCTTGCCGATCGGAGACTGCCCGACCTTGCCGGCGGCGAACTGCGCGTTCTGGTCGTTGATCGCGCTGATGACGTCGGCGGGCGTCAGCTTCATCTGCGCGAGGCGATCCGGCTTCATCCAGATGCGCATCGCGTAGTCCTTGGCGCCGAAGATCTGCACGTTGGTCGTGCCCGGCAGCCGCTTGATCTCGTCGAGCACGTTGAGCAGCACGTAGTTCGACGTGTCGAGGTCGGTGAAGCGGCCGTCCGGCGAGTAGAACGCCACGACCTGCAGGAACGACGAGCTGCCGCGCTCGACGGTGACGCCCTGCCGCCGCACTTCCTCGGGGAGCCGCGGCAGCACCTCGTTGACGCGGTTGTTGACGTTGACCGCGGCGATGTCGATGTTGGTCCCGATCTCGAACGTCACCTGGATCTGCACGACGCCGTTGGACGCCGAGTTCGAGCTCATGTACTGCATGCCCGGGATGCCGTTGATGGCGTTCTCGAGCGGCGCGGCGACGGTCTCCTCGACCACCTGTGCCGACGCGCCGGGGTACGTCGCCGCGACGGTCACGACCGGCGGCGCAATCTCGGGATACTGGGCGATCGGCAGCGTGCGGATCGCGGCGAGGCCGGCCAGCACCAGGAAGATCGAGATGACCGCCGCGAAGATCGGGCGATCGATGAAAAAGCGCGAGAGCATGGTGTCGGTTCCCGGTGCCGGTTACGACTTCTTGGCTTCGGACTTGGCGGGCGCCGCGGGCGCTGCCGGTGCGCCGCCGGGTGCCGCGCCGCCGGGCGCGCCCGGGTTCGCGTTCTGCGCGCCGTCGGGAATGATCGGCGCGTTGGGTGTCAGCTTGGCGATGCCGTCGATGATCAGCTCGTCGCCGGGCTTGAGGCCCGACTCGATGACGAAGAGGTTCTGGCCGCTGGCGTCGACCCAGTCGCCGAGCTTGACCGGGCGCGGCATCGCGACGTCCTTGCCCTCCTTGTCCTTGCCGGCGACGAACACGTACTTGCCCTGCGTGCCGTCCAGCACGGCCACCTGCGGGATCGCGATCGCGTTCTTGCGCACCGCGCCCGTCAGCGTGACGCGCACGAACTGGCCCGGCTTGATCGCGAGGTCACGGTTCGGAAGCTCCGCACGGAGCTCGTAAGTGCCCGTCGAGGGATTGATGCGCGTGTCGGAAAAATTGATCTTGCCCTTGCGCGGGAACGTCGAGCCGTCCGAGAGCTTCAACTGCACGTCGTATGCGTTGTCGCGCGGCAGCGCGAGCTCGCCGTTGGTCACCGCCTTGTTGATCTCGAGCTGCTGGTTCTCGGCAATGCTGAATTGCACCCAGATCGGGTCGACCTGTGACACGACGGTGAGGAGCGTCTGGTTGGCGGTGGCGAGGCTGCCTTCCGACACCTGCGCGCGGCTCGTGAGTCCCGAGATCGGCGATACGGCGCGCGTGTAGCCGAGGTCGAGCTCGGCGGAATCGAGTTTCGCCTGCGCCGACTTGATCGCCGCGGCGGCGAGGTCGGCGTTCGACTGGGCGTCGTCGGCCTCCTTCTGGCCGATCGCGTGACGCTCGGCGAGCGGCTTCAAGCGCGCGGCTTCGCGGTCGGCCTGGGCCTTCTGCGCCTTGGCGCGCGCGAGATCCGCCTGCGCCGCCTCGACGACCGCCTGATAGGGTTTCGGATCGATCACGAAGAGGAGCTGGCCGGCCTTGACGGCGGAGCCCTCCTCGTAGGCGCGCTTCTCGACGATGCCGGTGACGCGCGCGCGCACCTCGACGTCCTTCGACCCGATCGCCTGGCCGGTGTACTCGAACGTGACCGGCAGGTCGCGCGGCGCGACCTTCTCGAGCGTCACGTGCGCCGGCGGAAAGCCATGGAATCCTTGCGGCTGTTGCTGGCCACAGGCGGCGAGCGCCAGCAAAATCAGGACGCTTGAGGACTTGCGGAACATGGGATTCTCCGAGAGGGGTATTCGGAACGGTGTCGGCTAACTGAGTCGGCGAGCTGAGGCGGCGAGCTGAGGTGGCGGTCGGGGCGACCTCGTTGCACGAGCGTGCTGCGCCGCAACTTGACGTTGCCGGGCAATTTACATACATTCATGCATGTTTGCAACCCCGTCCGTGCATGAATTCGGCGCGCCGGGCGTCCCGAACACGTAGGACGACCGACCAGACTACACAAGCTCGGGCGACGATCCTTTTCGACAAAGGCAACACGATGACCCGCAAGACCCGCGAGGGCGCCGCGGCGACGCGCGAGGCGCTCCTCGATGCGGCCGAGACCGTCGTCCGCACCAAGGGCGTCGCGCACGCGACACTGGGCGACGTCGCGCAGGCGGCAGGCCTGACGCGAGGCGCGGTCTACTGGCATTTTCGCGACAAGGACGAGCTGCTCGCCGCCATGTGCGAGCGCGCGGCATTGCCGATGGAGGCGATGCTCGCGTGCTGCGGCGCGCCGCCCGATCAGTCGCCGCTCGCGACGCTGCGCAACAATGCCGTGCTGGCACTGATGCGGCTCGCGCGCGACCCGCGCACGCTGGCCGTCTTCGACGTCGTCTTCAACAAGTGCGACGGCGCGCACGACGCGTCGTCGATGCGCGATCGCCGCCGCCTCAACGACGAAGGCTGCCGGCAGCACGTCGTCGGCCTGTTGCGACACGCGGTCGACGCGGGCGAATTGCCGCCCGACACCGACGTCGCGATGGCGGCGGAGGTGATGCGCGGCTTCATGCTCGGCGTCATGCACGCGTGGGCGCGCGACCCGTCCGCCTACGACCTCGAGCGCGCCGCGCACCCGATGGTGGACATGCTGATCGCGGGCCTCGCCGCGCGCCCGCCGCGGATCGTCGGCCGCGACGTCGTGCCGTACCGCGCCGCCAGCGCCGCCACCGGCTGACCTCCGCGGCGGTCGCGCGATAATCGGCGGAGGCGCCGCGCTCGCCGCGGCCTCCGATCCACTTTTCGCGGGACGACTCATGAGCACGATCAAGACCGTCGGCGTCATCGGCGCCGGCACGATGGGCAATGGCATCGCGCAGGCCTGCGCGGTCGCGGGCATCCCGGCGATCATGATCGACGTCGCCGACGCCGCCGTGCAAAAGGGCGCGGCGGCGATCGCCGCGAGCCTCGACCGTCTCGTCAAGAAGGAGAAGCTCACCGCCGACGCGAAGGCCAAAGCGGTCGCGCTGGTGCGCGGCGGCACCGACTACGCGCTCCTGAAAGACGCCGACTTCGTCATCGAGGCCGCCACCGAGCGCGTCGATCTCAAGCTCGACATCCTGAGGAAGGTGGACGCGATCGCCCGGCCGGGCGTCATCGTCGCTTCGAACACTTCGTCGATCTCGATCACGCAGCTCGCCGCGGTGACGAAGCGCGCCGAGCGCTTCCTCGGCATGCACTTCTTCAACCCGGTGCCGATGATGACGCTGGTCGAGCTGATCCGCGGGCTCGCGACCAGCGACGCGACGCTCGACGAGGCGCGCGCGCTGGCGGTCGCGCTCGGCAAGACGCCGATCGTCGTCAAGAACAGCCCCGGCTTCGTCGTCAACCGCATCCTCTGCCCGATGCTCAACGAGGCGGTGTTCGCGCTGCAGGAGGGGCTCGCCACGGCCGAGGCGATCGACGAGGGCATGAAGCAGGGCTGCAACCATCCGATCGGGCCGCTCGCGCTCTGCGATCTCGTCGGCCTCGACGTGCTGCTCGCGGTGATGAACGTCTTCTACGCGGACTTCAACGACCCGAAGTACCGGCCCGCGCCGCTCTTGAAGGAAATGGTCGCCGCCGGCTGGCTCGGCCGCAAGACCGGCCGGGGCTTCTACCGCTACGACGCGCGCTGACCATCGTCGTCATCCCCGCGAAAGCGGGGATCCAGTCGTGGCGCCGCGGTAAGTCGACCGCGCGTCCTCTCCCGCGTCAAAACGGGATTCCCGCATTCGCGGGAATGACGAGCTTCCCGGCGGTACGGGAATGACGAGCTTCCCGGCGGTACGGGAATGACGAGCTTCCCGGCGGTACGGGAATGACGAGCGACTAGCGCACGAACGTCACGTCGACGGCGCCGATGCCGTCGAGCGTGGCACGAAGCCGCTGCGGCCGGTCGATCGTGACGGGCGGCACGAGCGTGCCGGTCGTCACGATTTGTCCGGCGCGATAGCCGCCGAGCGGCAGCGCGCCTTCCATGAGGCTCGCGAGCACCGGCGTCCACGGATCGTCCTGCGGATGGCCGCCGACCGCGTCGTGGCGCTGCGTGTCGTCGATCGTGTAGCGGCAGCGCAGGCGCGCCAGATCGAGCGCGGCGAATTCGCGCGTCGCATCACCCGCGACGTAACCCGCGTTGCCGAGATTGTCGGCGACGTGCAGCAGGAACGGCGGGAAGCCGTCGCCGGCGAAGCGGCTTTGCAGCACCTCGACGCCGACCAGCACGGCGTCGACGGCGGCGGCGATCTCATCGCGCGCATAGGGTCGCGCGGGCCGCGCCGGCAAATCGCGCGCGAGCCGCAGCGCAACCTCGACCTCGACGACGAGCGAGCCCTCGGCCGGCAACGTCCAGCGTGCGCCGCTTGCGGCGATGTCGGCGGCGAACATCGGCGCCGCCGTCGGCGTGCCGTCGGCGAGCATCCCGACCTTCCAGCCGCCCACGCGCGCGCCGAGCGCACGCGCCACCGCTTGCTGCGTCGCGTATGCCTGCAGCCGGTCGCGGGGCGCGGGCGCCGCGTCGCGCACGGCGCGCCTGCCCGAGCGCCGCGCGGCGACGATGACGCGCGCGAGCGGATCGCCGGCGCCGTCGAGGTCATTCATAGCGTCGCAGACCGTCGAGCGAGCGCACGCGCACGCGGCCGTATTCGATGTCGATCAATCCTGCCTCCTGGAGATGCTTCAACGCCTGGTTGGCGCGCTGGCGCGACACGCCGATCAATTGTCCGATCTCCTCCTGCGACAACGGCAGCGTCGGGCCGATGTCGGGATACAGGAGCGGGTTGAAGAGCCCCGCGATCGCACGCGCCAGGCGCGCATCGGGGCCGAGCAGCCGGTCGTGCTCGACCATCGCGATGAACTGCGCGAGCCGCTCGTTCAACTGCACGAGCAGGAAGCGGTTGAACGCGACGCTCTCGTCGAGCAGCGACATGAATGTCGCGCGCGGGATGTAGGCCGCGGTGGTGTCGCGCAGGGCGACGATGTCGTAGCGCCGCGGCTCGTCCTTGAGCAGCGATCCTTCGCCGAACCAGCCGCCGTCGCGGATGCCGGTGAACGTCGTCGGCTTGCCGTCCGCCGAGACGTTGCTCATCTTGACCAGGCCCTCGACGACGCCGATCCAGTGGTCGACGCGCTCGCCCTTGCGGCAGAGGTAACCGCCGGCCGGAATGCGTCGCACGTTCGCCGATTCGTCGATGCGCGCGCGCTGCGCCGGCGTCAGCATCCGCGCCCACGGCGAATCGTCGAGGAGGCGGGAAAGGCTCGGCGTCGACATCGCGCGAATTGTCGCATGGGCGACAGCGGCTACGCCCTGCGGCGGGCATCCTAGGCGCGGCGCGTGAACGGCCGTGTGTGGTGCTGGCCGGTCCCGCCGCCGCGCCCTAAGATAGCCGCCGATAGCCACAATCGGCCGTGACGCCGCGACGATCGATCGCGGTGCGCGAGGAGGAGAGAATGACCGACGCACCCGGGACGTTCCCCGGCAGGGTGTTCGCGCACGCCAAGGCAATCCCGGATCATCCGGCGACGCGCGAGAAGGACCTCGGCATCTGGCAGACGTGGACGTGGCGCGAGGTTGCCGCCGAAGTCCGCGCGATGGCCTGCGGCTTGGCGTCGATGGGCTTTCGCGCCGGGATGCATCTTGCGATCGTCGGCGACAACCGTCCACGCCTCTACTGGGCGATCACCGCCGCGCAGGCGCTGCGCGGTGTGCCGGTGCCGATGTACCAGGACGCGCCCGCCGCCGAATTCGCGTACGTGCTGAACGACGCCGAGGTCGCCTACGCGATCGTCGAGGACCAGGAGCAGGTCGACAAGCTGATCGAGGCCAGGCCCGGCGTGCCGACGCTCGCGCACGTCATCTACGACGACCCGCGCGGCCTGCGCGACTACGACGGCGTAACGAGTTATGAGGAGCTGGTCGCGCGCGGCCGCGCGTTCGACGCCGCGAATCCCGGGTTCTTCGACGCCGCGCTTGCCGCCGTGCGCCCCGACGACATCGCCATCATGCTGTACACGTCGGGCACCACGGGGCGTCCGAAAGGCGTGCGCCAATCGCACCGCGCGTTCATCGCCGCGGCCGAGGGCAGCGTCGCGTTCGACAAGCTCTCGCCGGCGGACAGCATCCTGTCGTACCTGCCGATGGCATGGGTGGGCGACCATCTTTTTTCCTACGCGCAATGGGTCGTCGCCGGATTCACGATCAACTGCCCCGAGTCGGGCGACACGGTGATGACCGACCTGCGCGAGATCGGGCCCACGTACTACTTCGCGCCGCCGCGCGTGTTCGAGAACCTGCTGACGCAGCTCACGATCCGGATGGAGGACGCCAGCGCGCTGAAGCGCTGGCTCTATCGAAGCTGCCTCGCCATCGCGCGCCGCTGCGGTGCGGCGATCCTCGACGGGCAGCCGGTGCCCGTGACCGACCGGATCCTCTACGCGATCGGCAACGTGCTCATCTACGCGCCGCTGCGCAACGTGCTCGGCATGAGCCGCGTGCGCGTCGCCTACACCGCGGGTGCCGCGATCGGGCCCGACCTGTTCCGCTTCTACCGCTCGATCGGCATCAACCTGAAGCAGTTCTACGGCTCGACCGAGACCTGCGCGTACGTGTGCCTGCAGCCCGACGGCGCCGTGAAGCTCGACACCGTCGGCCTGCCGGCGCCGTCGGTCGAGGTCAAGGTCGCCGACGACGGCGAGGTGATCGTGCGCGGCCCGATGCTGCTCGCGGAGTACTACAAGCGGCCTGACGCGACCGCCGAGTCGATCGACGCCGCGGGCTACTTCCACACCGGCGACGCGGGCTACTTCGGCGACGACGGGCAGCTGCGGATCATCGACCGCGCGAAGGACGTCGGCAAGCTCGCCGGCGGCTCGCTGTACGCGCCGAACTACATCGAGAACAAGCTCAAGTTCTTCCCGTACATCAAGGAGGCCGTGGCGTTCGGCGCGGGCCGCGAGCGCGTGTGCGCGTTCCTCAACATCGACATGGGCTCGGTCGGCGACTGGGCCGAGCGCCGCAACCTCGCGTACTCGGGCTACGCCGATCTCGCCGCCAAGCCCGAGGTGCGCGCGCTGATGCGCGAATGCGTGGAGAAGGTCAACGCCGAGCTCGCCGCCGATCCCAAGCTCGCGGCGACGCAGGTGCACCGCTTCCTCGTGCTGCACAAGGAGCTCGATCCCGACGACGACGAATTGACGCGCACGCGCAAGGTGCGCCGCGGCTTCATCGCCGACAAGTACCGCGTGCTGGTCGACGCGCTCTACGGTGGCAAGGCGGTCGAGCACATCGAGACCGAGGTCAAGTTCGAGGACGGCCGCCGCGGCATCGTCGCCGCCGACCTCGTGATCGAGGACGTCGCGCCGCGGCCCTCCGCGCGCGCCGCGGCCTGACGGGGCGATGACGGCTGCGCGCAGCATCGGCGGAACGATCCTCGAGGTCGACGCCGTGTCGCTCGCGTTCGGCGGCGTCAAGGCGCTCACCGAGGTGAGCTTCGACGTGCGCGAGCACGAGATCCGCGCGATCATCGGTCCGAACGGCGCCGGCAAGAGCTCGATGCTCAACGTCATCAACGGCGTCTACCGCCCGCAGCGCGGCACGATCACGTTCCGCGGCGTGCCGCGCCACGGCATGAACCCTTACGACGCCGCGTCGAGCGGCATCGCGCGCACGTTCCAGAACATCGCGCTGTTCAAGGGCATGTCGGTGCTCGACAACATCATGACCGGGCGCAACCTCAGGATGAAGGCGAGCTTCCTCGAGCAGGCGATCTGGATCGGGCGGGCGCGCCGCGAGGAGCTCGACAATCGCGCGCGGGTCGAGGCGATCATCGACTTCCTCGAGATCCAGCACATCCGCCGCACGCCGGTGGGACGCCTGGCGTACGGCCTGCAGAAGCGCGTCGAGCTCGCGCGCGCGCTCGCCGCGGAGCCCGCGCTCCTGCTGCTCGACGAGCCGATGGCGGGCATGAACGTCGAGGAAAAGCAGGACATGTGCCGCTTCATCCTCGACGTCAACGCCGAGTTCGGCACGACGATCGTGCTGATCGAGCACGACATGGGCGTCGTCATGGACATCTGCGACCGCATCGTCGTGCTCGACTACGGCCGCAAGATCGGCGACGGCGCGGCGGACGAGATCCGCGGCAACCAGGCGGTCATCGACGCCTATCTCGGCGTCGCGCACTGACATGCAGTTCTTCTTCGAGGTGCTGATCGGCGGGCTCCTGTCGGGCGTCATGTACTCGCTCGTCGCGCTCGGCTTCGTGCTGATCTACAAGGCCTCGGGCGTGTTCAACTTCGCGCAGGGCACGATGGTGTTCTTCGCGGCGCTGACGTTCGTCGGCCTGACCGAGCACGGCCTGTCGTTCTGGATGGCGCTGCCGGCGACGCTCGTGGTGATGGTGCTGCTCGGCCTCGCGATCGAGCGGGCCGTGCTGCGGCCGCTCGTCAACCAGCCGCAGATCTCGCTGTTCATGGCGACGATCGGCCTGTCGTTCCTGCTCGAAGGGCTCGCGCAGATCGTCTGGGGCACGAGCGTGCGCGGCCTCGACATCGGCGTCGCCGACGAGCCGATCGGCTGGATCGCCGATCGCTTCGGCCTCAACATCTCCAAGTTCGATCTCGTCGCGGCGCTGATCGCCGCGGTGCTGGTGGCGGCGCTCGCGTTCTTCTTCAGTCGCACGCGCATCGGCCGGGCGCTGCGCGCCGTCGCCGACGACCACCAGGCGGCGCTGGCGGTCGGCATTCCGCTGCAGCAGATCTGGGGCATCGTCTGGGCGGTGGCGGGCGCGGTCGCGCTGGTCGCCGGACTGCTGTGGGGCGCCCGCAACGGCGTGCAATTCGCGCTGACGTTCGTCGCGCTGAAGGCGCTGCCGGTGCTGATGCTGGGCGGCCTCGAGTCGGTGCCGGGGGCCATTGTAGGCGGCCTCATCATCGGCGCATCCGAGAAGCTCGCCGAGGTCTACCTCGGTCCGATGGTCGGCGGCGGCATCGAGGGCTGGTTCCCGTACGTGCTGGCGCTCGTGGTCCTGCTGTTCAGGCCCGAGGGCCTTTTTGGCGAGAAGATCATCCGCCGCGTCTGACGCGGCCGCCCATCCATGCTCTACCGCGAAGCCGGCCAGTTCAAGTCGACGTACCTCGCCGATTCGGCGATCTTCCCGCTACGGCAGGATCGCATCGCCATGGCGGTGCTGCTGGCCATCGCGTTCATCGTCGTGCCGCTGACGGCGACGCCGTACCTCTTCTCGGCGATCCTCATCCCGACGCTGATCCTCGCACTCGCCGCGATCGGCCTCAACATCCTCACTGGATACGCAGGGCAACTTTCGCTCGGCTCGGCCGCGTTCATGGCGGTCGGCGCCTTCGCGTCGTTCAACTTCATCCTGCGCGTTCCCGGCATCCCGATCCTCGTCGCATTCGTCGGCGGCGGGCTCTGCGCCGCGGCGATCGGCATCGTGTTCGGGCTGCCGAGCCTGCGCATCCGCGGCTTCTACCTCGCGGTGGCCACGCTGGCCGCGCAGTTCTTCATCATCTGGTTCCTGACCAAGGTCGGCTGGGTCACCAACTACAATTCGTCGGGCGTGATCACCGCGCAGCCGATCGTCGTTTTCGGCTACCGCTTCGACGCGCCGGCGCCGAAGTACCTGCTGGTGCTGTCGATCGTCGCGCTGATGGCGCTCGCCGCAAAGAACATGACGCGGGGCAACCTCGGTCGCAAATGGATGGCGATCCGCGACATGGACGTCGCCGCCGAGGTGATCGGCATCCCGCAGATGAAGACGAAGCTGCTCGCGTTCGCGGTGAGCTCGTTCTATTGCGGCGTCGCCGGCGCGCTGTTCGCGTACGCGTATCTCGGCACCGTCGAGCCGGAGGCCTACAACCTCGACCTTTCGTTCCGCATCCTGTTCATGGTGATCATCGGCGGCGCCGGGACGATCCTCGGCTCGTTCCTCGGCAGCGCGTTCATCGTGCTGACGCCGATCGTGCTGAACGTCACCGTCGGCTGGCTCGACGCGAGCGGCCTGCACGTGCCGGCGAGCGCGGGATCGAACCTCGAGGTCATCGTGTTCGGCGTGCTCATCATCTTCTTCCTCATCGTCGAGCCGCTGGGGATCGCGAGGCTATGGAGCATCGGCAAGGAAAAGCTGCGCTTGTGGCCGTTTCCGCACTAGCGCATATCGAGGACGCCTGCCCGCCGCGGACCGCGGCGCGACGGGCGATTGCGTGTCCGAGTTGTGTCACAGGAGGAGCGTCATGAAGTTGATCCAGTCGTTGTTGTTGGGCGTGGCGGCGGCGTGCGCGATCGGGGCCGCGCCGGCGATGTCGCAACAGTTCATCCCGATCCTGTCCTATCGCATCGGGCCGTACGCAGCCGGCGGGAGCGGCTATTTCGGCGGCGCGATCGATTACTTCAACCTGGTGAACGCGACCGGCGGCATCAACGGCGTCAAGCTGACGTGGGAGGAATGCGAGACCGAGTACAACGCGGCGCGCGGCGTCGAATGCTACGAGCGCCTCAAGAAGAAGAACGGCGGCGCGTCGACGGTCGAGCCGCTGTCGACCGGCATCGCCTATGGCCTGATCGACCGCGTGGCGCAGGACAAAATCCCGATGACCACGTTCGGCTACGGCCTCGGCGCTTCCGCCGACGGCAATGTCTTCCGCTGGGTGTTCCCGCTCGGCACGACGTATTGGGACCAGGTTGCGGCGATGGTCGCCTACCTCGAGCAGAAGGAAGGCGGCGCGGCGAAGTTGAAGGGCAAGAAGATCGCTTACCTCTATCACGACTCCGCGTACGGCAAGGAGCCGATCGGCACGCTCGACGCGCTCGCGGCGAAGGATGGCTTCGAGGCGCTCAAGATCCCGATCACGCCGCCCGGCACGACGCAGGAGTCGGTGTGGCTGCAGGTGCGCCAGCAGAAGCCCGATTACGTGATCCTGTGGGGCTTCGGCGTGATGAACCCGGTCGCGCTGAAGACGGCCGCCAAGGTCGGCTACCCGCGCGAGAAGATCATCGGCGTGTGGTGGGCCGGCTCCGAGGAAGACGTCATTCCCGCCGGCAGCGCCGCCAAGGGCTACGTCAGCGCGGCCTTCTCGGCGCCGGGGACGAGCTTCCCGGTGATGCAGGACATCAAGACCAAGGTCTACGGCGCGGGCAATGGCAACCTCGAGGACAAGTCGCGCATTGGCTCGATCTACCACACGCGCGGCGTCGTGTACGGCATCCTGATCACCGAGGCGATCCGCAACGCGCAGGCGAAGTACGGCAAGGGCAAGGTGATGACGCCCGAGCAGGTGCGCTGGGGGCTCGAGCACATCAACTTGACCGACGCGCGCATCAAGGAGCTCGGCGCGACCGGCATGTTCCCGCCGGTCAAGACTTCGTGCGCCGACCACGAAGGCTCCGGCATGGTCAAGTTCCAGGTGTGGGACGGCAGCGCGTTCAAGCCGGTCACGGGCTTCATCGCCGGCGACCGCGCACTGGTGCGCAAGCTGGTCGAGGAAGCGGCGACGAAGTACGCCGCGGAGAAGAAGATCACACCGGTCGATTGCAGCAAGGAGATGTAGCGAATCGGGGCGCCTTCCTCCCGGCCACCGGGAGGAAGGCTTGCCGGAGGGCTCGGCTCGCCGTGCCCTCCGGCAAACCGGACGACGCCCATGCAAGCACAGCCCGCACCCGCGAGCGCGCACGTCGCGCTCGACGTCAACAACATCGAGGTCATCTACGACCACGTGATCCTCGTGCTGAAGGGCGTGTCGCT
>Ga0070661_100002725_pt1 | contig 12114 bp, 15 predicted proteins | sample KBSC43metaG_FD_64663 | JGI IMG/M metagenome (GOLD analysis project Ga0070661, IMG submission 64663) | Corn rhizosphere microbial communities from Kellogg Biological Station, Michigan, USA - KBS C4-3 metaG | ecosystem: Host-associated > Plants > Roots > Rhizosphere > Soil ...
CGGTCGCCGGTGACGGGCAGCGTCAAGAGCAATTTCACGCCGCGCTGGGCGAGGAGCGAGACGAGCTCGGCATAATCCTGCTGGCGTTCGTGACCACCGGCGATGAGGGCGATGCGCTTGCCCTCGTAAGCGGCGAGCGCGGCCTTGGTGGCTTCGGGCGTGGTCGAGATGGAGTCGTCGACAAATATTTTGCCGCCGAATTGATGCTCCTCGAGCCGATGCGGCAAGGGCACGAAGGCGGCGATGCCTTTGACGATGCCGTCGAGCCCGGCACCCGCCGCCAGCGCGAGTTTAGCGGCGAGGCGGGCGTTGTCGAGATTGTGTGATCCCCTGAGGCGCGAACGCTTCACAGCCGAGATGATGCGATCATCGATGAAGGGCGCGAGCGGCGGCAGGATGCGGTGCGGATCGCGGAGGGCGGCCTGGACCAGCGGATTGGTTTCCGCCTGTGGGCCGAGCGCGACGGGGAAGGGCGTGTCGCGGTCGACGAGGTTCAATTTGTCCGCATAATAGTGCGCGACGTCGCGATGCCAGTCGGTGTGCTCAGGGGTGAGGTTGGTGAGCGCCGCGATATCGGGCGAGAACGCCATGTCGGCGGTCTGGTAGCTCGAGAGCTCGAAGACGACGAGCTTGTTCTTGTCGGCGATTTCGAGCGGCGCGAGACCGACATTGCCGGCGAGTCCGGCGTCAAGTCCGGCGGCGGTGAGCATCAGATGCGTCAGGGTCGCGGTCGTCGACTTGCCCTTGGTGCCGGTGATGGCGATCACGGTACGGCCGGCGCGGTAATATTCGCCCCAGAGATTGAGGTTCGAGGTGACGGCGATGCCGGCTTCGCGGGCAGTGAGGAAGATCGGGCGGTAGCGCGAGACGCCGGGCGATTTGACAATGGTCGCGAAGCGATGGGCGGCGATGGCGGCGGGCAGGTCGTTGGGCGTGATGAACTCGGCATCGTCGATGTCGGGCGTGCCGCTGTCGACGGTCACGAAGACCTTGAGGTCCGGCGCGCGCGATTTGAGGAACGCGCGGGTGGAGCGGCCCTCGCGGCCGGCGCCGTAGAGCAGGGCGGGCGCATCAAAGCGCATGGGGCGCGACCTTCTCGAAGATGGACGAGGGGATGTGATGATCGGGACTGTCGACCATGAGGTCGCTGAGTGCGGTGACGAGGCGCGGCCGGCCATATTGCTTCAGGAGATCCTCGCGCAGCGCTTTGACGACGGCACTGGAATCCCATTCAGGGTGGCCGGTGAGCGCATAGAGGCAGGCGGCGGCTTCCTCGATCTCACCAACGCACTCCCACGGCTTTTGGCCGGCGAGGCCGGTGAGCTCGCGGAAGGAACGCTCATTGGCGGGGACGTCGAGCAGGTTCTGGCCGAAGATCGAGAGCAGGCGCGCCTTGTCCATCACCGGGGCGAGGACGAGGAAGGTGAAATGGCATTTCGGGCAATGGCCGCACCAGAGCGGGCCGTTGTTGCCGGCGAGCTTGAAGTTCTCGTTGCAGCTCGAAAAGACGTGGTCGAACCGGGTCTCGCGGGCGAAGAGTTTTGCGATGCGCGCTTCGGAATAGGGGCGGAGCAGTGAGAAATAGCTAAGCGCGCCGCCCGTGGCCGCCTGGAGCACGTCGGCGATGTGGACCTCGAACTCGAGGGATTTCGAATATTGATGGTTCACCTCGCGGCCATCGTGCATGGCATTGCCTTCGCTGGCCGAGCGCTCATTGCTGAGGATGATGCGGTTGTAGGAGAACAAGAGAGCCGTCAGTGCGGCGATCATCGAATTGATGGCGGTGGAGGGGACGTGGCCGTTGAGATAGCCCGGTGCCTTGCTCAGCCGGATCATCTCGGGGTCGAGAGTGCGGATCACGTAGAGCGGCGTTCTGCCGGATTTATCGACCGAGCCGAGGATCGGGCCCCTGGGGTTGACCGCGAAGGGTGTGTAGTCGAGGCCCGCGGATTCGAGCAGCTCAAGCGAGACGATCGAGTCCTTGCCGCCCCCGATGGGCAGCAGCGCACGGTCCTTGAGGAGCGGCGAAGGGCGGGCCTTGCTGCGGTCGTCCGCGGCCTCGATTTCGATCTTGCCGAAGTGGCTCAGATTATTGCGCGCGTAGAACTCGCCGAGGCCGTTGGAATAGACGTCGATGGCGAAGTTCCGCTCCTGTGCCGTAAGCGGGAAATCAGCGGCGATGTGAAGCGGCGCCTTGAGCTTGAAATAGCTGACGCCGAGGACGATTGTCGTGAGGTCGAGAAGTTTCGCGAAAGCAGGGCTGGCTGCCACATCGGCGTTGGCGCCCGCGGGAAACGTGAGCGTCTCCGTGAAGTGGAGATCGCCGAGGGCAAAGGGAAAGCGCGCGACACCGGAGGTGGCGTCGAAGCTCGGCTCCTCGATGCGGAACATGTCGCTCACGCGCTAGTAGATCCTCGTGCTCAATCGCAACACGACCTCCGACCCCAGCCGCTGGAAGCCGAATTCGCGCATGGTGCAGGCCCAGGCCGCGCCGTGCCGCTCGATGCGGAAGAGGTTGTAGCGCGCCGGGTCCTCGCCGCCGCTTTCGCGCTGGGCAGCGCCAGCGGCCGCGACGCCGATCACCGGCACGTCGCCGCCCGGACCGGGGATCGCAAAGATCGAGGATTTGTGAGTATGGCCATGAAGGACCAGTTCCGCGCCGAAATCTGCCACCTGCTCGCGGAAGAGCTCGGCGTGCCGCAGGCCCAGGCGATAGCTCCTCAATTCCTGGTTGGGCGGGTGGTGGATCAGCACCACGCGGAAGAACCCGGCGTCGCCCATCATCTTGAGGATGCGGCCGAGGCGTTCGGCCTGATCGGCCTCGAAGCGGCCATAGGCGAAGCCGGCCGGGCTCGGCACTGCGCTCGAACAAGAGATCACCGCGAGCTCGCCCATCCGCCGCACGAACGGAAAGGGCGAGGCGTCGAGTGCTTCGCCGCGCATGTAGCCGCCCCAGCGATGGCGGTTCCATTCGAGCGCCGACCCCACATAGGCATCGTGATTGCCGGGCGCGACGCAGACCTCGCCTGGGTCACCGAGAGTCTCGAGCCAGTTGAGGGCCGTATCCGCCTCGGCCTGGAGGCCAAGATTGACGAGGTCGCCCGTGACCACGGTGAAGTCCGGATTCTGGTCGCGCATGTGTTCGACGAGCGTGTGCAGGCCCGACCCGGCCAGCGTGTTGTGCCGGCGCAGGCGCCAGTTGAGGTAGCCAAGCATCCGCTTGCTCGCCAATTCGCCGAGACGAACGGGCGGCAGCGGCGCCAAATGAACGTCCGACAGATGGGCGAGGGTGATCATCGGGCCGGTAATGGCATGCGGTGGGGCTCAAGAAAATGGGCGATGTCGCAAAGCTGTCATTTTGCGCAGGCGGCGGCACTGCTAGCGTGAAGGAATGGTCGACGGCGTGGCGCTAAATCCTTGGCAGGTCTTCAGAACGCGGCTCCATTTGTTCGCTGTCGCGATCCGCAAGCGCCAGACGGTGGGCGTCCGGCTGGCGCTGATCGATGGCGGCAAAGTCCTCCTGGTGAAGCATACTTATGTGCCCGGTTGGCACTTTCCAGGGGGCGGGGTCGAGCCCTTCGAGACAGCGGAGACGGCTGCTGTGCGCGAGGGTGCGGAGGAGACCGGGTGCGTGGCCAAGGGGCGGCCACAACTGCAGGGATTGTTTCTCAACCGCGTTGCCGGCGGCGGGCGTGACTACGTCGCGCTTTATGTGGCGAGGGCGTTTTCGCAGCTGCGAGCGTTTCGGCCCAACCTCGAAATCGCGGCGTGCGAGTGGGTCGAGATGAGCGAGCTGCCGGCGGATACTGAGCGGGGGACCGCGGCGCGGATTGCCGAGATCATCTCTGGAGTGCAGCCGGCCGCCGAATGGTGAAAATCTCTTGTTCACCTTGAGGTCTTGAAATGGCGGCCGGCGGTTCTGATTTTACGTTTACGCGTTGGCACCATGGTGCTAATGCGGATTTCAGGCGTCAGGAGGCGCCCAGGATGGAGAACGTCGCTCACGTGACCCGACGACCGTAAAGGTCGGGAACCGGCCCAAGGCCGGAACGCTTGTCCTCACTCTTGTTTTGGACTGTCACGATGATCGCTCCTTCCGTCTATTCGCCGGCTCCGGCGACTCCGCCGCAACCTGGTCTGCCCACTTTCCGCTTCGCCACTCCGCAGGACGACGAATTCGTCGCCAAGCTGCAGGAGCTGGCCTTCGGTCCCGGCCGCTTTGCCCGGACCGCCTATCGGGTGCGCGAGCGCTTCCCGATCGACCCCTCCCTCTCTCTCATCGCCGAAGTCGACGGCACGCCCTGCGGATCGGTCTGGATGACACCGATCAGCATCGGCGGGCTCGACGGCTACATGCTTGGCCCCCTCGCAACGCATCCCGATTACCGCAAACGCGGCGCCGGCAAGATGCTGGCGAAGGCGGCGCGCGATATTGCGCTGGCGCAGGGCAAAGGCAGCTTCGTGGTGCTGGTGGGCGACCAGGATTATTACTGCCCGCTCGGCTGGCAGGTGACGACGCCCGGCGCGATCCAGTGGCCCGGTCCGGTGGACCCCGCGCGCGTGCTGCTCTATGCCGAGGACAAGACGCTCGCGACGCGGATCGCCGGTCCGATCGGCCCGTTCGGAGCCAAGAAGCGGCAATAGGACACCAGAGTGACGGCGGCCGACGACCTGATCGAGCGAATCAGAACGCGGCTGCTGCCCACTCCGCAGGCAGCGGAAGCGATCGCCGCGCTCACACCCGACTGGATACCCGAGGGCGGCTTTCGCGGACCGCCCCGCGATGCCGCCGTGCTGGTTGCGATCGTGCGGCGTGGCGAGCTGCTCTCGGTCCTCTACACCGAGCGCTCGCCGGATCTGAGGTCGCATTCGGGGCAGATCGCGTTCCCCGGCGGCAAGGTCGATCCCGAGGACGACGGCCCGGCGGCAGCGGCGCTCCGCGAGGCGAACGAGGAGGTCGCACTCGAGCCTTCGGATGCAACGATCCTCGGATACCTGCCGACCTATTTCACCGGTTCCAATTTCATGATCACGCCGGTGGTGGCGCTGGTCGTGCCGCGCGGCGGGTTCACGCCCAATCCGGGCGAGGTAGAATCCGTGTTCGAGGTGCCGCTGTCCATGTTGATGGCGGAGGAGAGTTTCGGGACCTATCGGATCCGGCGGCGCGAGGTCGAGCACACGACTTGGCAGATCGTTCACGATGAGCGGGTGATCTGGGGTATAACGGCAAATCTCACGCGCCGCTTTTACGAACTGGCGCTCAAGGACGACGTGACACCGTGATCCCGAAGGCCGCAGCACAGCGCCTCAAGGAAGCTCCGTGGCTGAAGCGCGCGGAGACGCAGCGCGTCTTTGCACTGCTGGACGGTGCATCGAGCAAGACGCGTGCGGTGGGCGGCATCGTGCGCGACAGCCTGCTCGATCGCGTACGCGACAGTGCCGAGGTCGATTTCGCGACGACGCTATTGCCTGAGGAGGTTATGCGACGCGCCGGCGAAGCGGGGCTCGGTGCATATCCCACCGGCATCGAGCACGGGACGGTGACGCTAAAGGCCGGCGATTTCGTCGCCGAAGTCACGACGCTGCGGCAGGACATCGAGACGGACGGCCGGCACGCGAAGGTCAAGTTCGGGACCGACTGGACACGCGATGCGGAACGGCGAGATTTTACGCTCAATGCGCTCTATGTCGGAATGGACGGCGCGCTCTTCGATCCGATCGGCGGGGCGGAAGACTGCCTTGCGGGACGCGTGCGCTTCATCGGCGATCCCGATCGGCGCATCGCGGAGGATCGGCTGCGCGTGTTTCGGTTCTTCCGGTTTTCGGCGAGTCACGGACACGAAGAGTTCAACGAGGACGGTCTCGCGGCGGTCGGCCGGGCTGCCGGTGACCTCGGCAGCCTGTCGGCGGAGCGGGTCGGCGGCGAGATCCGGCGCATGCTTGATTTGGGCCGTGTGGCGCGAACCTTCACGGCGATGAGCGCGGTGGGCGTGCTGGTGCTGCCGCCGAACCTGCTCGATCAGCTCGGGGGCTATGAACGGCGGGCGCGGAAGCCCAATGCCGTGCCGCGCCTCGCGCTGATGGTCGCGGCGCTGGGCTCGGAGCGTCTGAAGCAGACCTGGCGGCTCAGCAATGACGAGATCGCGCAGGCCGAAGCCATGCTTGCGGCGGCGCGGCTGCTGATCGATTTCCAGATCAACGAGGCGGCATATCGGTTCCCGGCCGTGCTGGCCGACGCGGTGGAACTTGCGGCAACGCTCGCAGGATGGACGGAGGCGGGCAAGTCCGCGGTGCTGCAGGGCCTTGAGAATATCGAGGTCGCGACGTTCCCGCTCACCGGGGATGACCTCATTGCAAAAGGCTACGCGCCCGGGCCGGCGCTGGGCGCGGAGCTCGAGCGGCTTGAACGCAAATGGATCGCGGGGGGCTTTCGCCTGACCCGTGATGCCCTGACGGGCGAAATCCGCCGGCCCTAGTGCGCCGGCTGCGGCTCGTGGATGCGCTGCTTGATCCGCTCGATCATTTCGGGACGAACAACGGATTCATCGTGGACCTCGCGCAAATGATCAGCCGCGCGCCGCACGATCTCGGCCTCGTCCTTGGCTTCGGTGTGCCAGCTGCAACCCGGCACGAGACATTCATATTGCTTCATGGCGTCCTCCTTGCCCTCGCGAGGAAAACGGCCAACGCGCGGTTCCGTTCCTAGGGCCAGCGGACCTCGGGCGGCATGGAGCTCAGGATCGCTTCGACATTGCCGCCGGTCTTGAGTCCGAAGGTCGTGCCGCGATCGTAGAGGAGGTTGAACTCGACATAGCGGCCGCGGCGGACGAGCTGCTCGTTGCGGTCGACCTCAGTCCAGGGGGTCGTGAAGTTGCGGCGCACGAGCTTGGGGTAGATGTCGAGGAAGGCGCGGCCGACGTCCTGGGTGAAGGCAAAATCGGCGTTCCAGTCGCCGGAGTTGAAATTGTCGTAAAAGATGCCGCCGATGCCGCGGGGCTCGTTGCGGTGTTTCAAAAAGAAGTACTCGTCGCACCAGGCCTTGAAGCGATCGTAGTTGGACCCGTGCGCGTCGCATGCAGCCTTGTAGGCGGCGTGGAAATCGATCGAGTCCGCATCGGTCTGGGTGCGGCGACGATCGAGGACGGGCGTCAGGTCGCCGCCGCCGCCGAACCACCAGTCGCCGGTGACGATCATGCGCGTGTTCATGTGCGCCGCGGGGACGTGGGGATTGCGCGGATGGATGATCACCGAGACGCCTGCGCTCCAGAATTCGGCACCGGCCTGGGTGTGGGGCATTTGGCGCGCGAACTCTTCGCTGAAGCGGCCATGGACGATCGAGATATGGACTCCGGCCTTCTCGAAGACGCGCCCGTGCAGGAGCCCGATCTCACCGCCCCCGCCATCAGGCCGGGTCCACGGCTTGATCTCGAACTTTCCCGCGGCACCTTCAGAGGTTGCGCCGCCCTCGGTCTCGATGGATTCGAGGCGCGCGCAGAGATCGTCGCGAACCTGGCGGAACCAGGCCGCGGCGGTCTGCTTTTTTTGCGCGATGTCGGCGGGGAGGGTCACTGAAGCGTCTCGAAGCGATGTGTCTGGCGCAGGGCTTCGCCCAATATCAGAGCGCCGGCGAGCGCGACATTGATCGAGCGCAAACCGGGCTGCATGGGAATGCGGATCTTGTGTTCGACGGCCGCAGCGACCTCCGGCGGCACGCCAATGCTCTCGCGCCCGAGGAGCAAGAGGTCGTTGTCGGCATATGCGGTCTCGTAGGCGGACTGCGTTGCCTTGGTGGTCAGGAGGACGAGTCGCCGTCCGGCGCCGCTCGCCCAGTCCGTGAAGTGCGCGAAGCTGTCGTGCTCGATCATTTCGGCGTGGTCGAGATAGTCGAGCGCGCCGCGCTTGAGGCTGCGCTGGTTCAACGGAAAGCCGGTCGGATGGATGATGTGGACGGGTACGCCGAAGCAGGCCCCGAGTCGCAGCAGCGTGCCGGTATTTTGCGCGATTTCGGGCTGGTAGAGCGCCAGTTCGACGGGCATCGGCGTGTCCTCTCGCACAGCGGGCGAAAACGCGCTGTGGGTATAGTGTCGCAGCCGGTTTTCGCCCGGCTCTCGTGGCTGGACAAGTGCCTGTGGGAGTGCAAAAAGACAGCCAAATCACGCGATCGTTGAGGGCCGCGTGACGGCATGTCGCGCGCGGTGCGGGGGCCCCGTAGATCGGCGCGGGGCAAGGCATCAGGCGGGGACTTTCCACCTTGGCGACAGAATCGAATATGGCGCACAGCGACCAGCCGGACGCCGGCAGGCGCGATTTTCTCTACATCGCGACCGGCGCGGTGGGTGTGGTTGGGGTCGGCGCGGTCGTGTGGCCGGCCATCGCTTCGATGAACCCCGATGCATCCGTGCTGGCGCTGTCGTCCATTGAGGTCGACCTCGCGCCGATCCAGACGGGCTCGGCGATCACGGTGAAATGGCGCGGCGCGCCGGTGTTCATCCGCAACCGCACGCAGAAGGAAATCGACGACGCGCGGGCGGTGCCGATGGATCAGCTCAAGGATCCGCAGACCGACCAGGATCGCGTCATGAAGGGCCACGACAACTGGCTGGTCATGGTCGGGGTTTGCACGCACCTGGGCTGCATCCCCAAGGGCGAGGCGGGCGATTATGGCGGCTGGCTCTGTCCCTGCCATGGCTCGCAATACGATACGTCGGGCCGCATCCGCAAAGGTCCCGCTCCCAAGAACCTCGTGGTGCCGCCCTACAAATTCCTGAGCGACACCAAAGTGCAGATCGGTTGACGGGGCGCTAGATGGATCACCACACCGAAAAGTTCGTTCCAAAGAATCCCGTGGTGCGCTGGGTCGAAGACCGGCTCCCGATCATCAATTTCGTCAAGCCGTCCTTCGTCGATTATCCGACACCCAAGAACCTCAACTATTGGTGGACCTTCGGCGGCATCCTGACCTTCATGCTGGCCTCGCAGATCGTCACCGGCATCATCCTTGCGATGCACTACACGCCCAATGCCGGCCTTGCCTTCGACTCGGTCGAGCTGATCAAGCGTGACGTCGTCGGCGGTCGCACCATCCAGGCAATCCACGCGACGGGCGCCTCGATGTTCTTCGTGGCGCTCTACATCCACATCTTCCGCGGGCTGTTCTACGGCTCGTACAAGGCGCCGCGCGAGATCCTCTGGATCCTCGGCGTCATCATCTACATCCTGACGGTCGGCACTGCGTTCTTCGGCTACGTGCTCCCGTGGGGCCAGATGAGCTTCTGGGCCGCTGTGGTGATCACCAACATCTTCGGCGCGGTGCCGATCATCGGCGATCCCATCCTCGAGCTGCTGCGCGGCGGCTTCGGCGTCGACAACCCGACGCTCAACCGCTTCTTTGCGCTGCACTACCTGCTGCCGTTCATCATCGCGGCGGTGGTGGCGCTCCACATCTGGGCGCTGCACGTGCCGGGGAACAACAACCCGGTCGGCGTCGATGTGAAGGACACCAAGCGGGACACCGTGCCGTTCCATCCGTTCTACACGATGAAGGATCTCTACGGCCTCGTGGTGTTCCTGATCCCGTTCGCGTGGTTTGCCTTCTTTGCGCCGGACATCTTCGGTCACCCGGACAACTACATCCAGGCCGACGCCCTCAAGACCCCCGCCGACATCGTGCCGGAATGGTACCTGCGTCCGTTCTACGCCATCCTGCGCGCCATCGACTTCAACTTCATCATCGACAGCAAGCTGTTGGGTGTCATCGTCTTCGCGGCGGCACTGCTGATCCTGTTCGTCGTGCCCTGGCTCGACACGTCCAAGGTCCGCTCCGGCAGCTTCCGGCCCTGGTTCAAATGGTTCTACTGGCTGTTCGTCATCAACTTCGTGATGCTCACCTGGTACGGTTCGGTGAAGCCCGATCTGACGCTGGGCGAGATGTTCGGCTTCGGCCCGAGCGGACCGCCCGTCAAGGACATCAGCAAGCTCTCGGTGGTCTATTATTTCGCCTATTTCATCCTCGTGCTGCCGCTGCTGGGCCGCTTCGAGAAACCCAGGCCGCTGCCCAATTCGATTTCGGAATCGGTATTGAAGACGCCCGTAATGCAGGCCGCAGAATGAGAACGCCACTCGCCATGATCCGCATCACGGCCCTTGTCGCGGCACTCTTCGTCGCGGTGGGACTCGCCGCTCCCGCCTTCGCGCAGGACGAGGTCACGATCGCCAAGCAGGGCTGGAGCTTTGCGGGGCCGTTCGGCACCTACGACAAGAACCAGCTGCAGCGTGGCTTCCAGGTGTTCAAGGAAGTCTGCTCGAACTGCCACTCGGCGCGGCTGCTCGCGTTCCGCAATCTCGCCGAAGAGGGCGGGCCGGAGTTCACCGAGGCCCAGGTCAAGGCGCTCGCCGCGACCTACACGATCGCCGATCCGGATGCCGCCGGCGGCAAGCGCCCTGGAATTCCGGCTGACCGCTGGCCGGGACCCGACCAGAGCAAGGCCGATCTCGAGGCGTCGTTCGGCGTCGTGCCGCCCGACATGTCGGTGCTCGCCAAGGCCCGCTCGCGCGAAGATAAGTTCCCGTTCTGGATCCTCAACTACTTCACGGCTTACGCGGAAGGCGGCCCCGACTACATCCACGCGCTCCTCGAGGGCTATACGGAGGCGCCCGCCGACGCGAAGAACCCGGATGGAACGCCGTTCAAGCTGCCGGACGGCAAGTACTACAACACCGTGTTCCCCGGCCATGTGATCAGCATGCCGCCGCCGCTGAGCGATGGGCAGGTGCAGTACGCTCCGGGACCCGACGGCAAGACCGTGCCGCTCACCGTCGATCAGTATGCGCGGGACGTCTCGGCCTATCTCATGTGGATGGCCGAACCGCACCTCGACTCCAGCCATTCGGCCGGCTTCGAGGTGATCGCCTTCCTGCTGCTGTTTGCGGGCCTCATGTATTTCGTGAAGCAGCGCGTCTGGCGCAACGTCGAGCACTGAGCGCGGCGTACCGGACTTGAATTGGGGCGCCGCGGCGCCCTTTTTCTTGTCCTGCGTACGCCTCTTTTCATCCTGCGGGGCGGTGATAGACTCGGGCGATCCCATCGAGGAGGGCCGACATGTCGCCGATCCGTACCGCCGCCACAGTCATTGGGGTTGCCGTTGCGGTCGTGCGCCATCCGGCAGTGCGGGCCGCGGTTCGCGCCGCGCCGCTGCTCATCACGCCGCGCATGCGGGAAATGGCGACCGAGGCGACGCTCGAGGGGGCGTTCCGCGCGGGCGCGCTTGCCCGAAAGCTCGTCCGCCGTCCCTGAGCATGCTCGATCTCAAATCCCTGATCCGCTCTATTCCCGACTATCCCAAGCCGGGGATATTGTTTCGCGACATAACCACGCTCATTGAGCATCCGCAGGGCTTCAAGGAGAGCGTCGAGCGGCTGGGCGCGGCACATAAAGGGCTGGGCATTACGCATGTCGCCGGGATCGAGGCCCGCGGCTTCATATTCGGCGCGGGCGTTGCGATCGAGATGGGCGTCGGCTTCGTGCCGATTCGCAAGCGCGGCAAGCTGCCGGGCGCGACCATCGGGCAGAACTACACGCTCGAATATGGCGTCGACACCATCGAGGTGCATGCCGATGTGTTGACCAGCGTCCACAAGGTGCTGCTGATCGACGACCTGATTGCCACCGGCGGGACGGCCGTTGCGGCGGTGAGCCTGTTGCGGCGGACGGGAGCGGTCGTCGAAAGCGCCGGCTTCGTCATCGACCTCTTCGACCTCGGCGGTGCCGAAAAGTTGCGGGCGATGGACGTCAAGGTCGAAGCCTTGGTGGCATTCCCGGGACATTAGGATGCTTAGGCGAAGCCTTGGCGCAGCTGGGCGGGCGAGTCAGGAGCCGCGACTGCGATCTCGGTGCCACTCGCGATCTTGCGCAACCCCAGCATTCCCGGCCTTCTCCGCGATTTTTCGCGGAACTTATCCATGCCCATTCGGCCTTCATTATTATCTTCTCACCTTTCCGGCGCGGGATGCGAACGGCGCATCGCGGAGAGGGTTCGGGCTGGGAGCGGGCCGCCGCTTCCAGGGTTGGTCGGTTCCTGCACGCCCGTGGCGGTGCCGGCCGTCCTAAAACCGATC
>Ga0070661_100002732_pt1 | contig 12089 bp, 13 predicted proteins | sample KBSC43metaG_FD_64663 | JGI IMG/M metagenome (GOLD analysis project Ga0070661, IMG submission 64663) | Corn rhizosphere microbial communities from Kellogg Biological Station, Michigan, USA - KBS C4-3 metaG | ecosystem: Host-associated > Plants > Roots > Rhizosphere > Soil ...
CGATGCCTATTTCGAGAGCCGGCCTCCGCTCAGCCGCATCGCCGCAGCCGCTTCGCGTCAAAGCGCCGTGATTCCGTCCCGCGCGCCGCTGGATGCGAAATATGCAGAGCTGTTCGCGCAGCATCCGGATGGCGACCTGCCGCGTCCAATAAACTGGGGAGGGTATTGTGTCCATCCTGATGAGATCGAATTCTGGCAGCAAGCTCCCCACCGCATGCATGACCGCCTCCGTTATCGCAAAACGCGCGCTGGCTGGGTTCTCGATCGCCTGTCTCCTTAGCTCAGCCGCTGGTTCTGTGGCGTTGGCCGCCGATATCGACGTTCCCGCCACGCTCAAGGGCATCGAAGATCATTACAATCACTCTCAAACCCTCTCGCTCTCCTTCGTCGAAAGTTCGAAAATTCAGGGCCGCCTGCGCGTGGAGAAGGGCGACTTGTTTCTGCGCAAGCCCGGCAAAATGCGCTGGCAGTACACCGCTCCGGCGGGGAAACTGTTCGTTTCCGACGGGAAGTTCATCTATTCCTACACGCCGCAGGACAACCGCGCGGAAAAAATGAAGATGAAGGAAACCGACGACCTGCGGGCGCCTCTGGCCTTTTTACTCGGGCGCCTGGATTTCAACAAAGACTTCCGCGAATTCCATGCCCGTCAGGAAAGCGGCGGCACCTACATCACCGCGATTCCGAAATCCGACAAGCTGCCGTATAGCGAAGTCTCTTTTCTCGCCGCTCCCGATTTTACGATCCACCGGTTGGAAGTGAAGGGCCAGGACAACTCCATCCTGCAATTCACGTTCGAAAACGAGAAGCAAAACCCGGCCGTGGCCGATACGCTGTTCCGCTTCGCGCCGCCGCCTAACGCGGAATACGTGGATTCTTCCAATCAGCCGTAGACGCCCCTCCCAGCCATTCCCCCGCCTTCAGAAAAGCGTAGAATGCAGGTATTCCGTCCCTGGAGGTGCATATGCTCGAGCGTACCCGCTCGTTGTTTTCCAGCCGCATTCTGGCTCGGATTTTCTGGACTGCCGCGCTGCCCGCGACCTTAGCCGCACAAGCTCCGCTACAGTTCGGCGTCATCTACCAATGCCCCGCTGGTCAAAGCTTCAAAGTGTATTCCTGCGCCGCCGCGGATGCCAGCGCCGCCTGCGACACCCAGGCCTTCAACGGCGCACAGCCGGGACAGCGTGGCCCCGCGCCCCGCGGCCAGGTCATGGCTCTGCTCCAGCTTTGTCATGTGCAGAGCCCGGCGGAAGCACAGGCCGCAGCGCGCGGCGGTCCGCCGGCCGGGCAAGCGTCTTCCAACGGGATCAAAGTCGGTGATCAGGTGGAAGTGGTGACCGGATTCGGCTGGACCCCCGCCAAGGTTCTGGCCATCAACGGCAATTCCTATCGCGTCCTGACCAACGGTGTCACCGTCACTAAAGACTATCCCTCGGAAGTGCGGCGCCTGGGAGGTGCCACCGCGCAGGATCACGCGGCCGGCCAATACCGGCTGGGCGACCGCGTGCAGGTGAACTTCGAAGGCCGCTGGGTAGAAAGCAAAGTGGTCACCCAGATGAACATGGAATATCAGGTCGAGGTTCCCGGCAACCGTCTGGTATGGGCTAAACCGGAGAATCTGCGCCCCTCGACCGCGCCTCCGCCTGCGCCGCCCAAGTCCGGAGTACCTCCGCAAGCGGGCATGGTCAGTTGCGCCGGAAAATTCGAAGGCCGCTATGCCAGCACCGGCGGCTTCGGGACTGTAACCATCACCTTCCGGTCGGGGAAGGCGATCGTCCCCGGGATCAATGGCGACGAAACGCTGGAATGCTGGATGCGCGGCGACAAGATGATTCTTCACGAGCCCGGCAAGCCCGAGCTGGACATGCCGATCGATATCAATAACGACGGAACCCTGCAAACGCCGCTGGGAGAGATCAAGAAGAAGGGCAACTAAAGACGAAACGGCGCGGAGCCGAAGCCCCGCGCCGCTTTCTCGCCTCGATCGAAGTGCTTACTTCGCCGGATGCAGAATGAGTTTCTGTATGCGCCAGTTCAGCAGCTCCGCCACGTACAGTTCGTTTTCCGATGGACACGCGATCTCGTGAATCCATCCGAACTGCTTCATCTGGCGGCCTGACTTGCCCAGCACGCCCACCAGCTTCCCGTCGAGCGTCAGCTTGTAAATGCGGCCCGGGAACGCGTCGGAGGTGTAGATGTACTGCGTGGGTCCAGGCGAAATGCACACCGTCCAGGGCGCGCCCGCCGATTGGGTTGCCGCAGTGTTCGCCGTCGGCATATTGCCCATCCACGGCTTCGCATCCGCCGGTACCGGAGCCTCCAGCTTGATCTGCCGCAGGAATTTCCCATCTGGATCAAAAACCTGAATGCGTTTGTTGCCGCGATCGGCCACGTAGATGTTGCCCTGGGCGTCGTTGGCAATGCCGTGCGGCGTATTGAACTCTCCAGGCTTGTCCCCCGGAGTGCCCCATGACTTCACCCAATCGCCGTTCTTGTCATACTTGGCCACGCGTGAATTGATGTAGCCGTCGCTGATGAAAATATTGCCCTGCGTATCCCACGCCACATCGGTGGGCTGGCGGAACTGGCCGTCGATGGCCGGCAATGGCGGATTCGGATGCTTCCACGGCTCGGAGTTCTCATCCGACGCTTCCTTCTTGCGTCCGAACACCATGGTCACGCGGCCCTCGGGGTTGAAGCGGATAATCATATCCGATCCCTTATCGATGGCCCAGATGTTGTCGTCCTTATCGACCCTGACATCGTGCGCGAAGGACCAGGCATACAGGCCCTTGCCGATCTCGCGGATGAACTTTCCGTCGGGTCCGAACTGCAGTAACTGCGAAGCGGTGGCCCCATAGGCAGGTCCGACGGTGGCTCCGCGGTTGTAGATGAAAATCTGTTTCTTCGAATTCACCGCGATCCCCGAGACCTCGCCCAGGTACATGTCCGGCGGCAGTTTCAGGACATTGGGGACGGAATCGAACGGAATTTCGGGCACATCCGCCGCCCAGGCCGTGCTGAACGCCGCCGCGCCCATACATGCTAGCGCGATCAATGAGTGTGGTTTCAAGGTAAGCCTCCTTAGCACTCCACAAACGATATCAAATGGCGAACGCATGCGCTATTTAAAGTTCGCTTGCGGCAAGGTTTCTGATATCATGGGCGGCGGAAATCAGGAGAATTCGGATGACCCTTGCACGCTTCTATTCAGTTCTGGTGTTGGCCGCCTGCGCCACGCTCCCGGCCGCCGCGCAATCGCTCGATTACGAGGTTTTCAAAACCCGCGTGGAACCCATTTTCCTGAAGAAGCGCCCCACCCACGCCCGCTGCGTGGTGTGCCATGCCGGAGCCAACAACGCCTTCCGCCTGCAGCCTCTCGAAAAGGGAGCCACCATGTGGACGGAGGAGCAATCCCGCAAGAATTTTGAAACCGTATCGCGCCTGGTGAAGCCCGGCGATCCGGTGAACAGCCATTTCCTGAAGCAGCCATTGGCGGCAACGGGCGGAGGCGAGGAATTCCACTCGGGCGGACGCCAATTCGCCACGCGGGACGATCCCGACTGGAAAGTAATTGCGGATTGGGTCCGCGGCGCCAAGTAAATCGCCCCGCGGAAATCACGCTTAGGGAACGACGACGGTTCCGTTCCGCTTGGGCACTTCGCCCACCGGAATGCGCCCGACTTCCTTCATCGATTTGGTATCCACCGCCGAGACGTAATTCGCGCCGGCATTGGCCACATAAACGGTCTTGCCATCCGGAGTCATGGTCAGCCAATCCGGCGTGGACGCGGTCGGCACGTTTCCGAGCAGCTTCAGATCCGGCAGGGAGTAGGCAAACACACCCGCCGCCACCGAGCTATTCACCCACAGGGTCTTGCCGTCCGGCGAAACGGCAATGCCATGCGAAGGCGCCGCGCTGTGCGTGTCGCCGCGCACCGGAGTGCTCGGCAGAATCACGCGGCTCACTTCCTTGTGCGTCTTGAAATCCACCACCGCGAAGCCGTGGACATTGGAAAGCTGCACGAACATGCGGTTGGTGGAGCCGTCGGCCGCTTTCTCAAACGTGATCGGCCGCACGCCCTGGTCGAAGGTCATGTCCCACAGCGGCTCCAGCGTGTACTCGTCGATGACATTGATCGATTTGCCGGTCACCGACCCCGCCACCACGAACTTGCCGTCCGGAGTGACATAGGTGTTGTGCGCGTTGCCCTTGATGGGGATGGTCTTGATGGTCTTCATGGCCGCCGTATCGATGACGTCCACGGCGCCCGGCGCCTGCGCGATCGACACGAACACGCGTTTGCCGTCGTTTGAGACGGAAAGATTGTTGGGATGCCCGCTGAGCGCCGCCTTGGCAATCAGCTTGCCGGTCTTGGTGTCCGTGGCCCAGACCGTATTCTCCGCCTCGCAGGTGATGTAGGCCCGCTTGCCGTCGGGCGAGAACGCCACGCCGTGCGGGACTTCGATGTCCTTGACCTGCATCACGACCTTATTGGTGGCCGGATCGATGATATCGACCGTGTCCCCGGCGCTGTTGGTCTGGTAAATGCGCACCGACGCAGCCGAAAGGTTGATCGCCAGCGGCAAAGCCAGCAGCAGGGAAGCGGAACGTCTCACGGTCATGGAAAACCTCCTGGTCACAACGCACGAAGAACGATGCAGGACAACGCCGTCAGTCTATCGAGGTGGTGGGGTGAAGTCAATGGAGGCGGGGGTTAGGAGACAAGCTTGGACGCTGCCCACCCCTCTCGCGTTTTCATTCACGTCGGCGGTTCGCCGACGACATATCCAAGTAAAGGCGAGCCGTTACGCGCTGGATTGGATCCGGTACTATGACTTCTGCCGGGTGCATTCCAATCTGCCGGTGACCGGAATATGGGAGTTGGTCTTTCGGGATCATGTATGGAGCATTCAAGAATTAGCAAATTGATCGTGACGGTAGTAGCGTTCGCGTTCCTCGGCGATCACGCTCCGGCGCAGGAGCAGGCTGGCTGCAACTAACTATGAGATGAGAGTGTGTTTTTCGAAGATCTATGAAAAATCCGACGCCGATCTAAACGCGGTCTACCGCGCGGTGCTTAAGGAGCTTGCTCGCTACCCCACGCCACTTCGCCATGTCGAAAATCTTAGAATGTCAGAGCGCCGCTGGATCGCCTACCGGGATGCTCAGTGTAAGGCACAGTACGATCTATTCGAGGGGGGCAGCGGCGGTCCAATTGAAAACCTGGGGTGCCTAATTGCACTAACAGATCAACGGACGGCTGAACTACGGCAAACATATCTAAAATTCCACTAGCCACTTCGATGGTTTGCCAATTTTTCCAGCAGGTTAAGGTACCAGATCCACTGCGCGGGACCCGAAGGATTTGCGAACGGCCCCACAGCGGCCTAGAGTACCAAACCCCTAATCCTCAGCTACGCGTGGCTGAGAAAATCGAGCCGGGTCGTCTATCCCCTAACTCGTCAACGGAGATTGTAAACGGATGTTCAAGCAATTGCGGTTATCCGGTTCCCAGTTTTTTTTCGCTGTCGCTCTATTCCTCCTCATTCCACACGCCCACGCGGCGGAGCCCGGCGCCCAACCCGAAACCAAAACAATCCTGTAAATCGACGCCGCTTATCGAAAAGCGATCCTGAACACGGACATCCCGGCGCTGACAGCGCTGATGGAAGAGAACATCGTCATCATTCATTCCGACGGCACGACCGACAACCGCGCGAATTTCCTGGAAAGCCTCGCCTCCGGACGCCTGAGGCTATTGAAGTACGAACGCTCCAACGCCATGGTTCATCTTTACGGAAACGCGGCCCTCCTGGTCGCCCCAACCCGCAAAGAGTTCACCTATAAAGGCAGTCCCGCCACGGACAATGACCTCGCGTCGGTCCTCTACGTTAAAGAGGGCGCGAAATGGCGCATGGCTGCGATGCAAAACACGCATCGCATTCCATAACGTCACTTCTCGCTTTTGTCTTCGCTTTTCTCTGGCGCGTTCTTTTCCTTTTCAGGTGGGGCATCGGAGTACCGGTTCAACTGCTTGATCAGCTTCTCCGCGGGCACGGGAGGGCTGGTCTCGCTCGTCACAATATCCACGTTCGTGCGCGGCTTGCCGTAAATCTTGGCGTTCTCATCCAGGTCTTCCTGCACCGCGGCGCCCTCCAGCGGAAAGCCCGTGAGCATCGATTGCAGCCGGGACCACGACAGAATGTCGGCATGCTGCTGGGCATCGGTTTCCGGCGTGGTGTTGCCGACGGGACCAGCCTCGACTGTGGCGTCCGATCCCAAGGTGAACTTGTCGGCCAGGATTTTGTCGGCCGTCCGCTGATTCATCACCAGCAGGATCATGTCGGCCGAGAAAGCCCCCACCTGCAGCTCGATCTTGCCTCCCTCAATGCCGATGGCGCCCGGGGCGGACCATAGCGTGGTGGGCATGCGGCAGGAGAGGAAACCTCGTCCGCGCTTGGCTTCTTGAGAGGGCGGCTCTTGAAAGGGCGGCGTGTCGCGGGCCGGCACCATCACGATACAGGACGCTTTCTCCACCAATTCCCGCGGGATCGCGGTGTCGGGCGCTCCCATGACAGTCGAAAACAGGGTCGCGGCCCGCTCCAGCCGGTGATCCGTCTCGGCATCGCTCGCCCCCAGCGGAGTCAGGCACAAAAAAGCCGCCAAGCTTGCACGAGCGAATAGAATCAATGCGCGCATGTTTTCATGACCTTGCCCAAGTATGCACGATACCGTGCACGATGCCTGCCAATTGGAACTCTAAGCGAAAAAAGGTGAATCCCGAACGCTTCCCTGCGTATCGGTAAAGCAGGGCAGCGTTTTTTGCGGTCTCTAAGCTAGAATAAAAAATTCAGGCACCCAAACATTATGAGTGAAGTGTTTATCTGCGATGCAATCCGTACCCCCTTCGGACGCTACGGCGGGACTTTGGCCACCATGCGCACGGACGACATGGCCGCCCTGCCCCTGAAGGCGCTGATCGAGCGCAATCCCGGCGTGGATTGGTATGCCGTCGATGACGTGATCTACGGCTGCGCCAACCAGGCCGGCGAAGACAATCGGAACGTCGCGCGCATGGCGCTGCTCCTGGCCGGATTGCCCAAGGAACTGCCGGGCAGCACCGTGAACCGCCTGTGCGGATCCAGTATGGACGCTCTGAGCGTCGCCTCCCGCGCCATCAAAGCCGGTGAGGCCGAGCTCATGATCGTCGGCGGCGTTGAGAGCATGTCGCGCGCGCCCTTTGTCATGGGCAAAGCGGATGCCGCGTTCAGCCGCAGCGCCGAAATCTACGACACGACGATCGGCTGGCGCTTCGTCAATCCTGCGATGAAGGCCAAGTACGGCGTGGATTCCATGCCCGAGACCGCCGAAAACGTCGCCGAAGATTTCAAGGTCAATCGCGCCGATCAGGACGCGTTTGCCTATCGCACGCAGCAGCGCTGGGCCAAGGCGCAGGCCGCCGGCTTCTTCTCCTGCGAGATTATCCCGGTGATGATCGCGCAGAAGAAGGGCGATCCCAAGAAATTCGACACCGACGAACATCCGCGCCCGGATACCACCATCGAAACTCTCGCCAAGCTGAAGCCGGTGGTGAAACCGAACGGCACCGTGACGGCCGGCAACGCTTCCGGCGTGAATGACGGCTCGGTCGCGATGATTCTCGCCACCGAAGCCGCGGCCAAGAAATACGGGTTGACGCCGCGCGCGCGTGTGATCGCCAGCGCCGCCGCGGGAGTCGCTCCGCGCATCATGGGCATGGGTCCAGCGCCGGCCAGCCGCAAAGTGCTGGCGAAAGCCGGGCTGCAACTCTCGCAAATGGATGTGATCGAGTTGAACGAGGCCTTCGCCGCGCAGGCGCTGGCTGTCACCCGCGATCTCGGCTTGCCGGATGACGCCGAGCACGTCAACCCCAACGGCGGCGCGATCGCGATCGGCCATCCTCTGGGAGCCAGCGGCGCCCGTCTGGTCACCACCGCGATGTATCAGTTGCAGAAGACTGGCGGCCGCTACGCGCTATGCACAATGTGCATCGGCGTCGGCCAGGGGATCGCTTCGATTATCGAGCGGGTCTAAACAACCGCCTACCCCCTCTTCTCAAGAAGACGGATTCGTGCGATCATTGGTGCAGTAGTTTACAGGCCTGCTTATTTTGGCATCTTTCGCATCGTCCGGTCTCACCGCTCCCTTCCGATACCTGCCCCGATTCGCTGTTCTGCAAATTCGAAAGGGAAATTCATGAAGAACATTTTTGTTGGCAACCTCAGTTTCACCGCTACCGAAGACGCGGTCCGATCCATGTTTGAAGCGTATGGCACCGTTGAACGCGTCAGTATTGTCACCGACCGGGAAACCGGACAGCCCAAGGGTTTTGGTTTCGTCGAGATGACCGGTGACGCGGAAGCCGAGCGTGCCATTTCCGCTCTGAGCGGGACCGAATTGAACGGCCGCGCCCTCACCATCAACGAAGCTCGTCCGAAAGCCGAGCGCACCGGTGGTGGCGGCGGCTACGGCGGCGGACGCCGCAACAACCGCTGGTAGTCGTCTCTTAACGAAATGGCCAAAGTCCACGAATACATCCTGGTCGCGGTAGATGGAAGCTGCGGAATCACCAAGTCAAACGGGCCGATTTGTTTCCAACAATCGCGCCAGGAAGTGGGCGGCCACTTTGAATCCTTCGACCCTCAAGTGGGTGAAGGCTACACCGCTCAAATTAACGAAGACGGCCGGCGCTTCCGGGCAAACTCGCTGTTTGAAGGGGTGGCCGGCAACGTCCTGATCGGCCGCGCGCATGGTTCGGAGATGTGGGGTCTCAGCCCCGAGCAGCGCGAAGAAGTCATTCTGAACCTGAAATCCAAACGCTAGGTATGAGGACCGTCGGGCCGGATCGCACACACATCGACTATTGGCAGAACTATGGGACCGACGCCCAGGTTTTGAAAAGCCACTTTGGCATCCGGGTATGGGTAGACCGCTGCTGCGCCATTACGAACGTGGCAGCGGAATCCCCCCTTCTCCTGGGTTCCCCGCACGTGATTCCCGTGGATTTATCCGATGCCGCCGCCCGCCATAGCCTCTCGAATGTGGCCAGTGAACACATGAACCGCTATCCCGAATCCGACCTCGTCGCCGTCCTCACCGGTAAAAAATCCTTCCGCGAAGCCCTCGGCTGAACCGTTTCTGCGGTGCCAACCCGCAAGCGTTCGCTATAATAACCCTTTTGGAGTAGACATCGTTGGCAAAAATCCTTTCCTTACAAGAGGCCATCGCCGAATTTGTGCGCGACGGCGATACCGTTGCGCTCGAAGGCTTCACGCACCTGACTCCGTACGCGGCCGGGCATGAAATCATCCGCCAGAAGCGCCGGAACCTGAAACTGATCCGTATGACGCCGGACGTGCTTTACGATCAGATGATCGGCGCCGGTTGCGCCGCCAAGCTGCAGTTTTCCTGGGGAGGCAACCCCGGCGTCGGATCGCTGCACCGCCTGCGCGATGCCGTCGAGAAGGGTTGGCCGCAACCGCTTGAAATCGAAGAGCATGAACACGCCGGCATGGCCGTAGCCTATGCCGCGGGCGCTTCCCACCTGCCTTTCGGCATCCTGCGCGGCTACGTGGGAACCGATCTCACCCCGCACACCACGGTGAAGTTCATTGACTGCCCCTTCACCGGCGAAAAACTCGCTGCCGTGAAGGCGATTCGCCCCGATGTTTCCATCATCCACGCCCAGAAGGCCGATAAGGCCGGCAATGTTCTGCTGTGGGGCATTGTCGGAGCGCAGAAAGAAGCGATCATGGCCGCCGGCCGCTCCATCGTGACGGTGGAAGAGATCGTCGACAAGCTGGACGCCCCGCCCAATGCCGTGATTCTTCCCACTTGGGTGGTCAGCGCCGTGGCGCAGGTGAAGTGCGGAGCATTCCCGTCTTACACCCACGGTTATTACCCGCGCAGCAACGCTTTCTACAAGCAGTGGGATGGAATTTCCAAAGACCGCGACACCTTCACGGCGTGGATCGACAAGTACATTATGAACACCAAGAATTTTGACGAATTCCGCGCGCTGCTGGAGAAGGCATAGTCATGGCGGAACTCCAATACACCGCCGATGAAATGATGACCATCGCCGCGGCCCGCATGGTCCGCAACGGCACCTCGCTTTTCGTAGGCATCGGCCTGCCCAGCGCGGCTGCCAACCTGGCTCGGCTGACGCACGCCCCCGACACCGTGCTGATCTATGAATCCGGCACGATCGGGACCAAGCCCAATGTGCTGCCGCTTTCGATTGGCGATGGCGAGCTCGCCGAGACCGCCGATACCGTGGTCGGAATCGTCGAGATCTTCAATTACTGGCTGATGGGCGGCAAAATCGGCCTGGGCTTCCTGGGCGCCGCGCAGATCGACAAGTACGCGAATATTAATTCCACCGTGATCGGCCCCTACGGAAAGCCGAAAGTCCGGCTGCCGGGAGCCGGAGGCGCCCCCGCCATTGCGGCCTCCTGCGGCGAGGTGCTGATCACCTTGCGCCACAGCCCCAAGGCTTTCGTCGAGAAGCTCGATTTCCGCACCTCGGGCGGCCACATGGAAGGCGGAGACAGCCGCGAAAAGCTGCGCTTCCCCGGCAAAGGCCCGGTCGCTGTCATCACCGATTTGGGTGTTCTCACGCCCGATCCGGTCACCAAGGAACTCACCTTGACCAGCGTTCACCCGGGCGTCACAGTGGAGCAGGTGGTCGCCGCCACCGGCTGGCCGCTGAAAGTCGCGGCTGAGGTAAAAACGACACCTCTGCCAACGGCATCCGAGCTTCAGGTCCTCCGCGATCTCAACGAGCGGACGGCTAAAGCGCACGCCGGCCAGGCTTAGTACTGCGTCGGATTGGGGGCTTCGGGCCCTCCACACGGCACTCCCGTTTTCGCCCTGCGGAGATTATAATAGTCCGGGGCCGCACTCTTGCGGTTAGTCAAAGGAGAACCCTGCAACATGGCAGAACCACAGAAAGCTTGGGATACCTCATACGAATGGAAAGCAGTCACCCTGCTCGGTCTGGCGTTCGGCTTGGTCGGGTTGGACCGCTGGATCATTGCGCCCTTGCTTCCGTCGATCATCAAAGACTTACACCTGGATTACCAGGACGCCGGCAATATCATTGGCGCCTTGGGACTCTCCTGGGGCGTTTTCGCGATTCTGATGGGCGGTATTTCGGACAAAATCGGACGCCGCAAAGTACTGATTCCAGCGATCATCGGGTTTTCACTCCTCTCCGGAGTATCCGGCATGGCCACCGGCCTCATGGGCCTGATCATCATCCGCTCCATCATGGGTTTCACGGAAGGATCGTTCTGTCCGACCAGCTTTGCTGCAACGAATGACGCCTCTCATCCGAAGCGTCTGGGGATCAATCAGGGCCTGCAGCAATGCGGCTTCGCACTTTTCGGCCTGGGCCTGGCTCCGATCATCGCCACCCAGTTGCTTAAAGTCGTGAGCTGGCGCTGGGTTTTCGTCACAGTCGCGATCCCCGGCCTGATCCTCGGATTGCTGATGTACTTCGTGATCCGCGAGCCGCGTAAAGGCGCCGCCAGTGCCGCAGGACACGAAATTCCCAAAGGGAATTGGTCCGCGATCTTCAAGAGCCGCAACATCGTGCTCTCGATGATCGCGCTGTTCTGCGCCATGACCGGTGTCTTCGTGTTGAGCGCGATGCTGCCCAGCTATTTGACGGATTATCTGAAATTGACCCCGGAACGGATGGGCTTCGTGGCTTCGGCCGTCGGATTCGGCGGATTCGTGGGCCAGTTTGCGCTGCCCGGCCTTTCCGACATCCTGGGCCGCCGCCTGGTCGCCGTGCTCGGGTTCATCGGAGCGGCCATCATGCTCTACCTGTTCATTCAGACCGGCGCGAATGACACGGCTTTGTTTGCCGAATTGTTCATCGCGGTGTTCTTCATCCTCGGCTTAGTGGCCCTGCTCACCGGACCCATTGCCACCGAGGCGGCTCCCGTCGGGCTGGTCTCCTCGGCGATCGGAATCGTGGTTGGCGCGGGTGAAATCTTCGGCGGCGGAATCGCCCCGATCATCGCCGGTGGCGTCGCCA
>Ga0070661_100002740_pt1 | contig 12080 bp, 12 predicted proteins | sample KBSC43metaG_FD_64663 | JGI IMG/M metagenome (GOLD analysis project Ga0070661, IMG submission 64663) | Corn rhizosphere microbial communities from Kellogg Biological Station, Michigan, USA - KBS C4-3 metaG | ecosystem: Host-associated > Plants > Roots > Rhizosphere > Soil ...
AGCGCGTCGCGCATCCCCATGATCTCGTAGGTGCGGTTCATCGCCCGCTTCGTGAAGAAGACCGAGGGACCCGCCGCGGCGGCGATGTCGAGCGCCATGCGTTGGCCGGTCGGGATCAGCTCATCGGCCGGAACGACGTGGTTGACGATACCGATCGCGTGGGCGCGGTTGGCGTCCATCTTGTCGGTGCCGGTCAGCAGCATTTCCTTGGCATGCTTCGGCAGCACGGCCCACGGCAACAGCATGGCGACGATGCCGGTGCCGAAGCGGACCTCGGGCTCGCCGAACCGGGTGCCTTCGGCGGCGAGGGTGATGTCGCAGGCCAGCGCCACCTCGAAGGCGCCGGCCATGCAGAAGCCGTGGACCAGAGCGATGGTCGGCTTGGGGCAGTCCCAGAACGCCATGATGAAGTCGAACTGCCGCTCCATCTGGCGGCGGACGTGGTCGACGGTCGACATGTCCCGTTCCGCGGCGGCCTTCATGTCGAAGCCGGCGGAGAAGGCGCGGCCTTCGCCGCGGACCAGCACGGCGCGGATCGCATCGTCCTCGGCGAAAGCCTGCAGCGCGGCGCGGCATTCGTCCATCGCCTCATTGTGGAAGGCGTTGAGGACCTGCGGGCGATTGAAGATGAGGGACGCGACGGGACCATCCGTCTCGATCTTGATATGGGCGTAGGGCATGAACGGTTCTCGACGTTCCCTCAGTCGGACGCAGCCAACGCCGCCGGCTGACGCAGTTCCCGGCGGGCCTGGCGGAAAACGCGCCAGGCGCCGGTGAGGGCGAGGCTGGCCATGATCGCCGCCACCGCGACGTCGGGCCAGCCCGTGCGGGTGCCGAGGACACCGGCGGCTGCCGCCATCACGGCCATGTTGCCGATCACGTCGTTGCGCGTGCAGATCCAGACCGAGGCCATGTTGCTGTCGCCGTCGCGGAAGCGGTAGAGCAGCCCCGCGACGCCGAGGTTGGCAAGCATCGCGACGGCGCCGACCGCGCCCATCGTCGGCGCATGGGGCACTGTGCCGCTCATCACGTGCTGGAGCGTCGTGGCGACCACCCAGAGGCCGAAGCCGGCCATCGTCGCGGCCTTCAACAGGGCGGCCGAGGCGCGCCAGCGGAGCGCGAGGCCAAGCACGGCGAGGCTGATCGCATAGTTGGCCGCATCGCCCAGGAAATCGAGCGAATCGGCCAGCAGCGAGACCGAGCCGGAGCGCAAGCCCGCGCCGATCTCGACGACGAACATCGCCCCATTGACGGCGAGGGCGATCCACAGGGCTCGCCTGAATTGCGGCGTGCGGCTGTCGGCATCGTCGTGGCAGTGGTCACAGCATCCGGCCATCGCCGGATATTGGGTCGCGGCCGCACGTTATACAATTGCAGCGGCGCGCAGCTTGTCACCGGTTCATTTCTTCGCCGGCGTCTTCGGCTGCACCAGGTCCCACAGGTTTCCGTAGAGGTCAGAGAACACCGCGACGGTGCCGTAGCTTTCTTCCGATGGTTCGCGGACGAACGTCACGCCCTTGTTGCGATAGGCGGCGTAGTCGCGCCGGAAGTCGTCAGTGTGCAGGAACAGGAAGACACGCCCGCCGGTCTGGTTGCCGATGCGTGACGACTGCTCGGCGCCGACGGCACGCGCCAGCAGCAGGCGTGGCCCGGCAGAGCCGGGCGGCGCGACGACCACCCAGCGCTTGTCCTGGGCGGGCATGTAGGTGTCTTCGACCAGGCTGAAGCCGAGCGTTCCCACATAGAAGGCGAGCGCCTCGTCGTAGTTCCGCACGACCAGCGCCATCATCGCGATTGTTTGTGTCATGGGCATAGCTTTGCACCGGTAGAGCCGCGCGATCAAAGAAAGAGCGGCCCGCAGGCCGCTCGTTCGCGTCGAGCTGCTCCCGGCTTGTGCTGGATCAGGGGACCGTGCCCGGCGGGCACGGCGACGTCGTGCAGAGCGGGGGTGCCGTCGCCTGGTTCGGATTGGTCGTCGGGGCACCCGTGGTTCCGCCGGTCACGCTCGTATTGGGGCCGCCGATGGTGCCGGCATTGCCGCCGCTGGTGCCGCTGATACCGGGGTTGATGTTGCCCGGGGTGCCGACGGCACTGCCGGTGGCACCGCTGCCCGTAATGCCGGTGCCGGTGCTTCCGGGAGCGGTCGTGGTGCCGATGCCTGGGCTGGCCGTGCCCACCGAGTTGCCGCTGGTCGTTCCCGGACCCGAAGTCGTTCCGCTGCCGGTCGTGCCGGCTCCGCCGACACCGCCAGCGCCGCCCGCGCCGCCCGCGGCACCGCCTCCGCCCGCACCGCCACCACCGGCGCCGCCTCCGCCTCCGCCACCGCTCTGCGCATTCGCCGTGCCGATCGCTGCGAGGCCGACCGTTGCGATCACGGCCGCCATCAATTGGATCGATTTCCTCATGCTGTTCCTCCTTTCAACGTCGAGGAGGAACGCGCCCTCGGCGGCACGAGTTGCTGCAGTCTAGAGGAATGGCCGTCCGCCGGTGACGGCGATCGTCGCGCCCGACACGTAGCTGGAAAGCGGATCGGCCAGCATGACGTAGGCGGTGGCGAGCTCCGCCGGCTGGCCCGGGCGCTTCATTGGCACGTTCGAACCGAACTCGGCGACGGCGTCGGGCGGCATGGTGGACGGGATCAGCGGAGTCCAGATCGGCCCCGGCGCTACTGCGTTGGCGCGGATGCCCTTCGGGGCCAGCAGTTGGGCAAGACCCGCGGTGAAGTTCTGGATGGCGCCTTTGGTCGTCGCATAGGGAAGCAGCGTGGGGTTGGGGGCGTCGGCGTTGATCGAGGCGGTGTTGATGATGGCGCCACCGGACCTGAGGTGCGGCAGGGCGGCCTTCGTCAGGTAGAACATCGCGTGGATGTTGACCCTGAACGTCAGCTCCCATTCCTCGTCGCTGATGTCCGCGAGGTCCTTGAAAGTCGCCTGGTGCGCGGCATTGTTGACCAGGATGTCGAGGCCGCCCAGCTCTCGGATCGCCGTGTCGACGATCTTGCGGCAGTGGCCCGCGTCCTGGATGTCGCCGCTGACGAGGGCCGCCTTGCGGCCGGCCTCCTCGACCCATTTGCGGGTCTCGTTCGCGTCGTCGTCCTCGTTCAGGTAGGAGATCAGGACGTCGGCGCCCTCGCGCGCGAAGGCAATGGCGACGGCACGGCCGATGCCGCTGTCGCCGCCGGTGATCACCGCCTTCTTGCCGGCGAGCCGTCCGCTTCCCTTGTAGCTCTGCTCGCCGTGGTCGGGTCGGGGCTGCATGGCGGCGGTATGACCGGGCATGCTCTGCTGCTGCTTGGGCAGGGGTGGCTTTGCCGTGCTGGACATCGAGATCCTCGCAAGTCGACGGATTGCGAGACTTGAACGACGCGGAACGGCGCGTCGTTGCGGCTACTGCCGCGTGGCCGGGAAGCGATCCGACGGTGCGCTCGGCCGAACGCAGATGAACTCCGCATCGCGCGTGGTCGCGTAGCGATTGAGCCGATGGGTGATCATGGCCTTGAACTCGGCGATCTTTCCGTAGGCGGCACAGTGATGGCTCGCGAAGGGAAAGGCGTGCTCCTCCTCGCCAGCGCCCAGCACCACCACGGATCCCGAATCGCCGACCGTGCGATGGTCGTCCGGGCTGGCGGCGTCGTTGCCTGCCGTGCAGGCCTGCAGCAGAGCAACGATCATGACAACGATTGCGGGTCCCAGTCGGTCGCGCATCGTCGTCCTGTTTTGCCGCCAGTTTCCAGCCACCGGATTGAGTCCTCGTTCCGCGTCGAAGCTAGCGCAAAAGAAAAGCCGGCGCATGCACCGGCTTCAAGGTAGCCCGGCCGAGAGGGGAGACGGGAAGCCGGGCGGAGAGGTTTGCGAGATCGCTGAAGCTTTCGCGTCGTCTGACGGCTGTTGAGTCAACGTGGGGTTCGGTCGCGCGGATGCCGGCGCGTCCCGACTGTGCGAAGTGGAACCCGCTTGAGTCCACCGGGTCTCCCAGGTCTCTTTCGGGAGGCAGTCCGCAAGCGTACTCACCTCCCGCTTTGGCAACAGCAAGGTCACGACAGCCGTTCCTCTTGGACCAACAGGAGGAGGCGTGAGCGATGGCCCGTGCGACCAGCCAGCAGTCGAAGCAGGACAAGCAGAAGAAGGCGAGCGGCACATCGACTGCCGACAAGAACCGCAACGCCGGTGCGACCGGGACATCAGTGAGCGCCGTCGAGCTGCTCAAGCAGGATCATCGCAAGGTCGAGGGCTTGTTCGAGCAGTTCGAGCAGGCCGGCGACGAGCAGAAAGAGCGGCTGGTCGAGCAGATTTGCTCGGAGCTGATCATCCACACCAAGCTCGAGGAAGAAATCTTCTATCCCCGCTGCCGCGAGGCAGGCGTCGAGAGCGAGAAGATGGACGAGAGTCAGGTCGAGCACGACGGTGCAAAGATGCTGATCAACGACCTGCTCGAGGCCGACAGCGGCACGCCCTATTTCGAGGCCAAGGTCTCGGTGTTGAAGGAGATGATCAAGCATCACGTCGAGGAAGAGGAAGAGCCGAGCGAGGGCGTGTTCGCCCAGGCCAAGGAGCACGGCATCGACGAAACCGATCTCGCGCAGGAGATCACCCAGCGCAAGCAGGAGCTGCAGCAGCGCGGCGTCGGCCGCCGGCCGGCGCGGCCGGTCGCGCTCGGCATGAGCGGCGACTTCCGCAGCAGCATGGGCGGCGAGCGGATGGGCGGCTACGACGAGCGCTTCCGCGGCGGCAACGAGCGCGGCTACGGCGCCAGCCGACGCTACGAAGAGAATGAATACGAGGGTGGCTACGGCCGCGGTGGCCGCCGCAGCGGCGGCTCCGAGGGCGACTGGAACGAGGGGCGCTATGGCGGCTCGCGCGAACAGCAGGGGGAGCCGGGCCGCCGTTACGAGGAGGATGATCGCCGCTTCCGTTCACCCCATGAAGATCGCGACGAGGACCGCCGCTACGGACGCGGCCAGCCTGGCTGGTATGGCGATCCTCGGGGCCATTCGGAAGCCTCGCGCCGCGGCTGGGACGAGCGTCGGCACGATGACGATGATCGGCCCCGCCATCGCTCGCGTGACGACGATCGACACAGCGATCATGGCGGCTGGTCCGGCGACTCGCGCGGCCATGCCGAGGCGGCCCGGCGCGGCTGGCAACACCGCCGCTGACGAGCCGCGGAAGATGGTTTGCGGCCCGGCCCTCGGTGGCCGGGCCGTTTGCTTTCGCGGGCGTGCTGCAGGCGCGGGCGGCCATGGTTCGCTCGGCACCAAGGCGGGCGATTCGATCATCGCCTACGCTCTTACGCAGTGATTACGCCCGCCGCTTTCTCCAGGTCGCGGCCAGCGGGCCCGCGCGGCCATAGACCGGATCGCGCGCCGGCCGCTTCACCGCGGCGACTCTCTTCACCGCCATGCTGTGTGTGACCTCGCCAGGCTTGGGCTCGTCGTAGCGACCGCCCGCCGGGTAGGCGCCCACCACAAGCAGGTCATCGCTGGCCGACAGGCGGCGGTGACCCGTGCCGGCGGGCAGGACGATGACGTTACCCGCCTTGCCCGTTCCGGTCGCGCGATTCCGGTCGCCGCTTCGAGCGTTTTCTTGATCTGCTCGATCAGGGCCATTGGCCGCTCCTTGCTCCCGCGGACTGCAGAACGTCGCGCGGTGGGCAAAGGCTCCGTCAGGGCTTCCGCCGCCCGCCAGCCGTCAGTAGCAGTCGAAGCCGGACGACGATGGCTCGGGGTTGGCGAGCATCCCGAGAATCTGGCAATCCTGCCGGGAACCGACGCGGCGGCACACGTCGAGGAGCTTTGTCAGCGCGACCGCTACCGGCGTATTGTCACCGCCGGCTTGGCGAATCTGCTCGAGCCGCCGGGCCGTGACCGCGTATACGTCGCCGCACGTCACCAGGGCAGCAGGATCGACGATGCGCGCAATGTCGTCGGCCGTCAGGCCATATTCGAGCGCGCGCTTGATGAACTGCAGCCGTTCGAGATGCTCGGCCTGGAAGGCAAAGTCGTCGGTGCGGCTGCGTTGTCGGCGGGCCCGCTGGAGCAGCCCCTGGTCCCTGTACGCCCGTACGTCCTCGATACTCATGCCCGCGGCCCGAGCCAGCTGGGCGAGAGTGAAAGGCCCCGAAGCCATGTTCACACCCGAGATGGAATTACCCGCCATTCGACCGAATCGACGGCCACCCTACAGGGGCAGGGCGCTATTCTTGAACGGGAAAACGATCGATGGAAAGTGCAAGCGACTCGCAGGTATCGCGAGCCGCAACAGGCCGGGGCGTTCGTTAGGGAACTTTCCTGCTATACGAATTTTGCTAGGAACTTTCTGCACCGCCGCGCGTTGAACATCGGGCAGATACGTCCGCAGACTGCGCGGGCCAAAGTATTGAATGGATTGGGGAATTCCGACGTGTCTCTTTCCTTCAAGCTCGACGCGCCGCTCCTTCCACCCCTCCTGGAATCCTTCGTCGACCTCGACCAGGCCGTTCTCGACGCCCTGCCGATCGGCATCTACGCCTGCGACATCGACGGGCAGATCGTCCGCGTCAACCGAGAGGCGATCAGGCTGTGGGGCCAGGCGCCGCGACTGCTCGATCCGACCGAGGTCTTCTGTGGTTCGTTCCGGCTCGAGAGCCTGGACGGCCAGCCCATCCCGCGCGACCAGACGCCGATGGCGCGCGCGGTGCGCAACGGCGAGACCTTCGACGGCGCGGAGGCGGTGGTCTTCAACCCCGACGGCACGCGGTGGGTCGCCCGCGTCAACATCGCGCCATTGCGCGACGGCGATGGCGCAGTGGTCGGCGCCATCAACTGCTTCCAGGACGTGTCGCGCGAGCACGACATGCGCCGCGCGCTGGAGCGCCACCAGCGCACCTTCGACCTCGCCATGATCGCCTCGCAGATGGGGACCTGGCGCTACACCCTGGCCGACAATATCTGCGTCTACGACGACAACGCGCAGCGCCTCTACGGCCTGACCGAGGCCCGCTTCCTGCACGACGAGACGGGCGTGAATGACAAGTTCCATCCCGACGACATGGGGCTGATGTGGGCGCGCGTCGCCAAGGCGCTCGATCCGGCGGGCGACGGCCGCTACGACGTCGAATACCGGGTGAAGCAGCGCGACGGCAGCTGGCGCTGGCTGAGCGCCTGGGGGTTGGTGGAGTTCGAGGGGCAGGGCGCGGCGCGCAAGCCTGTCGCCATCGCCGGCGCAAGCCGCGACCTCACCGAGCTCAAGCGGGCGGAGGAGGTGCAGCGCCTGCTGGTCAACGAGCTGAACCACCGCGTCAAGAATACGCTCGCCACCGTGCAGTCGATCGCCTTCCTCACCCTGCAGGACGCGACCGACCTGAAGCAGGCCCGCATGGCACTCGACGCACGTATCCTCTCGCTCGCCCGGGCACACGACATGCTGACGGAACGCCATTGGTCGGGCGCCGATCTCGCCGAGGTGGTGGCGCGCGCCATGGCGCCGTTCGCCGCTGCACAGATCGCCTGCGAGGGGCCCTCGGTCGAGGTCTCGCCGAAGCTTGCCCTCGCGCTGGCGCTGGCTCTGCACGAGCTCGCCACCAACGCGGCCAAATACGGCGCCCTGTCGCGGCCCGAGGGCCGCATCGTCGTGCGCTGGGCGGCCCACAAGGGGCAGCTTGTGCTGACCTGGCGCGAGACCGGCGGGCCGCCGATCGTGGCACCCTCCCGCCGAGGCTTCGGCAGCACGTTGCTGGAGCAGGCCGTGACCGGCGGATCGGCGCGCCTCGACTTCGCGCCCGACGGCGTCCGATACTCGCTCACCGCGCCGCTGGAGAGCGCATAGACTCAGCGGCGCTTGGTCAGTCGCGCGAGCTTGAACTCCTGGGCGAATCGGCTGCGCGGAAAAACCCGCGCCGCCGTCTCTGCCAGCCAGCGCGTCGCGGCGTGGCCGTCGATCCACCGGCGGCCCGCGGCGGTGATTGCGGGGTCGATCTGCCCGCTCTCGATCCTTCGCGTGTTGTCGCCAATCCAGACGTGCATGCCGTCGCCTGGCGCCGTTTCGACGCCGCCGGTTATGCCCTCCTCATGGAGCTTCTGGAGAGTTCTTTCGAGATCCCGTTCGCTGTCGGTCATGGTGTGGAAAAAACGCACGTTACCGTAAGGGGTTTCTTCTCGACCGTTGCCATTGATCTGGGAAGACAAAACCCGGCAAAGGCAGGGACGGCGGCTACGATCACTCTTCCTCGTTGAATTCCTTATAGAAGTAGTCGATCGGATCGTAGCCGACGTTACAGCGGTAAAGCGGCCGGCCCCTTCGTTCGTCTTCATCGCTGGGACCACGCATCCGCCACCGCGCGCGTTCCTCCCACCACTGCTTCTCGGGCTTGGGCTGGCCTGGTTCGCGGTGCTCGCGCGGCTGCCTCAGCAGGGGGTGGGTGACAGTTGAGACGCCGGCGCTCGACCTTCAGGTTGGTCGCGGACGCACAAACGCACTCCGGGACCACACGGGGTCCCGGAGGCGTCTCTCAATCGTCTCCCCGCTCGCGCCCTAGCGGATGATCTTGACGTTGAGAGCGGTCTGCTGGCTGTAGACGGTGACGACCTCGTCGCCCGGCTTGAGTGACGCCATCGCCGCCTTGCCGGCGGTCGAGACGATGCGCGGCATCTGGATGACCTCGCCGGCGTTCGGCGACTGCTTCTCCGGCTCGCCGCCGGCCTTGTAGATCAGGAAGATCTGGCTGTTCGCCGGATCGACCTTGGTGACCATGCCGTCCATTTCCCACAGCCTGATCAGCGCCTTCGCGCCCGGGACGCCTTCGATGCGCGCGCCCTTGGCCACCAGCGCCTTGGCCTGCGCCGAGCTCGCCGCGGTCTTCGGAGCGATCAGGAAGTCGACATAATCGTACCACTGCACGTCGACCGTCTGGCCGGGCTTGAGCTGGGCGTAGCCGTGGCCCTGTCCGGAGCTGGCCTCGTTGGCGACGAGGTCCGAGGCCTTGAGCTTCACGCGGCCGAGGTCGTCCCACACGATGGTGAAGCTCTTCACCTCGGGGTGCATGCTGTTGATCGTGCCGCGCTTGAAGTTCTGGTAAGTCGACGCGACGTACGGGTCCTGCTGGGCCGCTGCCGGCAGCACCAGCGACGGCAGGGCGCCCGCCGTCAACGCGGCGCCGCCCAGCAGCTTGAGAGTCGAACGACGATTGGCTTTCAACATGGTGATTTCCCCCCTTTACTGGATGACGACGACGACGCGGCGATTGCGCGATTCGTTCGTTTGATCGGCCGTCGGCACGAGCGGGTCGTTCTCGCCGTTGCCGGAGGTCGTGATCGAGCCGTCCGGCACGCCGTTCTGGACCAGGATGTTCTTCACGGCGTTGGCGCGCGCCTGCGACAGCTGCGCGTTGAGGGCCGGCGAGCCGACTGTGTCGGTGAATCCGGTCACCGTGACCCTGGCATTGGGCTTGGTCTTGTAGACCTGGGCCGCCGCCGCCAGCGCCGTCTTGTCCTGATCGCCGAGCATGCTGCTGCCGAGCGGGAAGAAGACTTGATAAGAGACCGGCGCCTGCTCCGGCATCGCGGTGCCGGTCTTGGCGATCGGCGGCGCCATGACCGCGCCACCCTGGGTTTCACAGGCACTCAACGCGCACGCTGCTACGATCAAGATTGACATTCTTCCGAGCATGATCCCCCTCCTCATAAGCGATCGCCTGCCGCGACCGCTAAGTGAGTGCGAAAATACGCACTGTTCGTTCCCGAACGCTGGGGAATTGCCATTGCGCCCGAACGGCCGCGTTGATCTTTGTCATGGCTGAAACCCGCGAAACGTATCAGCCAACACGCGATACAGTTTTCGGCCGGGCAGGAAGGGCGGTCGTCAGCCCTTCAGATCGTGGTGCGCCATCGCCCGGGCACGCAGCCAGCTGACGATCGAGCGGCCGAGCAGGTAGCTGCCCGCCAGCAGCATCACCGCCTCGGCGGTCTTTTCGTAGGGGTTGTCGGCGCGCAACGCCCTCTCGATCGAGCCCTGCACGGCGGCGGACAGCACCATCAGCCAGCCCGCCCACGCCGCATCACTGCCGCGCCAGACACGCACTACGCGGCGGGCATGGTCGGCCTCGATGCGGATCAGCGCGCCACGGCATCCACCGCCGAGCACTCCGACGGTCGACACCAGCAAGACGCCGGGATCGGCGAGGTCGCGGATGTCGGGATAGGACAGCAGGACCATCGCTCCGGCCAGGGCGAGCAGGCCGGGCATCAGCAGCTGGATCCGCGGGAAGGGCTCTGTCGTGCGCTCGACATTGGCGCTTGCCGCGGCGCCGATCGCCAGCAGGACGATCAGGACGTCGAGGCCGTAGATGATGAAGAGGTGGCGAGCGGTCATAGGCGCGCCACGCTCGCGTGGCGCGGGCGGGCCCGTAGCGGTAGGCGCCCTCCGTGGCGCCGGTTGGCCGAAGGCCAAACCGCAGGGCCCGCACGGTTCCGATTGCGCACGGACTTGAGCTCAAGAACGCGCGCAAGCGGAACCGTGCGGGCTCTGCACTTCGCCGCTGCGCGGCGACCGGCGCGACGGAGCGCGCCTAGTGCTACGAGCCCGCCTGTGCGGCTCATATTTGGTGCGCCAAAGGCGGCGCCGGAATGGGCCGCACCCGCTCATACGCCGCCGCCGCCCGCAGCACGAGCGCATCCCGCGCATGCCCCGCCACGATCTGCAGCCCGATCGGCAGCCCCTCGCGGTCGAGCCCGCAGGGAATCGTCGCTGCCGGCTGGCGCGTCAGGTTGAAGGTCAGCGTGAACGGCGTCCAGCCGATGTCGATGCCGTCGCCGCCCCACGCCGCATTTTGGTTCACCTCGAACGCCGTCATCGGCATGGTCGGCGTCAGCAGCAGGTCGTACTTCGCCATGAACTGGTTCATGATCACGCCGAGCTGCTGGCGCTGGTGGATCGCGATCACCACCGCCGCCTGGCTCAAATTGGCGCCGACCTCGGCCGCCTTCACCAGGCCCGGATCCATCAGCGCCTGTTTCTCGGCGCTGTAGCCCTTGAACAGCACGGCGACGTTCGATTGCCAGTGCGCGTTCAGGATGTTGCGTGGATCGAGGCCCTGCAGGTCGGGCGAATCCTCGACCACCTTGGCGCCCAGCGTCTTGAACACCTTGGCTGCGGCCTCGACCGCCGCCGCGACGTCGCGGTCGATCTTCTCCTTCTCGACGAAGCCCAGGTTGGGCGACACGGCGATGCGCAGGCCCTTCACGCCCTTGTCGAAACCCTTCTCGTAGTCCTCGGCGTCATCGGGCCGGCCGTAGGGATCGCGCGGATCGGGCCGCGCCATGACGTTCATCATCATCGCCGCGTCGCGCACCGTGCGCGTCATCGGCCCGATATGCGAGAGTGTGCCTTGCGACGACGGCGGGAACAGCGGCACGCGGCCTTGCGTCGGCTTCAGCCCGAACAGGCCAGTGAAGGAGCAGGGGATGCGGACGGAGCCCGCGCCGTCGGTGCCGACCGCGAGGCTGCCCATGCCGACCGCTTCGGCGGCCACGCCGCCGCCCGACGAGCCGCCCGGCGTGCGGCCGATCTTCCACGGATTGTGCGTGGCGCCGAACAGCCGCGAATCGGTGACGCCCTTCCAGCCGTATTCCGGCGAGGTCGTCTTGCCGAGCAACACGGTGCCCGCCTCGCGCAGGCGCTGCGCCACCGGCGCGTCGACCGTCCATGGGCCGTTCTCGTCAGTAGCGAGGCTGCCCATGCGCGTCGGCAGGCCCTTGGTCAGCACCAGGTCCTTGATGGTGATCGGCACGCCGTCGAGGTCGCTGAGCCGCTTGCCGCCCTTCTTCCAGCGCTTCTCCGAGGCGCGCGCCGCGCGCAGCGCGCCGTCAGGATCGAGATGCTGGAAGGCGTTGAGCTTGGGATTGAACGCCTCGATGCGGGCGATCGCCGCCTTGGTCGCCTCGACCGGCGAGGCCTTGCGCGCCTTGTAGAGCTTGGCGAGCTGCCAGGCGGGCATGAGGGCGAGATCGGCGGTCATCGGTTGGTCTCCGGCAGGACAGGGAAGGAAAGCGGATGGGCGTCGGCGTAAGCGCCGGCCAGCGCCAGCACCTGGGCATCCTTGAAATGGCC
>Ga0070661_100002741_pt1 | contig 12078 bp, 11 predicted proteins | sample KBSC43metaG_FD_64663 | JGI IMG/M metagenome (GOLD analysis project Ga0070661, IMG submission 64663) | Corn rhizosphere microbial communities from Kellogg Biological Station, Michigan, USA - KBS C4-3 metaG | ecosystem: Host-associated > Plants > Roots > Rhizosphere > Soil ...
GTTGGGACCTCTATCCCGACACCATCCTCGAGCTGCACGATCCGGTGGGGATGCTCACGATCGACCTGCGGGATCTGCTGGGCCAGAAAAAGTGGCGCCTGGCCGAGATCGGACCCACGCCGACCTTCGGCGTCGTGACGCCGGCGAATCCGCGCGGACACGAGCTCTCCGACGCGGAGAACGAATCGCGGCTCGCGCAGTTCCAGTTGCTCCTCTCGCAGCAGTCCGCGCACTGTCTGCGCGCGGACGGCCTCTCGCCAGATTTGCACCACCGTGAGAAGGGCTTCGCCATCTGGCTCGACCGCGACGCACTGGGCTGCTTCGCGAAGGCCTTCGATCAGTCCGCCTTCTTCTGGTTCGACGGCGACGCGTTCTGGGTCGTCGGCGCGCTGGTGAACGCGCCACCGTTGCGGCTGCCGCGGTGACGCGCCTGTCCGGCTACTCGATGAACAGCAGCTTCAATCCGTGCTTCGTCGCGAACGTGCGCGCGTTCGTCTGAACGGTCATCCAGTCCGCGCCGGTCATCCTCGTCTTCCCGCCGCCCGCCTGCGGAACGTCGTCCTTGCCGGAGATGCACAGCATCGTCGTGCCGCCCCGGAACAGAAGCGGCTCGAACAGGTGCGCTTCGAGCAGCAGCGCCTCCTTGTCCGTATCGCCCAGCGTTCCGTCGCGCAGGCAACTGATCAGCAGATCCGTCCGCATCGCCGCCACTGCCTTGAGAAAGACGGCCCCCAGCACGTCGTACGAGATCTGATCGGCGGCGCTCACGTTCGCGTTGCCGGCGATGTTGCCGAACGTGTCGCCGGCGAAGTACAGCGCATCCCGCTTGAACTTGTCGCTGAGCACGAGGTAGCTGTGCCCGTATCGCGTGGTGGCACCGTGCGGCCGGCGCCCGTAGTTCAGCGCGGCGAAGATCTGCTTGGTACGCGGATCGAACTGGGGATTGGTCGCCGTGTACTTGCCGGCCGGTGTCTTGCTCAGCGCACCCGGCGCCATCTTGCGTACGGCGTCTCCAAAGCCCCGCCCCCGGGGCGCGAGCCCGCGCGCCGGCCCCTGCGACGCCTGGCTCTTGATGTCGTACTTCTTCCACGTGCCGCCCATTCCCTGCATCTGGAAGTCGGCGTCCACCGCGCTCTTCGGAAAGGTCGCGGCGTCATCGGCGGCGACGCGGAACGCCGCGGGATTCAGCGCGGAGTCGGCCAGCTCCATCTGGCCGCCCGTCACCGCGCGCTCGTACATCTGCGTGTAGCTGTCGTAGTTGTTGGGCTGCATGAACCAGCGTGGCGCTTCGAGGTTGATCGTGAGCTGCGCCGACTGCAGCCGCGCGGTCATGTGCATGAACGCGTCCTGCAACTGCTGGCGTGAGGCCTTGCGCAGCGATGGCTCGGCGGCCTTGAGCGCATCCAGCGTGGGCGTGAACAGCTTCGAGATTGCGTGGCGGTTGATGTCGGCAACGCGTGCGTTCACGAACGCATGCTGCACCGCGTTGACCTTCGATCCGGATTTCCAGGGCGCGGTCTGGTCGTCACCGGGCATGGCGGGAACCTTGAAGGATGGTGGTGTCGTACGTCGGCGTGCGACGATCGCCCGGAAACGGGCGCCCACCAAGTTGCGAATCCGCGGGAGCGCCAGCAAGGACTACAGGGTCCCGCGCATCGCTCCACCTTCGCTGTTCTCTCCATCCGGCGCTGCCAGTCTCGACCGCCAACCCGACGCGCTGTTGGCCGCGAGGTCGCGCAGTTCGTCCGCCTCCGGGTCGTCCGTCCAGAATCGCCACTGCGCGAACATTCGGCGTGGCGGCGCGAACGTGAACTTCGTGCCGAAGCCCACGTCGCTCCGCAACTGCACCGTGATGGGACGCATCTGGAGCCAGCGGTTCTGCTTCACCGAGGTGATGAGACTGGCCGGCACGCGCCACTCGTGGCCGAAGTAGCCGGACACCACGAGCCCACCATCATCCTCCACGCGCACCGACACGTAGCGCATGGTGCGCCAGGCGGCAAGGATCATGATGACGATGATCGCGGGAAAGAGCAGCCAGACGGGATTCGGCCGTGCCTGTCCGGTTGTCGCATTCACCAGCGTGGACGGCGCGTGCTTCCAGAACTGCGCGAGGCGCACGGCGAACCACGCCACGACGAGTGGCACGACATATTTCAGGAAGCCTGTCCACTGGGACGACAGCGTGCGTGACATGACTCGGATGGAAAGAAGATGAACCGCCGCGCGAAAGGGCGCGCCGCGGCCTCACGCGCCAGCGAAGCTACTCCACCATACTGGACGTCTCCTGGCAGCAGGATGTCACCGCGCAGCTCATGGCGCGGATGTCGCGGACGCCTTTCGCGCGCCGCGCGCGCTCCGCTATCATCCGGCATCCTCTATCGTTCGAGACAACTGAATGGCTGACCATCACCGGCGCGATTTCCTGGGGTGGCTCGGCGCCACCGCGCTCGCTGCCACCGCTGCCGGACGTCTTCGCGCGCAGACGGCTCGGGCCTCACACGACAGCTCCGCCATGCCGCTTCCGCCCAGTGACGCGTGGGACGTGTCGTGGGTGGACCGCATTCAGGGTGACGCGCGCGCCGTGTTCGACTCGCCGGCGGTGAGCGATGGCGACGCGCTCTGGCGCGCGGTGCAGTGGCGCAAGGACTACATGGCCGTCTATCCCGCCACCAACCCCGGCAGAATCACGGCGATCCTTGTCATCCGTCATGCCGCCATTCCGCTCGCCATGGACGATTCGTACTGGAAACAGTTCGAGGTGGGGAAAGAGCTCAAGATGAAGGATCAGGACGACAAGGACTGGACGACAGTCAATCCCATTCGCGCCGCGCGCCCGGGTGCTTCCGGTGAAGAGACCGACGTCACCCTCGAGCACTTCATGGCGACTGGCGGCATCGTGCTGGCCTGTCACATGGCGTTCATGGGTCACGTGGTGTCGCGCTATCGGAAGGCCGGCAGCTCCACCATGGAGCAGGCCGAGGCGGAAGCCAGGTCGCACGTCATTCCGGGGATCATCCTGCAGCCGAGCGGGATTTTCGCGGCACTCCGCGCGCAGCAGGCGGGTTGTTCCTACATAGTGGGAAGTTAGTCGAACGGCACCGACAACATTTCACACGGGAGGAATCATGCGCCTCATTCGTTCGTCAGCATTCCACGATTCGAGGGCATTCTCCTGCACGCGGTGTGCGGTGCGCACCGCGACGACGATCGCGGTCGTCGCCACCGCCGGCCTGCTGACTGCTTCGTGCAGCAGCTCGACAGCGCCACTCGGCCCGGGCGATCCGCCGATGAGCGGCACGTGGACTGCGCTGTGCGGCGTGGACGTCAGTTGCACCCTGAACCTTCGCGAATCACGGGATGCGCTCACCGGCACGTTCGAGACGCACGTCGCGCCGACCGGCGGGGGCAGCAGTGTCGCGGCGTCGGGGACATTCGTGAATCCGAACGTCACGCTGCAATGGACCGACGGCGGCGTCCTGAACCGCTTTGACGGCGTGCTCCAGGGAGATACGCTCGTGAGTGGAACCGTCTCGGCGAGTACCTCCCAGTACACACTGGAGTTCTTCAGGCGGAACTGATCTCACCAGGCTGTAGCGGAGCCGCGTGCTTCCGGCTCCGCCATGGCCTTCCGTCTCCGTCAGCCTCTCCTTGACACACTCGAGCAGAACTCGTATTAGAGTTTTGCAACATTTGGCCCGCACCGTTCGGTTCCCCGCCACGCACGTGCCTTTCGCCGCACTCGTAGCCGCTTCGTCCCTGTTGGCAGCCTGCTCGAAGCCCGCGCACTTGCCCGCGCCGGCACCGAGTTCCACACCAGCCGTCGCGACTGTGCCCGCCACTCCCGAGTCCTCTTCAACCACGACTGGTGCGGCAGCGGCCGCGCGAACCAATCCCTTCTTCGACGCCAGCACGCTCCCCTTCCAGGCACCACCGTTCGACAGGATCGAGGAGACCGATTATCAGCCGGCCATCGAGGAAGGGATGAAGGAGCAGGCCGCCGAGGTGGACAGCATTGCCGACAATCCCGCCCCGCCGACCTTCGAGAACACGCTCGTGGCCCTGGAGAAATCCGGCGCGCTGCTCACGCGCGTCGGGGAGGCGTTCAACGCCGTCACTGGCGCGAACACGAGCGCACTCCTGCAGAAGGTTCAGGAGGAGGAAGCGCCGCGGCTGGCCGAACACTCGGACGCCATCTATCTCAACGCACGACTCTTTGCGCGCGTGCAGGCGATATACGACCAGCGCGAGTCACTCCAGCTCGACCCGGAATCGAAGCGCCTGCTCGAGTGGTACTATGATCGCTTCGTGCATCGGGGCGCGAAGCTCTCGGATGCCGACAAGGCCACGTTGCGCCAGCTCAACAAGGAAGCGTCCACGCTCGAGACGGCATTCACGAACAAGCTGCTCGGCGCATCGAAGGCCGGTGCACTCGTGGTGAGCGACAGGGCAAAGCTGGCCGGACTGAGTGATGCCGCGATTTCGGCGGCCGCGCGCGCCGCCGCTGATCGCAAGCTGGACGGCAAGTGGGTCATCCCGCTGCAGAACACCACGCAGCAACCCGCGCTCCAGTCGCTGAGTGATCGTGACGTGCGCCACCAGCTCTTCGAGGCGTCCTGGAATCGCGCGGAGCACGGCGACAGCAGCGACACGCGCGCGACGATCGCGCGTCTCGCGCAGATCCGCGCGCAGAAGGCCAGACTCCTCGGCTACTCCAGCTACGCCGGCTGGGTGCTGGAAGACCAGATGGCGAAGACCCCGGATGCGGTGTTCAAGTTCGTGCGCGGGCTGGTGCCGCCCGCCACCACGAAAGTGCGCGTCGAGGGCGACGCCATCCAGGCGATGATCCGGAAGGATGGTCAGAGCTTCCAGCTCGAGCCGTGGGACTGGAACTACTACGCCGAGCAGGTTCGCAAGGCGCAGTTCGATCTGAACGAAGATGAAATCAAGCCATACTTCGAGCTGAACAACGTGCTCGAGAACGGCGTGTTCTATGCGGCCAATCAGCTGTACGGGATCACCTTCAAGGAGCGCAAGGACATTCCGGTGTACCAGCCGGACGTGCGTGTCTTCGAGGTGTTCGACGCCGATGGCTCGCCGCTGGCGCTCTTCTACTGCGACTATTTCAAGCGCGACAACAAGAACGGCGGCGCGTGGATGGACAACCTCGTGACGCAGTCGAAGCTGCTGGGCACGAAGCCGGTGATCTACAATGTCGCGAACTTCACGAAGCCGGCGCCGGGCGAGCCCGCACTGCTCACCTTCGATGATGTCACGACGATGTTCCACGAGTTCGGACACGCGCTGCACGGCATGTTCGCCAACCAGGAATATCCGAGTCTCTCGGGCACCGCGGTGGCGCGCGACTTCGTGGAATTTCCGTCGCAGTTCAACGAGCACTGGGCGATGGATCCGAAGATCTTTGCCCACTATGCCCGGCATTACAAGACAGGCGCGCCCATGCCGGCGGCACTGGTGGACAGGATCCGGCGCGCCGCAACGTTCAATCAGGGCTACGGCCTCACCGAGCTGCTCGCCGCCGCGCTGCTCGACATGTCGTGGCACACGCTGCCGTCGGACGCGCCGCTCCAGAACGTGGATTCGCTGGGAAAGGCGTCACTCGCCGAGAATCACGTGGATCTGCGCACGGTACCGCCGCGCTATCGCTCGAGCTACTTCCTGCACATCTGGGCGAATGGCTACGCGTCGGGCTACTACGCGTACCTCTGGACCGAGATGCTCGACGATGACGCCTTCGAGTGGTTCCAGGAACATGGCGGCCTGACGCGTGCCAACGGCGATCGCTTCCGCGCGATGATCCTCTCTCGGGGCAATACGGAGGATCTCGCCACGATGTACCGCGCATTCCGCGGGCGTGACCCGAGCCTCCAGCCCATGCTCAAGGATCGCGGACTGCCACAGGCGACGAAGCCGTAGGGCGGCGGATCAGCGCAGCCGCCAGATGTCGAGCAGCCCCTTCTCGTCGTGATCGTTGGAGTCCCCTTCGGGGAGGGCGATGCGACCATCGGCGACGATGGGGCTGTTCCAGTGGCCCTTCCCGGTAGGGAGCTCGGCGATCTGCGCGCCCGTCTGCGGCACGTACACGCGGAGGCCGCCATCGGGGTCGTACACGTAGAGCAAGCCGCCCGCGATCACGGGACTGGTGCCGCCTTTCGCATTCTTCCAGAGCGAAACGAGCCGGCCCTCCTTGAGCGACCACGCTTGCGTGGCGTTGTCGTCGCTCACGAAGAGCTCCGTCACCGATCCTGAATGCAAAACGGCGCCGGCCGTGTACATCCGGCCGCCCGATGGCGTGGACACGATCTGCTTTTCGCCGCCCCGGTGCGGGGCGTCGCCGCGCATCGCCTGCCAGTCGAGCAGGCGAATCGTCCCATCCTTCCCACCCTGGGCCACGAGTCCTTCTCCCAGCAGAATGGGCGACGTCGAACCGACGTCGCGATCGCTCTGCGCCAGCTCTTCCGTATTCGTGGGCGTGAAGTTGCCGAGGAGCTGCGTGGCGTCAGCGTTCAACTCGAGCGTCGCGTCGGACCAGTCCGTGCTGCCATTCCATGGCCCGTTCCCCGTGGCAATGAAGATGTGTCCGGTGGTCGTGTCCACGACCGCGCCGGCGCGCCCCCAGATGGCCGAGCGCGTGCTCCTGCAACTCTGCGGATCGAGGAGCTCGCGCTGGTTGCTGCACAGGGAGTTCCAGACATGCTCAAGCTTGCCGGTGCCCGCGTCGAGTATGGCGACGTGTCCCTGGTAGGGTGGGGCGTCACCGATGTAGCCACCGGTGACCGCGATCACCGTGCCACGAAAGAACGTGAGCGGCGAGGCAATCTTCTCGCGTCGCGGCAGCCTGGTAATGGCCGTGCTCCAGAGCGCGTGACCGTCGGAAATGGCGAGCTTCTGGACGTGGCCATCGGGCGACGCGGCGTAAATGGATTGCCGGTCCGGATCGGCGGCCGGTGTGGATGTCGTGACCTGGCGCGATCCGGCCCAGTCGGCGTAGCCCTGAGGAGTGAACTCCCAGAGGATCGATCCGCTGTCGGCGTCCACCGCGAGCGTCTTGCCGTAGGACGTGGTCATGAAGAACACGTCGTGCGTCGCGCCCTGCACGCTCACGCCGTGCAGGTAGATGACGGATGCATCCACGATGCCGTCGATGGGGACCTGCTGGCGGTGCAGGGACGACACGGTGGCGGAGTCAATGCCGGTGGATTCGCTCGACGCGCTGGAGCGCGCCACATCCCAGCCGAACTGCGTCCAGTCGTGACCGGCGGGCACGAGTGGCGCCGGGCACCGCCGTGCCGGAATGGCCACCACCGCCGCCATGGCCACGGCGCCACTAACCGCGAGCAGCCTCATGCCGAAGCGCATCTGATGTTCTCCGGAATCGGGAATGCGCGCGACCCCCGTGCGCGACAGGCCGGAATACTGCAAATTCCGGTGCATGACGACAACGACGGCAGTGGCCCGATGGCTCGTGCGCATTCTCGGCATCATCCTGATCATCCTGGGCGTGCTGTTCTGGACGGGGCATGCACTGCAACTGGTCCCGCTGCACATGCTGCTCGGACTCCTGTTCGTGCTGGCGCTCTGGCTGCTGGCCGGGGTGGCGTTCCGCGCCGGCGGACTTGGGGGGTTCGCGAGCGCGGTGGTGGTGTGGGGCATCATTGTGCTCGTGTTCGGCATGGGGCAGCGGACGCTGATGCCCGGCGGCGCGCACTGGGTGATCCAGGTGTTGCACCTGCTCATCGGCCTGGCGGCGATGGGGGTTGGGGACAGGCTCGCGGGTCGGCTGACGGGCCGCGCAGCGGTGGCGCCTCAGGGAAGCGCGGCTGCCGGAAGCGGCGACTGAGCCTGCGCGTCCCGATTCCCGCAGCCGGCCGCTGGCCGGCGCGTCCCGGCGGCGGCCAATGGCCACCGCTTCCCGTCTCTTGACACTTGGTGTCATAACACCTAAATTCCCCGCATGTCACACACATCATCCCATCCCCGGGTCCGGCCGGCCGGAAAGCCCGCGACCTCGCTGCAGCACGCGGCGCAACTGAGCGTCATCCGCACCGGGGCGATGCTCCAGGATGATTTCGAGCGGATGCTGGCGCCGTACGGGCTGGGCGGGGCACAGTTCAACGTGCTGCGCATTCTCCGCGGAGCCGGCACCGGGGGGCTCTGCCGCAACGAGCTGCGCGACCGGATGCTCACGCGCATGCCCGACATGACCCGCCTCCTCGACCGCATGGAGCGCTCGGGCCTCGTGGTCCGCACGCGCAAGGACGAGGACCGCCGCATGGTCACCACGCGCCTCACGCGCGAAGGACGCCAGCTCATCGACAGCATTGACGCGGACGCCGCGCGCGAGCAGAAGCGCCGGTTCCGTTCGTTGTCCGACACGCAGTTGCACGCACTCATTGACCTGCTGCAGGCGGTGCAGCGCCAGCCGTAGCCGGCTTTTTTTTCGATAATCAGGTGTTGCCACACTTGGCGGTGCAACACGTATTAGGTTCCGATTCACCCATTGCCGCATCAGAGGTACCAGCCATGTCGTTCCTGTACTCCGCCACGCCACGTCAGACCCGGCACGCCCTCACGGTGCTCCGCATCGTCACGGGCAGCATCTTCGTCGCGCACGGTGCGCAGAAGCTCTTCGTCTTCGGATTTGCCGGCGTCTCCGGCGCGTTCGCGCAGATGGGCATTCCCCTGCCGCACGTCATGGGGCCGTTCATCGCGCTGCTCGAATTCAGCGCCGGTCTCGCGCTCGTCGCCGGCCTGCTCAGCCGGCCCGCGGCGTTCGGCCTCGCCTTCAACATGCTCGGCGCCATCCTGCTCGTGCACATGAAGAACGGCTTCTTCCTGCCCACCGGCGCCGAATTCGCGCTGGCGATGCTCGGTGCCACCGTGGCACTCGCGCTCGCCGGACCCGGTGCGTTCGCCGTGGACGGCTGGCTGGCCACGCGCCAGCGTGGCCGCCCGGCGCTCGCCGGCACGCCGGATGGCGCCGCGCGCCGCGCGGCTTGACGAACTGCTGGTGGCGGGCGCGGACGATGGTGCTGCGTCCGCGTCGCTCCGCACCAGGCTGTCCCGTGTGGTAGGCGGGAGCGGTGTCACTGTGATAACATGCAGATGACACCTCCCCCCAACCAGGAGGCCGCTTTGCTCACTCTGCACGAACTCAGCACGCTCGCGCGCGACAACGCGACCACGCGACTGCTCAGCATCTATCTCGATGCACGCGTCACCGACCCCGCCATGCGGCACGCGTGGCGCCCCGCGCTCATGACAGCGGTCCGCGATGCGCGCGCCCGCATCTCCGACATTGCGGAGCTCGCCGAATTCGATCGGGCCGCCGCCTGGCTCGACAACCCGTGGCCGCCCCTGGATGGTGTCTTCGGTGCACCCGGCTGGGTGGCGTTCCTCGCACCCGATGGACCGCGCTACGCTTCAGACGTGCCCATGCGTGTGCCCACGCTCGTCGCCTGGCGCGACGGACCCGTGATCTCACCCTACGTGCGGGTGCTCAAGCAGCAATCTCCGGTCATCGTGGCGCTCGTGGACTCGCGCTCGGCGCGCCTCTTTCACTACGCCTGGGGCACGCTCACGGCGCTCCCCGGCATGACGCTGGCGGCGAAGGACGAAGTGCTGGAGCGAGCCGGGGCCGAGACGCATGCGACCTCGTCGCCCGCGCCACGGGGCGCGCTGGGAACCGAACGCGCCGACCATCGCCGGCGCGCGATCTTCCAGCGCATGGCGGCGACACTGGCGGCACGCGTGGTGGAGCTGGCCAGCGACAATGGCTGGGTACTCATCGGCGGCACCACGGAGTGGGCTGCCCTTGCTGGTGAAGCTCTGCCCGCGACGCTGGAGGGACGCGTGACGATCTCCGACGCGCTCGACCACGACGCAACGGATGACACGATCGCGCAGGCAGCCAAGCATGCCGCGGCCGCAATGCGTGAGGTCCGCGCCCGCAAACTGGTCGACCAGTTGTTCGAGCGGCTCGGCTCACGCGGCAGGAGTGCGCTGGGCGTGCCTGCCATGCGCCGCGCGCTCGATGCCGGGGCGGTTGATCTCCTGCTGCTCACGTCCCAGTATGTGCAGGCCCATCCGCGAGAGGCCGAGAACGATGTGCGGGCCGCGCTGGCGCTCGGCGCCGACGTGGAGACGGTGTCCGGCGATGCGGCCGCGCAATTGGAGCAGAATGGCGACGGGGTGGGCGCCCGGCTTCGCTTCTCGCTGGATGGCATGGCGCCGCACGTCGCGGCCACGAGCGATCACCACGTGGACTCCGCTCATGCTGATTGATGTCCACAACCATTTCTATCCCCCGGCGTATCTCGACGCTCTGCGCAACGCTGGCAGCGTGGTGCACGTCACCGTAGACCGCGAGGGCAACCCCTGTGTGCACTATCCCGGAGACGTCAATGTCGCGGTGCGAGGGCACCGCGACATTGCCTGGCGGCGCGAGGTGCTCGAACGGGAAGGGATAGACGCACAGATCCTGTCACTCACCACGCCCGGCACGCACGTCGAGACGCCGGATCGCGCCATCGAGCTGGCGCGTCTGGTGAACGATTCCTTCGCCGCGATCACGCGCGAGCACACGCCCCGATTCCGGGCGCTCGCCACGCTCCCGCTCTCTGACCCGGGTGCGAGTGTGCTCGAACTGCGGCGCGCGATGACGGAGTCCGGCTTTGCCGGCGCCATGCTCTTCAGCAACGTGAATGGCGTTCCGCTCGCGGACGCTCGATTCGAGCCGCTCTTCGCCGAAGCGGACCGCCTGCATGCCGTCCTGCACATCCATCCGACGAATCCCGTGAGCGTGGAGGCGATGCAGGAGTACTGGCTCATGCCGCTCGTCGGTTTTCTCTTCGACACCACGCTCGCGGCCGCGCACCTGGTCTTTGCCGGCGTGCCGGAGCGATATCCGAACATCCGGTTCGTGCTCAGCCATCTGGGCGGCGCCATACCCTACATGGCCGAACGCCTCGACCGTGGCTGGCGGGCCTTCCCTGACTGCCGGGCGCATATTCCCCGCGCGCCGAGCGAATACCTGCGGGAATTCTATTTCGACACGGTCAACTTCGATCCCGTCGCGCTGCGTGCCGCGGTGGAGTTCGCGGGGGCGGACCACGTGCTCGCCGGGAGCGACTATCCACACCAGATCGGGAGCATTGCCAGCATGAAGGAAAGTCTCGCCGCGGTGCACGTCACACCCGGTGAGCGCTCCCGCATGCTCGGCGGGAACGCGGCACGACTCTACGGGCTGGAGTAGGGCAGCGGGAATCGGCGGATTCCCGTGCCCTGTCCCCACTACTCGCCCGGCCCAATGGGGAACTGCGTGGTCAGCAGTCCGGCAATGGTCGTCTCCGCCGACGGGTTGATGCAATGCGGGTGACCAAAGCCGCTCGCGCTCTGGCCGTCGGAGAAGTCGTAGATGATGTTGTCGTCCGTCCCGCCGTCGGCGACCCCGGCGGGCACGTTGTCGAGATTGAGCAGATGGCGAACCTTCCAGCCAATCGCATGATCGCCGCAGGATGTGTCGCCACTGACGCCGAGCCCGCCCACGATGTTGCCGTCGGCATCATAGAGCGGGAAGCCGCCGCCGAAGACATTCGTCCCGCCGATGCGCTTGCCGATCATGAAGTCCCGTTCGGTCCCGTAGTCCTCCGTCTTTCCTCCGAAGGCGACTTCCTCGTTGATCGGATTGGCCTCCTGCAGGCCGAACAGGCTGCCACCGGGCTGCACGGCGGCATAGAGATTGGCGGTGGACAGCGCCAGTTGCTGGAGGCTGAAATTGTTCGCGGTATTGGCCTTCTGCGCCGAGATGATCCGGCTGCCCGGCCACTGATCGCCTTCCGCGGGCCCGGTGAACACGACGGCGACCACCAGGCCATTACGATCCAGGACCGTGGCCCACATGTTCAGCGACAGTCCTCCATTGAAATTCGGGCTGCCACTCGCAAATGGCGGACTGCCGACCGCGGTCAGAAGCGCCGATCGAAGCTGGCTGGTGGATACCACCGCGTTCACCTTCAATTCCGGCGGCACGGTGGTGGGATTGCTGTCGCTGCACGC
>Ga0070661_100002747_pt1 | contig 12066 bp, 8 predicted proteins | sample KBSC43metaG_FD_64663 | JGI IMG/M metagenome (GOLD analysis project Ga0070661, IMG submission 64663) | Corn rhizosphere microbial communities from Kellogg Biological Station, Michigan, USA - KBS C4-3 metaG | ecosystem: Host-associated > Plants > Roots > Rhizosphere > Soil ...
CTGAGGCAATTGCTCTTCGTCGAGCAGTCACCGCATCCTTCGCAGACCAGCTCGTTGATCACCACATGGCGCGCCGGATCGACCAGCGAGCCACGCTTGCGGCGCCGACGCTTCTCGGTGGCACAAGTCTGATCGTAGATCAGCGCCGTGCAGCCTTCGGTTTCCCGGAGCTGGATCTGCACGGCCTCGAGTTCGCTGCGGGGGTACACCGCCACGCCGGGTGCCAGGCGGTCCTGCACCGCCTCGTACTTGTCCGGCTCGTCGGTCACCACGGCAATGCGCCGCACGCCCTCGGCTTCGAGTTCGCGGGTCATCTCCGGCACGCGCAGCGTGCCATCGACCGGTTGGCCGCCCGTCATGGCCACGGCGTCATTGAACAGGATCTTGTAGGTGATGTTGACCTTGGCAGCGATGCTCTGGCGGATGGCAAGCAGCCCCGAGTGGTAGTAAGTGCCGTCTCCGAGGTTCGCGAACACATGCCGATCGGTCGTGAACGGGGCCTGACCGACCCATGTGACACCCTCGCCGCCCATCTGCGTGAACGTGGTGGTTTGCCGATCCATCCACAACACCATGTAGTGGCAACCGATGCCGGCCAGCGCGCGTGAACCTTCGGGGACCTTCGTGCTCGTGTTGTGCGGGCAGCCGCTGCAGTAGAACGGCGTGCGGTCGGTCCCGCTGCCGCTGCCCGCCTCGAGAGCCTGCAGGCTGCGCTCCTTGGCATCGATCAACGCGACGCGGGCATCGATGCGGGCGCTGGTGTCGGCATCCACCCCGAGCTTCTTCAACCGGCGGGCAATGGCACGGGCGATGATGGCCGGGGTCAGGTCTGCCTGCGCGCGCAGCAGCCAGTTTCCACTCGGATTGGGCTGGGACCATTCACCGCCGGTGCGGTCTCCCTCGGCCTCATCGAATTTGCCAAGCACGTTGGGCCGCACATCGGGCCGCCAGTTGTACAGCTCCTCCTTCAGCTGGTATTCGATCACCTGGCGCTTTTCCTCGATGACCAGGATTTCCTGCAAGCCCTGTGCGAAGTCACGCGTGATGGTGGCCTCGAGCGGCCACACCACGCCCACCTTGTGAAGGCGGATGCCGAGGCGGCGGCAGTCCGCCTCGGACAGGCCGAGGTCATGCAAGGCCTGGCGCATGTCGTTCCACGCCTTGCCGCTCGCGATCAGGCCCAGGCGGTCGTCCGGCGTGTGGACGATGTTGCGGTTCAAGCGGTTCGCGCGCACGTAAGCGAGCGCGGCATACCACTTGTGGTTCATCAGCCGCGCTTCCTGTTCAAGGGGCGGGTCTGGCCAGCGAATGTGCAGGCCGCCCGGCGGCACCGTGAAATCGTCGGGCAATACGATCTGCACCCGATCCGGGTTCACATCCACCGTGGTCGCCGATTCGACGATCTCCTGGATGGTCTTCATGCCGGCCCACACGCCGGAGAATCGGCTCAGCGCGAACGCGTGAAGTCCCAGGTCGAGGATTTCCTGCACGCTGCTCGGAAAGAACACCGGCAGCCCGCAGGCCTTGAAGATGTGGTCGCTCTGATGGGCGGCGGTGCTGCTTTTGGCGATGTGGTCGTCGCCCGCCACGGCCACCACGCCGCCGTGCTTGGCCGTACCGGCCATGTTGGCGTGCTTGAACACATCGGCGCACCGGTCCACCCCGGGGCCTTTGCCGTACCAGAGGCCGAACACACCGTCGTACTTGCGGGTGGCCGGGTAGAGATCGAGTTGCTGCGTTCCCCACACCGCGGTGGCGCCCAGTTCTTCGTTCACGCCAGGCTGGAAGACGATGCGGTTGGCGGCCAGGTGTTTGCTGGCCTGCCAGAGCGCCTGGTCGTACGTACCGAGCGGCGAGCCGCGGTAACCGCTGATGAAGCCCGCCGTGTTCAACCCGGCCAGCGTGTCCCGCGTTCGCTGCAGCATCGGCAGGCGTACCAGCGCCTGCACGCCGCTCATGAACGCACGCCCTTCGGCGAGCCGATACTTGTCGTCGAGCGTCACCTGCTCCAGGGCGATGCGGACGGCTTCGGGAAGCGGTGCATTCATCAGCAGATTCTCCTGACTTCACGGAACCCTTCGGTGCAGACCAGTGTAGGGATTTCGAATGACTGGTGCCGCACCGCATTTTTAGGTACCGTCGCCCCTGCGGCAATAATCCTCCGTTCAGCCCTCCCCCCTGCAAAGGCCCGACGCCATGCGACCCATGCCTTGCGCCATGTCCGAACGACACCCGGCGGCTGACTTGCGTCTTGATGCTGCGGTGCACAAGTGACAAGCCTCAAACAGCGAATGGGCCGCTCAGCCTGGTGTGCCTGGCTGATGGGCGAAGAGCCTAAACAGCGGCTCAGGCTCGCGCAATGGAGCGTGGCGATGCTGCTAGGGGCATGCAGCGCGCTGAACATGTTCTATCTCGCTTGGCTCGGCATCGCGCCGCTGGTGCCTGTGATCGCCTGGGCGTTGGTGCTGATGGGCGGGTTCTTCGCCGTTTTCCTTTTCATCCGCAGCGGGCGCAACCTGCGATTCGCCGAGCCGTCACTGACCGTGCCGCAGATGGTGTTCGCCATCGTCTGTGGTGCCGCGGGCTACGCACTCGCGGGCAAGGGGCGCGGTGGGGCTTTGCCGATCATGATGGTCATCTTCATGTTCGGCATGTACGGGCTTACGCCACGGCAGATCTGGCAAGTAGGTGCATTCGCCGTGGGGGCGCTCGGCATCACCATGGCCCTGATGAGCCGTTTGCGACCGGAGGTGTTCGTCCCGGCCGTCGAATCGAGCCACTTCTTCATGATCGCCGTGATGGTTCCTGCCATCGTGATGATGACAAGCCGGCTGAGCCGCATGCGGGAGCGGCTGCGCCGACAGAAGAAGGACATCTCCGCCGCCCTCGCACGCATCCAGGACCTCGCGACACGGGACGAACTCACTGGGCTCATCAACCGGAGGCACATGGTCGAACTCATGGAGCAAGAGCGACAGCGCGGCGTACGCTCCGGGCAGACCTTCTCCATCGCGTTGCTGTCCCTGGATGAGCATGCGGTGCTCACCGCTGCCCGGGGCAAGGCCTATGGAGACGAACTGATCAAATGCTTCGCCCGCGAGGCGCTCGCGGTGATTCGCATCTCGGACCTGCTGTCCCGCTGGAACGGTGCGGAGTTCCTGTTGATGTTGTCGGACACCCGTTCATCGCTCGCCCGCCAAGGCCTCGAGCGTCTGCGCGACCGCATCCGCAGCCTGTCCACGGACCCGGCCGTTCCGGAGGCCCATGCAGGGTTTTCAGTGGGCGTGACGGAGCACCGCGCCGGCGAGTCGGTGTCCGAGACCATCGAACGAGCCGAACTCGCGCTGCAGAACGCCCAGGCCACCGGCAGTAACCGCCTGATCCTCACCTGAGGACCGCGCCCGGCTTTCGTGGAAAGCGCACGGCCGGACAGCAGGCTCGGACGGCCTGGCTCAAGTCGATCCGGTTGCCGACGATATGCCGGCCATGGTTCCCCTTCGCATCCCCGGTCTGTCATCGCTGTGGCTCGGATCGAGCGCCAGCGCTCAGAGTGCCCGTGCATCACGTGCGCTGACGGCCGTCATGGGCTACGGCGTTTTTGCCGGTGTCCAGCATGCAGCGGCGCTAGCCGGTCTGATCGACCGGCAAGCGTCCGTGTTCCTGATGGCGTTCTGCCTCATTGGAGCGATCGGCTTCTACGCGGTGATCCGGACGGGCGTCAATGAGCGCCTGGTGAGCAACCCCTCGCTGGCGCTGCCGCAGATGGTGTTTGCCGTGGTGGTGGGTGCCGGTTCGTACGCCATCGCGGGCCCTCTGCGCGGTGCCGCGCTGGCGCTCCTCGCGCTGGTGGCCGTCCTCGGTGCGTACACGCTGCGCCCGAGGCAGGCACGCGACGTTGCGCTGTTCGCTTTCGCGTTGCTGGGCGGCGTGATGGTGTGGAAAGGCGTTTCCGATCCGGTGCGGTACCCGCCGCCGGTGGAAGCGGTGCACCTGCTCTGCGCTGTCGTCCTCGTTGGGGCCGTGTGCGCCCTGAGCGCGCACATGGAATCGATCCACGACGCGATGCTCAGGCAGAAATCCGATCTCGATCACGCTTTGAAAAAGGTCGGGCAGCTGGCACGCTGCGATGAACTGACGGGGCTGTCGAACCGCCGGCACATGCGGGAGCTGATGGCGATCGAACAGGCCCGCCAGCGCCGCACCGGGCTTCCGCTGTCGGTGGCCGTGCTCGACCTCGACGGGTTCAAGCGCATCAATGACACCTATGGCCACAGCGGCGGAGACCTCGTGCTCAAGACCTTCGCCCAATTGACGCGGGACACGCTGCGCGCCACCGATGTCATGGGCCGCTGGGGCGGCGAGACCTTCCTGCTGATGCTCCCCGATACGGCGGTGACGGATGGGGCGGCGTGCGTGGAACGCATGCGGACGCGACTGGCGCGGCTGTCCGCCGATGCCATTGCACCTGGCCTGCGGGTGACTTTCTCCGCAGGCGTGGCCGAAGTGCAGGGTGCCGAGGCACTCGATGTGGCCATCGAACGTGCCGATCAGGCGATGTACCGGGCCAAGGTGCAGGGGCGCGATTGCACGGTGATGGCGTAGCTCAGATCACCAATCACGCATGCGCACCCGCAGCTTCGCAACGGTCGCCTGATGGATCTGCGACACCCGGGAGGCGCTGACGCCGAGCGCCTCCCCGATCTCGGAGAGGTCCAGTTCGTGGACATAAATCATGTCCATCACCGCCCGCTCCTGCGACTCGAGCGCATCGAAAGCGCGTGCCAAGGCCTCGTGGCGCTGTCGGCGCTGAAGCATGCGCTGGGGGTCTGCGTGCTCATCGATGGCCGACAGGGCCGAGTCGCTGCCCGGCCGGGTGTGATCGTCCGATGGGGGCTCGAGCGCTTCGTCTTCGAGCCGGGTGGGCGCCGCACCGGCGTCGAGCATCGCCCGGTAGAACACATCGAGTGTCCAGCCGAGTTCGTTGGAGACTTCCTTCGCGCGCGGTGCCCTGCCGAGCCGATGTTCCAGCGCCTGCACCGCCGCACGGATCTGGCGCTGCTGGTTGCGAACGTGGCGGGACAGTTCGTCGGCCGAACGCAGTGAATCGAGCATCGAGCCTTCGATGCGGCGTGATGCGTAGGTGTCGAAGGTTGCGCCTCGACCTTCTTCGAATCGCGTCAGCGCCTCGTTGAGCCCGATCATGCCGGCCTGCACCAATTCGTCCATGCCGACGTTGGCCGGCAGCCGGGACAGCATGCGGTTTGCAATGCGACGAACCAGCGGGCGATGGGCCAGCAGGCGCACGTCGCGTTCGTCGGGATCGGGAGGGAGGACGTTCGGATTCAACGTGAATGACCTGTTGAGTGGAACGGGCGGCCCAGCATATCGCCCGCACCCCGGCCTCCGACAGACACCCCGCCGACGGGCAGGGAGTTTGGCGCGTCAAGACCTCGCTGGCGCGCGCCGTCTCGCGACACCAGCGACGACCCACGACAACCGGATCAGCTTCTGGGCCACAAGACCCAGAGTCGCAGCGGCTGCTTCATGCGGCCGGCCTGCTGCTCGGCGGTCGCGCCCCAGCCCCAGAAGTAGTCGGCCCGGACTGCACCCACGATGGCACTGCCGGTGTCTTGCGCCATGACGAGGCGCTGCAGCGGCTGGCTGGACAATGGCTCAGTCGTGTCGACCCACACGGGCGTGCCATACGGGATGCTTTGCGGGTCGACGGCGATGGAGCGGCCCGGCGTGAGCGGTATCCCTTGGGCGCCGCGTGGTCCGAGGGAGGGATCGGGCAACGCTTCTTCCCGGAAGAACACGGTGCGAGGGTTGCTCCAGAGCAATTCGTTGAGGCGCTGTGGATTCTTCTGGGCCCACGCCTTGATGGCCGGCCATGACGCCTGGTCGGCACGCAGCTCACCTTGCTCAATGAGCCAGCGGCCCACCGATTTGTACGGCTGATTGTTGTGGCCTGCGAACGCAGCCCGCAGCAGCCTCTGCGTGCCATTGGCCTCCTGCAATTGCAGCCGGCCGGAGCCCTGGATTTGCAGGATGAGGGCGTCGAGCGGGTCGGCCACCCAGGCAAGTTCACGGCCATGAAGCGCGGCCTTCGCGGCGGGCACCGTGTCGAGCTGCTGGCGGGTCCAATAGGGGTTGCGGGTGGCGAGGTCGGCCGGCGGGCTGTACAGCGGCACCCGGTAAGGCCCGCGGGCCACGCGGCTGGCCTCGATCAGCGGCTCGAAGTAACCCGTGATGAGCCCATCGGTGCCGCCCTCGAGCGTTTCGACCCGCCAGGGTTGCAGGCGCGCACGCAGCCATGCGCGGGCCGAGGCGTCCGTCATCGGCCCTGCAGCGCGCGCATCGATGCAGATGCGGACCCAGTCGAACGCGGGCTTTTCGCAGCCTCTCAGCAGCGACGGCCACAGCTCGGAGGCGGCGTCCTGATCCCAGCCGGGCAGGTCGGTCCATTGCGCCGCCACCCAGCGGGCGCGCTGGCGCATGATGGTGGCGGCTGGTTCGCCAGGGGGGCGGGCCGGGGCGGACGCGGCGCCCCGTTCTTCCACCGGGGCCGGTGGGGTGGAAGGGCCGGTGGCGCATGCGCCGAGCACGCCTAGAATGAAAGCGGCCAGGGCCGGCCGCGTGCCGCGGAACGGGCGGGGGAACTGCATCATGGGTTTGATCTTGCTGGAAGCGCTGGGTGCGCTCCTCGTGTTGGTGTTGATCGTCTGGTGGACGATGTTCTCAGGTCGCCGCGGCGGTGAAAGGCATGACGGTGATCCGGATCACTGATTGCGGGGCAGCGCCTCGCGCGGCAATGCATCGCGAGGCGGAACGATGAAACTCATCGGGCTGCGCAGCAGGCGCCGCCCGATGGCACGGTAGATGCGGCTGCGGTCGCGAAGCCGGATGCCCCGCGAACGCAATGCCACCTTGAAGGCGAGCAGGAAACTCACGCTGAGGTTCAAGAGACCGGTGGCCACGATGCCGGCCACGCACCACCAGAACGCGGGCAACTGGAGGATGTCCATGCCCATTGCACCGGTGGCCGCGGCGAGCTGGCCGGTGGACAGCGTCACGTGGCGCACATCGAGCGGCAGCCCGAAGAACGCGGCCACCACCGGCACGATGCCCAGCATCAATCCGAGCGAGATGTTGGAAGCGAAACCGGAGATGTTGCGGCGCCAGTACTCCGCCCACCGCTGCGCCCGGGGGCGCCCCAGCGCGGCGACGATGCGGGGGTTCCATGCAATCGCGCTGTCGAGGCGATGCCACACGAACCAGTTCTCCGCCCAGCCGGCGATCATCGAACTGACGAACAGCAGCACACCGGTGAAGGCCGCATACAGCGGCGTGCCACCGAGCAGCGTCAGCGAGTCCAGCACATGCGCCCCCGCAGCGACGCCCACCAGCGGCTTGCCAAACAGCGCTTCGCTTGCCATCTGGACGCCCAGCACCAGCGGTGCAACGATGGAGAGGTTGCCCAGGATCCCCGCAGATTGCGAGCGGATCAAGTGCGCCACCTCATCGACGAACCCTTCCACCGCCTCGTCGTTCGACACATCGCGCAACTTCGCCGCCATGGCCGGTGCGGTCATGGCCGGTTGCTTGGTGGCCACCGTGAAATGTGCCAGGTGGATCAGCACGAAGCTGCCCGCGTAATTGACGCCCGCCCAGAATCCCGCCCAAAACGCGGTGAGGCCGAACGCGAGCACGAAGAACTTCATCAGCGTGGTGCCGGCGAGCACCGCACCGCCGCCGGCCGCGGCCTTCAGCATGCTCGTGTAGGTGCTGCGGTCGCGGGTGATGTAGTGCTCGCCTTTTTCGGCGCTGCGCTCGGCCACCTTGCGTGCAAGCATTGAATAGTGGCGGGCGAACAGCGCACGCACGCTCCGGCGTTCGTCGGCCGTGCGAACGAGCTCGGCGAGCAGCCGGGTGATTTCCGTGCCGGGGGTGGTGCTCATCACGCAGGTGAGCAGGTCTTCGATTCGCAAGATGCGGCGTTCGAGCTGATCGAGCTCGAACACCAGCCCCACGGAGACGCCGTGCTCCTCGAGGTGGTCGTGCACGCTCGCCGCGCAACGGCGGCAGGTGTCGAGCAGCGCGCGCAGGTACTGGGCCGACGTCAGGAGCAGTTCGCCGTTGCCCGCCTCGGCAGCTTCGCACACGTCCTCTGCCGCGCGTGCGAGCTGGCGAAATGGCCGGTCGACGAGCAGATCGCGGCTCATCCGCGCGCGCATGGACGGCGAGAAGCCGAGCGCACGCACCGATGCGGCGAGGAACATGATCCCATCGAGGAACGGGGCCATCCAATCCACGCGTGCGTCGTCCCGCGGCGCCAGCAGTGCGAGCAGGCGGTGCAGCGTGGGTGCATCGATGGCCTCGAGCCAGTCGGCATCGCTCGCCTCGGGGAACAGCAGGTAGAACAGTTCGGCCAGGTCGAGCGTGTCAGGCGTGCCCGGCAGCACCAGCAACCGCAGGCGCTGGCCGAGCTCTCCGATCAGTGCCATGCGCGGGGCGAATCCGAAATCGGCGAGCAGCGCCGCGACGTCCACCTCGTTCCAGAACCGGCGCAGTACCGCGCGAACCCGGGCTTCATCTTCCGGGTTGCGCTCGAGCACATTGAGCAGGTGGCGCAGGCGCAGGACCGGCGTGGGCGTTTCCTTCTGCGGCAGGGGGGCATGGCGGAGCCACTCGAGCAGGCGAACGAGCCACAGATGGCGCTCGGGCTGAGAGCCCTCCACGTCCACCGCGGTCAGCAACGCGCTCAAATCCCACGCGCCCTCTGCACCCGGCAAGGGGGTGCGCAGGTTCAGCTTGCGCATCAGTGCAGTGCAGAGCTCAGCGTGAGGCCGAACTCCGGTACGGGCGCATCGAACGCGTGAGCGTCCTCCGTCATGCAGAAGAACGTGCCGCGCATGCTGCCTTGCGGGCTGGCAATGGTGGTCCAGCTCGTGTACTCGAAACGTTCGCCTGGCTGCAGCAACGGCTGCTGGCCCACAACGGCCAGACCCCGCACCTCATCGACATGCCCATGGGCGTCCGTGATGATCCAATGCCGCGCAATCAGCTGCGCCGCGACATCACCCGTGTTGCGGATGGTGATCGTGTACGCGAACGCATGCCGGCCGGTCTCCGGTTCCGATTGTTCGGGCAAGGGGCGGACGGTGGCGCTGCAGGTGAATTCGGGCTGACTCATGCGGAACATTCTAGGAGCGCGAGGAAAGCCGCACGCCTGAGCCCCGATGGCGCAGGTCGGGAATCCTAGAATGCCGGACATGAGTCAAACCACTTACCGCATCGCCCCCAGCATTTTGTCCGCCGACTTCGCCCGCCTCGGCGATGAGGTGCGCCAGGTCATCGATTCGGGCGCCGACTGGATCCACTTCGACGTGATGGACAACCACTACGTCCCCAACCTGACCTTCGGCCCCATGATCTGCGAGGCACTGCGCAAGCATGCGGTCACATCGGCTGGCGTCCGCGTCCCCATTGATGTGCACCTGATGGTGCAACCCGTGGATGCGTTGGCCCAGGCCTTCTGCAAGGCCGGTGCCGACCTGGTGAGCTTCCATCCAGATGCCAGCACCCACGTCGACCGCACGCTGCAACTGATTCGTGCCGAGGGCTGCCAGGCCGGACTCGTCTTCAACCCCGCCACGCCGCTCGACGTGCTGGAATGGGTCATCGACAAGGTCGACCTCGTGCTCATCATGAGCGTCAACCCGGGCTTCGGCGGGCAGAGTTTCATTCCGTCGGCGCTGAAGAAAATCGAGCAGGCGCGCCGCATCATCGACGCCAGCGGTCGTGACATCCGCCTGGAGGTGGACGGCGGCATCAAATCCTCCAACATCCGGGAGGTGGCCGCGGCAGGCGCCGACACCTTCGTGGCCGGCAGCGCGATCTTCACGCAGAAGGACTACAAGGCCGCCATCGATGCGATGCGCGCTGAACTCGCGCGTGCCTGAACATTTGCGCATGCCCACCCTGAACACGCCCTTGGCATCTTCGCCCCGCTTCGCCGCAGCCATCATCGACCTCGATGGCACGATGGTCGACACCCTCGGCGACTTCCATGTCGCCCTCAACGCCATGCTGGCCGACGTGGGCGCCGGTTCGGTCGATCGCGCTTTCATCGAGCAGACGGTCGGCAAGGGGTCGGAACACCTCGTGCGCCAGACACTGGCTGCCGTCGGGGCGTCCGCAGGCTCTTACGATGAAGCCTTCTCTCGGTACCAGCATCACTACGAACACACCAACGGCAAGCACGCTGCCGTGTATGAAGGCGTGATCGAAGGGCTCAGGCGGATGCAGTCCCTCGGGCTCAAGCTCGCCTGCCTGACGAACAAGCCCCTGGCGTTCGCCAGCTCCCTGCTGGCCCAGAAAGGGCTGGCCCCCTTCTTCACCGTCTGTTTTGGCGGCGACAGTTTCGCCCGCAAGAAGCCCGACCCCCTGCCGGTCCTGCGCACCTGCGAGGCCCTCGGCGCAGCGCCTTCGCAGGTCCTGGTCATCGGAGATTCGGAAAACGATGCACAGGCCGCACGCGCTGCCGGCTGCGAGGTGGTGCTGGTGCCGTATGGCTACAACCACGGCCGGCCGGTGGCCGCGGTGGATTGTGACGGGGTGGTCGACCGGTTGGACGCGGTGAGCGTCTGCTAGCGCAGGCTCCTGCTACACTTTTTCGATGTTCATCGCGCGCAAACAAACCAAAGGGTCGCACGACCGGGGAGCCTGGCCCTGGCGGGGCCAAACCGCGCTGGTTTGAATTTGCCGCGGGCACGTCACGGGTTCCTTTGCCGGGCCACGGTGTCCTCCGGCCTCATCGGCAGCCGACGAGCTGCCCTTTGCCGAACAATCACACGCGGGGGCGCATGACCGCCCGCCGGGCCGTGGAGGGCCCTGAACCGTGATCACCTCATCCGAATTCGATCGCCTGGCCGCAGAAGGCTACAACCGCATCCCGCTGACGGCCGAAGCCTTCGCGGACCTGGAAACCCCGCTGTCCCTGTACCTCAAGCTCGCCCATGGGGTGGGCGGCGGCAAGCACAGCTTCTTGCTCGAATCCGTGGTGGGCGGCGAGCGCTTCGGCCGCTATTCGTTCATCGGCCTGCCCGCGCGCACCCTGCTGCGCGCCAACGGCTTCAACACCGAAGTGGTCACCGACGGCGTGGTCGTCGAATCGGCCGAAGGCAACCCACTCGACTTCATCGCCAGCTACCAGCAGCGCTTCAAGGTGGCGCTGCGCCCTGGCCTGCCGCGCTTCTGTGGCGGCCTGGCCGGCTACTTCGGCTATGACGCCGTGCGGTACATCGAACATCGCCTGGCAAACTGCCCTCTGCCCGATGGCCTCGGCACGCCGGACATCCTGCTGCTGCAGTGCGAAGAGCTGGCCGTCATCGACAACCTCTCCGGTCGCCTGCATCTGATCGTCTATGCCGACCCGTCCCAGGCGGATGCCTACGCCAGCGCCCAGCGCCGCCTGGTGCAGCTGGCAGACAAGCTGCGCGACAACGTCGTCGTGCCGCCCGTCGCGGGCGGCCCCGTGCAGCCGGTGGAACGCAGCTTCGCCAAGGACGACTACCTCGCCGCCGTGCGGCGTGCGAAGGAATACATCGCCGCAGGCGACATGATGCAGGTGCAGGTGGGCCAGCGCCTGGAGAAGCAATTCACGGAATCGCCGCTCAGCCTGTACCGCGCGCTGCGGTCGCTGAACCCATCGCCCTACATGTACTTCTACGACATGGGCGACTTCCAGATCGTCGGCGCCTCGCCCGAAATCCTGGTGCGCCAGGAGCACACGCCCGAGGGCGACAAGGTCATCATCCGCCCGCTCGCCGGCACGCGTCCGCGCGGGGCCACGCCCGAGGAAGACAAGGCCCTCGAGGTGGAGCTGCAGGCCGACCCCAAGGAGCGCGCCGAACACGTCATGCTGATCGACCTGGCCCGCAACGACATCGGCCGCATCGCCAAGACCGGGAGCGTCAAAGTCACGGAGGCGTTCGTCGTGGAGCGCTATTCGCACGTGATGCACATCGTGAGCAACGTCGAAGGCTTGCTGAAGGATGGCATGTC
>Ga0070661_100002751_pt1 | contig 12060 bp, 10 predicted proteins | sample KBSC43metaG_FD_64663 | JGI IMG/M metagenome (GOLD analysis project Ga0070661, IMG submission 64663) | Corn rhizosphere microbial communities from Kellogg Biological Station, Michigan, USA - KBS C4-3 metaG | ecosystem: Host-associated > Plants > Roots > Rhizosphere > Soil ...
CTATCGATACGGACGCGTCGGCAGGATCGGTGCGTTAGACCTTCGCCTTTCGACGACGGCCGGCGCCCTCACGAGCTCGCGCGCGCAACGCCGTCGCGTCGACGATCTCGAATCGTCCGCTGCCGAGCGCACGCAGGAGCCCCGAGGTGCGCAGCGCGTGGAGCTCGCGTACGACCACCTCGCGCACCGTGCCCAGCTCCTCGGCGAGCTGCTGTTGCGTCATGCCAATGGCAATCACCGCCCGGCGGCGCGCATCGGCACGCGCGATCAGATACTCCGCGAGACGTGCCGAAACCGGACGCAGCGACGTCCGATCGAGTCGCTCGACCAGCTCCCGCACGCGCTGGCTGAGCCGTTCGAGCAGTACGAAGGCGGTTTCCGGATTCGTTTTCACCGCGGCCAGGAGCACGTCGCGGGCGATGAGCGCGCATACCGTCGGCTCGGAAGCGAACGCCGTTGCCGGGTAGCCACCGCCGCTGAACACGGGGACCTCGCCAAGCGTTCCCCCGGCACGTTCGACGTGCACGACCTGCGCGCGGTCGGCTGCCTTCCGTACGACTCGCACCTTGCCTTCGAGCACTACCAGCAGCCCCGCGGCGGTCTCCCCCGCGTGGAAGAGGATGTCTCCCGTCGCAAACCGACGCTCGATGGCGCGGTCGGCGATGATACGGAGGGCGCTTCGCGGGAACTCCGCAAAGAACGAGACGGCCTTCAGTCTGTCTGGAGCGATCATTGGTCGATGGTCGAACGCCCACCACGATAGGCTCACCCCGCGCCACGCGAAGTGACAGAAGTCCCACGCGCCCCTCGGATAACGCGTTAACGTTGCGGTACCAGATCAGGGAGACTTATGCGACGCGCGATCACCGCCTGCGGCACCATCGCCCTGGGCCTTGCCGTTATGGGTACGCAGGGTCGGGCCCAAAACGCCAGCGCCATGGACCACGCGAGCCACTCGGGCGCCGCTTCGTCGGGCGCCATTCCATCGGGCCAGGCTGCCTACGCGACAATGGCTGCCATCGTCGCGATGCTGGAGGCCGACTCGACGACGGACTGGTCGAAGGTGAACATCGAAGCGCTCCGGCAGCATCTGATCGTAATGAACGAGGTGACGATCGGGGCGCGTGCGCGACAAACCAGCATCCCTGGCGGCGCCTCCATGGACGTCACGGGTGACGGCCACGTTGCCGGGTCGATCCGCACGATGCTGCGCAATCATTCCGCAATGCTGGCCATGGAGGGACCGTACCGCACGAGCGTCGACGACATCCCGGGCGGCGTCCGCTGGGTCGTGACGGCGGCCAACCCCGGCGATGCCAGGACCGTGGCGAAGATCCGCGGGCTTGGATTCGCCGGGCTGTTGACGTTAGGCGACCATCACACGCCGCACCACATCGCGCTGGCGCGAGGCGAGCCGATGATGCACCGTTAGGCTCAGGCTCGGCCGCGCTGGCGCCGGTACCGGCGAATCAGCCCGGTGGTCGAGCTGTCGTGCCCGAGCTGAGGCGCCTCCTTGCTGGTCAGCTCGGGTGCGATCTTGAGCGCCAGCACCTTCCCCAGCTCGACGCCCCACTGGTCGAACGAGTCGATGTTCCAGATGACGCCCTGCGTGAACACGGCGTGCTCATAGAGCGCGATGAGCGCGCCGAGCGTCGCGGGAGTAAGTCGCTCGGCGAGAATGGTCGTGGTGGGCCGGTTGCCGTCGAACTCCTTCGCCGGGACGAGCCCATCCGGCACCCCCTCGCGCTTCACCTGTTCGGCTGTCTTGCCGAAGGCGAGCGCCTCGGTCTGCGCGAACATGTTGGCCATCAGCAGATCGTGATGATCGCCGATATCCTCCAGCGGCTGCACGAAGCCGATGAAGTCGCACGGGATGAGCCTCGTCCCCTGGTGGATCAGCTGGTAGAACGAGTGCTGCCCGTTGGTGCCCGGCTCTCCCCAGAAGATCGGGCCTGTCTCGTAGTTCACGCGCGCGCCGTCCACGGTGACGTGCTTGCCGTTGCTCTCCATGGTGAGCTGCTGCAGATAGGCCGGAAACCGCGCGAGGTACTGGCTATACGGCATGACGCCGATCGTCTGCGCGTCGAAGAAGTCGGTGTACCAGAGTCCGAGCAAACCAAGGAGGACGGGCAGGTTCCGGTCGAGCGGTGCCGTGCGGAAATGTTCGTCCATCTGGTGAGAGCCGTCGAGCAACTCGCGGAATCGTTCCGGGCCAACGGCAATCATCGTCGAGAGCCCGATCGCCGACTCCATCGAATACCGCCCGCCGACCCAGTCCCAGAAGCCGAACATGTTCGCCGTGTCGATGCCGAACTTCTGCACCTCGGCGGCGTTCGTCGACACGGCCACGAAGTGCTTCGCGACGGCCCGCTCGTCGCCTAACGCCTTCAGCAGCCAGGCGCGCGCCGTGCGGGCGTTCGTCATCGTCTCGAGCGTCGTGAACGTCTTGGACGCGACGATGAACAGCGTCTCGGCCGGATCGAGATCGTGCGTCTTCTCGTAGAAGTCCGCCCCGTCGACGTTGGATACGAAGCGGCACGCGAGCGAGCGATCCGCGTAGTACCGGAGGGCCTCGTAGGCCATGGCCGGACCGAGGTCGGACCCGCCAATGCCAATGTTCACGATCGTTCGGATTCGCTTCCCGGTGAAGCCTATCCACGCTCCGCTGCGGACGCGAGTTGAGAACTCGGCCATCCGATCGAGCACCGCGTGTACATCCTCGACCACATTGCGACCGTCGACGAGGATCGAGGCCGATCGCGGCGCGCGAAGCGCCACGTGGAGCACCGGGCGGTTTTCGGTCACGTTGATGCGATCACCGCGGAACATCTGCTCGATGCGATCGTGAAGGCGGCAGGCTTTGGCCAGGCCGAACAATCGCTCGAGCGTTTCGCTCCTCACTCGGTGCTTCGAGTAGTCCATGTAGAGTCCTGCCGCCTCGGCCACGAGGCGCGTGCCTCGCGTTGCGTCAGCGTCGAACAGGGATCGCAGGTGCACCGATCGCATCTCCTCGGCGTGGACGGCGAGGTCGCGCCATTCGGGAAGCGTGGTGAGCGTTGCGGTGGCGGGAGAAATCGCGGGCGCGGTAGTCATGTCGATCGCTTCGCGGTAACTGGTTCGCTTTTTCGTCGCGGCTGCTCCAACATACACGCAAGCGTCGAGCAGCCCATAACGTGTTACCCGCGCGACCGCAGGGTCCGCCATCGAACCTTCGGCCAACCTCGGACTTTCGGGAGCCCATCATGAACCTGTTTTCGACCACGCCAACGCAACGGCAACTCGCGTTCGGACTGCTCATTCTCCGGATCGCGCTCGGCGCGGTGTTCATCATCCATGGCGGCCAGAAGCTCTTCCAGATGGGCCCCAGCGGGACGGGCGGTATGCTCACGCAGATGGGAGTTCCAGGTGCCGCCGTGATCGGTCCCCTTCTCAGCTTTGTCGAGCCGCTGGCCGGAGTTGGCGTCCTGCTCGGACTCCTCACCAGGCTCGCGGGACTCGCGATCGCGTGCGACATGTTGGGCGCGATCCTTACCTTTCACATCCACCATGGGTTCTTCGTACCCATGGGGATCGAGTTCGTGATGATGAACTGTGCATCGGGTCTCGCGCTCGCGGCGCTCGGCGCGGGGGCATTCTCGATCGATCACGCCATCGCCCAGCGGGGCAGTGAAGGCTGAGGACAAGGTATGTCACCTGAACCCATCGGCGCGGCCGGGAAGACTGCGGAAGCGGAGGACCGCGGCGTCGCGGCACCTCGTTTCCGGCTGCCACCTGCCACACACATCGGCGTCGTCCGCCTGCAGGTTGCGGACATCCATCGGTCCCTCGACTACTACGAGCGCGTCCTCGGATTTCGCGTCGTGCGGCGCGACGCCTCTCGTGCAGCGCTCGGCACCGTCGGCGACGACTCGCCAATCATCGAGTTGCGTGAGCGACCCGGGTCCCGACCGCATCCGAGGCGCGGGCAGCTCGGACTGTTCCATTTCGCGATTTTGCTTCCGGATCGCCCATCGCTCGGGCGGTTCGTGCGCCACCTCTCAGACATCGGCACGTACGCCGGTATGTCGGATCACCTCGTGAGCGAGGCGCTCTACCTCACCGATCCCGACGGACTGGGCATCGAGGTGTACGCCGATCGGCCTCGTGCAGACTGGCGCTATGCGGGCCGCGAGCTGCAGATGGCGACCAACCCGCTCAACGTGCAGGATCTCGTGACCGCCGGCGGGTCAGAGCGCTGGGCCGGGATGCCTAACGGCACCAGGATGGGCCACGTCCATCTGCACGTTGGCAATCTGGAGGAGGCCGCCGCGTTCTATCACGAAGCGCTCGGGTTCGACAAGGTCACCTGGAGTTACCCCGGCGCGCTGTTTCTCTCGGCGGGCGGCTACCATCACCATTTGGGGACGAACACCTGGGCGGCCGGAGCGCAGCCGGCGACCGACGAGGATGCGCGGCTCATCGAATGGGAGCTCGTCATGCCGGACGCAGCGAACGTGTCGGCGGCTGCCGCCAGTGTCGAAGCAGCCGGCGGCACCGTGGAGCGTGCGGGCGACGGCAGCGTGCTCGCGCGGGACCCCTGGGGGACGGCCGTGAGACTCGTGGCCCGTTGACTCAGAGCCGATGACCAATGACCCACGACCGATAACCGACGACTGGCCAGGACTTGTCGCGATATCTGGCCAGTCGTCGGTTATCGGTCGTGGGTCATTGGTTTTCGGTCATCAGTCGTTGCACTACTAGTCCGCGCGGATGGAGGTCAAAGGGTCCACCGCCACCGCGCGACGCACGGGAACCAGGCACGCTGCGAGTGCCGTCGCGAGCAGCACTGCCACGCCGATGGCGAACGAGGCTGGGTCCGTCCGGCCCACGCCGTACAGCATGCTCTCGAGCAGCTTGGATGCCCACCGCGCGGCAAGCGCACCCACGAGAGCGCCGGTCGCTGCCATGAGTACGCCCCGGCGAAGAACCGACGAGGCGATAGCGGACCGCGTGGCACCAAGCGCGATCCGAATGCCGATCTCCCGAGTCTGCTGCGCGACCGCATACGCCATGACGCCGTAGAGCCCGACTGCCGCGAGCACGAGCGCGAGCCCGGTGAAGATCACGAGCAGGGTCATGGTGAAGCGCGGCCCGGCGATCGAGCGCTGCATGACACTCTCGACGTTGGTCACGTTAGGCGATGGCAGGCGCGGGTCCGCCTGCGCAACGACGGTGCGGATCGACGGGATGGGATCGGCGCCGGGGGCGACGCGCACCAGCACCGCCGGCTCGTACGAATCGATCGCCGCCAGGTACATCATGGGTTGACTCGCTTCGTCCATGAGGCCGGACGTGAGCGCGTTCCCGACGACGCCGACGATCGTCATCCAGTCGCCCTGGCCGTTGTACACGACGCGGATCCGGCGACCTAACGCGGATCCCCGCGGCCAGTACTTCTTCGCGAAGCCGGCGTTGACCACCACCTGTGCCGCGGCCTTCGAGGTGTCCGTGATCGTCGAGCCTTCGACCAGTCGAATCCCCATGAAACGGAAATAGTCAGGTTCGATCCGGTTGTAATCGATGAACGAGGTGGTCCCCGCCGGGGGGAGCGGCTCGCCCTCGACCTGCAGCGCGCCAAGGAGGAAGCTCCGCCACGGCGGAACGGCCGTGGAAATCGTTAGGCCCTCGACGCCGCTCACGCGACGCATCCTCGCCGTGACATCGGCGAGGAAAGCCTGCCGCGCCAGGGTCGTGGGGTACTCCCGCCTCAGCGGAAGCTGGACCGCATAGAGCCGTGACGTGTCGAAGCCGGGATCGACGGTCTGCAGGTGGAGAATGCTGCGAATGAGAAGCGTCGCGCCGACGAGCAGCACCGTGGAAACCGCCATCTCGCTCACCACGAGCACCGAGCGAAGTCGGCGCTGGCGCCTGGACTGCGATGCCGAGACCGCACCTGCCTTGAGCGCATCGTTCGCCGAGAATCGCGCGGCCTGGAACGTGCCGAGGAGCCCGACGATGATCCCGGTGAGCGCAGCGAGACCGGCCGTCACGAGCAGCGTCGTCCCGTCCATTCGCGCTTCCGCCAGCTCGGCGAGGGCATCCGGAGACATCGAGACCAGCGCGCGCATTCCGAGCCAGCCTGTCAGAAGACCGCCGACGCAGCCGGCCCCCGCGAGCAGGAGGCTCTCCGTGAGTAGTTGCCTGACGATCCGAACGCGGCTCGCGCCCATCGCCGCACGGATCGCGAGCTCACGCTGGCGCGCCGCCGTCCTCGCAAGGAGCAGATGCGCGACATTTCCGCACGCAATGAGCAGCACGAACGCCACGGCAATCGAGAGCAGCAGCAGCGACTGACGGAAGCTCACCCCCTCGCTCGGCGTCGTGAGCTTGACCGCGAAGTCGCCCGCGTCGGACGCCGTCGCCTTCTGTCCCGCGTAGATGGCGTCGAGCTCACGCTTTGCTGCGGCAATCGACACATGCGGACGGAGCCGTCCTACCAGATGGACAAAGGTGCTGTCGTTGCGCAAATCGAGCGGCAGCCACACGTCGGTGGTTCCCGTGACCTGCGGCAGCCGATAGCCGACCGGCATGACACCGATCACCGAGTACGGCTGATTGTCGAGCACAATCGACTTACCAATGATCCCGGGGTCGCTCCCGAAGCGCCCGCGCCAGAACGACTCGCTCACGAGCGCGACAGGCGCGCCGTCCGAGACGTCGCGCGACGTGAACGCGCGGCCGATGGTCGGCTTGGTCCCGGTAAACGCGCTGAACGACGGTAGGACCGATGCCACATTGACGCTCGTCGGTGTGCCGTCGGCGGATCGGAGCGAACGGTCTTCGTCGGCGTATGCCTCGAACGCCTCGAAGGATCGGGCATTCTCCTTCCAGGCGCGTACGACCTGCATGCTCGGCGTCACCATCACGTTCATGCCGGTGTGGTTGCCTTGCGCCGGCTCGAGATAGACGTACGCGATGCGGTCGGCATTCGGGTACGGCAGCGGATGGATCAGCAGTGCGTTGACGACGCTGAACACGGCCGTGTTGGCCCCGATGCCCAATGCCAACGTGATGATGGCGACGGCGGTCCAGCCCTTCTGCCTGCCTAACGTGCGCCAGGCGAACCGGACATCGTGCACGAACGCGTCAACGAGCTGGGCCCGAGTCATGCGGCGTTCCCTCCGGGAACCGATGGCGATGCATTCGGCGCGCGCCTGGGCGACGTCGCCGAGTCGGCGAGTCGCTGCCCGGCGGGCGTCGGCCTCCGACATACCGCGGGCCATGTAGTCGCGGGCGCGCATGTCGACATGAAACGCGATTTCGTCGTCCACGTCCGCCTCGGCGCGTGGTCCCCAGAACCGCAGGTAGCGTCGCCACGTGGCCGCATGGCGGGCGTTGGGAGCGGAGGCCTGCTGTGGGTCTTCCATGCGCGGGCTCGCGGTCAGCGTGCGGCCGGGGCCGTCTCGAGCACCTTGAATACCGCGCCGGCAAATCGCGCCCAGTAGTCGCGCGATGCGGCGAGCTGCTTCTTCCCGGCGGTCGTTAGGCGATAGAACTTCGCGCGGCGATTGTGGTCGGTGATGCCCCACTCCGCGACGATGAGCCCTCGCTCCTCCAGCTTGTGAAGGGCCGGATACAGCGAGCCTTCCTCGACCTGGAGGACGTCGTCGGTGCACTGCTCGATCCAGCGCGCGATCCCGTAGCCGTGTGCAGGGGCCCAGGAGAGCGTCTTGAGGACCATGAGGTCGAGCGTTCCCTTCAGGAAGTCGGTCGTGGAGTCGGGCATCGGGGATGTATGGTCACCTAGGAGTTCTATGTATATACCTCGGAGTCCTAGGGTACGCAAGAGCGGTGACGCGAAAGCCTGTTCTCGTACGAGCCGCGAGAGACGAGACACGGCAGAGAGCCGTTATCTGCCGTCTCCCGGCTTGGGTTTCGGATGTGCCCCGAACTGCGCGAGCCGCTCACGCAACCTGAGCGCGTCGAACGGGGCGTGAACCTTGGCGTCGTTATCGAAATACACGTACACATCCCGCCCCCCGCGCCGCCACCGGTCGATCTTCCCCGCCCATGCTTCGAGCTCCGCATCGGTGTAACCGCTCGCATAGAGCTCTCGCGAACCGTGCAGCCGCACGTACACGAAATCCGCCGTCACCTCTTCAGTATACGGGAACTTACCGGCGGTGTCGGCCACGACGAACGCGCACCCGTGCGCACGCAGGAGATCGAAAAACCCGTCGCAGAAGTACGTCGGGTGACGAACCTCGAACGCGTGCCGATACGCCACGTCCGCCACCCGGTCCACTCGTGAGCCGCGACGGAGGCGATGGTCATGCTGGCCTGCGACCGCCTCGCCCTCCCGCGAATCGCGCGGCAGCTGTCGCATGAACCCGTTCAGTCGCTCGGCTTCGAAGCGGTACGTGGCGGGTAGCTGCCAGAGGAAGGGGCCCGTCTTCGTCCCCAACGACAAAACCCCGCTCGCGAAAAAATTGCCAAGTGACGCCTCGACATGTCGAAGCTTTAGGTTGTGAGTGATGAAGCGGCCACCCTTGATGGCGAAGACGAAGTCGTCAGGCACTTCCGCCACCCAGCGCTCGAACACGGCTGGCGACTTGAGGCTGTAAAACGTGCCGTTCAGCTCGATGCTGCCGAACTGCCGGCTCGCGTACTCGAGCCAGCGCCGCGCCGGCAGCTCCGCCGGATAGAAGCGGCCGCGCCAGCCCTTATAGTCGTAGCCGCTGATGCCAACGAAGGCGCGCCCGCAGCGTGATCCCATGGCGGGGACTCGAGGCAACCCTCGGGCCGATCGGATGGTCCAATATGACATTCCGCTCTCCCCTAGCCTGCCTACAAGAGTGTATGTATCCTCTCTTGTAGACAGGCTAGGAGAACCCGAGACATGCCGCCACAGCCCAACGACCGCCTTCAGGGAACACTCGACCTGCTCGTGCTCAAAACGCTGGCCAGCGGTCCCATGCACGGGTGGAGCGTCGCGTTGCGCATTCAGGAAGTGTCCCGCGACGCGCTGCTCATCAATCAGGGCTCGCTCTACCCCGCCCTGCACCGCCTCGAGGACAATGGATTCGTGTCGTCGGAGTGGGGCACGTCGGAGAACAACCGCCGGGCAAAGTATTACAAGCTGACCGCCCGCGGCCGGAAACAGCTCGAGATCGAGACCCAAAGCTGGGAGCGATTCGCCGAAGCGGTATCGCTCGTCCTTCGCCTCGCCTAACGACCCATGGTGCCGTACCCGCTTGACCGCTTCCTCCGCCGCATCCGCCTGCTCTTTGACCGGCGCGCGTTCGAGCGCGACCTGGATGAGGAGATGCGGTTTCACATGGACATGGCCACGGCCCGTCACCTCGAGCGCGGCGTCGCGCCCGCCGCGGTGCATCCCCTCATCACGAAGGAGTTCGGATCGATGGACCGATACAAGGACGAAGTCCGGGACGCGCGCGGGCTCACGCTGTCCGACGACGTGGTCCGCGATCTCCGTTTCGCGGTTCGCACGCTCCGGCATACTCCGGGCTTCACGCTCATCGCGTTGCTCACGTTCGGCCTCGGGATCGGTGCAAACGCCGCGATCTTCTCCGTGGTGAACGCCGTGCTCCTTCGCGCGCTCCCCTACCCTAACGCGGCGCGAATCGTTCGCGCGTACGAGCAAGTCAAGGGCCAGCCGGCGTTGGGCTCCGTCTCTGTCCTCAACTGGCAGGACTGGCAGCGCGATGTCACCGCCTTCGAGGCACTCGGCGGCTTCGTGCCGAGCGGGGCGATCCTCGGCGGCGACGCCGAGCCCGAGCGCGTGCGCGCCACCTACGTGAGCGCCGAGGTGCTGCCGATGCTCGGTGTCAAACCGATGCTCGGGCGCTGGTTCGGGCGCGATGAGGGGGCCAAGGGAAATCACAACGTCGTGATCGTGAGCGAGGCGCTCTGGCGCAGCCGGTACGGCGCGGACCGCGACATTGTCGGCAGGACGATCCGGGTCGAGGAGCAACCCTTTACCGTCGTCGGCGTCATGCCGGCGTCATTCAACTTCCCGCTCGGCCCGCTGCAAACTCAACTCTGGCTGCCGTTCGTCCCGCCGAGAATGGCGCTCGACCCTCGCGCGCGCGGGTGGCATTGGATGTCCGTCATCGGACTGCTCAAACCCGGCGTCACGGTGCATCAGGCAAACGCCGATCTCGTTCGTGTCGCGGCGCGCGTCGAGCAGGAAAACCCAGGCTCGAATGCGAACCGGTCAGCGGCCGTCGTGCCGATGCGCGATGATGTCGTCGGCCGAGTACGACCAACGCTGCTCGTGCTGCTCGGCGCTGTGGTGCTCGTGCTCGTTATCGCGTGCGCGAACGTCGCGAATTTGCTGCTCGCGCGAAATGCAGCACGGAGAAAGGACGCTGCCGTCCGCGTCGCCCTTGGTGCGAGTCGCGGACAGCTCGTGCGACAACGGCTCGTCGAGAGCGTGGTGCTGGCCCTCGGCGGCGCGCTTCTCGGCCTCGGGTTCGCTTACGCGGGGCTTCGCGTTCTCGGCACGCTGAGCGGAACGCTGCTGCCCATCGTCGGACCGATCGCCATGGACAGCCGCGTGCTCATGGTGCTCGCCGCGGCAGCCGTCTTCTGCGGTCTGGCGTTCGGCATCGCGCCGGCGATGCAGTGGACGCGGAGCGGCGTTCGCCACGACCTCGCTGACCTGACAGTAAAGACAACCGCCGGTGCCGAGATGCGCCGCTTCCGCAACGCTCTTGTCGTAACGCAGATCGCGCTCTCGCTCATGTTGCTGGTCGGCGCCGGGCTGCTCATGCGTGCTTTCGTGATGCTCCAGTCCACCGACTCTGGACTCACGACGGAGCGAGTGCTGACCGCCCGACTTGCCGTGCCAAACCGTTACACCCGCGACAACACGGCAACGGAGCAGTTACTCCGGCCGCTGCTCGAACGGGTCCGGGCGATTCCCGGTGTACGGCAGGCCAGCATTGTCTCTCTCTTGCCAATCGACGAAACGGGAGCACAGGCGAGCTTCTGGGTTGACGGCCGCCCGTGGCCGAAGGCTGGGACCGAACCGTTCGCCGAGGTCCGCACGGTGAGCGCGGGCTACTTCGCGACCATGGGGGTGCCACTCAAGGCCGGGCGGGATCTCGAGGAGCGCGATGACTCGATGAGCGTGACGAAGGTCATCGTGAACGAGGCCCTGGCGAGGAAGTTCTTCCCCGGCGAGAACCCGATCGGGCGGCGCCTGCTCCAGGGTTCGGCCGAACAGCACTTCGAGTGGGAGATTGTCGGCGTCTCGGGCGACGTTAGGCAATCCGGGTTGGCCGAAGCCCCGCGCGTCGAGATCTACACCTCGTATGAGGATATGCGGGCGAACTTCGCCCGCGGCGACGTCGCCCTCGTGGTGAAGACGTCGGTAACGGAAGCGTCGATCGTGCCGGACCTCCGCCGCGCGCTCAAGGCGGTCGCGCCGGATGCGGCCCTGATGAACGTGCGGCCAATGGACGAGGTCATCGCGCAGTCGCTGGCGAGCCGCAAGCTCATTCTTCTGCTCTTTGGTGCGTTCGCCGGCATCGCGCTCGTGCTGGCGGCGTCGGGGTTGTACGGCGTGATCTACTACCTCGTCGCACAGCGCACGCGCGAGATCGGCATCCGCATGGCGTTGGGCGCGGATCGCGCGAAGGTGGTGCGGCTCGTCCTCCGGCAGGGTGCCGTGCTCGCGCTGGGTGGGATCGGGGTCGGGCTCATCGGGGCCGTCCTCCTGTCCCGGCTGCTGGCGGGCCTGTTGTACGGCGTTGGCACGCATGACCCGTTGACCTTCGTCACGGTTCCCGTCGTGCTCGGAACGGTCGCGCTGGTCGCGAGTCTCGTTCCCGCCTGGCGAGCGGCGCGGGTTGATCCAGTGATTGCGCTTAGAACGGACTGAAGACTGGCGACTGGCGACTGGCGACTGGCGACTGGCGGCTGGCGGCTGGCGACTGGCGGGGACGGGCGACGGGGGACGGGCGATGGTTAAAGAGCGGAAATCGTTGGACTGTTCGAACAGCCAGCGTCAGCCAGCAGCCAGCACGAGCAGCCAGCCGCCAGCCGCTGTCCCCG
>Ga0070661_100002759_pt1 | contig 12048 bp, 6 predicted proteins | sample KBSC43metaG_FD_64663 | JGI IMG/M metagenome (GOLD analysis project Ga0070661, IMG submission 64663) | Corn rhizosphere microbial communities from Kellogg Biological Station, Michigan, USA - KBS C4-3 metaG | ecosystem: Host-associated > Plants > Roots > Rhizosphere > Soil ...
GAAATCGAAGTAGCCGCGAAAGTTCCGTCCGGCAAGCACTCCCGGCAGCCAGTGGATGTCGTCCGCCCACATCTCATCGAAGGGAATGGCCTCCACGGACGTCCAATGCGGGATTGCCTCGTCGGTCTCGACCGCTTCGCCTTCGCAATCCGGCGCCGTGAACACCGCGCAGTGCAGCCCGTAGCCATCGACGAATTGGAAATACAACTCGCCGCGCCATTCGGGATCCAGCGGCGTAATGCCGAGTTCCTCCTGCGTTTCGCGAACAGCGCATTCCCGCGCCGTTTCCCCGGGTTCGAGTCGGCCGCCGGGTCCGTTGATCTTGCCCGCGCCGAGGCCGCGTTTTTTCCGAATGAGGAGGATTTGGCCGGCGCGCACGACGAAGCACAGCGTCGCCCGCTCGGTCGGCTGCCAGGCGCTCCAGTCCCGCGCCGCGTCCGGTAATTCGCTCATTCCGCCGAGATCAGCCGACGGCCGGCAGGAGTTGCCCGCTGATCACCCGGTCCACCGAAAAACGGCCCGCCCCGAGAAAGACCAGGGCCAGCGCCACGATGAGCAACGCGAAGGGATATTCGCACGCGGCCACCCCCTGCCCCCAATGCACGAACCAGACCGCTCCCCCCATCACGCACATGAGGCCGAACGCAAAAAGCCGGGTGAAAAAGCCAAAGAACAATCCGATGGCCGACAGGCATTCCGTCGCAATCACCAGCGTGGAAAGCCAGATCGGAAAATTCAGCCCGTCGCCTTTGCTCCATTCGAGCACCGTGGCCTGCCAGCCCTCGCCGCCAAACAGCCCGAAGCCCTTCTGGCCGCCGTGAAACACGAACACCGCCGTCAGCAGCAACCGTAAAACGAAAGGCCCAAAACTTTTCGGGGTCGCAAAGAAGGCATAAACCGGGTTGGTGGACACGGGGCTGCATATAACAGTGGCCATCGGCGCGGGGAAAGCAAAAGAACGCCCCGACGCCGCCAAAAACCCCGCGGAATTCCCCGCGATGCGGCCATTTTTCGTCGCTCCGACGAACTCCCTCAAACCACTGCCCATCATGAAAATTCGTTTCCATTCCTGCGCTCTCCTTGTTGCCACCGCGGCCTTCGCCCTCGCGGGCGCTCACGCCGCCCCGCCAAAAACGCCGGACCAGAAATTCGCCCAAAAAGCCGCCGTCGGCGGGATGTTCGAAGTGATGCTCGGCGGAGTCGCCGAGAAAAATGCCGAGTCGGCGGACGTGAAAAAATTCGGAGCCATGATGGTGACCGATCACGGCAAGGCCGGCGAAGAACTCACCGCCATCGCCGGGAAGGAAGGCCTCAAGCTGCCGACAAAGTTGCCCGCAAAACTGCAAACCAAGGTGGACAAGATTTCCGGCCTCACCGGGAAGGCCTTCGATGCCGCCTACGTCAGCGAAATGGTCGCCGATCACGAAAAGGATCTGGCCGCGTTCAAGGCGGCCTCGACGAGCCTGTCCGATCCCGCGTTGAAGGAGTTCGCCAAAAAGACGAGCGCCGTCGTCGAAAAGCATCTGAGCACCATCAAGAAAATTCAGGCGAAAATGAATGCCAAGGTGCTCCCGCATTGAGGGCGCGGCCGCGGCCACGCCATGCACGGATTGGGCGAACGGGGATTTCCCCGAGGGGTGATCCTCGCGGGAAATGCGATCCCGACTCATGAACGCGTTATCCAGTGATCCCCGCACTCTGCACGAAAAGCCGCCTTTTTCCGCCGCCCGCAAGCAGGTCCCGCCCGGCAGCGATGCCGGCATGCGACCGCAAGCCGATCATGGCGAGGAGAGTTATCGCGGTGCCGGTCGCCTGACGGGCCGGCGGGCCTTGATCACCGGGGCGGACAGCGGGATTGGCCGCGCCATCGCGATCGCCTTTGCCCGGGAAGGCGCGGACGTCGCAATCGCGCACTACGACGAACCGGAGGATGCCGCGGAGACGGAGCGCCTCGTCCTGGAGGCCGGCCGACAAGCCCTCGTCCTCGCCGGCGATATCGGCTCTCCATCGACGTGCGAGAATCTCGTGCGCCGCACGGTCGAGACGCTCGGCGGCATCGATATCCTCGTCAACAACGCGGCCTTTCAACGCACCTACGAAAAGTTCGAGGACATTCCGCCCGAGGAATTCGAGGAGACGTTTCGCGTAAATGTCTTCGCCATGTTCCGACTCTGCCAACTGGTCCTTCCGCAGATGGGACCGGGCGCATCCATTCTCAACACCGCGTCGATCCAATCCTTCGATCCGAGCGAAACCCTGATTGCGTATGCGGCCAGCAAGGCGGCGATCGCGAGCTTCACCCGGTCGCTGGCCGGGCTGGCGATCCGGCAGGGCGTGCGGGTGAACGCCGTGGCGCCCGGCCCGGTGTGGACGCCGTTGATTCCGGCGACGATGCCGAAGGAGGCGGTGCGCAACTTTGGTTCGAGCTCCGTTTTCGGACGGCCCGCCCAACCGGCTGAAATCGCGCCAATCTTCGTCTTTCTCGCCAGCGACGAGGCCAGCTACGTAACGGGCGAAGTTTACGGCGCGACTGGCGGTCAAATGCCGATCTGAGGGCAAAGCACGGTTAGAGCCGACGGTCGCACGCTCACCCAGACCACGCTCGGCTCGGCGTGAGCGCGGGCGTCCGGCCAGAAGTCGCCGTCGAAGTGGAGATATTCATCGCGGCAGCGCAACTCCAGCTCGCGAAAACGACGCACGGGAAACGGGAATGGCTGTGCGTCCCCCTCGGCTCGCGACGTAAGAACGTCGCAGAACGTTTGAATTTCCCCATCGCCGAGCGTCACGAGATCGAGGGAGCCGTCGCCCGCGTCGGCGCGGCCCGCCAGTCCGTCGAACGGGCCGACGCTGGTCGTATTCAGGGTCTCGACGAGAAAATAATCCCCGCTGAGCGCGGCGCCATCGACGCAGAGTTCCCAGCCTCGGGACGCATAGCCGGCCAATAGTTGCGGCAGAAAAATGTAGTCCCGCAGCATTCCCTGTTCCTCCCGCAGATCCTCCGCCCATTGGGCGATTCCGGGCTGGTTCAGCGCCGCGAGATAGTCCGAAAAAAAGCCGACGCCGAAGCCCTCGAGAAAAAACCGCTCTCCCCACGGACCGCTCGCCACGCCAACGTCGAAGCCTCGCCGCACGAACGACGCCAGCCCTTGAATGAGGGCGCGCACCGGCTGATCCAGACCGAGCGAGCGCGCGAGGTTGTTCGCCGTTCCCAAGGGAAGAATGCCCAACGGAATCTCCTGGCCGAGCAACGCCAGCGCGACTTTGCGAACCGTCCCGTCGCCGCCGGCGACCAGCACCAGATCGGCGTCCCGCGACGAACTTGGCGCGCGGAGAAATTCCCCGACCAGCCCCGCGCGGACCTGATGCCCCGCCTGCCGCAGCCAGTGGACAATTTCCTCCTGGCGATGGTCTTCGGAGCCCGCGCCGGGATTGTGAACGAGTCGGATTCGCATTCCGAAGACGGATCGCTTTTCGAGGGTCGGAGACGCGTGCGACTCGGCCAATCCGGGCTTCCCGCGCGATCTTCTGACGATGAAAACGCGCATCCTGATTTCCAACGATGACGGGATCTACAGCCCCGGCATTGCCGCCCTCGCCCGGGTCGCCGCCCGCTTCGGCTCGGTGCGCATCGTTGCCCCCGACGTCGAGCAATCCTCCATGGGCCACGCGATTACCGCGTCCCGTCCCCTGCGCTATCGACGAACCCCGATCGGCGAATTCGAGGCCTATCGCGTAAACGGCACTCCCGCCGACTGCGTGGCGCTGGGGCTCCACCATTGGGAGAAAGTGGATCTCGTGCTGTCGGGCATCAATCTCGGCTCGAATCTCGGGAATTCCTGCTGGCACTCCGGCACGCTCGCCGCCGCCAAACAGGCCGCCCTCCTCGGCTTCCGCGGGGCCGCGTTGAGCACGCCGGTCACGAACGACGAGCCGGACTTCGCGCGCCTGACTCCCTTCGTCGAGCAGGTGATCGAGACGCTGCTCGCGCGAACCAATCTCGCCCTGGTCAATGTGAATTTTCCCGCGATTCCGCGCGGCATCCAATGGACCCGGCAGTCGATCCGCCACTACGACGGCCTGGTTTTTCCCGACGAAGATCCGCAAGGCCGCCACGTCTTTTGGTTCACGGTAAAGCCGCTCACCCACCCCGAGGAAGGCACCGATCGCTGGGCGGTGGAGCATGGCTACGTGTCGATGACGCCGCTCCGGCTCGATCTCACCAACGAAGACGCCCTCGCGAGATTGGGCGGCTCTCCCCTCCCTGCGCCCGCGATGTCAACTAGGTGAGTAGCGGCTCGCTGCGCGATGCATTCGCGGCGACGCGAATGAGCGCCTGCTTGAGCGCGCCGAACTCGACCGGTTTCGTGAGATGCTCCGCAAACCCGGCCCCCTGGCTCTTTTGGATGTCCTCCTCCATGCCAAAGCCGCTGATCACAATGGCGGGAATCGGCCCGCCATGATGATTCTGGAGCCGGGTCAGCAACTCCGTGCCGCGGCCATCGGGCAGGCCAATGTCGGAAACCAGCACGTCGAAGCGATAGTCCGCGGCGACGCTCTCCGCCTCCGCGATGCTCGCGGCCAGACGCACCTCGCACCCCTCGCCGACCAGCAACCGGCGAAGAACTTCCGCCGTGTCGGCGTGGTCCTCCACCAATAGAATGTGCAGGCGCGACAGCGTCGAAGCCTGCGTCGGCGCGGGTGCAGGCCCGGCATCGGCGACGGTGACCCCGGGGATTTTCACCGTGAATAACGTTCCTTGATCGGGCCCTTCACTATGGACCTCGATGGAGCCGCCCTGCAAATCGACGAGCGCTTTGCAAATCGCCAGTCCAAGGCCAAGGCCCGCGGAGAGGCCGGCCGCGGCTTGCTCGAAGGCGTCGAAAATTCCGCTCAGCTTGTCCGGCGAGATGCCGATGCCCGTGTCGGCGACCTCGATCACCAGCCAGTCTCCCTTCTCCGAATTCGTCGTGCGAATCGTGATGGCGCCGGTGCTGGGCGTGAATTTTTTCGCGTTCGTGAGCAGGTTCCAAAAAATCTGCTGGAGCCGGGCCGGGTCCGCGTGGACGTGCGGATGCCGGGCGTCGAGATGCGCCTCCACGGGAGCGCTGTGCGTCCCTTCCGGGTCCTGGCAGACATTTATCGCCTCGCGCAGGATCGCGTGCGCATCGACGATCTCCGAATGCAGGGCGAGCTTGCCGCTGCGGATGCGCGCGAGATCGAGCAGGTCGTCGATCAGCCGCGCCTCGAGCTGCACGTTGCGCCGGATGGTCTCGACCGCCTCGCGGAGATCCGGAGGATAATCCGGGTGCTGCTCGAGAAGGGCGGTGGAATAAAGAATCGGCGTGAGCGGCGTCCGCAGTTCGTGGGAAAGCATCGCGAGGAAGCGATCCTTGGCGGCATTGGCGGCCTCCGCTTCGGCGCGGGCGGATTCCGCCTCGATGCGGCGCGTGCGTTCGCGAGCCTCGCGCTGGAGCAGAAGGTTCTGTGTTTCCAGCTGCGTGTTCAACACGGTGAGCGCGCGATTTTTCCGGAAGAGATCGACGAAGACGTTGACCTTCGAGCGAAGGACGGCGGGATTGATCGGCTTCGTGAGGTAATCCACCGCACCGACCTCGTAGGCCATCATGGCATGCTCGTCCTCGCGGTAGTGGGCCGTGAGAAAAATGATCGGGATGTGCTGCGTGCGCTTCCGTTGCTTGATGAGGCGCGCGAGCTCGATGCCGTTGACCTCCGGCATTTGCACGTCGAGAACGATGGCGGCAAATTCGCCTTCGAGCAGGGCTTTCAGGGCGTCGTTGCTGCTTCCGGCGGAGACCAGGCGGTAATCCTCCCCCAGCAGCAGACTCTCGAGCGCGAGGAGATTACGCGGATCGTCATCCACCAGCAAAACGCTTGGACCGGGCAGGGCATCCATGGGAGTCAGTGATTCAAAGTTAACGTTGCAGCCAGACGCGCAGGAGGGAGAGCAGCTCGCCGGTATCGACCGGCTTTGCAATATAATCGCTCGCGCCGGCTTCGAGGCATTTTTCGCGATCGCCCTTCATGGCCTTCGCGGTGAGCGCAAGGATCGGCAGCCGTTGAAACTCCGGCTGGCGGCGAATCTCGCGCATGGTTTGGTAGCCGTCCATTTCCGGCATCATGATGTCCATGAGAACCATCGCGAGGTCGGGAGTGTTCTGAATAATCTCGATCGCCTGCCGGCCGTTGGTGGCGCTGATCACTTCCATCTCGCGATTTTCGAGCACGATGGAGAGGGCGAAAATATTGCGCGCGTCATCGTCCACGATCAGCACCTTCCGCCCCCGAAGGACTTCGTTCGAACCGTGGAGCCGTTCGATCATTCGGCGCTTGTTCTCCGGCAGATCGGCCACAACGCGATGGAGGAAGAGTGCGGTCTCGTCGAGCAGCCGCTCGGGAGATTGGACGTCCTTGAGCACGATGCTCTTCGCGGCGGTGCGCAGGCGGCTTTCCTCTTCTACGGAGAGCTCCTTGCCGGTGAAGACGACGATCGGGATATCGCGCAGGCTTTGCTCGTCCCGAATGTGGTCTAGTAGTTCGAATCCCGTCATGTCCGGCAGTCGCAGATCGAGCACGCAGCAGTCGAACGGCCGGTCGAGCAGGGCCTGCAAGGCGTCCTCGCCGCTGGCCACGGTGGTGATCTCGATGTCGTCGTGATCGAGAAGTTCCACGATGCTTTGCCGCTCGATATCGTTGTCCTCGACGACGAGCAACCGCTTGGTGCGAGGGGCGACGAAGGTCTTGATGCGCTCGAAGGCGCCCTCGAGATCCTGGGTCGTCGCCGGCTTCACCAGATACGAAAACGCGCCGTGCGCGAGCCCGTGCTGCCGCTCCTCCTCGAGCGTGATGATCTGCACGGGAATGTGGCGCGTCTCGGGGGCGAGCTTGAGCGTATTCAACACCGTCCAGCCGAGCATGTCGGGCAGGAAGATATCGAGGGTGATCACGGCCGGCCGATACTCCCGGGCGAGGGAGAGGGCCTCGTGGCCCTTCGTCGCGACCAGGCCTTTGAATCCCTTGTCGCGGGCCAGACCAAGGAGCACGCGCGCGTAGTGCGGATCGTCCTCCACGATCAGCGCGGAGAGATCCGTGGCGCCAATGATTTCCCGATCATCCACGATGGACTCCTCCCGCGGGATCGGCGTGATGGCAAGGGCGGGAACATTCATCGGCCGGCTGGAGGCATCGCCCGAGGCTGGCGCGACCACGGGGCCGGTATAGAGCAGCGGCAGGAAAAGCGTGAAGGTGCTGCCCTCGCCCGGCGTGCTCGCGAGCCGAATTTCGCCGCCGAGCAGCGAAGCGAGTTCGCGCGAAATCGCGAGACCGAGGCCGGTGCCGCCGTATTTGCGCGACGTGCCGGCGTCGGCCTGTTGGAACGCCTCGAAGATCAGCCGCTGCTTCTCGGCCGCGATGCCGATGCCGGTGTCGCTGATGGAAAGGGCAATGACGGAGTCCGCACGGTCCAGCGTAGGATGGTCCGGGCTCCAGCCTTCCGTCACGGGACGCACCGACATGGTGACCTGACCGTGCGCCGTAAATTTAAACGCGTTGGAAAGCAGGTTTTTGATGATCTGCTGGAGGCGTTTGGAGTCGCTGGTGAATGACCGCGGCAGGCGCGGATCGAACTCGACGAGGAAGGGCAGATTCTTGCTTTCCGCGATGTGCCGGAAGCTCCGCTCCGCCGATTCCTTGAGCGAGGCGAAGCCAATTTCCTCGATCTCGACGGTCACGGTGCCGGACTCGATTTTCGACAGGTCGAGAATGTCGTTGATGAGGTTCAGCAGGTCGGAGCCGGCGGAATGGATGTTGCGGGCGAATTCGATCTGCTTCTCGTCGAGGTTTCCGCCGCTGTTCTCCGCGAGTTGCTGGCCGAGGATGAGAATGGAATTCAGCGGCGTGCGCAGCTCGTGCGACATGTTCGCGAGGAATTCGGATTTGTATTTGGACGTGAGGGCGAGTTCCGTCGCCTTCTCTTCGACGGCGCGGCGCGCCTGCTCGATCTCCTTGTTCTTGCGCTCGACCTCGGCGTTTTGCTCGGCGAGCTGACGGGCCTTCTGCTCGAGTTCCTCGTTCGTTTGCTGGAGTTCCGTCTGGCCGGCCTGGAGCTCGACCGTGAGCTGCTGGCTCTGCTGGAGGAGGCCCTCGGTGCGCATCGTCGCCTCGATGGTGTTCAGCACCACGCCGATCGACTGCGTCAATTGCTCGAGGAAGTTCAGGTGCGCGTCGGTGAAGGGCCGCAGCGAGGCGAGTTCGATCACCGCCTTGGTCTGGCCTTCGAAGAGCACCGGCAGCACCACGACGCTGGCGGGCCGCGCGGCTCCGAGGGAGGAATGGATCGGCGTGTAGGTCTTGGGAACCTTCGAGAGCAGGATGCGCTGGCGCTCCTTCGCGCATTGGCCGACGAGTCCCTGGCCGACCGCGATTTCCTCCGGCAGACTGGGAGGATTGGCGTAACCGGCGAGGCGTCGCAGGGACAGGTCACCACCCTCGACGGCGGTCATCTGATAGATCGTGCCCTGCTGCGCATCCACGAGCGGCGCGAGTTCCGAGAGCAGCATTTCGCCGACCGTGAAAAGATCGCGCTGGCCCTGGAGCATGCGGGTGAACTTCGCGAGGTTCGTCTTGAGCCAGTCCTGCTCCTCGTTGCGCTCCGTCGTGACACGGAGGTTGTCGATCATCGTGTTGATGTTGTCCTTCAACTCCGCGACTTCGCCGCGGGTCTCGACCTGAATCGAACGGGTGAGATCGCCCTTCGTCACCGCGGTCGCCACCTCGGCGATGGCGCGCACCTGCGTGGTGAGATTCGCCGCGAGGAGATTCACGTTGCCGGTGAGATCCTTCCACGTGCCGGCCGCGCCGGGCACGTTCGCCTGGCCGCCCAGGCGCCCTTCGACGCCGACCTCGCGGGCGACATTCGTCACCTGATCGGCGAACGTCGCGAGCGTATCGGTCATGTTGTTGATCGTTTCGCCGAGCGCGGCGACTTCGCCCTTCGCCTGCACGGTGAGTTTTTGACGAAGATTTCCGTCGGCCACGGCGGTGACGACCTTCACGATGCCGCGCACCTGGTCGGTGAGATTCGCCGCCATGACGTTGACCGAGTCGGTGAGGTCCTTCCAAGTCCCCGCCACCCCCGACACCTGCGCCTGGCCGCCGAGCTTGCCCTCGGTTCCGACCTCGCGCGCCACACGCGTCACCTCGGTCGCGAAGGCGTTGAGCTGATCCACCATCGTATTGATCGTGTTCTTGAGCTCGAGGATTTCGCCCTTCACATCGACCGTGATCTTGCGGGAAAGATCGCCGCGCGCGACGGCGGTCGTCACCTCGGCGATGTTGCGGACCTGCGCCGTGAGGTTGGCGCCCATCGCGTTCACGGAATCGGTGAGATCCTTCCACGTGCCGCCCACGCCGGGCACGACGGCCTGCACGCCGAGGCGGCCTTCCGTGCCGACCTCGCGCGCCACGCGCGTGACCTCCGACGCAAACGAGCGGAGTTGTTCCACCATCGTGTTGATGGTTTCCTTGAGCTGCAAAATTTCGCCGCGCACGTCCACGGTGATCTTGCGGGAAAGGTCGCCGTTCGCGACCGCGATGGTCACCTCCGCGATGTTGCGCACCTGCGACGTGAGGTTCGACGCCATCGAATTCACGTTGTCGGTCAAATCCTTCCACGTGCCCGCCACGCCGGAAACTTCGGCCTGGCCGCCGAGCTTGCCCTCGGTGCCGACCTCGCGTGCCACGCGGCTCACCTCCGACGCGAAGGCGTTGAGCTGATCGACCAGCGTGTTGATCGTGTCCTTGAGCTCGAGAATCTCGCCCTTCACGTCCACCGTGATCTTGCGCGACAAATCCCCGCGCGCGACGGCGGTCGTCACCTCCGCGATGTTGCGCACCTGCGCCGTGAGGTTGTTCGCCATCGAGTTCACGTTGTCCGTGAGGTCCTTCCACGTCCCCGCCACGTCGGGCACCTGCGCCTGGCCGCCGAGCTTGCCGTCGGTGCCTACTTCGCGCGCCACGCGGCTGACCTCGGACGCAAAGGCGTTCAGCTGATCCACCATCGTGTTCATGGTCTCCTTCAGCTGGAGAATCTCGCCCTTCACATCCACCGTGATTTTGCGGGAGAGATCGCCTCGCGCGATAGCCGTCGCCACGTCCGCGATGTTGCGCACCTGAGCCGTGAGATTCGACGCCATCGAATTCACGTTGTCCGTCAAATCCTTCCACGTTCCCGCCACGCCGCGCACCTGCGCCTGGCCGCCGAGCTTGCCCTCCGTGCCGACTTCGCGCGCCACGCGCGTCACCTCCGACGCAAAGCCGTTGAGCTGATCCACCATCGTGTTGATCGTGTTCTTGAGTTCAAGAATCTCGCCCTTCACATCGACCGTGATCTTCTTGGACAAATCGCCCGTCGCCACCGCCGTCGCCACGTCCGCGATGTTGCGCACCTGCGCCGTGAGATTCGACGCCATCGAATTCACGTTGTCCGTGAGATCCTTCCACGTTCCGGCGATTCCGCCGACCTCGGCCTGGCCGCCGAGCTTGCCCTCAGTGCCGACCTCGCGCGCCACGCGACTGACCTCGGACGCAAAGGCGTTCAGTCGATCGACCATCGTATTGATCGTGTTCTTGAGCTCGAGAATCTCGCCCTTCACATCGACGGTGATCTTGCTGGAAAGGTCGCCTTTCGCGATGGCCGTCGCCACGTCCGCGATGTTGCGCACCTGACCGGTGAGGTTCGACGCCATCGAGTTCACGTTGTCCGTGAGATCCTTCCAGGTTCCGCCGACGCCCGGCACGATGGCCTGGCCTCCAAGCTTGCCCTCGGTGCCGACCTCGCGCGCCACGCGCGTCACCTCCGCCGCGAAGGCGTTGAGCTGGTCGACCATCGTGTTGATGGTTTCCTTCAGCTCGAGAATCTCGCCTTTGACCTCGACGGTGATCTTGCTGGAAAGGTCGCCCTTCGCGATGGCCGTCGCCACATCCGCGATGTTGCGCACCTGCGCCGTCAGGTTCGACGCCATCGAGTTCACGTTTTCGGTGAGATCCTTCCACGTGCCCGCGATGCCGCTCACTTCGGCCTGGCCGCCGAGCTTGCCCTCAGTGCCGACCTCGCGCGCGACACGCGTCACCTCGGACGCGAAGCCGTTGAGCTGATCCACCATCGTGTTGATCGTATTCTTCAGCTCGAGAATCTCGCCCTTCACATCCACCGTGATTTTTTTCGAGAGATCGCCGCGCGCGACCGCCGTCGTCACGTCGGCGATGTTGCGCACCTGGTCGGTGAGATTCGACGCCATCGAGTTCACGGAGTCGGTGAGATCCTTCCATGTTCCCGCCACGCCGGAGACCGCGGCCTGACCGCCGAGCTTGCCCTCGGTGCCGACCTCGCGCGCCACGCGCGTCACTTCCGCCGCGAAGGCGTTGAGTTGATCCACCATCGTGTTAATGGTTTCCTTCAACTCGAGAATCTCGCCCTTCACGTCGACCGTGATCTTGCGCGAAAGATCACCACGCGCGACGGCGGTCGTCACCTCGGCGATGTTGCGGACCTGCGCCGTGAGGTTGGCGCCCATCGCATTCACGGAATCGGTGAGATCCTTCCACGTGCCCGCCACGCCCGGCACGACCGCCTGGCCGCCGAGACGCCCTTCCGTGCCGACCTCGCGCGCCACGCGCGTCACCTCCGACGCAAACGAACGCAGCTGATCGACCATCGTGTTGATCGCCTCCTTGAGCTGCAAAATCTCGCCGCGCACATCGACCGTGATCTTTTTCGAGAGGTCGCCATTCGCGACGGCGATCGTCACATCCGCAATGTTGCGCACCTGCGCGGTGAGGTTGCCCGCCATTTGGTTGACGCTCTCGGTGAGATCCTTCCACACGCCGGAGACGCCTTTCACCTGGGCCTGGCCGCCGAGCTTGCCCTCGGTGCCGACCTCGCGCGCCACGCGCGTCACTTCGGAAGTAAACACCGCGAGCTGGTCGATCATCCGATTCACGAGCTTTGCCGAATGCAAAAACTCGCCCTCC
>Ga0070661_100002760_pt1 | contig 12042 bp, 13 predicted proteins | sample KBSC43metaG_FD_64663 | JGI IMG/M metagenome (GOLD analysis project Ga0070661, IMG submission 64663) | Corn rhizosphere microbial communities from Kellogg Biological Station, Michigan, USA - KBS C4-3 metaG | ecosystem: Host-associated > Plants > Roots > Rhizosphere > Soil ...
TTCCCCCCATTTTGGCAAGGCGTATGGCAGCCTCCCGCTGCACATAGGCTTCAAGACCCATGCGAAGCAATGTGGAGGTCTCCTTCACGCCTGAGTATTCGCGAGCCTTCTCAAGCAACTTGTCGTCGATGGTAACAGTCGTGCGCATCACAGCCTCCTACATCAAAAGTAGCATCATATGATGCGCAATTCAATGCGGTGCGGTATTGACTTGCCCGCCACTGTCGGCCAAACGCGCGCGGCTTGAGCGGTCCTTGCCATCGGCCTAGGCTCGCTCGCAACACAACATTCGAGGCCTAATGACCAAGCGTGCATTCACCTTCCCGGGGCAGGGCAGTCAGGCCGTCGGCATGGGCAAGGAGCTGGCCGATGCGTTCCCCGAGGCGCGCGCGGTATTTGCCGAGGTCGATGAGGCCCTCGGCCAGAAGCTCAGCGCGATCATGTTTGCGGGTCCGGCCGAGACGCTGACGCTTACCGAGAATGCGCAGCCGGCGCTGATGGCGGTCAGCATGGCGGTGATCCGCGTGCTCGAGGCCAAGGGCGTGAAAGTCCAGGATACCGCGGCCTACGTCGCTGGGCACTCGCTGGGCGAATATTCGGCGCTCTGCGCGGCGGGCGTGTTTTCGCTGAGCGACGCCGCGCGACTTCTCCGTACGCGCGGGCGGGCGATGCAGCAGGCGATTCCGGTCGGGCAGGGCGCGATGGCCGCGATCCTCGGGCTCGACCTCGACACGGTGCTCAAGGCGGCCGAGGATGCCGGTCAGGGCGAGGTCTGCAACGTCGCCAACGACAACGCGCCCGGACAGGTCGTGATCTCGGGCCATGTGGGCGCCGTCAATCGCGCGATCGAGTTGCTGAAAGCAGCAGGCGCCAAGCGGGCGCTGCCGCTGCCCGTGAGCGCGCCGTTCCATTGCGCGCTGATGAAGCCCGCTGCCGACGCGATGCAGCAGGCGCTGGATCAGGTGAAGGTGCTGGAGCCTTGGGTGCCGGTGGTGGTCAACGTGCTGGCGCGCCCCGAGACCGATCCCGTGCAGATCAAGAAATGCCTCGTCGAGCAGGTGACCGACATGGTCCGCTGGACCGAGAGCGTCAAATGGCTCGCGAGCGAGGGCGGCGTCACGGAGCTTTATGAGCTGGGCGCGGGCAAGGTGCTGACGGGATTGGCCAAGCGCATCGCTCCCGATGTGGCGGCAACCGCGGTGAATACGCCGGCGGATATCGACGCGCTGGTCGCAGCGCTCGCTTGAATCAGACTCTGTGAGGAGCGTCCAAATGTTTGATCTCACCGGCAAACGTGCGCTGGTCACCGGCGCGTCGGGCGGTATCGGGCGCGAGATCGCCAAGGCGCTGGCAGGCGCGGGCGCGAAGGTGGGGCTCAGCGGCACGCGCGTTGCGGCGCTCGAGGAGACCGCGGCGATGATCGGTGGCGAGGGCCACAAGATCCTGCCCTGCAATCTCTCTGACCTCGATGCGGTGGACCGGCTCGTGCCGGAGGCCGAGGCAGCGCTGGGCGGGCTCGATATCCTCGTCAACAACGCGGGCGTGACGCGCGACAATCTCTTCATGCGCATGAAGAACGAAGAGTGGGACGAGGTGATCGCGGTGAACCTGACCGCGCCGTTCCACCTGAGCCGGGCGGTGTTGCGCGGGATGATGAAGCAGCGCTGGGGGCGCATCATCAATATTTCGTCGCTGACTGGCGTTGCCGGCAATCCGGGGCAGGGCAATTACGCGGCGAGCAAGGCGGGGCTCATCGGCATGGGGAAGGTCCTGGCGCAGGAAGTGGCGTCGCGCGGCATCACTGTGAACGCCATCGCGCCCGGCTTTGTCACCTCGGCGATGACGGACGAGCTCAACGACAAGCAGATGGAAGCGATCCTGCCGAAAATCCCGCTCGGGCGGCTCGGAACGGGAGCGGAAGTGGCGGCGGCCGCCTTGTATCTGGCGAGCGACGAGGCCGCCTACGTCACCGGCCAGACGATCAACGTCAATGGCGGGATGTTGATGATCTGACGTGCAAAATCGGGCATTGGATGGCCACGATCCCAATATGGTCAAAGTCTGGCGAGTATGTTACGTGCGCCGCCGATATTGGCGGATAAAGGCTTCTTGCGAGGGCTTTGAAGCCCGCCTAAAGTCGCGGCGCCCAGGATAACAAGCGTCTCTCGCGGCATTTAACGAACTGAGCGAACGGCAAAAGGGAAGTCAAAATATGAGCGATATCGCTGACCGCGTGCGCAAGATTGTGGTGGAGCACCTGAACGTTGACCCGGAGAAGGTCACGGACAAGGCGAGCTTCATCGACGATTTGGGCGCCGATTCCCTGGACCAAGTTGAGCTGGTCATGGCGTTTGAAGAAGAATTTTCAGTCGAGATTCCCGATGACGCAGCCGAGTCGATCCAGACCTTCGGTGATGCCGTCAGCTATTTGACCAAGGCCGTCGCCTAGGCGGCACCCCGCCCCGACGGAGGGGCTCAAGTCATGGAATTGCGCCGTGTCGTCGTCACCGGGATGGGGACCGTCAGCCCTCTCGGCTGCGGCGTCGAACCCACTTGGGCCGACATCCTTGCGAGCAGGAGCGGCGCCAAGCGCATCGACGATTTCCAGGTCGACGACATCGCCTGCCAGATCGCGCATCGGATACCGCTGGGACCGCTGAGCGAGGGCAAGTTCAATCCGGACGATTGGATGGACTCCAAAGAGCAGCGCAAGGTCGATCCGTTCATCGTCTTCGGAATGGCGGCAGCCACTCAGGCGATCGCCGACGCGGGGGTGGAGCCCAAGACCCAGGAGGACGCCGAGCGCACTGGCGTGCTGATCGGCTCGGGCATCGGCGGGGTTGGCGGCATCTACGATGCCTCGATCACGCTCTTCGAGAAGGGGCCGCGCCGGGTCAGCCCGTTCTTCGTGCCGGGCCGCATCATCAATATGGTGTCGGGGAATGTCTCGATCCGCTTCGGGCTCAAGGGACCGAACCACTCGGTGGTCACGGCCTGCTCGACCGGCGCCCACGCCATCGGCGACAGCTGGCGCATCATTGCGATGGGTGATGCCGATGTGATGGTGGCGGGCGGCGCGGAATCGCCGGTCAACCGCATTTCGGTGGCGGGCTTTGCGGCGTGCCGCGCGCTGTCCACCGGCTTCAATGATCGTCCGACTGAAGCCTCGAGGCCTTATGACAAGGACCGCGACGGCTTCGTCATGGGCGAGGGTGCGGCGGTGGTCGTGCTCGAGGAATATGAGCGCGCCAAGGCCCGTGGCGCCAAGATCTATGGCGAAGTCATCGGCTACGGCATGTCGGGCGATGCCTATCACATCACCGCACCGGCGCCGGACGGGGACGGCGGCTATCGCTGCATGCAGATGGCGGTGAAGCGCGCGGGGATCGCGCCGGCCGACATCGACTATATCAATGCGCACGGGACCTCGACGCAGCTCGGCGACGAGATCGAGCTCGGCGCGGTGACGCGGCTGCTGGGCGATGCGGCCCCCAAGGCGGCCATGTCCTCGACCAAGTCCGCGATCGGGCATCTGCTGGGCGCCGCCGGCGCGATCGAGGCGATCTTCTCCCTGCTGGCGATCCGCGACAATGTCGCGCCGCCCACGCTCAATCTCGACAACCCCTCCGTCGAAACACCGATCAATCTCGTGCCGAAAGTGCCGCTCAAAAAGCAGATCGACGTGGCGCTCTCGAACTCCTTCGGTTTCGGCGGCACCAACGCTTCACTGATCTTCCGCCGGGTGGCTTGACCTCGGCCGCTATAATCGCGCGGACGTAGCTCTCGACATAAAATAGCGGATACGCTATATAGCATAAATGAGCTGGACGGTGGAGACGCTGGAGGCCGTAGATCGAGAGATCGAAAGACTTCCGATCAGCTTGCAGGCGCGACTGCTTCGCCTTTTTGAAATGGTAGAAAATGTTGGGCTCGACAATCTCCGCGAGCCACACGTCAAGCATCTGGAGGGAAAGCTCTGGGAGCTTCGCGCGAAAGCGCCGGAAGGCATTGCGCGAGGCATCTACGTAACGGCCGTCGGACGGCGGCCGATCGTGTTGCACGTCTTCGCCAAGAAATCGCAGAAGACACCGGTACGCTCACTCGAGTTGGCCCGGTAAAGAATGAAGCAGGTGGTGGAATGACCAAGATCGCCGAGCTCAAGGAACGCCTGATGAAAAATCCGGAGTTCCGTGCCGAGTGCGAGAAGGCCGATGCAGAGTTCGCGCTCGTCGAGGCGCTGGTTCATGCGCGAATGAACGCAAAGCTGACGCAGGCCCAACTCGCCAAGAAGCTCGGTACAACGCAATCCGCCATTGCAAGGCTCGAGGGCGGGCGGATCTCGCCTTCGGTGGCAACCCTTCGGCGTTACGCTCAGGCGACCGGAGCGAAGCTTCGGATTGATCTCGTCACTCGCTGATCTTCCGGCGCGTGGCCCAGCTCCCGCCGGTTTTCCCCACCTTTGCGTTGCATCGGCGTCCTTGTTTTGCCCGCTTGCTTGAGGCAAATGGCGGCACACGAGGCGCCGGGGAGTAACAATTGGCGAGGCAGCAGAAGGAACGGCGCAAGAAACGCCGCAGCAGCGCGGTTGTCCTGCTCAATGGCTTCCTCACCCTCGTCGTGCTCGCCATCATCGCCGGTGGTGCAGTGCTCTATTGGGGCTTCAACGAGATCAACAAGCCAGGCCCCAAGGACGCCGACGCGGCGTTCCTTGTCCCCAAGGGCAGCGGGCTCGGCGCGCTGGGGACGACGCTCCAGGACCAGGGCTTTATCGACGATCCGCTGCTGTTCAAGGTCGCGACCAGCGTGCTCGCCAAGGAGTCCAAGGTCCTGCCGGGCCAATACCTGATCCCGGCGCATGCCTCGATCTCCGATATCGTCAACCTCATCACCACGACCAAGCCGCAGGAGTTCTTCCTCAACGTCGTGCCCGGCGAAACGGCATGGGAAGTCGCGCAGCAGATCAACGATCCGGCGCAGGCGCTGGTAGGCCCGCCGATCGCTGTGCCGATCGAGGGAACGCTGCTGGCGGTGCGCCACGATTTCTTTCCCGGAGACACCCGGCAGGCGCTGGTCGACGCCATGGAAAAGAAGATGACCGACAAGGTAAGCGCGATATGGGATGCGCGGGACCACTCGATCGACGATGTCGTCAAGAACGCACATCAGTTGGTGACACTCGCCTCGCTGGTCGAGAAGGAGACAGGTGTCGACAGCGAACGCGCGCAGATCGCATCGGTGTTCCTCAATCGCATGCGCAAGCACATGCGGCTGCAGACCGACCCCTCGGTGATTTATGGGATCAACCAGGGCAAGGGAAAGCTCGACCGCGATTTGACGGGCAAGGACCTCGCGACCAAGACCGCGTACAACACGTACCAGATCGACGGCCTGCCGCCGGGCCCGATCGCCAATCCCGGCGAGGACGCGCTGATGGCGGTGGCGCATCCGGCCTCGACCAGCTTTCTTTATTTCGTCGCCAAGGACGCCGATCCCGCGGACGGGCACTATTTCTCGACCAACTACAAGGACCACCGCGCCAATATCGCAAAATACCGGCAAGCGGTGGCAGCGAGCGCAGCCGAGGACGCCAAGGAAGCACTCGAAGCGCAGCAGGCGAGCCAGGCCGGAGACACCACGCAATAAAGCGTGTATCGCGGGGACATGTCGCAACCGCTCCAGTCCATGACCGGATACGCCCGTGCCTCGGGCGCGGTGCCCGGCCTGTCGTTCCTGCTCGAGATCAAGTCGGTCAACGCGCGCGGGCTCGACATGCGCATGCGGTTCACGCCGGGCTATGACGTACTCGAGCCCGAGATCCGGCGTCGGGTGTCGCGCGCGCTGACCCGCGGCTCGGTGACGGTCAATCTCAACATCGAGCGCGAAGGCGAGGGCGGCCCGGTGGTCGTCAACCGCCAGGCGCTCGGTGCCGTGCTCGCCGCGGTGCAGCAGGTCGATGATGCGCTTCCCGGGGTGGGGCGACCGACGCCGGACGGCATTCTGGCGCTCAAGGGCGTGCTCGAACAGCGCGACGTCCCGCTGGCGCCCGAGACTGAAGAGGCATTCCATGCCGCGGTCTATGCCGGCGTGGACAGGGCGCTCGCCGACTTGCGCATCGCCCGTGAGGCCGAAGGCGCGCATCTCCGCCGCATCCTGACGGACGAGATCGGCGAGATCGCGCGGCTCCGCGAGCTGGCCGCTGCCCACCCGGGGCGCAATCGCGACGCCGTCCTCGCCAGCCTCAAGATGCAGATTGCCGACCTCATGGCGAGCGGCGCGGGCCTCAGCGAGGACCGGCTGGCGCAGGAAGCGCTGCTGCTCGCGACCAAGGCGGATATCCGCGAGGAGCTCGACCGGCTGGCCGCACACGTGGCGGCCGCCAAGGCTTTGTTAACGGCTGGTGGACCCGTGGGCCGGAAGCTCGATTTCCTCTCACAGGAATTTAACCGCGAAGCGAATACCCTCTGCTCCAAGTCCAATGCCGTGGAGCTGACGGCGATCGGCCTCGACCTCAAGGCGGTGATCGACCAGTTCCGCGAGCAGGTGCAGAACCTGGAGTAGCTGGCCGATGGCCGAACTCTCGCGTCGCGGTGTCATGCTGGTGTTGGCCTCCCCGTCGGGGGCGGGGAAATCCTCGATCTCGCGCGCGCTGTTCGAGGGTGACCCGAACATTTCGCTCTCTGTCTCGGTGACGACGCGCGAGAAGCGCAGCGATGAGATCGACCACCGCGACTATCACTTCATCGACATTCCGACGTTCCAGAAGATGCGCGCGAGCGACGAGCTGCTGGAGAGCGCGGAGGTGCACGGCAATTTATACGGCACGCCCCGTGGCCACGTCGAAGAAAAGCTCGCGGCGGGGAGGGATATCCTCTTCGACATCGACTACCAGGGCACGCTGCAGCTGCTCGAAAAGGCGCGGGCCGACATGGTGACGATTTTCATATTACCGCCCTCGATCCGCGAGCTGCGCAAGCGCCTCGAACGGCGCGCGCAGGATACAAAAGCCGTCATCGACAAGCGGCTGCGCAATGCCCGGATCGAGATGGAACATTTCGCCGAGTACGACTACGTCATAATCAACCGCGACCTGCAGGAGTCGGTCGGCAAGGTGCGGGCGATCCTCGGTGCAGCGCGCCTGGCGCGCTCACGCTACAAGGGCCTGCCCGCGTTCGTGCGACGGCTGCAGAAGCAGATCGACGCGGTATGAGCGAAGTTCCGGTCGCTCATGCGCTTTGGATAGGTAGCGCTCTTGGTCCGATCGAGACTGCTTGCCTGAGATCGTTTGGTGCCGTCGGACAGCGGATCGTGCTTCACTGTTACGAGCCAATCGTTGGCGTCCCTCCAAATGTCGAAATCGCCAATGCGGCTGCCACGATTCCGAAAGACCAAGTTTTCCGCAATCGCCGCAGCAACAGCTACGCGCTGTTTTCGGATATCTTTCGCTATCGCCTGTTATGCAACGGTGCCGCGCTCTGGGTCGATTGCGACGTCTATGTGCTGAAGCCAATTGCGTTGCGTGAATACACGTTCGGTAACGAGTATGATGGCAGCCCGGGTACCGGCGTGCTGGGCATGCCTGTCGACTCCCCTGTCCTTGCCAGCCTAGTTTCAATGGTCGATCGGCCATGGATGTGGCTGCCCTGGGTGCAACGCGCCCCGCAATGGCGAGCTCGGATACGCGCAAAATTGGCCGGTCGCATGCCTGCTGAATATATGCCCTGGGGAGTGTATGGCCCGACGGCCTTTGCGGCGTTCGCCCGCCAGCACGGAGTGATCGGACAGGCGCAGCCGCCCGATGTCTTCTATCCCGTGGACCAACGGCGGCTGAACAGTCTCTTTGATCCCGGCGTCACACTCGAAGAGCTCGTGACGAAGAGGACGGAAGCGCTCCATCTTTACAACACGTTGGTCAACCGACGGATAAAAGATGGCGTGCCGGTCGGGTCGACGCTCGCCCGCATCCTCGGCAAATAGAGAATGTGCCCTCATGCGGGAGAGAACTTTGCGACGAGTAACGTGCAAAGGTTCAAGTCACCGTTCGAGCCATCTCCAAGAACGCTTCGATCGGCAGCGTCTCGGCGCGCTCGTCGCCCTTGAGCCCGGCGGCCGCGAGCAATCGCTCGACCGGGACACCCGTGGATTTGAGGCTCTGGCGGATCATCTTGCGGCGCTGGCCGAACGCGGCGCGGGTGATGCGCTCGACGTCGGACACGCGTACGGCGGCGTCGGTCGGTTTTGGGATGAGCTGGACGACCGCCGAGGTGACCTTTGGCGGCGGCGTGAAGGCGCTCGCTGGCAAATTGAACAGGATGCGTGCGTCCGTCCGCCAGCCGCATAGCACACCAAGACGGCCATAGGCGTCATCGCCGGGCTTGGCGACGATGCGCTCGGCGACTTCGCGCTGGAACATCAGCGTCAGGCTCTGGACCAAAGGCGGCCACGGCTCGAGGGTGAGCCAGCGCACCAGGAGCTCCGTGCCGATATTGTACGGAAGGTTCGCGATGATGCGCGTCGGCCCCGAGGCTAGCGCTGCGTAATCGATGTCCATCGCATCGCCCGAGATGACCTCCAGCCGGCCGGGATAGGCGTCGGCGATTTCTGCCAGGGCGGGGAGGGTTCGTTCATCGCGCTCGATAGCAATGACTTTTGCGGCGCCCTCGGCGAGCAGCGCCCGCGTGAGCCCGCCGGGCCCGGGGCCGACTTCGATGATTGTGTTGCCCGCGAGCGGGCCGGCGGCACGCGCGATCTTCGCCGTGAGATTGAGATCGAGCAGGAAGTTCTGCCCGAGCTGCTTTTTGGCGCTGAGGCCGTGCCGCGCGATCACTTCGCGCAGCGGCGGCAGGGAGTCGATCTGGCTCAAGCGCTCGCCGTGAGGCGATCGGCGAGCCGGATCGCGGCGAGCATCGAATTGACCGAGCCCTTGCCGCTGCCCGCGAGATCGAATGCCGTTCCATGATCGGGGGAGGTGCGCACGATCGGCAGGCCGAGCGTGACATTGACAGCGTCGTCGAAGGCCACCGTCTTGATCGGGATCAGCGCCTGGTCGTGATACATCGCGATGACGCAGTCATAGCTGCGCCAGCGCGGCAGATGGAAGAGGCTGTCGGCCGCGATCGGTCCCTCGATCGAAAGCCCGTTGTGCTGCAGGTCGATCACAGCCGGCAGGATGACGTCGCGATCCTCGGTGCCGATGCTGCCCGCCTCGCCCGCATGGGGATTGAGGCCTGCGACCGCAAGCTTCGGTGTCTCGATGCCAAAGCGCGTGCGAAGATCGTGCTCGATCACGAGCGCCGTGTCGCGCAGCAGCTTGCCCGTGACGTGCGCGGGAACGTCGCGCAGCGGCACGTGGATGGTGAGGGGCGCGACGCGCAAATCGTCGTGCGCCAGCATCATCACCGAGTGCGGCACGGTGCCGCCTTCGGCGCAGAGGCTCGCGAGATATTCGGTGTGGCCGGGATATTTAAAGCCGGCGTTGTAGAGTGCGGCTTTGTGGATCGGCGCTGTGACGAGCGCGCGTGCCGTACCGTTCAGCGTTTCGGTCGTCGCGCGATTGATAGACTCGATCACGGCCTTGCCCGAAAGCATCGAAGCCTCGCCCGGCTTATCGGGCACCAGGCCGTCGACGTGGAGGATGGGCAGTGACACCGCGAACTGACTGGCGGCTGCGTCGGGCGCGGTTGCCGCAAAGCTGATGTCGAGACCCAGCCGCCGGGCGCGTGCGGCGAGGAACCCCATATTGCCCACCACGATGAACGGCGGCAGGCGGTGCTTTTGTCGTTCTGCATAGAGCCGGAGGATGAGATCCGGCCCGATCCCCGCGGGCTCTCCCATGCTGATGGCGATGGGAGCGTGCGGAGTGTCAGCCATAGACGATCTGGGCCTTGGCCTTGAGATCGGCCAGATATTTATTGGCCTCGGTCTGGAGCGCGCCGGTGCCGACCGTCTGCCGCAGCTGCGCTGCGATGAAGGTCGTGTCCTGCGTTGCTTCCTTCGAGCAGACCGCCAGCATCGAGACGCCGCCCTGCACGACGCGCGGCTTGGTGATGCCCCCGACATTGAGGCCCGCGAGCTCCTGCGCGAGGGCGTCGGGGAACTGTCCCGCGTTCTTGCGGCCGAGATCGCGGACCGCAGCGTCGGTATAGGCGAGGGATTCCTGCACTGCGTTGGCGCAGCCGGTATAGGCCTTGCGGTAAGCGTTGGCCTGCGCCGTGCGCTGGCTGGCATTGCCCTGGCCGCCGGGCATCAGGAACAGGACTTCCTTGAGGATGTAGTCGTAGCTGTTGACGTCGTTGAGCTTTGCCTTGGCCTGCGCGTCGATGTCGGCTTCCGAGAACTGCACCTTGGCGCTGACCACCGACCCCGTGACTTTGCTCCAGGAGAGCGAGGCCTTGAGCCGGTCGCGCAGGGTCTGGATGCCGACGCCGTTGTCGGTCAGGACTTTCTGGAGGTTGCTGGTCGAGAGCTTGAGATTCTGCGCGACCTGCTGGAACGCCGTATCAATATCGGCCTCGGTGATGGTGAAGCCGAGCCGGACGGCTTCCTGATCCTCGAGGGCCTCGGTGATGAGCTCGTCGATGGCGGCCTTCTGGCCGCTGCGATGCTCGATTTTCATCAGCGCCAGCCGCTCGGTCACCTGCACGTCGGTGATGGCCTGTCCGTTGACCTTGACGACAACGCTCGCGGCCTCGGCTGCCAGCGGGAATGCCAGCGCCAGCGCCACTCCGAGCGCACCCAGAATTCGCATCTTCATCGTGAAACCATGTTGTGAAGCCCGCGGTCTTCTCGCCGGAAATTGCGGCTGTCAGAAGGCGTCGGCATGATCGGGGCCCTTGAGTTTGAGATTGACGCCGATGCCCCAGCTGGTGGGCGTGGCGTTGGCGGAAGCGCCGTAGAGCAGATAGCCGTCGTCATAGGTTGCACCCACCGACGCGTCGGCCCAGCTCATAGCGGCGAGGTCATAGGTGACCGACCCGTTCGCCGTCCAGTATTCGGTGATCGGCACGCCGACGCGGCCCGCCACCTGATGCTGATCCTTCGGCATGCCGAGCGATGAATTCGCGGCAATGAAGATGTAGTCGCCACCGGCCGAGAATTGATGCGGACCCGGATTGTAGTCGACGCCGAGGCCGGCGCGGGTGACCCGTGGCGTTGCGGGATCGATCTGCAGCTTACCGCCGAAGCTCAGCTCGCGGTCGAAGCCGCCACGCGCACCTGCGACGATGAACGATGCTGCGCTCCCAAGGCCGGTGCTCGTTCCCGTCTGCGCTGTATCGGCAAAGCCGAGCGCATTGAAGCCCGCGAGCTGGAACGATTCTCCAGCGATGAGGTCGAGCCAGCCGCCATTGGCGAAATTGCCGGAATAGTGGCCGCCGATATTGGCGCGCAGACCCGTCTCCTGCCGGTCGATGCCCGAGAAGCGGTTGTAGGAGAAAAGATTGGTGTCATCGAAGACGAAGCTTTGGGCATCGTCATTGGTGACGCCGACCATCGTCGTGTCGGAGCCGCGATAGACCAGCTGCCCGATGGGCTCGAACAGGTGGATGTCGTCACCATTGCGCGCCATCAGGGGCCAGCGCATGTCGATGGCGGCGATGGGCGTCGCACTGAGCAGCATCGCGTCGGGCGTTGCCGTATAGCCGCCCGGCATCGCACCGGGGCCGCGCTGGTAGTTGGCTGCATCGAGCCGGACGCCAAGGTAGGGGGTCGCCGCAACCCCGCCGGGAAGGATGGCCTGGTTCTCCCAGGCGCCCTCGAGCATCAGGTGCTGCTTGGCGCCCTGATTGCCGTTGACGTACTTCACGCCGGCATAGGTTGCTGTGTCGTCCGCCGCGCGGTTGAGCGCGAGCAATTCGCCCGAGAAATGCAGGCGCCCATAGCCGGCTGCTAGATCGGTGACCTGGTCGTAGGCCAGCCGTGGTGCGACGAGCGCCTGCTGGTCGTCGTCGGCCTGCGTGAAATTGCCGAGCCGCCGGAACGACATCAGGCGCGCGTCGAACCAGGTCTGGTCGGAAAGTTCGGTCGCGTAGAGCGAGTTGGTCAGCA
>Ga0070661_100002766_pt1 | contig 12038 bp, 12 predicted proteins | sample KBSC43metaG_FD_64663 | JGI IMG/M metagenome (GOLD analysis project Ga0070661, IMG submission 64663) | Corn rhizosphere microbial communities from Kellogg Biological Station, Michigan, USA - KBS C4-3 metaG | ecosystem: Host-associated > Plants > Roots > Rhizosphere > Soil ...
CACGAGGGAGATCGCGGCAACGATGATTGCAGCAACACGCGTGGAATGCATCGTCGCCTCCTTCAAACGGCGTTCACGCGCGTCGTCTCGACGACATTGCGCATGTAGCCGGCAGGATTCCACAAGGGCTCGCCCGGTTGCGACTGGCCGATCGAATTCACCGCGCGCACCTTGATGTCGTGCGTGCCAGCCGGCAGCGTTGCAGTCATCTGCCATTCGCGAAACGAATACTTGCCGAGCTCGCGGCCGAGCGCCGCCGACGTCCAGGTCTTGCCGCCATCCGCTGATACGGCGACGTCGCGAATGCCAAAGCCGCCGTCGAACGCGAGTCCTCGTAATGTAAATGGCTTGCCCGCGGGCACGGTGCCTCCGTCACGAACGCTGGTGACGAACGAACGCACGTCGAAGCGGCCGATCGGGACCGTCGTTGCCGGCGCCGTCCCGGGCGGCACACACGCGCACGTGTTGTCCGGAATCCGGTAGGCGGTGGCCATCCAGAAATCGTTCAGCACGCCGTCGAGCACCGTGATCTCGGTCAGATGCTTGACCCAGTACGTGCCGTACCAGCCCGGCACGATCAGCCGCACGGGGTAGCCGTTCAGCATCGGCAGGTCGGCATCGTTCATCGCATACGCGAGCATCACCTCGCCGTCGAGCGCGTGATCGACATCAATTGCCTTGACGAAATCCGGTGTCGCCGGCAGCACGGGCGTATCGAGGCCGTCGAACTTCACCTGCCGCGCGCCGTTCTGCACTCCGGCTTTCGCCAGCACCGATTTCAGCGTGACACCGCGCCACTTCGCATTGCCCATCGCGCCGTTTGCGAGTTGTCCCCCAGCCACGCGTGGCTCGAAGAATCCCCGGCTGTTGCCGGAGCACTGGTTGACCGCGTAATACTCGACGGCCTCCATCTGCTTCAAATCGGCGATCGACAGCGACAACGGCGTCGACACCTTGCCCTTGACGTTGATCCGGTAGCTGTCGACGTCGATGCTCGTCGGGATACCGGCCAGGTGATAGCGGACGAAGAATGCGTCGTTAGGTGTGACGACGCTGTCGTTGAACACCTCGAACGGCGTTTCGAGCTGCGGCGGCCGCGCGGTGACGACGATCAGCGGCCGCTTCTGCGGATATTGCGCGAGCGGGCGCTGGCCATTTGCGAAGGGAAGGGTGATGGTGTCGGCGGCGATCGCGCGAAACGTCGCGCTGCCGAATGCTGCTCCGGCGCCCAACGCGCGCAGCACGTGCCGGCGTGTCAGCGAGTGATCTCGATCCATCGACGGCCTCCGGGACGAAGCGCACGCTCGACTTTCGCGTGCGATGCCGACGAGTTTACCGCTGCGGAGCCCGCACAACCAGCGCAAGCTTCGATGCGCCCAACCGCACTACCGGACGATGAGCGCGCCCTTCATCGTCGGATGCAGCGTGCACACGTAATCGAAACGACCTGGGCTCGTCGCGGTGAAGCGGAACGAGCTACCCGCATTGATCGTGCCGGAATCGAATGCTGTGCGTGGTGCCGTTGCCGTGTGCGGCACTGGATCCTTGTTGACCCAGACGACGACGTCACCCTTGCTGACGGTGATCTCGGCCGGATGGAACTCGAATCCGTCGATCGTCACCGTGTGCAGGGCGGGCGCCGCCGAAGCGCTGCCGATCAGCAGCGCCGCGGCGGTCGCGACGAATACGCGGCGCGCGGCGCTGGCGATCGACATGACGAAGCTCGAAATGAACCTTACTTGTTGAGCGATGCCTGCAGCATCTTCGCGTGGTCGAGGTGTGCGACGAACGCCGGCCGCACCTTGACGAGCAGCGCCTTCAATTCAGCGTTTTGCGCACTCGGGATCAGCGTCTTGTCCATCGCGTCGATCACCGTCTGGTGATAGACGACCTCGTGATCGACGTACGCCTTGTCGAACGCTGCACCTTTCAGCGTCTTCAGATGCGCAACGTTGTCCTGGCCGCCTTTTTTCAGGCTCTGCGCGGTCGGGTTGTCTTCAGGCTTCACCTTGAGCTTCGTCACGAGGTCCGTCGCGGCCTTGTTGACGCCCGTGTGATCGGTGACCATCTGTTTGCCGAACGCCTTGACGTCCTTGTTCGTCGACGTCGATTCCGCGAGCTTCCCGGCATCGATGTCGACCTGGTTCGCCGTGACCACGATGGCAGCGATCTGCGGGTCGGTGGGGCCGGCCGTTTGAGCGAGCGCGAGCGGGGCGGTCGCAACGAGTGCGGTGGCGATTGCAATGCGGATGCTTTTCATCGTCAACTCCTTGGAAATGGGGATGCGTTGTCTATGTACGCGGCGCCAGCACGTCTGGATGCACCAGCGCTTCGACGCGAGCGAGCACCGTGCGGACGATGCGGTCGCACCGCTCGCCGTCGAAGCTGAAGGCGTCCTGCGTCGCGACGTCCATCTGCTCGGAGAGCATCTCGCGGAGCCGCGCTTTCGCGCGAAAGAGACGCGTCCGTACCGTCGCGGCAGGGATGCCTAAAGCCGCGGCGGTCTCGTCGACGGTCAGATCCTCGACCTCGCGCAGCACGAACACGGTTCGATAGCCATCGGGAAGCGCGTCGATCGTGCGCTCGATCAGCCGTCGCGTTTGCGCTCGCAGCAGCATGTTGTCAGGTTCCATTTCGGGTGCATCGGCAACGTCCAATGCCTCGTGTGCGTCGTCGTTCCCGTCGATGGGCACGACGATCCGGTCGCGACGCGTCCGCCGCAATGCCTGCAGCGCCTGGTTGACGACGATTCGCGTAAGCCATGTGCCAAGCGCCGCGTCACCCCGGAATTCATCGATATGGCGAAACGCCGCGAGGTATGCGTCCTGCAGCGCATCCTCGGCGAGTGCGTCGTCTTTCAGGATCGCGCGTGCCGTGCGATAAAGCCTGCGGTTGTAGCGGCGCATGAGCGCGCCAAATGCCGCGGTGCTGCCGCGCTGAACGTCGCGGACGAGACTTTCGTCGTTTACCGCGGGCAGCGGTGCCGGTTGTGCATTCACGAGTCGGTTGCCCTCCTGTCTGCCCATTGGATGCAGCGCGATGCGCTGGCGTTCCTGTGGAATGGATCGCGGGCGCGATTGCACCGCGGACGCGGCGCTTGTCGGCGACGGTCGCGCCAGCGCGACAACCGCTGGCGTGAGCGAGCTATGCGGCCGCGTCAGCCCGCGTCGTGCTCGGGGACAGCCGCAGCGGAACGCGACTCGCGGATCGCGATCGATTTCCGTTCGGGGCGCAGGTGCGCCGCCGCGGGCTCGCCGCCGTAAGTCGCGCGAACATAGTCGGCTACGATCGTCTCGAAATCCTGTGCGATCCGCTCGCCTTTCAGCGTCACCGTTTTCTGGCCGTCGACGTAGACGGGTGCAACGGGAACCTCGCCCGTACCCGGGAGGCTGATCCCGATGTTGGCCATCTTCGATTCACCGGGACCGTTGACGACGCATCCCATGACGGCAACCGTCATGTTCTCGACACCCGGATAGCGAGCGCGCCATTCGGGCATTCGCGCACGCAGGTACGTCTGAATGTTTTCGGCCAGCTCCTGGAAGACGACACTCGTCGTACGTCCGCAGCCTGGACATGCGCTGACGAGCGGTGAAAATGAGCGCAGGCCCATCGTCTGCAGGATCTCCTGCGCGACGATAACCTCGCGCGTCCGATCACCATTTGGCTCCGGTGTCAGCGAGATGCGGATCGTGTCGCCGATCCCTTGCTGCAGCAGCACGGCGAGCGCCGCAGTCGACGCGACGATGCCCTTCGAGCCCATGCCCGCTTCGGTGAGACCAAGATGCAACGGATAGTCGCAGCGGCGCGCGAGCTCCGTGTAGACGGCGATCAGGTCCTGCACGTTCGACACCTTGCACGCGAGGATGATCGCGTCCTTCGGCATCCCGATCGATTCGGCGAGCGCTGCGCTGCGCACCGCCGAGGTCACGAGCGCCTCGCGAACGACGTGCGCTGCGTCGAGCGGCCGTGCGGACTTCGCGTTCTCGTCCATCAAGCTCGCGAGCAGGTCCTGGTCGAGGCTTCCCCAGTTGACGCCTATGCGTATGGGTTTGCCGTGCTCGATCGCGCGCTCGATCATCACGGTGAATTGCGAATCGCGCCGCGAGCCGGTGCCGACGTTGCCCGGATTGATGCGGTACTTCGCAAGTGCATTCGCACAGTCGGGAAAGTTGCTGAGCAGCTTGTGGCCGTTGTAGTGGAAGTCACCGATCAGCGGCACGCTGCAATTGAGAGCGTCGAGGCGCTGGCGGATTTCGGGGACGGCGGCCGCCGCCTCGGCGGTGTTGACGGTGACGCGAACGAGCTCGGAGCCGGCGTCGGCCAGTGCCTTGACTTGCGTGACGGTGGCCGCGACGTCGGCCGTGTCGGTATTCGTCATCGACTGGACGACGATCGGTGCGCCGTCGCCGATCGCGACGCCGCCGACGTACACGCGACGCGAACGTCGACGCGTTATCGTCGACACCGATGAAGGCGTTGCAGTTGGCCGATCAGCCATCGCGCGTTCCAGTAGCTTGGGTGCGACGCTGCTTGGTGCAGCGTCCGTAGAAGACTGCGGTCGCGGTTCGCGCGACTGTCAGCGGCGAATTTTACCACTCTGCAGCGACGCATCCGGCAGCGGGAGCACCCACCCGTCGTCGATGCCAAGCTGCACGCGATCACCGGCACGGATGCTGGCGGGCTCGCGGACATCGAGATGCAACGGCTCGTTCGGTGCAGCGTCGGCAATTGCCTCGACGCGGAAGTGGCCGCCCTGGTAGATGACGGCGGTTACGCGCGCGCTCACGCCGGATGCTGCCGCGTCGACAACTCGCAACGCGCTCTCGCGCACGCAGGCACGCGATGCCACGGGTGGGGTCGTGCCCGCGGCGTGCCGCAACCGGACGCGATGTCCGAGTACGTTTGCCATGCAGTGCCCGCTGCCATCGGCGACCGCGTCGTCGAACGGCACGATCATGCCTTCGCCGATGAAGCGCGCCACCGTTTCGTCGATGGGCTCGCGATAAAGCTCCGATGGCGTTGCGACCTGCAGGATGCGGCCCTTGTCCATCACGGCAATGCGATCGGCGAGCGCCATCGCCTCGGCCTGGTCGTGCGTGATGTAGATCATCGTCGTTGCCGTGCGCTCGTGAAAGCGTGCGAACTCCTCCTCCATCGACGCGCGCAAGTGCACGTCGAGGTTCGCGAGCGGCTCGTCAAGCAGCACGAGCGACGGCTCGGTGACGAGGCAGCGCGCCAGTGCAACGCGCTGGCGCTGGCCGCCGGACAAGAGCGCGGGGCGCCGGTCGCCAAATCCTGCGAGGTCCACGAGCGCAAGTGCGGCATCGACCCTGCGCGCACGCTCGGGGTCCTTGATGCCGACGACGTCGAGGCCGTAAGCGACGTTCTGCGCAACGGTCATGTGCGGCCACAGCGCATACGACTGGAACACGATGCCGATATGGCGCTGCTCGGGCGGCACGTGGCGCTCGGGTGTCGACACGACGCGATCGCCGATCAGGATACGGCCGGCGTCGGGGCGATCGAAACCTGCGATCTGCCGCAAAAGCGTCGTCTTGCCGCAACCGGATGCGCCGAGCAGTGCGAGGAACTCGCCGTTGTCGACGGCGAGCGTCACGTCGTCGAGCGCGCGAAACTCGCCGTACAGCTTGCGCAATCCTTCGATCGTCAGTCGCGCCATGGCAGCACGCCGGATGGCAATCGTCCGGCCAGAAGAAGCGTCGACACCATCAAGGCGATGCTGACGCCGACCGTCAGCACGCCAAGGGCTGCCGCGTACGTCGAATCGCCGCCTTGCTGGAACGAGAAGAACACCACGCCTAGCGTCTCCGACCCCGACGACCACAGCAGCGCCGAAAGCGTCAGCTCGTTGAACGCCGTCAGGAAGATCAACAACGCGCCCGCCGCCGCCGTGGGTGCGATCAGCGGCAGAATGATCGTCCGTAAGCGTCGCGCGAGCCGCGCGCCGGCGATCTGCGACGCTTCCTCGAGCGTCCGGTCGAGCTGGTGGTAACCGCTGACGACAGGACGCAGCCCGAGTACCAGGAACCGTGCGAGGTAGCAGAACAGGATGATCCACACGGTGTTGTAGATGGAGATGCCGATGATCGGGATTGGCTTGACGAAGAGCAGGATCGCCGCGATCGCGAGCACGACACCGGGCACCGCGTATGGAATTTCGGTGATGACGTTGACGAAGCGCAAGAGGCGCGACCGCCGCCACACGAGGAAGTAGGCGAGCGGAATCGCGACGCCGACGATCATGATTGCCGCGGCCGCAGCGAGCGTGAAACTGTTGCCGAACGCGCGTCGCGCGGCGGCATGCTCGAACAGGACGAAGCGGAAGTTCTCGAGCGTCGCCGAATGCGCAGTGAGCGCAACACCGGCGGAGGGAACGAGCGCCGTCAGCGCCAGCGCGAGCAGCGGCATCGCGAGCACGACAACGAGCAGCGCCCACAGCGCGATCTCGACGGGCACGCGCCAGCGCCGCAGTTCGAACGCGCGTGCCGTGCTCGTTGCCGTTGTGATTCGAAAGTCGCGCGTGCGCAGGAGCGCATCCTGCGCGACGATGCCGATGACTGCGATCGAGCCGATCAGAAGCGACAGCACCGCAACGTCGGGCAGGACTGTATGGCCAAATCCTGACAGTCGCTGATAGATGAGTGTAGGCAGAACGACGTAATTCGCGGGAATGCCGAGCAACGCCGGAATGCCGAAATTCCCGAGGCACGAGACGAAGCAGAGCGCGATCGCCGCGAGCACGGGCGGCGTCATCAGCGGGATCACGATCGTCCGCACGACCGTCAGTGGCGACGCGCCGCCCGAGCGACCCGCCTCGATCAATTCTCGCGGCAGCGCACGCAACGCAGCGCGCAGCATCAGGTACGACAACGGCGCGTACTGGACGCCGAGCACGATGATGATGCCCATGGCCGAGTAGAGCGGATTGCGCGCGCCGAGCAGCGGTGCCGCGCCGACGAGCTTCAACAGCGGGCTCGAAGGACTGAAGAGTTGCAGCCACGCGAGTGCGACGACCTGCGGCGCCAGAAGCAGCGGCATGACGAAAAAGAACACGAACGCGTCACGGCCGCGGATATCGGTGAGCGACACGATGACGGCGACGCCGCCGCCGATGGCAACCGCGAGGAACGTGCCGCCAACCGCGGTGACGAGGCTGTGCGCCGTCGCGATCCACGTCGTCGGATTGGTCAGCGTCCGGCGCAGCGGCTCGAGCGAGATTGCGCCGTCGGGTGCGATGCCCTCGATCGTCAGTCGCGCCATCGGCATCACCGACAATACGGCGACTACGACGACGAGCCACCCGAGCAGCGTCGCGTTCTCGAGCGGGTTGTGCGCGTGCGTGGTCAGACGCGTCCTTGTCGACGGATCACGCCGCTCGCGGGCCCGCGATGATGCAGGCGGCTGGAGCCTTCAACAGGCTCTAGTTGCCGAAGAGGTCTGCGAAGCGCTTCAGGTTCGCGCTGTTCGTCGAGACGACGCTGCCGATATCGGTGGGCATCAGCTTGATCGACGTACCCGCTGGATACCACGACGGCATGCCGGCAGTAGCGCGCGCCGGAATGTATCCCATCGATGCGGCGAGCTTTTGTCCTTCGTCGGACAGGATGAAATCGACGAACGCGCGTGCCGCTGCAGGATTCTGCGCCGTCTTGACGATCGCCACGGGCTCGGTGACGGCGGGCAGGCCTTCGGCTGGGAAGACGAAGTCGATCGGCGAGCCCTTGGCCTTTGCGTTAAAGGCCATGAAGTCGACGACGACGCCATAGGTTTTCTCGCCGTTCGCGACGGCGTTCAATACGGCGCCGTTCCCGCGGACGGCGACGGCGTCGGCGGCTTTCAGCTTCTCGAAATAACCCCAACCAAGGTCGCTTCGCGTCGTCATCGTGCCGAGCATGATTGCCGCGGCGCCCGAGTAGAGCGGGCTCGGCATCGCGATCTGGCCGCGGTATTCGGGCTTCGTAAGATCGGCCCACGACGTCGGGCGTGTCTTCGCGCCGGTGTTGTACGCAATGCCGGTGGTGATCAGCTTCGTGCCGAAGTACGTGCGATCCGTATCGAATGATCCGGCGGCCAGTCCCTCGACGTTCGCTTGCGGATACGCGGCGAGCCTGCCGTCCTTTTTCAGCGCTTCCATCGTCGCTGCGTCGGCGAGCAGCAGCACGTCGGGTTTCGGCTGGCCTGCTGCGAATTCCGCGGCGAGCTTGCCCATCACTTCGGTCGTGCCGGAGCGGAACACTTCCACGTCGATGCCGGGGCGAACGCGCTTGAAAGCAGCGATCGTTTGCGCGGCGTCGCGCTCGGGCTGTGACGTATACAGCACGAGCTTGCCCTTGGTGTCCTGTGCGTGCGCAGGCAGTGCTACGCCGCAGGCGAGCAACAGCGCGGCCGCGACGAACTGGCGTCGTGATGTCGATTGCATGGGAACGAGCTCCCGAAGGATCGCCTTAAGGCGGATTGGCCGCGATGTTACCCGGACTGCAAGTCGGTGCAGTCGGCGGGCGCAACGAAGCGGTTGAGCACCGCCGAGTTGCCGTCGGTGACCCTCGAAAAAGATTCGGGGCTCCGCCGCGGGTTACCGCGCGGAACCCCGAAGTCAAGTTGCAGCAGGCTCGAGGGTCAGTCCAAGCGTCGCCGCAATTTCAAATGCCTCATGGCGACGATCTCGAGTCGAACAGCGCTGATTCAGGACCCGACAAAGACAAAGCCGCTGGTTGCGCCGTTCTTGTTGATCGAATTGGTACCGATGTTCTGTCCGCACAATCCGACGTTGTAAGTTCCGGCGGCAACCGAAGCCGAGGCCGCGCCGTAGTGCCAGGTCTGCGAACCACTGACGCTATAGGTCGTCGTGGTTCCCATCAGCGTGACGGGTCCGGGACCGCTTTGATCCTGATAGCAAACGCCGAGCTTCAGGGATCCAGCACCGCCGGCCGAATTGCGCGCGAACCAGCCGCCGCCGTAAGCGCTGATGCTGCCGGCTGAGGCCAATGTAACGGATGCGGGCGTTCCGAAGAACCCTAGCGGAAGACCGGTCAATATCGAACTGAGCGTGCCATTCCATGTGCTAGCCAGCACCATGGTGCCAACTGGCGGCGGTGGCGGCGGCGGCGGTTCCGGTGTCATCGCCTTCGCGATGCGGAAGTCGGCGCCGAATGTCGCGTTGTCCTGCACCGTGCAGAACGCAACCATCTGCTGCGAGCCAATGCTCGTCCGCGTGAACTCGGCGCGTACGTTCGAAAAGTCGCTCGCCGCTGCCGCGCCGACGCCATTCGGGGCAGCGCTGAACACGTCGAGGTAACGGATCTGCTCGAATGCATTGAGGGAGCCGCTGACCGTTGCGCCAATTTGTGCGCCGGTCGTGCCGTCGAAGAGCTTCATGTCGTACGTAATCGGATCGGCCTGGCTCGTGACGAAGCAGTTCGACTGGTGCGCCGGTAAGGGATTCGTGCTGCCGACAAGACCCGACACATTGGTCGTGTCGGTTGAGAAGTTGTCGGAGGGGAAACCTTCGACCGAGAACCCGTGACTTTGTGTGTTCTCGACGCGAGAGTAGCCGAAGAACTGATTCATCCCGGCGTTATCGGTCGCGACCAGTGGGCCGAAATGCGATGTGCCATCGAGCGTGCATTGCGACTGCAACGTGAACGCAACACTGCCGTTGGAGGGCACGAGGATGTCGTTACACGGCTTCGAGCCAGGAACGGCGAGGTTGTTCGCATCGAAGTAATTGAGGCCGACCGTGATGTCCGTGCCGTTCGGGTTGTAAAGCGTCACTGTCGTCGTGAACGTCGGCGTGTTCGCTGTGACCGGAAACACGATCGTCGTCGACGAGCCGAATGCGGTTTGCGCTGCTGCCGGTGCGGCTGCCACTGCGCCGCAGACCAATGCCGCGGCGATAGCCGTTTGCAAGAGTGCTGGTTTCTTCCGAAGCATGAGATCTCCCTGCCTGTAGTTGGAACTTCGAGTGGCGCTCCTGGCCGAACTGCGGCGGGGATCGCGGTCTTTACTGACGAACGCGTTAACCAAATGAGTTTAAATTCGTCGTGAACCGTCGATAGCAACAAGCGGGCCAACCTTTGGCGTGGGTGGCGGAGCGGCAATCGCCAGCCTTTTTCGAACACGCCAACACGCACACCATGTGCGCTACATGAGACGCGTCGAGGACGGCGACGCTCGTCGGTGCCGGCATGCGGGTTGCGTGGGGACACCGGTCCGCGTGCAACGAACGACTCGAACATCGACATGCAAAAGCGCTCTCTCAAGGTTAGTCCCAAATCGCTCGAAGGCGAGATCAACGTCGCCGACCCGAACGACGTTCGCTACTGGTGTCGCGAGCTCGGCTGCGCGCAATCGGATCTGCTGGCGGCCGTCAAGATACTGGGGCCCGTGGCGCTCGACGTCGCGAAGTACGTCAGACGCCGCGCCGCGAACAACTAGCGGCAGACCGTGGCGTTTGCCGCCGCATGGAATCGTTCGCTCGTTCAGAGTCGCGAGCGATTTGTGGAGAAGGTCTTCCGCTAGCGCGCGGTGCCGATGACTTTGCGGCCTTGATCGGGCTTAACCAACCGGGCACGCGACGACACGAGATCGCCGCGAAGACAACAACGCGTCGACCTCTCAAATCTTCAGATTACCGTTCCGTCTCGACGAGCGGAGCAGCTCGTGTGCCGCGGTAGGCGATTAATGCCGGAACACATAGCGCCAGGGAATGGATAGTCCTGGAGGGATGTCGTAAGTACGGCGATCAAGCGGCGCGCGCGTTTTGGGCGGCCTCCGAATCGGAAAGGAACTCGAGGAGATCTCCGGGCTGGCAATCGAGCGCCACGCAAATCGCGTCGAGCGTCGAGAAGCGGATGGCGCGCGCTTTGCCAGTCTTCAGGATCGAGAGATTGGCGAGCGTGATGTCGATCCGTTCGGCCAACTCGGTGAGCGTCATCCTGCGCCGATGCAACATGTCGTCGAGCTTGACGATGATCGGCATGTCAAACCGTTCCGTCGAGGTCTTCGCGCATTGACGTGCCTTCGGCGAAAACTCGCGCCAGAACGAAGGTCAGAATTACAGCGAGCCATCCGCTCGGCGAAAAGCCCGCACCCAGATGGATGGGATGGGCCGGTGTGGACACCGCTTTTCCGACGAGACCGATGATCACGCTCAGCAATTGCTGAACGAGCAGAATCCACGCGATTACCTGCAGCCGATTCGCATTCATCGCGACGAATGGGTTGCCGCTGCGAACCGTTTGGACCATTGCAACGACACGATTGAGCAGGCCGAGATTGAGCGGCACGGCGAGAAGACCGAGTGCTGCGATCACTCGAACGCCGATCACCAGCCCCGGGTTTTCCGTTGCCGAACCGAGGCGAAGCGCGCGCAGCAGGAACGCCGGGTCGATCACGCTGTAGGCGAGGAGCGCCACCAGGCATCCGCCGTAGATCCAGTTGAGGACGATCAGGGTTCGCAACGTCGCGGTCGCGATGGGAAGGGCTGCTGGCGTGTTCGTCATTGCGGCTCCGCTGTTGTTTATTGATAAACGATAATATCTTTATCGTTTATCGTCAAACTTTTTTGGAGACTGAAATCGCAGACCACCGAAGCGGCCTCGCCGCTGCACCTATAAGTGAGCGCTCACAAGCACGCTTATGAACGAAGAATCAACGGATTGTCGATCAGCCTGCGGATGAGTGATTACGAGGACTTGCTAGTATGGCGAGGGCGACCGCCGCGTCCTGTGGGAGGGATTGCGCATGGTCTGACGACCTGTGGGTGTGGCTTGGCTATCGTCTTCGAGCGCCGGGTTTAGTCGCGGAACGCTGCCCCCGCACCGCTGCCGGTTAGCGATGCGACCTCAATCTCCACCAATCGACGGGAGTCTTCCGTGATGAAATTTCAGCGCTGTCTTACCCTCGTCATCGTCCTGTCGGTGACCGCCGGAACGTCATTCTCTTCGCGCGGTGCGTCGGCCGGCCCAATGGTTCAAGTTGCCAATACCGTCAGCAGCGACGGCAGCAAATGTCCG
>Ga0070661_100002782_pt1 | contig 12011 bp, 4 predicted proteins | sample KBSC43metaG_FD_64663 | JGI IMG/M metagenome (GOLD analysis project Ga0070661, IMG submission 64663) | Corn rhizosphere microbial communities from Kellogg Biological Station, Michigan, USA - KBS C4-3 metaG | ecosystem: Host-associated > Plants > Roots > Rhizosphere > Soil ...
TCGACATCGCTCGGATACAAGGCCAGTTTGCCGGCTTCCACGCGAGCCAGGTCCAGGATGTCGTTGATGAGCGTGAGCAAATGCTGGCCGCTTTCCTGAATGGTTGCCAGCCCGGCGGCCTGCCGCCTGGTCAACTGTTCTTTCTCGCGGCGCAGGATTTGGGCATAGCCCAGGATGGCGTTCAATGGTGTGCGCAATTCGTGGCTCATCTGCGCCAGGAACTCGCTGCGCTGTCGTGCCAGTCGCACGGCTTCTGCCAAGGCCTTTTCCCGCGCTGCTTCCGCCGCCTTGCGCTCGCTGATGTTATGGGATGCACCGACAGTGCCCAGCACCGTGCCATCCTCGTCCAGCACCGGCGCTCGGTGGGTTTCCATCCAGACGACGCCGTCGGCGTTTTCGATGAGTTCTTCTACCGTCTTGCGGTGACGTGAAGTCATCACCTCCATGTCGTCGGCGAGATGGCGTTGTGCCAGTTCAGGCGGCCATAACTCCTGGTCGGACTTGCCGATGATCTCTTCGACGGTATGACCGCAGGCAGCGGCATTGGCTTGATTGGTGATGAGGTAGTGATGCTGCGTATCCTTGAGCCAGACCCACAAGGGAAGGGTATCGATGAGGGTGCGCAAGTAGCGTGTTTGCTGGCGCAACTCGGCGGTGCGGTCTTGCACGCGTTGTTCCAGGGTTTCGAGAGTGTGCCGCAGTTCGGCAATCATGACGTTGAAGGCCGAACTCAACTCGCCGATTTCATCCATCGCTTCGATGGCAATGGGACGTAGTTGTTCGGCGGCGATCCGATTGTCCTCCGGCTGTTCGCTTTGCTGGCGGTGGCGGATGCCGATTCGTTTCACTGCATTGGTCAGGGCGACGATTGGATCGATGAAGCGTCCTACCCAGAACATGCCTATGCCAATGCTTAACACGAGGATCAGGCCGGCCACGGTCAGGATGGCAGTGACGGTTTGCCGGATGTTTTGCAACGTGCTCTCGCGAGACGACGTCAAGCCCAGGATCAGGCGTGTCTGATTGTCGAACTGCCATGGCAATAAGGTTTCGTAAAACGATCCTTGTTCAGTTGTGACGGTATGCTGGATGACTTGAGATGATTTTCCGGGCGGGACTGCTTGCGCCTCCTGTAACAGTTCTGTGGGCGTCAGGTTAGCCTCGGTCAGCCGTAGTTGGCGACTGCCGTAGGGGGAAAAGAGAGCCGGCCATTTGCCTGTTTTTGCAGCAAGATCTTTCAGGAGGGCGCGGTCGATTCGCTTGCTAAAGACCAGAGCGGCAAATGTCGTTTGTCGTCCTCTTGGATCGTCTTTTCCCTGGCCTTGCGCCGGATCCGCTATGGTGAGATCGGAAACGAGCGGATGATACGGTTGGGTGCGTCCCCCGCTCCATCGCACGTCGTTCCATACATCTTCGATCGTGCTTTGTAACGGGATGATAATATCGATGGAAGCTGAGTCAGTGGAGGGGAAGGAAAAGGACACGGTTGGCTGTTTTACTTCGCCAATAGTGCGCGCGATCATGGGCGGTGGCTGTCCCTCTGACCAGGCAGGCCAGTGTTGAAAGTCCAGGTCAGCCCCTGCTTGAGTTGCTGCTCTGACCCACACCGGAGGAGCGCTGCCACGACGAATCACCATTCCCGCTTCGGAATCGGAAACATAATGACTTAGCTTTCCCTCGGTATAGGTCGCGATACTTGAAAAACCGCCTGTCTGTAATATGAGATGCAAGCGATTGAGGGAGACGGCTTTGTTATAGGACAAGCTTCCCGTGATCTCCTTCAGGATATTTTTTTGATGACTTACGGCATTGGAATCGAGTTCGAGGGTGAGCACTTCGGCTAACTGGTTCAAGAGCACGGTATCCTTGCCTGCGGAAAGAGCCGCATTCTTTAAGCGCAGGGTCAAGGCTTGCAAATCGTTCTGCCAAGCCAGCAGATCGCGGTTTAGGGCGGTAAACGCCGACTCCTGATTTTGCCGATTCGTGTAATAAGAAGCGAGCAGCGCATTCAGTGAGGTAGTCAGCGCCAATACTCCTACCAGTACAATCAGAATTTTTTGCTTGATGCCAAAATTCATGATGCTGTCCTCATAGTGCTGTCCTGATAGAGATGAGCATCGTAGGATGTACCTGTATCAGGGATACGGATAACCACGGTTTTTAGCGATTGTTCGGTCGATGATGTCGACAGCTTTGCTGAGATTGGATTGCACATCGCCTCCGGCGATGATGTTGCTGACTGCCTCTGCAAAGGCTTGGCTGATCGTGCTGTAGGCTGGCGTCACGGGACGAGGCATCCCGCCTATCGCGAGTTGTTGCACAAAAAGTTTCAAGGGACCGCGAGGGCCATATAGCGGCGATTGCATCAGGGCCGACCAACGGGCTGGGATGGCATTATTGATATTCGTCATGCGCACGATTTCCTTGGCCGATAGCAGTTGGGCGAGAAACGCCCAAGCTCCAGCGGGATCATGGCAAGTGTTGGAAATGCCCCAGCTCCACGACCCCATGCCGGTTTTGATGCCTCGCCCAAAGTTCGGCAAAGGCATCAATACCAAGTCTTTGCCCAGTGCTTTGTGATAGGACTGGTATGCCCAGTGCCCAGTCCAGGAGAGCGCAACTTTGCCTTTTTCAAAATCATCTGGCCGATCGAAAACCACCTGGGTCCAACCCTTATCGATCCAGTATTGCAAACGCTTCATCGCCGCAACCGACTGTGAGCCGTTGAGTATTCCCTTGGTGCTGCGGTAGGTTCGGCGATCGATCAAATCACCGCCGAAACTCTGCACAATCGGCGCATAGGCATAGGAATAAAATTCACCCACCCTGCTGTAGAAGGCAAAGTTGATCGCATAATCTACTTCCTTCAAGGCAGTCAGCTTGGCCAAGGCATCTTCGAATTCCGCCAGACTCCAAGGGGACTGCAGGGTGGGAATGCGTACACCGGCTGCACGCAGATAGCGACGATTACCCCATAACCCCACTCCAGAGTCGAATTGCCCCAGGCTATAGAGCTGCCCCTGGTAGGTTCCTTGCGCGATGATCGATGGCAGGAAATCGTTCAGCAATTCCGGGGGGACAAATTGATCGATGGGTTTTAAATACCTGGGCCATGCGAATTCCGCCAGTTGCGGGCCATCGAAATCCAAAAGGCATGGCAGGGTACCGGTAGCCGCTTCACGGTGTACCCAGTTTTTATGATTTCTGTTAAGAGCAGAAATGATCTCGACTCTGTAGGTATGCTGGTGGTGGTTGAATGTTTCCGCAACTTTTCTGAGCGCCGCGAACTCGGGAGTGTTGGGGACTTCATGCGTCCAGACATTGATGGGTTGGGGTGCAATTCCAGCGGCCGGTTTGGGAGGCTTCGGAAGGTGCGATGCAATAGAACCTTCACTTGGTGGGATAACCTGAGCACCGATCGCATGCCAGCCAAGAAGAACAACAAACATCCAGATATTGCATAAACGCCGCAATTATTTATTCCTGCCGAATCCGTTAATTCTGTTGCATCAGGAGAGGAAACAACTTTTCCATTTTCTTGGCTGAAGCAGACTTAGGCGCTGCGCAGGAATAAGTTGCACACTTTTGCTGGACGTAGCGGGCGCGCTGCAGTGTGGTCTGTTGCTTGCAGTTCTCGCGCTGCAGCGCAACGGGCGCCTTGCATTTTGTCATGGTGTTTGACGTACGGACACGCGAACTACTACTTTGGCTACCATTAGAGCCTGTTCGCGGCAACAAGTTGTATGAGGGCTTATGGAGAAATACATTGCACAAGCCCTTGGAGCGGGGTAGTTATACCAAACTTCCGTTATAACGGAAGTTTGGTATCAGAGCCGTTGTCCGATGCAATATTGCGTTGGTTTCAAAAAACTCACCAGCTATAAGTCAGGCTCGTGCGAAATGCTCGCCCGAAAATCGGACGCGCATAGATAGCGGTACCCGTCCCTTGGCCCGTGATGGGATCCGTTCGCGGATTGCCTTCTGTCAGCCCTACCTTGTTCGTCAGATTCGTCCCCACGAGTTGAAAGCGCAAGTTCCGATCCAGATCGTAAATGACCCCTGCATCGAACGTAGTGTAACCAGGCAGTTTTGTCGAGTTGTTGGTGTCTACATATTTCTTTCCTAAATACGCAACTGTTGCATAGACCTTCCCGCGACGCTCGAAGGCCGTGAAGTTTGCCACGGGAGTTACGCTGCCAAAAATTTTCGGAACGCGCCGGACTTGATTGCCTTCTACGTCCGAAATCGACTGGCCAGTTCCCACTACGGTTAAATTCTTGTATTCAGGTTTTTGCAACGTCACATTGCCGAATAGTTCGAATATGGGGTCTGGCCGCCAGCTTCCTTCTAGTTCAACGCCAATGGTTTGCGTTTCCGAGGCGAAGTCTCTGCTCACCAAATTACCGCTGGCATCTACAGTAAGTGTTGAATCCAGTAATGGATTGAAGCGGTTCCAGAATGCCGTGATGAAAGCGGAGTAGTTGCGGTAACGATGCTTGGTTCCGACCTCGAATTCCTTCACTCTCGACGTGACTACGGCTGGCTGGGTTGTGCCGGTATAAATATCTGACAACGACGGGGTACGGAAGGAAGAGGTGAATCGTGCAAAGGCGCCTAATTGATTGGAGAAATCATGGTTGGCGCCCAGCGTCCATGCCGTACCTCTTATGTGCTCCGTCCGGCTATCGATGGTGCCTGACGGTCCGCCCACATTATCGTCGGCCAGGGTGGTCGGATCTCCCAGGTTCTGCGTGGTATATCCGAGGGCATAGCCGCGCTGGCGCGTTCTTTGATGCCGCAGACCGGCATCGAGTCTGGTGCTGTCCGTCAGCTTCCATTCGTCGGCCGCATAAAGGGCCCATAACCGTCCCTCGACACGCCCGCCGGGATCGGTATTGTTACCATAGTTCAGGAACCCGTTCTCGGTGACTGAACCAACCACATTGCCTGCACCATTAAGTGCCAGCACATCCAATGCTCGCGGCTGGCTCCTTGTTTCCAATAGCATCGTATTGAACAGGCGCGACTGTTCGAACGTGTAATCGCTGTAATACAGGCCGCCGGTAACCTCATGACTGCCACGGCCGAGGCCGGACAAACTCTTCGTCAGACGGAAATCGTTCATGAAGTTCGTGATATCGCTGTTCACGCTCCACCATCCACCCTGCGTCACCAATCCTTGCGTGGTGGCGGGATCGTAGAAGACGCGCGACCCGCCAGGGCCTCGTGCATTGGCTAGCGCATAGGCCAGGCGGGTGACGCCTGAGCCGAATCCGGCTTGTGCCTTGCTAAGCTGCTGTCCCAGGAAGGCCGCTGCGTCATCTGGCGGCGTGAGCGAAAACAGCGAGTTGAACTTCACGCTGCCGGTGGTGTAGCGCGCCTTGTCCGCAAGAATCCAGCCATCGCCGAACTTGCGGTCGAAGTTGCCGCCTACCACAGTGATCTTCGAATGAATGCCCTCGGAGAGATCTTCATTGATCGTCGTGCCGCCAAGTGTGCCATTGAGCGTGCGCAGACGCACATGCTGGATGTCGCTCGAAGAGAGCGTGCCATCGTTCGGGTTGATCAGGTTGGATAACGATATCGCCGGATTACGCGGATCGGCCAGCGGAATGGGCAGGTAGAAGGCGTTCTTGTCATCGAGGAGATTGGCATAGAGTGTTATCTCGCCGTCCGAAATGAGTTTTGTGACATTGATGCGGAACTGTCCTCCTTGGTCTGCATTGAACCCGGTTGGTCGCAAGCCGTCATCGACGCGATAAAAGCCCCCCATGCTCAACAGCAGATCGTCGGCAACAGGACCTGACCACTGTGCATCGAGTCTGATCAGTCCGTAATCGCCCCAGGTTGCGCGTACGGCTCCTTGCGGCTCCTTGGTGCCTTTCTTGGTGATGAAGTTGATGGTAGCGCCCGGCGCATTCGAGGTATAGATCGGGGAAGTGCCGCCGCGCACTGCTTCGACGCGCTCGGTCATCAAGTCGATTCGCACCAGTTCGTCGGCATTGACAAACGCCTCTTGCCCTTCCTGGAAGATGGGCAAACCATCCTGGAGGATTGGTACGAATACGAAGTTGGAGATAGGAAGACCGCGCACGTTGAGGTTATTGCCGCCTTCGCCGCCGGATGGTTCGGTGGCGAACCCCGGCATTCTGGAAAACAGATCCACCGGACTAAGCGGTGCAAACATCTCGATCTGCTGCTCTGAGAGGATCGAGTTGGCATAGGGAGCATCGAATCGACGTCGAGGAAGCGCGGTGCCGGTGACAACGACGCTTTCCATTGGTGTAGCAGCGGGGGCCGGACCGGCGCCAGTAGCGCCGCCACCCGCAGGAGCCCCACTTGTGTCCTGAGCGCTTGCTACGGCATATTGCAGCAGTGCCACCGATACCGCGAGCGCCATCGAACGCTTTCTGACAAAGCATTTGCTGTGCATGAAAATCCTCTCTCCCTGCGTATATGGGCAAGGTTCTATCTTGTGATTGAACCCGGCTTATCATCATGCATTCATGATGCAGTGGAATGAGATACCTCAACGCAGTGTTATTTTGCACACCTCAAGCGACGTTATGGCCTTCTTGTGGCGGACGACAAGGCAATGATTACGTCATCACGAATATCGAGTGCGCTGCTTTCATACCGAAGGATTCTCAGTCCGCATCTCTTCTTGTTTTGTGCGATACCGCTCCACCAAGGTAACGATGGCCTTGGATTGATAGTTTTCCGCCAGATGCCGTAATTGTTGAGCGAAGGAGGCATAGCGCGAGTCGAGTTCTTTCAGGTAATCGGCCTGGCTGCAAATGCGCTGCATGTCGCCTAGCTTGGCGAGGTAATAGAGCTGTTCGATTTCTTCCTGCGGCGGAGCGATGAAGCCTTCAGCCTCTTCGGCGCGCTCTGCGGTGGGTTCCTTATAGAGCCACTGCAAGGACAACAGCGTGCCAATGGTCGCGAGCAGGCGGTCGTGTTCGATGGGCTTGGGGAGGAAGGCATTGGCACCGGCTGCATACGCTTTGGTTTCATCTTCAAGGGTGGCGCTGGCCGTGACGATGATGATCGGAATGTGGGCAAACGCCGGCAAGCGGCGAATGCTCGATGCAGCCTCCCACCCATTCATGACCGGCATCATCACATCCATGATGATCAGATCGGGCTTGACGCTGTCGAGCAGGTCCAAACACTCCTGACCATCACCGGCTTCGAACACCTCAAATCCTAGCGAAGAGAGGGCATCCATCAGCATGACACGATTCTTCGGCACGTCATCCACGACCAGTATCTTCTTGCGCGGCCCTTGATAGCCAATCATGACTTGCGGTTCGGGCAAGGTTGCGGCCACCGTGGCAACCACCGGTAGCTCCAGTTCGAACCAGAAGAGACTGCCCTTGCTCAATTGGCTCTGGACCTGGATAGTGCTCCCCATTAATCGGACTAACTGTTGGCTGATTGCCAGACCCAGTCCCGTCCCGCCTTCACGCCGCCGCACGTCACCGACCTGCTCAAAAGGCTGGAAGAGGTGCGAGCATTGTTCCTCGGTCATGCCGATACCGCTGTCTTGCACCTCGAAGCGCAAGCGCACCATGGCTTCTTCGCTGTCTTCGGGCTCGGACGAGGCAATCTTTTGCACACGCAAGATCACCTCGCCGCGATCGGTGAACTTGACGGCATTGCCTAACAGATTCAGCAGCACCTGGCGCAAGCGCTTGTCGTCGGCTTTCACTGAAGCGGGCAGGTCCGGTGCTGCCTGATAAGTGAACAAGAGGCTTTTCTCATCGGCCTTGACGCGAATGATCTCTGTTACCACACGCAGGAACAGGGGCAGGTTGATGTCAGTCGGGTACAAGCTCAGTTTGCCGGCTTCGACACGCGCCAAATCCAGGATATCGTTGATGAGGTTAAGCAAATGCTGGCCGCTTTCATAGATGGTCGCCAGTCCGTTTGCCTGGCGTCTGGTCAACTGCTGCGTGTTGCGCTGCAGGATCTGCGCATAGCCTAGGATAGCGTTCAAGGGAGTGCGCAGTTCATGGCTCATTTGCGCCAGGAATTCGCTTCGCTGACGCGCCAGTCGCACTGCTTCCATCAAGGCTTTTTCCCGCGCTTCCTCCGCTGCCTTGCGTTCGCTGATGTTGCGCGCGGCACCGACAATGCCCAACAAGGTGCCGTCTTCGTCTAGCACCGGAGCCCGGAAGGTTTCCATCCAGACGATGCCGTGTTCGTCTTCAATGGGTTCTTCTACCGTCTTGCGCTGGTGCGACATCATTACTTCCATGTCATTGGCTTGGTGGCGCCGGGCAAGTTCGGGCGGCCACAGCTCCTGATCGGACTTGCCGATCATTTCATCGACCGTATGGCCGCAAGCTTGGGCATTGGCTTGATTGGTGGTCAGGTAGCGGCATTTTGTATCCTTGAGCCAGACCCACAAGGGAAGGGTATCGATGAGGGTGCGCAGATAACGTGTCTGCTGCCGTAATTCAGCAGTGCGGGTTTGCACGCGCTGCTCCAGGGTTTCGATGGAGTGCCGCAGCTCGGCAATCATCACATTGAATGCCGAACTCAACTCGCCGATTTCATCGGGTGCCTTAAGATCGATAGGTTGCAGTTCATCGGCTGTGATTCTGCCTGCTGGTTGCCCGCCCTCCATGCGGCGTTTGAGGCCGATCTCTTTTACGGCACGGGTCAGAGCAATAATCGGGTCGATGAATCGCCCCACCCAGAAGGCACCTAAGCCGATGCTGAACATGAGAATCAGGCCAGTTGCAATTAGGATGGCGGTGACTGTTTGCCGGATGTTTTGCAGAGTAGGGTCCCGTGATGACATCAATCCTAGAATCAGGCGCGTTCGCCCCTCGAATTGCCAAGGCAGCAAGGCCGCATAAAACGATCCTTGTTGCGGCGTAACAGTTTGCTGGATGATTGAAGAAGACGTTCCAAGATGGAACAATTGTGCCTCGTTTAAAAATTCTGTCGGTGTTAAATCGAGTCTGGCAAGCTGTTGGTGGTGACGGCCATCGGGAGAGATGAGTATTGGTAACTTGCCTGTTTTTTCAGCAATATCCTCCAGGCTGGCATGATCAATCCGCTTGCTAAAGACAAGGACAGCTACTGTCGCCCGTTGTTGACCAAATGACTTGTCGCTTTGCCTGCGCGCAGGATCAGCGACGACTAAATCGGAAACGAGTTGATAAGAAGGATGAACAGGTAATTCACTCAGAACCTCTTTGATGACACCTTGCAAGGGAACGGCAATCTCGATTGCCGCGAACTCGGGGGAAGGGAAAACAAAGGACACAGTGAACTGATTTACATCGCCAATGGTGCGCGCGACGAGAGGGGGAAATGGTCCTTCTTGCCAAGCGGGCCAGCTTTGGAAGTCCAGATTTCCTGCGGCATCAAGGGTTCCTGTCACCCACGTTGAAAAAGAATTTTCACGGCGTACCATCATTCCTGTTTCAGATGTGGAGACATAGTGACTTAACTTGCCATGCGTATAGACAGCGATACTCGAAAAACCGCCGGTACGCAATGCGAAGTGCAAGCGATTGAGGGACACGGCCTTGCTATAAGCCAAGGTTCTTGCCATATCCGGGAGTTCATGTTTCCGCGTATGGGTCTCGACGTTGAATTCGAGCGTAAGCAGTTCGGCTAGCTGGTTCAACACTACGGGATCAGCGCTGACCGAAAGCGCTGAACTTTTAATGCGCAGGGTCAATGCCTGCAAGTCGTTCTGCCAAGCCAGCAGATCGCGACTGAGAGCGGCGAAGGCGGATTTTTCATTTTGCAGGTTCGTGTAATACGACGCGAGTCCTGCGGCCAGCATGACGGTAAGCGCCAGCACTCCGATTAGCACAAGCAGAATCTTTTTCTTGATGCCGAAATTCATGTTTGCGCTCTGACAGCTATAAGCTTTTGTAACAATGACTTCAGGGGTATGGATAACCTCGATGTGCGGCAATGTCTTGGTCAATGATCTCGGCAGCTTTGCTGAGTTCGGATTGCACGTCAGCTCCGGTCACAATGTTGGTGACCGCTTCTGCGAAAGTTTTACTGATCGTGCCGTAAGCTGGTGTTGTCGGACGAGATGTTCCACCTATGGCAAGTTGATGCACAAAAAATCTCAAGGGACCTTGAGGGCCATACAGCGGTGATTGCGCTAGCGCTGAACGGCGAGCTGGTATGGCGTGGTTAACATTCGTCATATGCACGATCTCTTGAGTAGACAGTAACTCGGCAAGAAATGCCCAAGCGCCGGCAGGGGCATGACAGGTGCTTGAAATGCCCCAGCTCCATGACCCCATGCCGGTTTTGATGCCGTTCCCAAAATCCGGCAAGGGCAGCAATACTAAATTCTTTCCCAATGGTTTGCGATAGAAGCGGTAGGCCCAGTGTCCCATCCAAGACAGGGCGGTCTTGCCCATCTCAAAATCATTTTCCCGGTCGAAAACGACGCGGCTCCAACCCTTTTCAATCCATCGTTGGAAATACTTCAGTGCCGTCACTGACTGATGCCCGTCTAGCACTCCCTTGGCGTTGCGGTAAGTTCGACGATCGATCAAATCACCGCCGAACCCTTGCAAGATAGGTGAATAGGCATAGGAATAAAATTCGCTATTCCTAGCGTACAGACTGAAACTAATAGCATAGTCCACGTTTTCCAGTGCTGTCAGCTTGGCCAATGCATCTTCGAATTCCATGAGATTCCAAGGGGATTGCAGGGTGGGAATGCGCACGCCGGCGGCAAGCAGATAGCGGCGGTTTCCCCACAATCCCATACCGGAATCATATTGTCCCAAGCTGTATAGCCGGCCATGGTAAGTTCCTTGGGCCACTATCGACGGCAAGAAGTCGTTCAATAATTCTGATGAGACAAATTGATCGATGGGGCGTAAATATTGAAGCCACGCAAATTTCGCCAGTAAGGGGCCATCGAATTCCAGCAAGCACGGTAAGGTACCGTTGGCCGCTTCAAGGTCTACCCAGCTTTGGTATTCCCTGCCAAGGGAGGATGTGATTGCTACTTGATAGACAGCCTGGCGACGGTTGAATTTCTCCGCAGCCATCTTGAGGACAGCGAATTCGAGCGAATCAATGTCTTCATGTGTCCAGACGGTAATGACAGGAGGTTGTATTTTGGTAACCGGCGTGGAAGCTACTGCATGATTGCCAGCAGCAAGGTCAGCATTCCATCCGAGAAGAACAGCGCACACACACAGATTGCTTAAATCTCGCCACAGCTTATTCCTGTCAGAGCCATTGGTTCTGCCATCGTTATATGAGGCGGAATAATTCTTCAACTTCTTAAACCAGGCAAGTTTGTAAAAATCGCCATTTTTCATTTTTCACCTCTTCATGATGATTTGTACATTCATGATGAATCGAGGCGAGATATATCAATTCAGCGCTATTTTGCCTGCATCAAATGATGTTGTTGGAATGAGGAGGCGGGTAATGACAGTGTCATCCCGAATATCAAACGTGCTGCTTTCACATCAACGGATTCTCGGCCCGCATCTCGAAGTAACGGGTTGAGTTGCAACTGCCGTTGCCCAATGCCAGCAAGCGCATTCTCAGACAAGAATCTTCATACGGATCGAGCCAGAGGGGATCACTCTCTATTGCTTCTTGGTCGCAAAAAAATACCTTGATGTAATGCTTGTGCGCACATCGAGCATCTCAGCGCCTTGTTGAATGAAGGGATGTGAAAGGCGGAAAAGTCGAGGTAATGTCAGCGCACGCCGAACATCATCTGTTCCGCCAGCAAGCGTTTGGCGGGCTTGACGGCATCGAGCAAACCGAGCGACAGGCCCAGCATCGCCTGCGTCGCGGCCCCATCCGGCGCGCTGGCAAAGATGCGCGCCATCATGTCGGTAATGCGGATCGTAAGGCTACGGTCGGTTTGTCGTTGCACTGCGAAACGTTCAATCGAAGCGGAAGACAAGGCTTGTGACAGTAATCGCGCCAGCACGACGGCATCGCGCAGGCCGAGGTTCAAACCTTGGCCTGCCACCGGATGCAGCGTC
>Ga0070661_100002785_pt1 | contig 11996 bp, 9 predicted proteins | sample KBSC43metaG_FD_64663 | JGI IMG/M metagenome (GOLD analysis project Ga0070661, IMG submission 64663) | Corn rhizosphere microbial communities from Kellogg Biological Station, Michigan, USA - KBS C4-3 metaG | ecosystem: Host-associated > Plants > Roots > Rhizosphere > Soil ...
CGCCATCATCGCCTTCTGGACCGGCGCCGGCGGCTGGATCGTCATCATGTACGGGGCCCTGAACAACATCAGCCCCGCCCTGATCGAGGCCGCGCGGATCGACGGCGCCTCGGCCGCGCAGATCGCGTGGCGCATCCAGCTGCCGTTGCTGCGTAAGTGGATTTCGTACATGGGCATCATGTCGCTGGCCGCCGGTACCCAACTGTTCGTCGAGCCCGAACTGCTCTCCCAGGCCAGCAACGCGATCGTGCCCAACGACTACTCCCTCAACCAGCTCGCGTACCAGTACGCCTTCCAGCAGAACGACTTCAACGGAGCGGCCGCGATCTCCCTGCTGCTGCTCGTCGTCGCCCTCGCGCTGTCGGCCGTCTTCGTGACGCGTGGCGGCCTGTTCGAGACGGACTGAGCCCATGACCACAGTGGACACCCGGGACCCGACGGAGCCCCGTACCGGTATCACCGGCTGGAGCGGCCGGACGATCGCCGCCGTAGTGACCGCGATCTTCGTGCTGTTCTTCATCGTTCCGCTCGTCTGGCTGCTGCTGGCCACGACGAAGTCGGCGCACGGGCTGATCGTCGACAACCCCTTGCGGCCGGGCAGCGTCGGCGACCTCACCGCCAACTGGAGGCAGCTGTTCGACTTCCAGGACGGCGCGGTGACCACCTGGGTCGCCAACTCCGCGCTGTACGCGTTGGGCGCGCTGGTCATCACGCTCGTCGCGAGCATCCCGGCCGGGTACGCGCTCGCCCTGACCGAGTTCCGGCTCCGCCGGCTGCTGCTGGTGCTGACCCTGGTCGTCATGCTGATGCCGAGCACCGCGCTGGTGCTGCCGATCTTCCTCGAGGTCAACCTGCTCGGACTGGTCGGCAACCCGCTGTCGGTGATCCTGCCGATGTCGTTCTTCCCGTTCGGCGTCTACCTGACCTACATCTACTTCTCCACCAGCATTCCCCGCGACCTGCTCGCCGCGGCACGCATCGACGGCTGCGGTGAGTTCCAGGTGTTCACCACGGTGGCGCTGCCGCTGGCCGCCCCGATCGTCGCCCTCGTCGCGTTCTTCAGCTTCGTGCAGAGCTGGAACAACTTCTTCCTGCCCTTCGTGATGCTGCCCGAAAGCGACGGGTACCCGATCCAGGTCGGCCTGACCTCGCTGCTCGCCTCGACCCCGGCGTTCAACCCCAGCTCCGCCGGTACCCAGTCGGTGCAGCTGCCGACACTCGCGCTCGCGACCGTCATCTCCGTGCTGCCGGTGCTCGTCGTCTTCCTGTTTTCCCAGCGCTTCCTGGTGGCTGGCATGACGGCCGGAGGTACCAAGGAGTGAGTGGCAACCCCGCCGAGAAGGAGCAATGGTGAAAGTCACTGGATACCGCAGCCTCGTCACGCAGCACGACTGGGGGCGGTTGATCGGCGATGCCAACGGCGTCATGCCGGAGCCGCGCACCGAGGTGCAGGTGCTGATCCTCGAGACCGACGGCGGTATGGAGGGGGTCGGCCTCGGGGCGCACGACGACATCGACCGGGTCTTCGGCGCGGTCGAGGGTGAGGACCCGCGGGGCGTGACGGCGCTGTACGACCGGATGCTGGACCGGGTCTTCAAGACGGGCCACTCCGGCGCCACTTTCGGCACGATCGGCGCGATCGACATGGCGCTGTGGGACCTCAAGGCGAAGGCGGCCGGCGAACCGCTGTGGCGCACTCTCGGGGGACTGGACAGGTTCGTTCCGGGGTACGCCTCCGGGCTGGACATCGCGCTGGACGACGATGCCCTCCTGCGCCTGTACGAGCGCTTCGCGGAGCGGGGTTTCGGCGCGGCCAAGCTCAAGGGCGGCCGCAACCTCGAACACGACCGGCGCCGGTTGGAGGCGCTGCGGGAACTGCTCGGGCGCAACTCGACGCATCCGGCTCTGATGTTCGACGCCAACGAGTCGTGGAATCGCTCGCAGGCGGTGCGGTTCGTGACGGCGCTGGAGCGCACCGTGGAGCTCGCCTGGGTGGAGGAGCCGGTGCGCAGGTGGGATGCTGCCGGGCTCGCCTCGGTCCGGCGTGGGATCCGCGCCGCCGTGGCGACGGGTGAGAACCTCACCGGCCTCGAGCAGTACCGGCCGCTGCTGGACGCCGACGCGGTCGACATCGTCCAGGTCGGCAACGTCTGGGGCATCACCCACTTCCTGCGGGTGGCCGCCGTGGCCCACGGACACGACCTGCCCGTCAGCCTGGTGGGGTTCCACGCCAATCCGGTGGCGCACGCCGCCACCGCGGTGCCCAACCACCTGGCCTTAGAAGTTCAGGACCTGTCGTCTCCGATCGGGCTGACGGTCGACCAGGAGATCGAGGACGGCGGGATCGTTCTGGGCGAGGAGCCGGGCCTCGGCATCCGGGTCGACGAGTCGCAGCTGCGCACCCTGCAAACCACGACCATCGCCCCGTCCGCCATCGACGGGCCGCATGTCCGCCCCGACCGGGCCGGATTGCGCCTCGTACCGGACTCCCGGGAGCCGACCGCGGCCGGCATGGAGCCGGTGGGGTCATGAACGGCGGTCAGCGCGTCGAGCGTCACGCGCTGGTCGTCGGCGTCCGCCCCGACCGGCGGGAGGAGTATCTCGAACTGCACCGCCACGTGTGGCCGCAGGTCGAGCAGACTCTGCGCGAGGCCAAGGTGACGAACTACTCCATCTTCATCGTCGGCGACACCCTGTTCGCCTACTACGAGTACGTGGGCGACGACCACGCCGCCGACATGGCCCGCATCGCCGCGGATCCGGTCACGCGGGAATGGTGGCGGCACACGGATCCGTGCCAGGTGCGCATCGTCGATGAGCGGGAACCCGGGGCCCTGTGGCAGCCGATCGACGAGGTGTGGCACCTGCCATGAGCCGCCTAGGCCTCGGGCTCCTCCTGGGGCGCCTCAAGCCGGCGTCGTCGCCACGAGCTGATGATGTGATCACGCATCATCAGCTCCGCGGCCGCGATGTCGCCACGGGAGATGGCGTCGACCACGAGCGCGTGTTCCTCCAGAGTGGACTCGAACGCCCCCTCGTACCCCATTCCCTGGTACCTGCTGCTCTCCAGGGCCCGCAGGTACAGCCGTTTGGCGATGTTCTCGGCCAGGCGGTTGCGGGACAGCTCCATGATCGTGAGGTGGAAGACGACATCCGCCTGGCGGGAAGAGTCGCTCTCGTGCCGCATCTCGCGCATCGCATCGAGGGCGTGCCCGACGCGGGCCAACTCCTCGGCGGTGTGCCGCGCCGCCACCGCGCCCGCCATCGCGGATTCGAGGTTGGCTCGCACGACCGTCAGTTCGTCCAGGATGCCCAGGGTCTGATCGTTGTCGATGAATGCCGACAGCACGACCGGGTCGAGCATGTTCCAGGAGCCGGAGCGGGCCACCTGCGTTCCCCGGCCCTGGGTCACGACGACAAGCCCCTTCTCCTCCAGCCGCTTGACCGACTCGCGGAGAACCGTGCGGCTGACCCCGAAATGCTCGCTGAGCGGACCTTCGGGTGGCAGCAGCTCGCCTTCGGCGATCTCACCCGTGACGATCAGCTCGACCAGTTCGGCCACCACCGCCACGCCCAGCCGCTCGGCCGGACGACGAGAGGGCAAGGCGAACGGGCTGGCTCGAGGTGTCACAACCACACTCTAGTCACCCGTGCGGCCAGGAGGAGCCAGTTGGTGCGCTACCCGCGGTCCCGGGTGGACGCCGCCGCCCGTCCCGAGTGGATACAGTGGACGGTGCAGACCGTCTGGGTAGGTGAGATATGAAGACGCGGACCCTCGGACACACCGGCATCGCGGTGAGTGAGTTCGGCTTCGGCGGCGCGTCACTTGGCAACCTGTACCGGGCCGTCGACGACAGTACGGCGGCGCGGGCGGTCGCGGCCGCGTTCGAAGCCGGCGTGCGCTACTACGACACGGCGCCGCACTACGGTCTCGGCCTTTCCGAGGACAGGCTCGGCAAAGCCCTGGCGGGGCGGCGCCGCGACGGCTTCGTTCTGTCCACAAAGGTCGGTCGGCTGCTGGAGCCGAACCCGTACCCGACCGGGTCGGACCTGGCCGACGGTTTCGCCGTGGCTGACGACCTGCGCCGCCGGTTCGACTTCAGCGCCGACGGGGTACGGCGCAGCCTGGAGTCCAGTCTGCGCCGGTTGGGGCTTGACCGGGTGGACATTGTCTACGTACACGATCCGGACGACCACCTGGACCAGGCGGTCAACGAGGCCATCCCCGCCCTCGTCTCCTGGCGGGAGCAGGGCATCGTCGGCGCGATCGGCGTCGGCATGAACGATTGGCGCGGCCCGTTGCGTGTCGTGCGCGAGACCCCGGTCGACGTGGTCATGCTGGCCGGCCGGTGGACGTTGCTGGACCGCTCCGGTGGACCGTTGCTCGACGAATGCGCGGCCCGGGGCGTGTCGGTCGTCGCGGCCGCGCCCTACAACTCCGGCCTGCTCGCTCGCCCACGACCCGCGCCCGATGCCACCTTCAACTACACCCTCGCCGAGGCGCCCATGCTCCAGGCGGCCACCCGACTCGCCGATACCTGCGAGCGGTACGGGGTCCCGCTGCCGGCGGCGGCCCTCCAGTTCCCTTTGCGCCACCCGGCTGTCGCCGCGGTCGTGGCCGGCACCCGCGACGCCGGCCAGGTCCACGAGGCGGTCGAGCGGCTGACCACCGCCGTCCCCGAGCAACTTTGGCAGGAACTCGATGCCTGACGCGCCTCACCCGGTCCGCCTGGCCTACGGCCGCACCGGCCTGCCGGTCGCTCTTCCGCCGGCGCGCACCACCGTCGTCGCCCCGGCACATCCCGCGTCCGCCGACGACCCGGCGCGCGTGCTGCGCGACGCGCTGCGCCAACCGGTATCCGGCCGGCCGCTGCGCGAAATCGTCCGAGCCGGCCAGAGGGTGGCGGTGAGTGTATGCGACGTCACCCGGCCGCAGCCTCGCCAGGCGATGGTCCGTGCTCTGCTCGAGGAGACCGAAGGGGTGCTCGACCCGCGCGACCTCACGCTGCTCGTCGCGACGGGTACCCACCGCGCCTGTACCGGAGCCGAACTGCGCGCCATGTTCGGCGACGAGCTGGTGGACTCGGTACGGATCGTCAATCACGACGCGCGGGATGACGCGTCGCTCGTCTGGCGTGGCGTGTACGGCGCCGGCGTACCGGTGTGGCTCAACCGCGAGTGGGTCGACGCGGACCTACGCATCACTACGGGCTTCGTGGAACCACACTTCTTCGCCGGGTTCTCCGGCGGTCCCAAGATGGTTGCCCCGGGACTGGCCGGGCTGGAGACGGTGCTGACGCTGCACGACGCGACGCGCATCGGCAGCCCCCGGGCGACGTGGGGAATCTGTGAGGGCAACCCGGTACACGATGACGTGCGCGCGATAGCGGCGGGCACCGGGGTGGACTTCGCGTTCGATGTGATCCTCAACGGGTCACAGGAGGTGGTCGAGGCGTTCGGCGGGCCGGTGGAGCAGATGCACGCGGTGGCCCGCGAGCGGGCACGGACGGTTGCCATGCGCCCCGTGGCGCACCGGTTCGACGTCGTGGTGACCAGCAACGCCGGCTACCCGCTGGACCAGAACCTGTACCAGGCGGTGAAGGGAATGTCGGCCGCGGCGACCGTCGTCAAGCCGGGCGGCCTGATCCTGTGCGCGGCCCTGTGCGAGGACGGGTTTCCTGACCACGGCTCGTTCCGGGAGGTACTGGCCTCGGCGGCCACGCCGGACGAACTGTTGGCGTCGATAGAAGCGCGCCCGCACACGGTGCCGGACCAGTGGCAGGTCCAGGTGCTGGCCCGCGTGCTCACGACGGCGAGGGTCGGGGTGTACAGCGACAACCTGGACAGCGCGGCGCTGCGCAGCGCGCACCTGTTCAAAGTGGACGACATCGCGGAGACGGTGGCCAAGGAGATCGGCCGGATCGGGCCGGAGGCAACGATCTGCGTGCTGCCCGAAGGGCCGCAGACGATCCCGTACCTGAGCTAGTCACGTGTCGCAGCTGAGTACGGTGACGCTGCTCGCATAGTCCTGGGTCGAGAAACGCACGTTGTCCCAGCCCCGGTCGGTTGCCTCCGGGAGCACCCGGATTCCTCGGGTCATGAGCAGTGTGCCGTGGTGGCGCTCACCGGTGGCGGCATCGACATACCACGCCTCCGGGTCGAGACCGACCAGTGTGAGGCGGCGGGGGGCGCTGGAGAGGGTGCGGTGCGGCTCGTACTGGAAGACGACGACGCGGTGGTCGTCGATGTACTGGATGGCCGAGTAGTCGCGTCCCGGGATACCGCCGAGGCGGTGCTGACGGCCCCGCTGGATGGTGCTGCGGATCTGTTTGTACTGGGCGATCCGCTTCGCGGCGTACGCACGCTCCTCGTCGCTCCAGGTCCGGATGTCCGCGCCGATACCGAGTGCGCCGGCCATGGCGACGTCGAAGCGGTAGCTCAGCGGTACCTGACGATTGGTCATGAGGTTGACCTCGTCGGTGACCCAGGCACCCATGACCCCGGCGGGGTAGAGCTGGCCGAAGCCGTGCTGGATGCGTTGGCGGTCCAGCGCGTCGGTGTTGTCGCTGGTCCATACCTGGTCGGTACGGCGCAGTATCTCCAGATCGACCCGGGCGCCACCGCTGGCACAGGATTCGACGCGCAGTTGTGGGTGCCGGGCACGCAGCGTGTCCATGATGGAGTACACGCCCCGCACGTGCTCGATCCAGAGCCGGTCCTGTCCCTCGGTGCCCGGCCAGCCGGCCTCGGTGAAGGGGCGGTTCATGTCCCACTTCAGGTAGTCGAGGCGGGTGGTCGTGACCAGTTCGTCGAGCCAGTTCCCGGCCCATTCCCGCACGTCGTCGCGAGCGAAGTTCAACACGAGCTGGTACCGGCGTTCGGAACGGGGACGCTGCGGCCAGTGCAGTACCCAGTCGGGATGGCGGCGGTAGAGGTCGCTGTCCGGGTTGACCATCTCCGGCTCGACCCAGATGCCGAACCTCATGCCCAGCGCTCGCACGCGGCGGGCGAGTGACTCGAGCCCGCCCGGGAACTTGTCGCGCCGGGGGTGCCAGTCGCCGAGGCCGGCATGGTCGTCGGCCCGGTCGCCGAACCAACCGTCGTCCATGACGTAGAGCTCGACGCCGAGCGCCGCGGCCTGTTCGGCGAGTTCGATCTCCTTCGCCTCGTCGATGTCGAAACCCGTTGCCTCCCATGAGTTGTAGAGCACGGGACGGTCCTCGTCGGGGTGGGGGAGGATGTGCCCTCTGATGAACGCGTGCCAGGCTTGTGATGCCGCCTCGAAACCGCCGGCGGTGTAGACGCCGAAGACCGACGGTGTTTCGAGGACGGCTCCCGGTTCCAGTGGCCACTGCAGTCCCTCGTGTCCGAAGCCGGCGGTCACCGAGACCTGCCCCTCCGGGCGACGCTGCGCGGTCAACCGCCAGCTGCCGCTCCACGCCAGGGCGATGGCGCGGACCTGCCCGTACCGCTCCTGGGCGGTACCGTCGTCGACCATGACCCAGGGGTTCGCGCCGTGGCCGGTGACGCCCTGCCGGCTGGTCAGAACCTGTTCGCCGACAGACAGCGTGGTACGACGCAGCTGTGTCTCGGCGCCCCAGTAACCGGTGGCGGTGCTGATCCGGTACTCGTCCTGGTCGGGGATCAGCCAGTTGCCGGAGTCCGCGCGCAGAATGACCGCGGTCTGGTCGGAATCGTTGCGGACGATCACGCGTCGTTCGAGCACATCGGTGTCCGGCCGGACCCGGTACTCCAGGGTGACCGCGAGCTGGTACTCGACGTCGGACAGCTGAAGCTGGAGGACCGTGTCATCGTCGGCTATGTCCGCACCGCGGAAACGCATGACGAGGGAGCGGACCTCGCCCGGAAAGCGCACCTGCAGCGAGGGAACGGACCACCGGTGGCCTCCGTCGACGGGCAGTTCGTCCTCCACCTCCGACGGCCGCTGGAAGCTCGAGTTCCACCGCACGCGTTCGTCCTCGGCCAGCGCCGTCAAGGACTCCTCGGGTAGTCGGGGACCCCAGTAGCGTTGGACGAGATCGCCGTGCTTGTTCAGGACGACCGCGTACGTGCTGGCAGGTCCTTGCAGCGCCCAGCCCCGGCCGTCGCCAAAGCTCTGGATGCAACACGTGCGGACGGGAGCTGGCTCCAGGGCTGTCATCGATCCCCTTCGACATCGACGGCTACCGACCGACTGAGGGGACCGGCTGCCGCTGCGACTCTACGAACCATCGTTTACGCCGTCAACTATGTCGCCGCCGACTACGCCCGGTTTTGCGCAAGGCGCCACCGTAGCGATAAGAGTCGTTAGTTGACGCAGTGAATGAATGTGTGCTCTCCTTCCTGCCGTGCATGACGGTGCGACAGCTCCCACACGCACCCTGAGCGACTCTGCGCGAGCCGTGTTCGAGGCACTGCTGGTGGCGGGGCCGTTGTCCCGGGCGGAGTTGTCGCGCCGCTTGACGCTCTCCCCGGCGAGCCTTACCAAGATCACCCGTCCGCTGGTGGACGCCGGGGTAATCATCGAGCGGAGCATGACCAACGGGGGCGGCTTCGGTCGGCCCTCGCAGCCGCTGGATCTGGACGCACGGTTCGCGTACTTCATCGGCATCAAGCTCACCGGCGAAGCGCTCTACGCCGTGCTGACCGACGCCCGGGCCCACATCGTCGAGGACGTGGAGCAACAGCTGGACGACCAGGCGGTCGACGCCGTTGTCGCACAGATCGCGGACATCGTGGCGCGGCTGACCGCGCGGCATGGTCAGGCCACCGGCATCGGCATCAGCCTGTCGGGCAACGCCAGCCGGACCGAGTCGGTCGTACGCGACTCACCCTTCCTGCACTGGAAGGGCGTTCCGCTGGCCGACCTCGTCCGGGAAGCCACCGGGCTGCCGGTGGTGCTTGAAAACGACGTGCGGGCGTTGACCGCCTCGGAGCAATGGTTCGGTGAGGCGGCGGGCCTGGATTCCTTCGCGATCCTCACCTTCGGCGCGGGCATCGGCTGCGGCATCGTGACCAACGGCGTCCAGATCGAAGGCCACCAAGGGGCCTCCGGCCTCATCGGCCACTTCCCGGTCGACGACCGGGGCCCGTTCTGCTACGCGGGCCACCGCGGCTGTGCACACGCCTACGCGACCACCACGGGTATCGCGAGGTCCATCGGCAGCGCGCTCGGTGGTGGCCCGGTCGCCTTCGAGCGGTGCGTCGAACTCGCGCGCCAAGCCGACCCGATCGCGCGCGCCGTCTTCGACGAGGCGGGTACCGCGATCGGCACGCTGCTGGCGGCTGTGATCAACCTCGTCGGCCCGGAACGGGTCTTCATCTCCGGCGAGGGCGCCGTCATCTACGAGCTCGGCGAGCGTGCCGCCCTCGCACGAATGCGGGAAGGGCTGCACTGGACCGCCTGCGAGGTACCGATCGCCGTGCAGTCCCTGGGATTCACCGAATGGGCGAGGGGTGCCGCGGTCGTCGCCGTCCAGCAGTACGTGCGCTCGCTGGGCGCCATCGAAGCGACCTGAACGGTCCAGCCACCTTCGAACGGCGTAGGACATCGTCCACCGCCACGGGCCGGTCCCTCGTGCCGTCGCGCAGCCGGAGTCACGTCCACACGCCACGGGTCGGCCAGCCATTGACTGCTCCCGTGTTAGCGGTAACATTGACCTTCATAGCTCAGTGTTGAGAATCAGGCACATGCGAACCAGATAACACGCGAACCGCTACGTGGACGGGCGTGGCGGTCCACGGTCGGCCGCCCAGACACAACGTCGGGGCGGCCGACCCGGGCACGGCGTCGCACGAGGAGGCTTGTCGGTGAAACGAACGCGGATGCTGTGATCTCTGACGCGCGTTGACCGCGGCTGAACGTCGCCGACCTCGACAGGCATGATCCTGGCGCAAGCATGGACAGAGACGCCCATCCCTCCGCGGCGCGTACGGCGCGTCGTTCGCGGTCGCGGCATGCCAGCGGGGTGAGCGGTACCGGTCGATGCCTGCGCCTCTCGGCGGGCGGGCCGCGATAAGGGGCGGCGGCCCGCCCGCCAATCACCGCCACGAAGTTGGTTCCATGGGGACTGTTAACGCTAACTGCCGTCGGGGCGCCGGCGATCGATCGGCGCCCAGTCACTCCGGAGGCGACTGGTCCAGCATCGCGCGCAGCCAGGATTCGGAGGTGTTCACGTGCATGAGCGCGGCGGCGTGCGCCAGCGACTGATCGCGTGCCTTGAGGGCGACGTAGATCGCCTCGTGCTCGTCGATGGTGTTCTGCGCGACATCACCGAGCACGAGGCCCCGCCAGATGCGCGCGCGGACGGTACGGCTGGACAGCCCGTCGAGCAGCGAGGTGAGGGTCTCGTTGCCCGTGGCGGCAACCACCGCGCGGTGGAACGCGATGTCGCACTGCATCAGCTTCTCCGCGTCCGCGGCGACGCCACGCATGCTGCGCAGCAGGTCGTCCAGCTCGTCGAGTTGCCGCTCGGAGATGCGCCCCGCGGCCGCCGCGGTGGCCGCCGGTTCGAGCAGCCGCCGTACCTCCATGACCTCCAGCAGCGTCTCACCCTGCAGGAGCTCGATGGCGAAGCCGACACCCTCGAGCAGGAGTGCCGGCGCCAGGCTGGTGACGTACGTGCCGTCCCCGCGTCGTACATCCAGCACCCGCGCCGACGCGAGCACCTTGACCGCCTCACGGATCCCGCTGCGGGAGATGCCCAGCTGAGCGGACAGCTGGTTTTCGGGAGGCAGGCGGGAGCCGGGCGGCAGGTCACCGGCCCGGATCATCGTGCGGATCCGGGCAATCGCCTCATCGGTCAACGCCATGGGCCGCTCCTCTCGGCACAGACATCGTATGTCTCCGGAATCGCCTGGGGCGTCCGCGGCCCACCTGACCGAGACATCTGATATCTCCTCCATGATCGCCACGCCGAGCACGGACATCTGGACACAAGTCCCGGGCGAGTCTATAAAGACATCAGATGTCTCTGCACGTGTTCCATCGCGGCGTCGCGTGGAAAGGTGGATCGTGACCGAGTACTTCAGTGCCCTGGACACCTACGACGTACGGTTTCCGACGTCGCTGCATCTGGACGGGTCGGATGCGATGAACCCGCAGCCCGACTACTCGGCCGCGTACGTCGTGCTCCGCACGAGTGGGGGGCGCGAGGGGTACGGGCTCACGTTCACCGTCGGGCGGGGCAATGATGTCCAAGTCGCCGGCATCCGGGCGCTGGCCCCGCTCGTGGTCGGCCAGCCCGTCGCGCGGGTGGTGGCCGACATCGGAGCGTTCTCCCGGTCGCTGACCGGGGACAGCCAGCTGCGCTGGCTCGGCCCGGACAAGGGCCTGATGCACATGGCGGCCTCGGCGGTCATCAACGCGGTGTGGGACCTCACCGCACGCGCCGCCGACAAGCCGCTGTGGAGGCTCCTGGCCGATCTGAGCCCGGAGGACCTCGTGGCGCAGGTCGACTTCCGGTACCTGCGCGACGCGCTCACCGAGCGGGAGGCGTTCGAGCTTCTCACGGCCGCCAAGTCGGGCCGCCCGGATCGGGAGGGGCTGCTGCTGTCGCACGGGTACCCGGCGTACACCACCACGCCAGGCTGGCTCGGGTACGACGACGACAAGCTGGCCCGGCTCTCGGTCGAGGCGGTGGCGGACGGGTTCGGGCTCATCAAACTCAAGGTCGGCGCCGACCTCGGGGAGGACATCCGCCGGCTGTCCGTCGCCCGGGCGGCGGTCGGGCCGGACGTGCCGTTGGCGGTGGACGCCAACCAGGTCTGGGGCGTCGAGCAGGCGATCGAATGGATGACGCGCCTGCGCTCGTTCGAACCGTACTGGATCGAGGAGCCGACCTCGCCCGACGACGTGCTCGGTCACGCGACCGTTCGCCGGGCGCTCGCGCCGATCAGGGTGGCGACCGGTGAGCACGTGCAGAACGCGGTGGTGTTCAAGCAACTGCTGCAGCTGGAAGCGATTGACGTCGTGCAGATCGACGCCTGCCGGGTCG